>ERZ791753.563-NODE-563-length-32733-cov-2.643338_pt1 | contig 32733 bp, 25 predicted proteins | sample MGYA00509951_ERZ791753 | MGnify/ENA primary metagenome ERZ791753 (study PRJEB30046, sample SAMN00792026) | human gut metagenome | study: EMG produced TPA metagenomics assembly of the A metagenome-wide association study of gut microbiota in type 2... | reverse complement strand
GACTGTCATGGAGAGTCCCATAGATATGCCATAATTGGCAGCATCTGAAAAAAAGGAGAAATAGCGCACTCCTGAGTTTATTAAGTGTGTCGGTGCACCTACTGCCCATAACCACCACCATTCATATTGGTCAAAACCATGGTTTCGTTGCCAATATCCTTTGGCTACTGCTAATAATGTAAAAATAGCCCATATATAGAGGAACCATTTAATATGTTCTACTTTTCGGAATAAAATAGCAAAAATGATAATAATATAAATACTATGAAATGCTAAAGGGCGGATTTCTCTGAACCATGGAGTTATTTCAAATCCCGTACCACAGGTATTATTAAAAGCTTGGAGTAAGCAAAAACCGACCCAAATTAAATAGATAAAAAGAATTCCTATTCCGATTTTTCGTATTTCATACTGCCCCCATACGCACTTAACTAGTAAAATACATACTAACATGAGGTATAAAATATCCATCAAAACTGATACAGGAAGGGGAAGAGGATGATGTATTAAATACCGTAATGACCCCATGATGAAATAGTTTACAGTAAAAAGCACAGCAAAAAGGACTACAGGTTTATTGATAAAGACTCCTCCTATTAAAAGTATGAGAGGTAAGAGCCCTATCATCAACCCCATAGACATACTACCACCTACAATATACTTGAAACAAAAGAGCCATCCTAGCAGTAAAACTGCCAGGATGCCCCATTTGCCTTGGAGTTCGGTTCTGATATCTTGTAACTTTTCGTTAATCATTTAGTGTGCTTGTTTTCAACAGCAGTTAAGCCTAATTGTGACATACGATAGACAAAATTCTTGAATGGAGTATACGGAGGTAACTGTCCGGTGAACTCTTCTACAGAACTTCTGTCAGCTTGAGTCAAATAGATGAACAGGTCTTCTTTGTTATCCAGCATATCCATTAATTTCTTGTACATTTGTTGGTCTGTGTTCTTCCATGCTCTATTTGCACGGCTTACCAACAGATTCACTGTACCCATATTTAATAGAGCTGGAGAGATTGAGTGTTCACTTAAGTTCGGGTATTCGACAATGAGAATTTCATTGGGTTGCAAATCCGGGCACAAGTCTTTTACACTACTAGCCATGACGTATTTGCTATCTTCTGTCAAAAAGTCTTCATCGTAAGCAATCTTACGAACCTCCAAACCAATAGAGTTCCAATATTCTTCCAATTGAGAAGCTAACATACTCTTTCCATTTCCTTCTTCCGTACTAAGCAAATTGAGTACATTTTGTTGATTATCTTTAAAATAAGGTAACAACGTCTTGCTTAAATGGCGCATGGCCATATCGTTGATGGCTTTGTTGTATCGACGGTAGCGGAGTGAGCTTTCTTTGGGGAAAGCTCCCAATACTTTTCCACCTGTTAGTTTTTCGGCTCGTTGACGGTCGCGTAACGTATGGTCGAGCAATTCGATGATGGCAAAATAGCCGCAAGTAAATAGGAAAGTCAATAAATAGGCTGCCAACAAAATGAGTAAACGGTTGGTTGGCAATGCATTTAATGGGAATAAAGGAGGATTTAATACCTTCAATGTAGCCGTTGTCATTTGCAGATTCTTTTGGCGAAGACGTGCTGCATTTAATGCTTTCAGCATCTCCATATAGTTACTTTCTACAAATCCGATATGACGCTCCTTGCGATTAATGGTGGCACCGATAGGAGCAAAATAGAGGAAGTCTTTGTCTATATTGGAACGCATAATATCTGTTGCTCCAGCTTCTGCTTGTGCTTTTTCCGCTAAAAGAACTTGTTCTAACCACCTATCTACTAATACACTGTTTTTAATATTATTAGTACTAGAAGAACTTGCTATAATATCTTGGGCAATGCGAGAAATCTTATTTTCTGATGTAGCCATTTCTTCTTTATACTTGGTTAAAGCTTCATTTGTTGTAGCATTACCACTTTCATTCATGATTTCTAAGTTAGAAATTCTTGCCTTTAATCCCGATATTTTATTCAGTTCATCAATGAAATCATTGTTACTACGAATGAGCTTCGCTTGGTCACCTAATTTGGCTTCTAAAAAGTTTACTAAAGCATTAGTAGTGGCATGTTGGAAAAGTAAATCGTTTTCTTTTATTTGATGATTGGCATCTAATATGGTTACCTGTTTGGTTTGTTCCCCATAATTAATGATACGTTTTTCTACATTGTATTTAATCAAGTCGTTTTCAGAGTTGGTTAATACACGGAATAGACGAGCTACTTCTCCTTCAAAGAATCGGATGACATCATTGGTCTCTCCAAAACGTATTTCTTGGTATTGGTCGATAAATTCTTCGTTAAGGATGCGTAAGGTATTGTAAGCAATACCCGGGTCGTTAGCGGAATAGCCGATTTCAATCATATCAGAACTTCCTAATTGGGCTACTTTTATTCTTTCCGATAACAAGGGCACGCTGAAATAGGGATGTCCACCATTCAGTAAGGCATATACAAAGTTATTAGCCGATGGACGTTCATACGCTTTCAGATTTTCAACTGATTTTGCTTCATTCTTTTTATCTATCAACGCTTTAATTTCTTTGGGAGTCATAGCATTGAGTTCCCTGAAATGTTCGGCAGTGATGTAATTAGTGCTTTTTTCTTCGTCTCCGTAGGTCATACATTCTACATAAAGTCGAAGAGATACTTCTTTCAATGTTTTTTCTGTGGTAATGATATTCATCAGGTTGGCCATATTGGTAAACGAATTACCAACTGCAATGGTAGAACCGGTTTCAATGTTATAACCGGAAATGATACCCGTATAAATAGTAGTCTTTACATCATATTCTTTGTCCATATTGCGGGTCATAAACCATGCAATGACTAACGCGATGAGCGGCAGTACTACCAGATACCAGCGAATGCGGTAGAGGAAACGGACGATATAGCGGAAATATTCCATATTGTTGAGCTTTATTTGTTATTAATATTGGTAATGATAGGAGTGTTGGTCATAATTTCCAAAATGAGGATATCTGTACTGATTTGAGTCATGATACCTTGATAAGCTTGAATTGCTGTGTTTTCATATCTTTTTACATCTGCCAAATCAGTAACATCTAATTGATTGGCACGAAAACGTTGCTCACTGACTAAACCTGCTCCCCGATACGCTGCCGCATTTTCGGCTGCAGTTTTTAAAGATACTAAATTATTGGTGATACGTACGTAAATAGTAGCTATCTGTTGTTTTAATAGTTGGTACTCTTTTTCTTTTTCCAACTGAGAAATCTCTACATTCAGACGTTGGCGTTTGATACGTCCTCCCAAATCAAAGAGTGTTTCAAATGGAATACTCACGCTTCCCCCTATATTCCAATAGTGTTGTTCTACACCTGAATATTGGTAGTAGATAGGAGTCAATACATCTGAACTGTTAGCGTAATTATCCAACATACCGTATGTATAGGAACCATGCCCGGTGAAAAAAGAGAGCCAAGCACGTTGTTCCTTAGAAAGGAGTTTCTTTTGGAGCTGTACCTGTTTTTCCATGATTTCTACAGAAGGAGTTCCCTTTGCGTTTTCGAACAAGGTACCCAACGGAGGCAGGGTTAAGTTCTCATAATCTACCTGTTCGAAAGTGGATTGGGTGAAATCATCCGCTACCTTTTGGGTTTGCTCTTCCTGTGCTTGCAGGACCGCAAATACGGAAAAGGCTACGGTAAGTAAAAGTAACTTTTTCATAATTATTGTCTTTTTGTAATTCTTTTTGATTCTAATATTCTTCATTCTCTCTTATACATTCTCTTTTTGGATGAATGCGGTCAACGTTTTCAGGATAATCTTCATATCCGTTTTAAACGAATAGGTGCGACCGTATTGGATGTCCAGTTGTTTACGCTCTTCTGCCGACAGTTTGCCTGCGTCTCCCCGCTTTTCCACCTGCCAAAGACCTGTGAGGCCTGCGGGGGCAATGAAGCGGTCGATGTATTCGTCGCCTGTCAGTTTCTCGGCTTCATAGAGTGGGAGAGGACGGTTTCCTACCACTGACATGTCACCTTTTAATATATTAAAGAGCTGGGGCAATTCGTCGATGCTGTATTTGCGAATAAAACGACCTACCTTTGTGATGCGGGGGTCGTTTTCTATCTTTACAAATGCATTTTGCTTTTCCGTTTCCTTTTTATGATTGAATTCTTCTTCGGAAATCACATAATCGTCGGACACTAACATGATTTCATCATCGCTTACCGACAAACCTCCGCCTGCTAAAAGCATTTCTTCCGTTTCTTCATTCAGCTGGATAATTTGTTCTTCCGCCTCTTCTTCGTCGGAGGCATATTGGTTTTTATCATTCAAGTCCTTCAATCTGGAATCGGCGCCGGTATACATGCTTCGGAATTTCAGGAAATCGAAAACCTTATAATTGGTTCCCACTCGTTTGGATTTGTACCAGATGGGACCTTTACTCTCAAGTTTGATAGAAATGGCAGTCAGGATAAATACAGGAGAAAGAATAAGTATGGAGAGAGAGGAGAAAATAACATCGAAGGTTCTTTTCCAAAGAGGAATCTTGAAATGGAGTATCTTCTTTTTGGCTCTTTTCTCCGAAAATAGGATGTCCGCTCGGTCACTGATAAATTCTATCTTATTATGTATATCCGTGATGGAGGCTGTTTTATTCAGTGTGTCGTGAATGCCGCAACGTTGATACTGTTTCCGTTCTTCTGCTGAAAGCGGTGCTGTAAATAAGATAATGTATACTCCCGGTAAGTTATTGTGGAGATAGGTTATGGCTGTAATGTCTTCATTCAGGCTTCTTTTGTCGAATAAAATAATGGCATTGTCTTGGGAAGGCATCTCGGAACACCACTTCGCCGCCTCTTTGTAGGAGGAGGTGCATTTGACTGTCTGACCGGGCAGGTATTTCAGACGAGTCATGGTGGTTATATCGTTCCCTAAATATATTAAGCTTATCATCCTTACTTTTTTAAATAATCTTCTTCACACGAATTTTCAATTCCATCGGATTGAATGGTTTAACAATGTAATCCTCTGCACCTTCTTCCAATAAACGTATCCGTTCGCTGGTGCTATCTTCGCTGCTTAGCATGATAACGGGTATGTGGCGGAATAATTCGTTCTGCTTAATCCATTCCAAAAAATCATCGCCGCGCATCTCCGGCATACGGATATCCGAAATGATTAAATCAGGAGTGTTGCCTTCTTGTAACCATTTGATACCTTCCAAGCCGTTCTGGAGCCAAATGCAGTCGTATTCTGTCATTAAATAGATAGAAATAACCTTAGCAATGGTTTCTTTATCGTCAAGTATTAGAACTTTCTTTTTCATAATTTGCGTATTTATTATATGGTATTAACACTAATTAATAGTATTTGTCAGCAAATATAAGGAAGTTTTTTGTTTTAGCAGTACTTTTTTGGGTCTTTTTGGTCCGGGGGGGGGGTAAATTTTATAAATATTTATCAAATTGGGGATTTTTTTACGGCGGATGTTGTTATATTTGAAATTCTTAAATATAGACAATTCTAATAATGTTGTTCGTACAATAAGAGGCTATACCTTATCGTAATAAAGACGATATTTATTAGATTGAAAAATAGTGTTTTATAACATGCTAAAAAGAATTCTATTTTTCTTGTATTCTATGGAAAACTGATATATTTTTGCCGCCATTATGTTGTGAAAGTAATGGCTATGAGTAAAAAACCGGAAAATAGGATGGTGAATCCTCATGTGTCAGTCGATTGTGTGCTGATTGGATTCGACGGAGAGCAACTTTGTGTGTTGGTGATTCGTCAGTTGGATGCTATCCATGAAGAGGGACTGAATAATTACAAATTGCCGGGTAGCTTGATTTATGAAGATGAAGACTTGGATGATGCCGCAAAGCGAGTGCTGAAGGAGTTGACCGGGTTAAAGAGCGTGAAGATGATTCAGTTCCGTGCTTTCGGTTCGAAAGACCGTACCCGGAATCCCAAAGATGTACGTTGGCTGGAGCGTTTCCACAGTTTGAATGAAAAGATTGATAGAATCGTGACGATTGCTTATTTGACCTTGTTGAAAATCGACAGGAAATATACGCAGTTGTCTCATCAATATGAAGCTTGTTGGATGCCGGTGAAAGAGGTGAAGGAATTGGCTTTTGACCATAAGCAGATTGTGGAAGAGGCTTTGGCGTATATTCGTCAGTATGTAGAGAATACTCCTTCTTCCTTATTTACCTTATTGCCTAGAAAATTTACCGCTTCTCAGTTGCGTGCATTATACGAAGTGATTTATGACCGGGAATTCGACGTGCGGAACTTTCATAAAAAGATAGCTTTGATGGATTATGTGGTGCCTTTAGAAGAAAAAGAACGGGGGGTGGCACATCGGGCTGCTCGCTATTATCGGTTTGACAGGGTGATTTATAATAAACGGAGAAGCTAAATTAAGTGGAGAGTTGAGAGTGGAGAGTTGAGAGTTGGTTGATTGAAAGTGATAAAAGTATAATTATTAATATATAAGGAATATGTATTTGTTAGGTTATGACATAGGTAGCTCTTCGGTGAAGGCTAGTTTGGTGAATGCGGAGACCGGTAAATGTGTGGCATCCGCTTTTTATCCGAAAACGGAAGCGGAAATTATAGCCGTGAATCCGGGATGGGCGGAACAGGACCCGCAGATGTGGTGGGAGAATCTAAAGCTTTCTACCCGGGCGGTCATGGAGGGCTCGAAAGTGAAAGCGGAGGATATTGCAGCTATCGGTATCTCTTATCAGATGCACGGATTGGTGTGTGTGGATAAGAATCAGCAGGTGTTGCGTCCCGCTATTATCTGGTGTGATTCGCGTGCGGTAACATGGGGACAGCATGCGTTTGAAGAGTTGGGAGAAGAGAAGTGCTTATCGCATTTGTTGAATTCTCCGGGCAACTTTACCGCATCCAAGTTGGCTTGGGTAAAGTTAAATGAACCGAGTGTTTATGAAAAAATAGATAAGATAATGCTTCCGGGCGATTACATCGCTATGCGTCTGACAGGTGATGTCTGCACAACGGTTTCGGGATTGTCGGAGGGAATGTTCTGGGATTTTAAAGAGAATAAAGTGGCTGATTTCCTGATGGATTACTTTGGATTTGAGTCTTCTTTGATTCCGGAGATAAAACCGACTTTCTCAGAGCAGGGACGGGTGACGGAAGCGGTAGCGCAGGAGTTGGGATTGAAAGCGGGCATTCCGGTGACGTATCGTGCCGGAGACCAACCGAACAATGCGTTATCTCTGAATGTTTTTAATCCGGGTGAGATTGCTTCGACGGCAGGAACATCGGGCGTGGTATATGGAGTGAATGGTGAGGTGAATTATGACCCGAAGTCGCGTGTAAATACATTTGCCCATGTAAATCATACCACCGACCAGACCCGTTTGGGTGTGTTGTTATGCATTAACGGTACGGGTATCCTGAACTCGTGGATGAAACGGAATGTAGTACCGGAGGGTATTTCTTATGCGGAGATGAATGAGATAGCCGCCCAGGCACCTGTGGGAAGCGAAGGGCTGAGCATTATTCCTTTTGGTAACGGAGCGGAACGGGTTTTGGAGAATACGGAATTAGGTTGTTCCGTGCATGGGATTAATTTCAATTTCCATAATCGTTCGCATCTGATTCGTGCGGCGCAAGAAGGAATTGTATTCTCCTTTAAATACGGTATGGAGATTATGCAGCAGATGGGTATGTCTATCTCGAAAATCCATGCGGGGAATGCCAATATGTTCCTGAGCCCGATATTCAGGGAAACATTGGCGAGTGTAACCGAAGCGGTGATTGAACTGTACGATACGGATGGTTCGGTGGGTGCAGCCAAGGGAGCAGGTATGGGCGCCGGCATTTACAAAGACCATAACGAGGCTTTCGCTACGTTGGATAAGTTACAGGTGATAGAGCCTGATTATGCGAAGAAGCTGGAATATGATGAAGCTTACGAACGCTGGAAGAGAAACCTTAGTAAGTTGAGAGTGGAGAGTTGAGAGTGGAGAGTTGAGAGTTGGTTAATTGAAAATTGAAAGTGAGGACTTTCAAAAAATAGAGATATAGAAGAATTAAATTTATTGTTTTATAAAATATAGAAAAATTATGGCAACAAAAGAGTATTTTCCTGGTATAGGAAAGATTAAGTTTGAAGGAAAAGAAAGTAAGAACCCAATGGCTTTCCGCTATTATGACGCTGAGAAAGTGATATTAGGTAAACCGATGAAAGATTGGTTGAAGTTTGCTATGGCTTGGTGGCATACGTTGTGTGCTGAAGGTGGTGACCAATTTGGTGGCGGAACAAAGAAATTCCCTTGGAACGGTGACGCGGATAAGGTGCAGGCTGCTAAAAATAAGATGGATGCCGGCTTTGAGTTCATGCAAAAAATGGGCATCGAATATTATTGTTTCCATGACGTGGATTTGTGCACGGAGGCTGATACGATTGAGGAGTATGAGGCTAACCTGAAAGCGATTGTGGCTTATGCGAAACAAAAACAGGCTGAAACCGGTATTAAATTATTGTGGGGTACGGCGAATGTATTCGGTCATGAACGTTATATGAACGGTGCGGCTACGAATCCGGAATTTGATGTGGTAGCACGTGCGGCTGTACAGATTAAGAATGCGATTGACGCAACCATCGAATTGGGTGGTACCAATTATGTATTCTGGGGTGGACGTGAAGGTTATATGAGCCTTCTGAATACGGACCAGAAACGGGAGAAAGAGCATTTGGCACAGATGTTGAAGATTGCCCGTGACTATGCTCGTGCACGTGGATTCAAAGGTACTTTCCTGATTGAGCCGAAACCGATGGAACCGACTAAACATCAGTATGACGTAGATACGGAGACTGTGATTGGTTTCTTGAAAGCGCATGGTTTGGATAAGGACTTTAAGGTGAATATCGAGGTGAACCACGCTACATTGGCCGGCCATACTTTTGAACATGAATTGGCTGTAGCGGTAGACAACGGTATGTTGGGTTCTATTGATGCAAACCGGGGTGATTATCAGAACGGATGGGATACCGACCAGTTCCCGATTGACAACTATGAGTTGACACAAGCGATGATGCAGATTATCCGCAACGGTGGATTGGGTAACGGCGGTACAAACTTTGATGCGAAGACTCGTCGTAACTCTACTGATTTGGAGGATATCTTTATTGCACATATTGCCGGAATGGATGCGATGGCACGTGCTTTGGAATCGGCTGCTGCGTTGTTGGAAGAGTCTCCTTACAAGAAAATGTTGGCTGAGCGTTATGCTTCATTCGACGGAGGTAAAGGAAAAGAATTTGAAGACGGTAAGTTATCGTTGGAGGATTTGGTTGAGTATGCCAAGAAGAACGGTGAGCCGAAGCAGGTTAGCGGCAAGCAGGAATTGTACGAGGCTATTGTGAATATGTACTGCTGATTTAGTGGAGAGTGGAGAGTTGAGAGTGGAGAGTGCTCCATGCAGGACTGACTCGATGAGAAAGCTTTCTCGGTGAAAAAGTCACTCTTTATTTAAATAGAAAGTTGAAAATTGAAAGTGTAAAATGCGTTTCAGGTAGCTGGGACGGATAAACGCTTTCAGTTTTCAACTTTTGTTTTGTTATAGGGTTCGGAATTCTCCGGGATGATGGTAGGGATGACATTTTTATGCGAAGTTTTTCGACTTTGTTAGAATAATTTGGTAAGTTTGCCGATTATATATCGTAGACCATATGGGACAGAAAAATAATCACCTAGTAATAATGGCCGGCGGCGTAGGAAGCCGATTCTGGCCGATGAGTACGCCGGAGAAACCGAAACAGTTTATTGATGTGTTGGGATGCGGACGTACTTTGATACAATTAACGGCAGACCGTTTTGAAGGAATTTGCGACCCGGAGAATATCTGGGTGGTCACTTCAGAGCAATATGCTTCGATAGTGAGGGAACAATTGCCGGACATACCGGAAGAGAATATTCTGAAAGAGCCTTGCCGGCGAAATACGGCTCCTTGCATTGCCTATGTGAGCTGGAAGATAAAGGCGAAGAACTCGAAAGCGAACATTATAGTGACTCCGAGCGACCACGTGGTGATGAACGTAAAGGAGTTTAAGCGGGTGGTGGAGTCGGCTATGAACTTTACCGAAAGTTCGGACGCAATTCTGACCTTGGGAATGAAACCTACCCGTCCGGAAACAGGATATGGATATATAGAGGCCGATTTGACGGTGTCTTCTTCTACCAACCGGGAGATTTACAGAGTGGATTCTTTTAAAGAGAAACCTGATTTGCAGACAGCAGAGCGCTATATCAAGCGGAATAATTATTTTTGGAATGCCGGTATCTTTGTTTGGAATGTAAAGACCATTGTCAATGCTTTCCGCGTATATCAGCCGGCTATTGCTGCTATTTTTGATAACATACGTCCGTCTTTCTTTTCGGCACAGGAGCAGAAGGTTGTGAATGAGGAGTTCCCGAATTGTGAGAACATCTCGGTAGACTATGCGATTTTGGAGAAAGCAGAGGAGATATTTGTTTTCCCTGCGGATTTCGGATGGAGTGATTTGGGCACATGGGGTTCCTTACACGACCAGATGCCTCAGGATTTGGAAAAGAATGTGTGCATAGGAAAGAATATTCACGTGTATGATACCAATCATTGCATTATCCATGCTACGGAGGAGAAGAAGGTGGTAGTGCAGGGTTTGGACGGCTATATTGTTGCCGAAAAGGACAATACGTTATTGATTTGTAAATTGAGTGAGGAACAAAGAATTAAATTATTTTCTTCAATAGATTGAGTTTTACAACCTTTGGGCTGTATATTATAGAGTATTTATGAAAAAACTTTTATCCTTGCCACCTAATTTGGTGGAATGTTTTCATGAGATAGAAAAAGTAGATAAGAAGGAGTGGTTTTGTACCTCCGATCCGATAGGTGCTAAATTAGGCTCGGGAGGAGGAACTACCTGGTTGTTGGAAGCTTGTAGGGCGGAATGGGCGCAGGGGCGTTCTTTTTCCGAATGGTTGAGTGAGGACAAACGAATCTTGTTGCATGCAGGCGGACAAAGCCGGCGTTTGCCCGGATATGCTCCTTCCGGGAAAATCTTAACTCCGATTCCGGTTTTCCGCTGGGCCAAGGGACAGAAACTGAAACAGAATTTATTGTCATTGCAATTGCCTTTGTACACGAAAATTATGGAGAAAGCTCCGGATTCGTTGCATACGCTTATTGCCAGTGGAGATGTATACATCCGTACTTCGGAGCCGTTGCAGGAGATTCCGGAAGCGGACGTTGTTTGTTACGGTTTATGGGTAGACCCGAATCTGGCTAAGAACCATGGGGTGTTCGTCTCTTCGCGCAATACACCGGACAAGCTGGATTATATGTTGCAGAAACCTTCTGTCGCGGAGCTTGGAAAACTGATGCAGACCCATTTGTTCTTGATGGATATTGGTATCTGGCTCTTGAGCGACCGGGCTGTGGAATATTTAATGAAACGTTCGAAAGACGGGGATAAATTAAAGTATTATGACTTGTATTCCGACTTTGGAAGGGCTTTGGGAGAGCATCCTCAAGTTGTAGACGAAGAGCTGAACCGGTTGAGTGTGGTGATTCTGCCTCTTCCCGGCGGAGAGTTCTATCATTACGGAACAAGCCGTGAACTGATTTCTTCGACTGTGGCGGTACAGAATCTGGTGAACGACCAGCGGGAGATTATTCATCGAAGTGTGAAACCTCATCCGGCTATGTTTGTTCAGAATGCGATGGTAGAGATTCCTTTGCGGGCGGAAAATTCGGAGTTGTGGATTGAGAATGCCTGTGTGGGAAGTAAGTGGAAGATAGCTCATAGCCATGTGATTACCGGAGTGCCGGAGAATGATTGGGAACTGACTTTACCGGAGAACGTTTGTGTGGATGTGGTTCCCATTGGAGAAGAGGAATACGTGGCGCGTTGTTATGGTTTTAATGATGCGTTTAAAGGAGAGCTTTCTGATAAGAACACCCTTTTCATGGGATATCCGATGGAGCAGTGGTTGTTCCACAGGAATCTGGGTTGTGCGGATATTGAAGGAAATAAAGATATGCAATCGGCCCGTCTGTTTCCTGTATGCAACTCGGTAGAGGATTTGGGCAAAGTGCTTCGCTGGATGTTGAATGAGCCCGACTATGTGGAAGGAAAAGAGATTTGGATGAAAAGTCACCGGGTATCGGCTGACGAGATATCCGCCTATGCAAACCTGCGGCGCTTGGTGAAACAGCGCAAAGCGTTCCGTGCTTTGAACTGGCCTTTGCTGGCGAAAAATTATCAAAAGAGTGTCTTTTACCAGTTGAACTTGAAAGATGCCGCCGAAGAGTTTGCTGCGTTCAATTTGCCTATGCCGGAACCGCTTCCGGAGAATACACCCATTATGACTCGTATCAGCGACCATATGTTCAGGGCGCAATGGCAGCAATTGAAGGGAGAAAACTGTAAAGAAGAGGAAAACAATGCGTTCGATTTGCTTCGGAAAGGGTTGACTTCTACCGTATTGTCACGTAAACAGCATCCACATCTTGATGTATATGCCGACCAGATAGTGTGGTCCCGTAGTCCGGTACGTATTGATTTGGCCGGTGGATGGACCGATACCCCTCCTTTCTGTTTGAATGAAGGGGGAAATGTGGTGAATATTGCTATCGAATTAAATGGGCAGCAGCCTTTGCAGGCCTACGTGAAGCCGTGCAAAGAGTATAAGGTGGTATTGCGTTCCATCGACTTGGGTGCGATGGAGGAAGTGCGTACTTATGAAGACTTACGTGATTTTGCCAAAGTTGGTTCGCCCTTCTCTATTCCTAAAGCAGCCTTGGTTTTAGCCGGCTTCCAGCCCGGATATTCGCAGGAGAATTATCTATCGTTGGAAGAGCAGTTGAAAGCTTTCGGCTCTGGATTGGAAGTGACGTTATTGTCGGCCGTACCGGCAGGCTCGGGATTGGGTACCAGTTCTATTCTGGCGTCCACCGTGTTGGCCGCTATTTCCGATTTTTGCGGTTTAGCATGGGATAAAAACGAAATATGCCAGCGGACTTTGGTGCTGGAACAGTTACTTACCACCGGTGGAGGATGGCAAGACCAATATGGAGGTGTGTTGCAAGGCGTAAAGTTGTTACAAACTCACAGTGGTTTTGAGCAATGCCCTTCTGTCCGTTGGTTGCCCGACTTTTTATTTACCAATCCGGAGTATAGGAAATGTCATTTGCTTTATTATACAGGTATTACCCGCACGGCTAAAGGTATCTTGGCTGAGATTGTACGGGGAATGTTCTTGAATTCTACCGAGCATTTATATATGCTGAATGAAATGAAAACTCATGCGCTGGATTTGTTTGAGGCAGTACAGCGAGGTAATTTTGAGGAATACGGCCGGTTGGTAGGGAAGACCTGGAAGCAGAACAAGCTTCTTGACCCGGGAACGAATCCGGAAACGGTAGAACAAATTATCAGTCGCATCCACGACTATTGTATAGGGTACAAGTTGCCCGGAGCCGGTGGCGGAGGATTCTTGTACATGGTGGCTAAATCGCCGGAAGCAGCAGCGCGGATTAAGTCTATTTTGACGGAGACTCCGCCGAATTCGTGTGCCCGCTTTGTAGAAATGTCTCTTTCGGACAAGGGTTTGGAGGTAAGTAGAAGCTAAAGAATGAGTGTTTGATAAATAGTTCGAAGCTACTGATTATCTGTGTAATATAGTAAAGACAAGTTTCATGACTCAAAGAGTCATATTTAGCAACGATACAATATGAAATATGTGTTCTATATAATGATTTTGTTGTGTAGTCAGGTTTCTTTGGCTACACAGCCTTTTCATTTTGACGGCAGGTCTTCTTACGGAGAGCCGGTTACAGTAGTTCCGGAAGATAGTTTAGCTTCCGTTTCTGTTTTTGCGCAGTATATTGCTTCCCACTATGCCACTCCGGAGGAATGTATTTCGGCTGTTTATGATTGGATTACCCATAATGTGGCTTATGATATAGTAATGAAAAACAAACTCTATTTTGAGGTGGATGAACCGAAAATAGCGGCGGAAACGTTGGCGCAGCGAAGAGGTGTATGTTATCATTACGCAACGTTGTTGAAGGCTGTAGCCGATAGTTTGGGATTGAAGGCTTATTCGATGCAGGGGTATGCAAAAATAGGAGGCAAAGTAGAGGATGCTCCTCATGCATGGTGCGTGATACAACTTGAGGATAATTGGTATTTCTTTGACCCAACTTTTGATTCCGGAGGATTGAGGAACGGAAAAGACTTTGTGAGGATACCGAAACGTGATTATTACAGGAAGTCTCCGGAGGAGATGATTGTTTCGCATATGCCTTTTGACCCGATGTGGCAGTTTCTGTCCCATCCTTTGAGTTACGATGAATTTGAGAATCCGGAACCGAAGGAAGTTCGGGGAGAGCTATTTAATTGGAAAGACTCATTGAACGTCTATGTAGGATTGTCTCCTATTGAGCAAATGGAGACGATTATAAACCGGATATTGAAGAACGGAACACGGAATCAGTCGGTGGAATCGGTGTTGGTTGTGCTTCGCCAGAACCTACAGATAACCAAGATGAATGACCGTGTAGAACGGGTGAATACGGCTTCTTCTCTCTATAACAAAGCTTTGAGTCATTTTAATAGTTTTATTACCTATCGGAATAATCAGTTTAAGCCGAATAAGGAAGAAGCAGAGGTTCGTAAGATGATAACTGATTGCAACGATTTGATGGAACAGGCGACAAAGGAGTTAGAGCAAATACGGGAGCCTGAACCGAATATTCTTGAAAATATGCAAAACCTGAAAGGGCTTATGCAAACTCTTCAAACGGCTATTAATGAGCAACAACAGTTTGTCGATAAATATTATTCTACCGGTAAACTATTCAGAAAGACTTTATTTTATAAAATAAAGTGGATGGGAATTCCTCTGAACTAAACTTTTGGTGAGGTTTATTTGTTTTATTAATAACTAATAAAAAGAAGAAGGTATGTCGAAAACACAATTTAAAGGTCAGCCGGTAAAGTTAGCCGGAGATTTTGTTATGGTAGGAGCGATGGCTCCGGATTTTGTCTTGACAAAAGGTGATTTGAGTTCTTTTGCTTTGGAAGATGCGAAAGGTAAATGGGCCGTATTGAATATATTCCCAAGTTTAGATACAGCCGTGTGTGCAACTTCTGTACGTAAATTCAATGAGAAAGCAGCTAATTTACCCGATGTGACGGTATTGGCTATCTCAAAAGACCTTCCTTTTGCTCAGAGTCGTTTTTGTACTGTGGAAGGAATCGAGAATGTAATTCCTTTGTCGGATTTTAAAGTGTATTCTACTTTTGGAAAAGACTATGGTGTATTGATGACGGACGGTCCGTTAAATGGTTTGTTTGCACGTGCCGTAGTTGTATTGAACCCCGAAGGTAAGATTGTATATACGGAGTTGGTGCCTGAGATTACTCAAGAACCTAATTATGAAGCTGCTTTGGCTGCTATAAAGGCATAAAGATTTTCGGAATTGGAAAATCTTTATAGAATTGTGATGCCTGAGTTGTTAGAAAGCCAAAAACGTGCAATAGTAAAGGATGTTGGAACTGAAGGACGTATGTCTAAACTTAATGAACTTAAGTTGATGAAAGAACAACTTTTAATCTGAGACTTTGACATCCTTTATCTGCAATAAAAATAGCCCTATCATTACTCAAAAAACAGAGTTTGATAGGGCTATTTTGTGTTTATTAGTTTTGAACCGGTTTCTCGGCTGGTGTCTTCTTTGTCGATAGCTTTTCCAGAAAATAAACAGCAAAGAAGCCTATTATCATCAGTGCGGTTGCTTCCCATATATACTGGTTGGGAAGGGTATTTGTTTCGACCAGTGGCTTTATAATTCCGTGACTATCTATATAAGTTTCGATAGTTTCTTTCCATGGCCAAACTTTATTTAGCGAACCCAGCATAAAACCTGTCAGGACAGCTAAAGTGATGTTTCGTATTTTTTTTAGAGCATAAGATAATATGCGTGAAAAGGAAGTGATACCGATGCAGGCTCCTACTGCAAAGAATAGTAGGACTTTTATGTCCAGGTTCTTGACAGCCTCCATTATAAAAGAGTATTTACCCAGTAGTACTAAAATAAAACTACCTGATATGCCCGGTAATATCATGGCACAGATAGCTATGGCACCGCACAGAGAGATAAAAAGTAGATTGGAGGGAGTCTCAGATGGAGTGGCTACTGTGATATAATAAGCGATGCCGGTACCGATAATGAATGAGATAATCGTTTTCCAGTTCCATTCTTTTATATCTTTCCCGACAAACCAGGTAGAGGCTAATACCAAGCCGAAGAAAAAAGACCATACTAAAATGGGATGCGCAGCGAGTAGCCATGTAATGAGCTTAGCCAGTGAAAAAACACTGATGCCGATACCTAGTAGAATGGAAAATAAAAAGCTTCCGTTGATATACTTCCAAAAAGCGCCCCATTTGCCTGTAAAGAGAAGTTTCAGACTTTCTTTGTTGATGCTTTTTATGGAATTGATTAATTCGTCATAAATGCCTACAATGAAAGCGATTGTTCCGCCCGATACACCGGGGACTACATCAGCCGCCCCCATTCCCATTCCTTTTAATACAAGAAGCGCATATTCCTTTAAACTTCGTTCCATGTTTCTATGTTTTTGTCACGTTATAAATTTGCTACAAAGTAAATTAAAAAAGTCAGTTGTTCGTGGAAAATTTATATAAAGATTGCTATTGGTATTTACTTTTTTCAGATAAATAAAAGTCCTCCAAAGACATCTCTTCAGGAATCATTTCGGAGAATATCGTTTCTGTTTCTGCCGGAGCTGCAAGGTATCCTTCTTTTAAAAATTGAAGGTATTTATTGTATTTCTCCAAATTCAGATAGCTATATGCCAGCATGCCGAGAACATTCGGATATTCTTTTTCCCCAGATTGTTTATAAACCTCTAGTAACCATTTTTTACAGGATGCATACTCTTGGAAAAAGAAAAACTCACTGGCTACCAGATACATTGCATATAACTTATTTTCCGCTTCGGCTATAGCCTTGTTGAAGTATTTATTTGCTTCTTTTTCCATGAATACCTCCATATATAGGGCCCCTTTCATGATGGTATAGAATGTGGTTTCCAATCCATATTCAAGTGCCTTTTCAGTCCATTCCATCGCTTTATCGAATTTCATGGCTATGCGGTAGGTACGGACGATTAAATGGAATAGCTCTATTTGATGGATGGTTTGGTCGTTCCTGCCGTTGTCGGTTTTTTGCATGATTATTTCCAATAATTTGGCTGATTCCGCATATTCCCCCATGTTTGTCATACATAATGCATCGAGAGCCAGAGCGTTGTAATCATCCGGAACCTTTTTCAAATAGTCGCTTAAAAGTTGGTGTCCCTTCTCGTAGTTTTCCAAATTAATGAATGCGATGGCTTTCCTTTTTAAAGCTTCATAATCGTCTACATCAATAGCTAAAGCAAAATCATACGCTTCAATGGCTTTTTCAAAATCATTATTGTTTAAATAGGTATTACCTGTAAGTTTCCAATAATGAGTGGAATAGGGGTCTTCATCTACTAGTTGAGACAGAACCTTTTCGGCTTTCTTTACATCATTCCGGTTCGTATAATAATAGCTTAACAATTCGAGTGCCGGTTGGTTTCCGGGAGAATATTCGATAGAGCGTTCAATCCATTTAATTGTTTCCTCATCCATATTCCGTACTAAATACATGGCAGCCGCATTGATAGCTACATAAGATTTGTCTTCATTATCTTGCGCAATATCGAATGCTTCCTGGAAATATTCGTCTGCTTTTTCGGGAAAATTCTGCATAAGTGCCATTTCGCCTTCCAGCATTTTTATATTGAAGCCCATCTCAATCTGATAGTAAGCATCTTCTTTTTGAGTAAAGGAGCTCTCGGCTTCTTTCATTTTCTCAATAGATTTGTTTGCTTTTTCGAAATCACCCTGTTTCAGTAAGAAACGTGTTTTTATATATAGTATCTCATCGCTGTCGGGATGGAGGCGGTCGGCTAGTTCAAGCACCTGTTTCAGGTTCTCGTCATCGTCATTATCGTAATAGAAAGTTGCTAAATCATTCAGTTCGTAGTCCTCCAGATAGGTTATTTTTCCTGTCCTTAGCATTTCCTTATAGATAGATACAATGCGATAAAGTTCCGGGTCGTTTTCGGCCGAAAGAAAATCAGATTCTTTCATATTGGGTAAAGATAAAGTTGTTTTTAAAACCTACTATATGGCTGATTTATATGGAAAAGCAGCTTTATAGTAGGAGATTGGTTAGAATTAGGGCGGTATACCAAAATCCTATACCGGTAATGGTAACCGCCCTAATTTTAATTTTTTATTACTTATTGATTTTACTCCATGTATCTTTTAAAGATACGGTACGGTTAAATACCAAATGTTCCGGAGTAGAATCTTTGTCTATATTAAAGTAGCCAATACGTTGGAATTGTAAATAGTCCAACACTTTAGCTGTGCTCAGGAACTTTTCTACATAGCAGTTCTTCAATATTTTCAGTGAGTCGGGATTAATCATTTCTTGCATGGCTTCCAGTGAAGAGCAATTTTTAGCTTCCTTTATAGCTGCTAACTCATCACGTGGATTCTCCACCTTCCAAAGTCTGTCGTATAAACGGACTTCTGCCGGCAAACAGTGTGCGCAACTAACCCAATGGAGCGTACCTTTTACTTTACGGTCGCTTCCCGGCATACCGCTTCGGCTGTCCGGGTCGTATTCGCCATACACTTCGACTACTTCTCCGGCTTCATTTTTCTTGCATCCGGTGCACTTTACGATGTAGGCATTTTTTAAACGTACTTCCTGTCCAGGAGTCATGCGGAAATATTTTTTCGGGGCATTCTCCATAAAATCATCCCGCTCTATCCATAGTTCTCTGCTAAATTCGATGGTATGCGAACCGGCGTTCGGGTCTTCCGGATTGTTGATAGCCTCCATTTCTTCCACTTTTCCTTCCGGATAATTGGTAATAACCAGTTTTACCGGGTTCAATACGGCAGAAACACGAGTGGCACGTGTGTTTAAATCTTCCCGTACGGCACTTTCCAATAAACTGAATTCGTTTAATGCATCGTAGGTTGTGTATCCTATCTTATCAATGAACTTATGGATGGACTCCGGTGAGTAACCACGACGGCGGAATCCGCAGATTGTCGGCATACGAGGGTCGTCCCAGCCGTTAACCAAGCCTTCTTTTACCAGAATGAGCAAATTACGTTTACTCATGAGCGTATAGTTCAGATTCAGTTTATTGAATTCTGTTTGGCGTGGACGGTTATCATCCAAATCTTTTCCTTCTTTCAACCAATCGATAAAGAGGTCGTAAAGCGGGCGGTGAACGACAAATTCCAATGTACAGAGCGAATGGGTTACTCCTTCGAAGTAATCGCTTTGTCCGTGTGCGAAATCATACATGGGATATGCTTTCCATTTATCGCCTGTGCGATGATGGGGAACATTTAGGATACGATATATAATCGGGTCGCGGAAATGCATATTAGGGTTAGCCATGTCAATCTTGGCACGTAATACCATAGAGCCTTCTTCCGCTTCGCCGCTATTCATTTTTTCAAAAAGCGCCAAGCTTTCTTCTATCGGGCGGTTCCGGTATGGGCTCTCTATACCCGGTTGGGTAGGAGTACCTTTTTGTTGTGCAATGACTTCGGCTGATTGTTCGTCGATATATGCTTTTCCTTCCTTTATCAATTGAACGGCGAAATCCCATAACTGCTGGAAGTAATCGGATGCATAATAAATATTACCCCATTGGAAACCAAGCCATTGAATGTCTTCTTTGATAGAGTCGACATACTCCATATCTTCTTTGGTTGGGTTGGTATCATCGAAACGTAGGTTACATACACCTCCATATTGAGCAGCCATACCAAAATCCAGGCATATAGCTTTGGCATGTCCGATGTGTAAATATCCGTTTGGTTCGGGCGGGAAGCGGGTTTGAACTCTTCCACCGTTTTTACCTTCTTTTAAATCTTTTTCTACAGCCTGTTCTATAAAATTCAAGCTTTTCTTTTCTGTAACTTCTGCGTTTGTTTCAGTCATAGTGATTTCCTTTTTACACTTATGTCTGCAAAAGTAATGATTCTTTTTGTTTTTCCTTTATTTGACAGGAATATATCCACCTTTTTTATAATATTTTGCTCCTCGCTTGATTAGGATATAATCAATAAGAGCTTTGACTTTTCCTTTCTTTTTCACATTATATAATAGTAAAGCGGGAGTGGCAAGTAATTTATGGATGGGATGGAATGTTTCTCTTTTGTAAAATGATAGGATAGATTGGCATGATACGTGGGGTTTATCTATTCGGGTGAGGAGGCTACACGGAATTATATCACCGGAGGTTGCGGATAATCATTCTATTTGTTTATATTTGTATGGTGGGAGTGATGAATGGATGTTTCTGTAGATTCATGGCATCGTAGTTGAATATGAATATAATATTGTAAAACCAAGGCTAAAAATATATGGTAAAGTTTATCGAATCGGAACTCATGAACCTTCGTGAAGAGGTGAACGAAATGTGGACACTTGTTTATAATCAGTTGAGCCGTGCCGGAAAGTCGGTTCTTACATTTGACCGTGAACTGGCACAGCAGGTTATAGTCAGGGAAAAGCGCGTCAATGCGTTCGAATTAAAAATAGATTGTGATGCGGAAGACGCCATTGCTCTTTATAATCCGGTGGCCATTGATTTGCGTTTTGTATTGGCTATGCTCAAAATCAATACAAATTTGGAACGTTTGGGCGACTTTGCCGAAGGAATAGCTCGCTTTGTGGTGCATTGTGATAAAGAAGAGCTGGATAAAGAGTTGTTGCGCGAGCTTCGTTTGGAAGAGATGGTAAAGCGGGTTCTTTGTATGCTTGACACCGCTAAGAGGGCTTTGAATGAAGAGAGTGTAGAATTGGCTGTTTCCGTTTTTGGCAAAGACAATTTATTGGATGAAATTAATGCGAATGTCAGCAATGTGTTGACTACTTATTTGGAGGCACATAAGGGGGATATTCGTATGTGTCTGGATTTAGCCAGTGTGTTTCGCAAATTGGAGCGTTCCGGTGACCATATTACCAATCTGGCAGAAGAAATCGTTTTTTATATTGATGCGGAAGTCCTGAAACATCAGGGAAAAACGGAGAAAACTAAATTGAGCGAAGAAAAGAATGAAAAAGAGTAGGTCGTTTGGTGAACATTTTCTATCTTTGCACCCGCTAAACAGTGCCGGGATGAGGCTTTCACCTGAAAAAGTGAAAAAAAACTTCTAAATATTAAGAAATATGTTATATGACATATAATTTTATTTGGAAGGTGTAAAAAATAGCTTCATCTTTGCAGTGTTATCCTGAAAACAATCTTTTTACCTTAAAAAAACTAATACCTATTGAAAACTAAAAACGGGTCTTTGTGAAAAGACCCGTTTTTTACGTTTATAGGGTTTAGTAGATGTGATGTTGAGAACGCTCAGAAAGAAAAATAGAGTCAAGCTGAATGATTTTCCTTCCAGCAGTATATCTAAGCAAACATATATAGATAGTTAAGGAAGTATGTCTATACAACTAAGGTTCTGCGTAAGGGAACGCAGGGCTGAAGACGTAGAGCATTCGGAGGGAAGATGTTCAAATTATCTTTCCGATTGTTCTTCTTTTCCATAATTTGACTTTTTAAGAGATTCTTTTTATTAAGACTCGTTTTTTCTAGTTAACTTTGCATCCTATTATATGTATTGTATTAGGAAAAAGAATGAAACATAAATATTTAAGGTATAGTTTACTTTGTCTGTCTTTTTTGTTTTTTGGGGAACTGTCAGCTCAGATTAGAGGAGTGGTGACCGATTCGCTTACTCGTGAAACGCTTCCTTATATTTCGGTCTATTACGATGGCAAAGGAGTAGGGGTGATTACGGATAATACAGGGTATTATCAAATAGAAACTCGTAACGGTTGTACTGAGATAACTTGCTCAGCGATGGGGTATGTGAAAAAGAAAGTGAAAATCATTCCCGGAGAGACGAAGAGGTTGAATGTTCAGCTTGTTCCGGATGATATACTGCTGAATGAAGTGGTTGTAAAACCTCAGCGGGAACGGTACAAGAAGAAAAATAATCCGGCTGTGGAGATGATGAAAAAGGTTATCGCTTCCAAAAAGAAAAACAGTCTGGATGAGAATGATTTTTATAGGTATAATAAATACGAAAAAATCACGATGGCTTTGAACGAAATGACTCCGGAGCGATTGAATAAAGGGGTTTACAAGAAACTTCCTTTTTTGGTGAACCAAGTGGAGGCTGACGAAGAAACCAATCAGCTTATCGTACCTATATCCGTACAGGAAACGGCATCGGAAATACTTTACCGGAAAGAGCCCAAGATGAAGAAAACACTGGTGAAGGGAGTAAACGCTACCGGTATTGATAATTTGTTTGATGTGGGCGATGCGGTAACAGAAATAATGCAGGAGGTGTTTGCCGATGTGAACATCTATGATAATAATATGTATTTGTTGAAGAAGCAGTTCGTAAGTCCGATATCGGATAACGCCATTTCTTTCTATAAATATTATATCATGGATACTATTTATGTGGAGAAAGATAAGTGTTTCCATTTATCGTTTGTTCCCCAGAATTCACAGGATTTTGGTTTTACAGGGCATCTTTATGTGCTGGCGGATTCCTCTTATACCGTGAAAAAATGTATGATGCAGTTACCCAAGCATACCGGAGTCAACTTTGTGGAGAACCTGAAAATTACACAAGAGTATGGACTGTTACCGAATGGCGATTGGGGGGTGTTGCTGGATGATATGTCGACCGATATTTATCCGCCGATTTTAAAGTTGCAAGGGGTTTTGGTAAGGAGAACCACCCGTTACGACCGTCATTCGTTTGCGGCGATACCGGAGGAGGATTTTGGAAACAGCCGTTCTAAACAGACAGCGCCGGATGCATTGATGAAAGACCCGGAGTTTTGGGCGGAACATCGACAAATACCTCTTTCTAAAAAAGAAGCGTCCATGGATGACTTTGTGAAAGATATTGAGAATGCGCCGAATTTGCGGTTCGTTATATTTGCGTTGCGTTTGCTTGTGGAAAATTATGTGGAAACTGGTTCTGAGACGACTCCCAGTAAAGTCGATGTAGGACCTTTAAGTACAATTCTGTCCAGCAATTATGTAGACGGAGTGCGTTTGCGTTTCGGAGCTGCAACGACGGCTAATTTCAATCCTCATCTATTTTTAAAAGGATACTATGCATACGGTTTGAAAGACCATCGTGCTAAATACAATGCGGAAATGGAATATTCGTTTGAAAAGAAAGCCTACATGCCTTTTGAGTTCCCTCGCAATTCCATATCCGTAGCTTACCAGTACGATGTGCAGTCTCCGGTCGATAAGTTCCTTTCTATGGATAAGGATAATATCTTTAATTCCATTAAAAGTTCCAAGGTAGACCAGATGTCTTATTTCCGTAAGGTGGCTGTAAAATATGAATATGAGGCGTATAGTGGTTTTTCTACCCAATTGGAATTGAAGGCAATCAATGATGAGCCTACCGGTAAACTCTATTATATACGCAATGATGGCAGTGAAACACCTAATTTAATACATGATATCAATACCACTGAGGTGGGCTTGACCTTGCGCTATGCTCCGGGCGAACAGTACATCAATTCCAAGCAGAGGCGTTCGGTTATCAACCGGAATGCGCCGGTGTTTACCCTGTCGCACACGTTGGGAGTCAAAGGTCTGTTTGGAGGTGATTATGATTTTAACCTGACGGAATTCTCTATATTCAAGCGTTTATGGCTGGCTTCATGGGGGCGTATGGATATCCGCCTTCGTGTGGGAGCGCAGTGGAACAAGGTGCCGTTCCCATTACTGGCTACAGCTCCGGCCAATCTCTCTTATTTTGTGCAAAGCGGCACCTTCAATTTAATGAATAATATGGAATTTCTGAACGACCGCTATGCATCGTTGGATTTAGACTATGATTTGAATGGAAAATTATTGAACCGGATACCTTTTCTCCGTCGGCTGAAGTGGAGGGAACATTTAGGCGCCAAAGTAATGTATGGCGATTTAACGGAGAAGAATAATCCCGACCTGCGTCCGGGGGATGGTGATTTGTTCCTATTCCCCACGCGAAATGGACATCCGAGTAGTTTTGCCATGGAATCGAACAAACCTTATGTAGAAATTGTTGCGGGTATTCATAACATATTTAAAATACTTCAGGTGGAGTATGTTCGCCGTTTAACTTATCTCGACCATCCTGATATCAGTAAGAACGGAGTTCGTTTTGGTGTGAAGTTCTCTTTTTAAAACCTTACGCATATGGCACAACCTTTAGCTGAAAGACTACGTCCGAAGACTCTGGACGAATACATCGGGCAGAAACATTTAGTAGGCCCGGGTGCTATTTTACGGAAAATGATTGATGCCGGACGCATTTCCTCTTTTATTCTTTGGGGACCTCCGGGAGTTGGTAAAACGACCCTAGCACAGATAATTGCCAATAAACTGGAAACTCCTTTTTATACCCTCAGTGCAGTCACATCGGGGGTGAAGGATGTGCGTGAAGTGATAGAGCGGGCCAAAAGCAACCGTTTCTTTTCTCAGGCAAGTCCCATTTTGTTTATCGATGAAATTCATCGGTTCAGTAAATCGCAGCAAGACTCCTTGTTGGGTGCGGTGGAAACCGGTACAGTCACGTTAATCGGTGCTACAACGGAGAATCCATCCTTCGAAGTGATTCGTCCTTTGCTTTCACGATGCCAGCTTTATGTACTCAAATCGCTGGAGAAAGAGGATTTGCTGGAACTCCTTCATCGGGCCATTACGACGGATGCCATTCTGAAGGAGCGACACATTACAGTGAAAGAGGCGGATGCCATCCTTCGCTTTTCCGGCGGAGATGCCCGAAAGCTGTTAAATATTCTGGAGCTGGTTGTAGAAGCCGATTCGGATAAAGAGGTTGTGATTACGGACGAAAAGGTAACCGAACGTTTGCAGGAAAATCCATTGGCTTATGATAAAGATGGGGAGATGCATTACGATATCATTTCGGCCTTCATTAAATCCATAAGGGGAAGTGACCCCGATGCGGCGCTATATTGGTTGGCGCGTATGATAGAAGGGGGAGAAGACCCTAAATTTATAGCCCGTAGGTTGCTGATTTCCGCTTCCGAAGATGTCGGTTTGGCTAATCCGAATGCCTTGTTGCTGGCTAATGCGGCTTTTGAAGCCGTAACTAAAATCGGATGGCCCGAAGGACGTATCCCTTTGGCGGAGGTGACGGTTTACTTGGCTACCAGTCCGAAAAGTAACTCAGCTTATGAAGGGATAGGCAATGCCTTGGAAACGGTTCGGGAGACAGGTAATTTGCCCGTCCCGTTGCATTTGCGCAATGCACCCACCAAGCTAATGAAAGAGCTTGGTTACGGCAAAGATTATAAATATGCGCATGCCTATAAAGGAAACTTTGTGGAACAACAGTTTCTTCCCGACGGTGCGGAGAAATCCCGTTTCTGGCATCCGCAGAATAATCCGGCGGAAGCAAAGTTGAAAGAGCGGATGAAAGAGTTGTGGAAAGAACGATATAATGATTAACTCAAGTACTTACAAAAAACGAAAAAAGATGAGAATAACAGTATTGGATGGATATGGCCTGAATCCGGGCGACCTGTCGTGGAAGGGTTTTGAGGCGTTGGGAGATTGTACGGTTTACGACCGCACAACGCCCGAACAACTAATGGAACGTGCTGCCGGTGCGGAGATACTGATTACGAATAAAACCATTTTAACGGCCGACATTCTGAAAGCGCTTCCCGATTTAAAATATGTAGGGATATTGGCAACCGGATACAATGTAGTCGATGTAAAAGCGGCTAAGGAGTTGGGTATTGTGGTGACCAACATACCGGCTTACAGTACAGATTCTGTAGCGCAGATGGTTTTTGCTCAAATTCTGACCATTACTCAACGCGTAGAATATTATACAGAGGAGAACCGGAAAGGACGTTGGGCAAATAGCCGTGATTTCTGTTATTGGGATACTCCTTTGATGGAACTGGCCGGTAAGAAAATAGGTATTGTAGGATTCGGCCATACAGGACAAGCTACGGCGCGCATTGCCTTAGCCTTTGGTATGAAGGTTTTTGCCTATACTTCGAAAAGTGCGGAACAGTTGCCTGCAGACATTACTAAACTATCTTTGGACGAATTGTTTCGTACCTGCGATGTGGTGAGTTTACACTGTCCATTGACCGATACAACGAAAAATCTGGTAAATGCAGAGCGGCTGAAACAAATGAAATCATCGGCTATTCTTATAAATACCGGTAGAGGACCATTGGTGAATGAAAAAGACTTGGCCGATGCGTTGAACAATGGAACCATCTATGCAGCCGGAGTGGACGTGCTTTCTTGTGAACCTCCTAAGGCCGATAATCCGTTGCTTGCGGCAAAGAACTGCTATATTACTCCCCACATTGCCTGGGCAACCAAAGAGGCTCGTGTTCGTTTAATGGATATAGCCGTAGAAAATTTGCGTAGCTTTTTGTCCGGCACGGTAATTAATAATGTGGCTGTGTAACATAATTGGCATTCTTAAAAGTTTAAAGTAATATGTATTCATTTACTATGCCTACCTTTATGCAGGTGTTGGAGTTTATCGGAACATTTGCCTTTGCTATCAGTGGTATCCGTCTGGCATCCGCGAAACGTTTCGATTGGTTTGGCGCATATGTGGTAGGAGTGGCAACTGCCATCGGAGGAGGAACCATTCGGGATTTAATGTTGGGCAAGACTCCCTTCTGGATGACCGACCCTATTTATTTAATTTGTTCGGCATTGGCCTTGCTTTGGGTTATCCTGTTTGGTAAAATGGTTATCCGGCAACAAAGTACCTTCTTTATATTCGACTCCATCGGACTGGCTTTGTTTACAGTGGTTGGAGTTGAAAAAACATTATCATTAGGCTTTCCGTTATGGGTAGCCATCATCATGGGTACAATTACCGGTGCCGCAGGTGGAGTGATTCGTGATGTTTTTATCAATGAAGTGCCTTTGATATTTCGAAAAGAGATTTATGCATTGGCCTGTGTGGCAGGCGGTTTGTTCTACGGTTTGTGCGAATGGCTGAATGTAGATTTAATTATAACCGAGCTTGTAAGTGGTGCAAGTGTGTTGATAGTAAGAATACTTGCAGCGAAATATCATTTATCTTTACCCGTATTGAAAGGGGAAGAGTCTTCTGATAGTTAAGAACCTAGTGAATTTTGGTATAATAGGGGATAAAAACTGGTATATACCGGTATTTATCCCCTTTCTTCTCTAAATGTACCTGAATAAAAGACAATCTATATTTATACTTGCATTCGAGAATTTTGAACAGGATTATTAACTAAACCTAGATCTTTATGAATACGATTGTTTTTAAAAAAGAATTATTGGAGGTACAAGAAGAATTGCTCCGTTTCGCTTACAAATTAACTTCGGACAGAGAAGAGGCGAATGACCTTTTGCAGGAAACCTCATTGCGCGCATTGGATAACGAAGATAAATATGTGCCCGATACAAATTTTAAAGGATGGATGTATACTATCATGCGTAATATCTTTATCAATAATTACCGGAAAGTAGTCCGCGACCAAACATTCGTAGACCATACAGATAATTTATACCATTTGAACTCTTCGCAAGAGTCCGGTTTTGACTCCACAGAACAGGCTTATGACATGCGTGAAATTCATAAAGTAGTGAATAACCTCCCGAAAGAGTATAAAATACCTTTCGCCATGCATGTTTCCGGTTTCAAATATCGTGAGATAGCCGATAAGTTGAATTTGCCCTTGGGAACCGTCAAAAGCCGTATCTTTTTTACTCGTCAGAGACTACAGGGGCAATTGAAAGATTTTGTTTAAAATTGTCAATCCGGTAAATAAGGCTGAAAAGTTAAAATACTTTCATATTTCTATGAAAATTTGTTGATTTTAGATTTTTTATGAGAATTATTTTATAGTATTGAGGGAAATATCTATTTTTGTAAAGCAAAAAGTTAGAACCTTAAAACCTATACTCATGAAAAAACAAATCAAATTCAGCCTTGTTTACCGCGACATGTTTCAATCGTCCGGGAAATACCAACCTCGCGTGGACCAATTGGTGAGAGTAGCTCCTTATATTGTGGAAATGGGGTGCTTTGCTCGTGTAGAAACAAATGGTGGAGCCTTTGAACAGGTGAATCTGTTATATGGAGAAAATCCGAATAAAGCCGTGCGTGCTTTTACGAAACCTTTCAATGAAGCTGGGATTCAAACGCATATGCTCGATAGAGGCCTGAATGCGTTGCGTATGTATCCGGTGCCGGCTGATGTACGTCGGTTGATGTATAAAGTAAAGAAAGCGCAAGGAGTGGATATCACTCGTATTTTCTGTGGATTGAACGAGGTTCGCAATATAATCCCTTCTATTAAATATGCATTGGACGCAGGGATGATTCCTCAAGCTACCTTGTGTATCACTTCCTCTCCGGTACATACCGTAGAGTATTACTCTCATATTGCAGACCAGCTTATAGAAGCAGGCGCTCCTGAAATTTGTCTGAAAGATATGGCTGGAATCGGACAGCCTGCAATGCTTGGCAAACTGGTGAAGGATATTAAAGAGAAACATCCGGAAATTATCATTCAATATCATGGACATTCCGGTCCGGGTCTGTCGATGGCTTCTATTCTGGAGGTTTGTGAAAATGGTGCGGACATTATTGATACGGCAGTAGAGCCGTTGGCATGGGGCAAAGTACATCCGGATGTTATTTCCGTACAATCTATGTTGAAAAATGCCGGGTTTGATGTACCGGAAATCAATATGAATGCTTACATGAAAGTGCGTAGCCTGACACAGGAATTTATTGATGATTTCTTAGGTTACTTCATGGATCCGACCAACAAACACATGTCTTCTTTATTGTTAGGATGCGGATTGCCGGGTGGTATGATGGGTTCTATGATGGCAGACCTGAAAGGAGTTCATTCCGGAATCAATTTAATATTGAAAGGCCAGGGAAAAGAACCTATGACGCTGGACGACTTGATGGTTATGTTGTTTGATGAGGTTGCATACGTATGGCCTAAGTTAGGATATCCTCCATTGGTTACTCCATTCAGCCAGTATGTAAAGAATGTGGCTCTAATGAATGTGATGCAACTTATTAAAGGTGAGGAACGTTTCTCTATGATTGACAACCATACCTGGGATATGATTCTGGGTAAGAGTGGACGTCTACCTGGTAAACTGGCACCGGAGATTATTGAATTGGCTAAATCGAAAGGATACGAGTTTACGGAGGAAGACCCTCAGAGCTATTATCCCGATGAATTGGATAAGTATCGTAAAGAAATGGATGAAAACGGCTGGGAGTATGGCGAAGATGATGAGGAACTCTTTGAATTGGCCATGCACGACCGTCAATATCGCGATTATAAATCGGGCGTAGCAAAACAACGTTTCTTGGATGATTTGCAACGTGCCAAGGATGTAGCTATGGCAAAACAGGGAATGAGCGAAGAGGAAATTAAGAAGATTAAGCGTGCTAAGGCAGACCCGGTAATTGCTCCTCGTAGGGGACAAGTGTTGTATGATGTAAGTTTTGACGGTCATCGTACAGAGCCGTTTATCGGACGTAAGTATCAGCATGATGAGGTGTTCTGTTCGCTTTCTACTCCATGGGGTGAGAATGAAGATGTGCTAACCGGTTTTACTGGACGTATTGTAGAAGTTTGTGCAAAACAAGGACAAGTGGTTGAATCCGGTGAAGTACTAGCCTATATTGAGCGTTCGGAGGTTTTTGCATAAATGCTCCGTATATTTTCTTGGTTACAAGAAGATGTTAAACGCATGTAGGGGTGTCTAAACTCAATTTGGTGAAAGAGCAACTTATAATCTGAAAACAGACACCTTTTATCAGTCATAAGAAGAGCCATATCAAACTCTGTTTTTGAGTAATGATATGGCTCTTTTGTTATTCATTCGTTACAATCTGCAACTTTTCAGGATGGATGTTTTATCTTGATATACCTCCATGTTTCCTAATTTATATTTCTTGAATTTGTAAGTTGCTCATCTTTTTACTTGTTTGAAATGGGAACTCAGGATATTCATACAGGCTAAACCGTGGTTCTGTTTCTCCCTCCGTGTAAGCCCATATGCTACTGTAATCTTCAATATCTTCTCCCAGTTTGGCAAGTTGGCGTAAATAGGCAGCGATGGATTTATTTTCTATAATATAAATATTGCCCATTTTTTCAATGATAGGACTATGTAATCTGGTACTGTCATGTTCAAATTTCAGGATACGTTTTCCTTTTTCCGTTATTCCTATTAATTGGAATGTCATACTTTTACCAATGGCAGGTAGATTTAGTACATTACGGTCAGTAGCCAGGAACGGTAAGTGATGTTTTCTCATAAAAGACCGAAGATGCTGAGTTGTGTTTTCACCCGATTTCAGTAGTGAATTTAGCTCATCAGCCTGTTCTTTGGTCATTTTTCCATATATTTTTTCCTCATACTGCTCTTGTAGGGAGCGGCTGTTAGGAGCAAATACCGCATAATTTTCGCTAAATCCTTTTACGGAAAATGTATAATAACAAATGACTCCCAATGAATTGAGAACTTGACGCAGTCTGACTGTGTGTCCTTGTCGTGAAGCGGCTACGGTATATACAAGCTGATTCGTAATAATCCATCCGGCCGATTGTATTTTACGAATAGCCTCTTGTGCTTCAGGAGTCACTTCCAACGGAGTCTGAAAATGAGTTTGTATAATGAATTGTTGTACACCGATGGCCGAAGCTTTATCTTTAAATTCTCTTAGAATTCCTATCAGTTCATCGTTTATACGCATAGGTAAATAAGCCAATAGTCTACTTCCCAAACGTACTCGTTGCAATTCTGCATACTTTTCTCCATCCGGACGTTCTCGGTTTGCCTTTTGTTTGCGGAGAGCCATACGATATACAGCTTCCAGAATATTTTGCAAGGTTTTGTTTTGGCTCATGAGTGCATCTCCTCCTGTAATGAGGATGTCCCGTAATTGAGTATCTTCTTCGAAATAGGTCATTAATCTGCGAAGCTTGTGGTTCCAAGCCTCTTTGGGAGCTAACGATTCAAATTCAAAATTGAGATGCTTGCTTTGAAAGTCATACATACGTTGGCAGGATGCACATAATCCTCCACAGGCACGTCCCATAGTGTCAGGGATTAATATGGCTACCTCCGGATATCTTCGGTGAATATTGTGTCCGTCCGGTAAAATCCATCCGGCGGCATTGGGCTTGCCCGGTTCTACAATATCTTCTTTTTCCCATGCGCGGATATCTCCGTATGTTTCTACCAGATGAGGCGAATAAAGAACGTAGCTGCGGATGGCTTCATCATTATATCCTTTTTCGTCGGTGTTAAGTAGTGATAAATAATAAGGAGTAGCAAAGAAAGGCATTCCTTTTTTGCGAGCTTTGGATAGCAGATACATCGTTTCGCTCGAAAGTGAATTATCCAGGAACTTGTTTAGTTCGGAAGGTGTCTTGATAGCCATTGAGAGATGAAAGCGAAAGTCATTCCACCATTTCTTTACTAACTGATATTTCTCATCATAATTCAAGTTTTCATTAAAATGGAAACGTGAGGAAGCCGGTTTCCGATTTTCTATCTTTTGAATGAGCAAGTGCAACATTCTTTCTTTATTTTTCTGACGTATTTCAATTACTTCAGGAGCTAATCCGGTTTCCCAACGTTTGCTTCGGTTTCTTACTTGCGTCGCAGAAAGAATATTCTGTTCTGGATTCTCTAATCTTTTAAACAAATAATATAAGTCTACAAATAAATCGTTGACCATTTCTACATTTTCCAATTGTCCGGTAAGAAACTGGTAAAGTAACAGAATGGTCTGAACTGATACGTCTTGATTGGTCGATAGTTCATGAATGTTTTTTTCATCATAGTCAATAAGTAGTCGAATTTGCTTGCTTGTATTACAATCTATTTTATCAGAAGAGCTTAAATATAGCTTAAGCTTATTCTTGAATTCCCCGTTGTCTTGGCTCTTTTCAGCCATTTCCTTTAGTCTGGGGAATTCTTTATAATATAGTTGTTTTAACTGTGTAAGTGTGAGTGAAAGCATATTCTTTTGTTTCATAAGCAGTTGTTTTTAATTAGTTTGTATTTTCTTCTATATAATATAATGCTTATATATTAGAACAAATCGTCATGAGTAACGGTTGTCTTAATATATATGGAATAGCATATTTGCCATACTTCTTGTATTGAATCATGTATTGAATACTAAAACTTATACATGATATAAAATCTAATTCATCTTGATGTATACCAACAACCACATTTATACGGCCATTGTCGGAACAATAAAATTCGATAGTTTATATAAAACTAAGAATTATATAAAAAAGGCATTGCCTTTTATTCTTTGGGAAGCATTCGATAATGCTTATTTTTGTTACTGAAAAGATTTTCTTACTCTTGTGTCGTCAAAGATAAGAAGAAAGTGTTTTATTTCAAAGTTTTTTAGGAGAATAAAATGTAATTTATAAACCATGCGCGCGGACTTTTACTGTCTGATAAGGAATTTAGTGGAGTCTTTCTTGTT
>ERZ791753.559-NODE-559-length-32880-cov-3.033359_pt1 | contig 32880 bp, 37 predicted proteins | sample MGYA00509951_ERZ791753 | MGnify/ENA primary metagenome ERZ791753 (study PRJEB30046, sample SAMN00792026) | human gut metagenome | study: EMG produced TPA metagenomics assembly of the A metagenome-wide association study of gut microbiota in type 2... | reverse complement strand
CATAAGCATCTACATTTTCAAGGACATACCTATATTTTTCTGCATTCTTTTCCGCTTCAGTCCAAAGTCCAAATTGAAAATCACGTTGCTTATTATAAGTCGACATTGAAGTTCCTGATTGAGCACGAGTAAACATATTACTCTTTTGCATGGCTTCAGTAACTTTTCGATAAGAAAATTCAGCTTCATCTGCAACCTCAGAATATTTCTTAATCTCAGAATTAAGATACTCCTTTTTCTCCTCAACAGCCTTCTTAAACGCTTCTTGAGAATCCATACCGCTATCCATATAGCCTTGCCATGCTTCCTTTATTTCATTGATATAACGTTCTTCAATTTTAAATTCAGAAGCTATTTCACGCTGACCTCTTAGGGCTTCCTGCATAGCTTCAGTCTCTTTATCTTCAAGGGATTTAAAATCATCAGCAATATTACGAACTCCACGCGCTAAGAAGTCAAGCACACTCTTCATCGTTCCTTTGGAATTAGAGAATGTCAACATCAAAGCCTCCCATGCAGAAGACAGAGAAGCTATTGAACCTTTGACATTATCTTCCATAGTATGAGCCATACCAGCAAGTTCTTCATCAACACCGGTTATTTGCTCTCTCAAAGGAACAAGTTTATCTGCCGATGTAAGGAAAGCATTAAAAGCTGAAACACTACGTTTATCTGTTAATTCAAGAGTAGTATTCAGATCCACCCCCCTATCACGCAATGTTTTTAATCCATCTACAAGATCCGGCAAAGTCTTCACAGGTTTACCCAATGCCAAAGCGAGTTTTCCAGAACCATCAGCAAGATTCAATAGAATATTTCTCGTTGCAGTAGCAGACATTGAAGCATCAAAACCAGCATCAGCCAACTTTCCAAGCAAAGCAAGAGTATCTTCTATCGTGAAATTAAATGATTTCGCTACAGGTCCAACAATTGGTAAGGCAGTAGCAAGATAATTGAATGATAAAGCACTTTTTGTAGTCGCTACTGCCATAGCTGAAACATACCGTTCAGTCTCTCTTGTATCAGCATCAAACATTCTCAATGCTGCACCAGACAAAGCGGCTGCTTCACCCAGTTCAGCACCAGTTGCCTGGGCAAAACGTAAAACAGACTCAGTGGCTTGCAGAACTTCCTTTCGGGTAAAACCAAGTTTAGCCAACTCTATTTGTAATTCTGTTGCCTCAGATGCCGTGTACTTTGTCATAGCTCCCAGACGTTTTGCATCTGCTGTCAATTCCTTGATGTTGTCAGAAGTAGTTCCCAAAATCGCTGCTAAGCGGCTATTAGCAAACTCAAACTCAACAATACTGCCAACCCCTTCACGTAATTTTGTGAACAAAGCAACTATACCATTGATAACAGCTTGTCCGCCAACATACCCGGCAACAATGTTTTTCATCCCATCGTGCACCTTATTTAAACCGGGAGACAACTGAGAACTAAGTGCTTTACCTGCATTACTTGCAATAGTTCCGAAATTCTGTAGCCTGTTATTTCCTTTTTCGATTTCAAGAATTGCAAGTTTCACCTCCTCACGATATGCACCAACAGTTAATTTCTGCCGTGTTTGTGCATCAGAGTTCTTCTTGGAATAATTGGAATTGGTATCGATCGTAGAATTAAGCCGTGCCAATATGGTGATGTAGTCTGCATCTGTATCCCGTAGAAGTTTAACAGCCTGCCTTAATTGTTTATTGGCTGTCTCAGCCTCTATAATACTGTGCACCTCCCGATTAGTAAGAGTAATGGCATCCTTAATTATACGAAGCCTTTCCTCCTCGCTTATATTGGCATTTCTTCTTGTGCTATTACCAGAGTTCTGCGCCTTTGTAGCGGCCAACTCCGCTTTTGCTACCTTTTCCAGTGCAGCGGCATTCTTTGCATTGGCATCAGCAAGTTGCTTCATATCTTTGGCTGATAAATCACTTGCTGATGCTTGCTTTTGCAAATTATCTGCGACCTCCTGAAGCACTTTCTTTTGCTTATCAAGAGTCACATTAAATTCAGTGTTCGTTTTCTCTGCAGTCGCTACCTGAGCAGAATACAATGCAAATAACTTGTCAAGCTCTTTAGGAGTCTCTATCTCCATTTTAATGCCTTTGGCAAGCTCTTTTGCCACATCGACATAGGTATTCTTTATCTTGATCAACTTTACATCGCACTGATCAAGTGCTTCAAGTTCACCAGCCTTTATTAAACCACTTATTCCAAATTCTCCCATCACAAATAATGTCTAAATTCGACAATTTCACCATCTATCTCACTATCTGCCTTATCGAAGCCATACATACCATCCCGTCTTTTATACACTGCATAGATGCACTGTTCTAACATGGCAGCCTTTCGTGCAAGCTCACTTACATGAGCATACTCGCACATAATTTTTTTGTTATCACAACCGCAACTCATCTGTAACCGCTATTAGCTATGAATTTTTCCAGCCAGGGGCGAAGAATACGCTCAGAGAAGTATTTCTTTGCGGTATCACCAAGCTCTAAGATTTCACTACCGTACTTCTTTTCAATGTCCGGGCCCTCATTGAAACCAATAGTCTTTATCTCCATGACTTCACCGGATAACCGCGCTTGTATGCTATCATGAAACTTACCAGTTATGTACAAGTTGGGAACTTCCACCGGACGCGATGGCAGGAATAGAACTTCTGACTCAATCGGTGGGGTAATTTCATTCTTCCACTTCTTGTAGCTCTTTGCCCGATGAAACCAAAGTCCAGGCTCATTAAAGTACGGATCATTATCATAATCCGGACTAAGCAACCTATCCTTTCCATTCATACCACTGTAAAGCTGTTCACGTACCAAAGACTCGATAACATTACTGTTATCCTCCATGCACGCAAGACATTCTCTTTTGATACCGGTATTAATCTTATGGATCACTTCATATACTTCATCTATACTGGCCATACCTTTAAAGAAAAAGGGGGATGTGAAATCCCTCATCCCCCTTGTTTATCACTCTTTTACCTCTTTAGCCTTAACCTTTCCTTTCTTAATCAGATCGTAAGTATCAGAAAGCATTTTATTACGATCATCCTCCGGACGGTCTTGCCAAATAACCGGCATATGCTTATCAATGAAGTCGGACTTCTTCATTGCCTTTACTGCCGGCTCAATAAAGGTCACACCTTCAATGATCATGCTGATACCCCCTCAATGTATTTAATACCATTCTCATACAATACTGAAGGAGCTTTAAGGGAGACAGTATCTCCGCCACCAGCAGGCACCACCGTAAGAATTCCATCTGCATAAGTAGCCGATGTAGCACCGTTCAAAACTTCGGCAGCGGCTTTAGCTATGGCTCCACCGTGCAAAGGTGTAAGGTCATACCCTCCGATTTTCTCAATCAACTTGTACTTGTTCGATTCCTTACTGACAAGTTCTACTTCTGTAAGGCCTTTGAGTCCGTTCTTAATATTAAAATCAAGTTTGATGAAATCAACGTTCATCAACAGATCCTCAATATCAGTATGGCAGAAGCTGACTGTCATAGTTGATTTTGAAGAGCTTGTAGAGAAGGGAGTTACAGTAGGATAAATCGTTGACATCGGCATACCTGCAAGCACGTCTGTGCCATCATTATACCCATACAAGAACTTATCATCATAGAAATAGACATCCCACTCCTTTGTAGCAGATTGCAGCAGCTTAGCATTAAGCGTTTCGTCAAACTTTGGCAAAGTGAATGTTTCCGTTTCTGCACTCATCCCATTGTATTGACTTGGCCCGTAGCCGACTGCGTTCACCTGGGGTTCACCGCCATTCTTCGCATATTCTACAAATGAAGGAATCGGATACACTCTACCCGGACGGTCTGCATGACACAGTTCTTCAAGTGCATCTTTTGTTAATTCAGCAGGTAATTTCTGACCTTTCTCAACAATGATACAGCCCTTTACTCTGCCCCAATCAATCTGACATGTAGAGCCGCCAGTATTAAACAACGCACTCTCACAGGTTCTAATCTTTCTCATTTTATCTACAAATTGGATTATTAATAGTAATTTCCATACTTTTTATATTTATGGCGTCTATAGGTTCACTTACTGCATCGCCTTTTTCCGTGTAAGCTCCATATCTGCCATAAGAATAGTTTTCTGAATAACCATGATTCACTTTTCCATAACCCCAATCAAACCTATCATCTTCTAACAGAACTTCAATCAACCGGTTATAAATCGGACGAAGAATATTCTTGAATGACGTTTCATGACGTTTCTCATTACTCCACTCATTGTTGGAGGAACAAGCTATTATCAACGACACCTTTGCTTTTGCGAAGTAATCTATGCTATTCCTTTCCTCAGTGATCGGGCAGAACAAGGCTATTAATGGAAACTTTGAAGGTGAAGTATTATCTGACTTTGTGGTTGTGTCCAGCATGTCCTTAACATACTGGCCACTTCCAAATACAAAGTTGATCGGTAGATTCTTAATAACCTTCTTAGCACCTTTACTATCAGTATAGATAACTTCAAGTTCTTCCGGAATCTTCTTTACCACATCAGCGAATATGTCTATGATATCGGTATCTGTCATAAATTGAAAGTATTGATAGGGGTTAATAAATTGCTGTCGATGCTTACAGTAAAAGGACAATCTTTTGAAGAGGCCCACCTCACGAACTCCCGATTCTTCTTTACCATATCGTTCCAAGTGCTAACTTGCCTTTGGAAAGGCGAGACATAGGTATTGTCACTCTTTAAGCGTACAAGCCCTTTGATAGTTGCCTGTGTATTAGCATCTCGAAGAATATGGAAGAATACATAGTTTGCATATGAATCACGTATGCGTTTGCATAATGACTCATATTTGGATTCTGAGACTGAGGCAGATTCTTCGTTCTTATTTTCCTCGGTTTCCTCTTCCTCCTGCTCAATCAATTCCAGGTAATCAGTAACTTCACGAGAAAGTTTACTTCCCAACATACCAGAAAGAAATTGCGACTGGTACTCCTTTATGTACGCCACTATCATATCATTCACGGCAATGGAGTCTTGCGAGGGAAGTTCTGCCAATGTCGCATTAGCAATATGCCTCGGACCGGAGAGGAAATATGAAACATCAATCAACATAACTATTCAGTTTTACGGGTAACCGGGCGCCCTCTTTTCTTCTCTTCTACATTGACAGTCTTATCATCAGACGTTACCGAGTCTTTAGAGTCTTCAGTAGTAAGATCCTTAGAGTCACTTACAGGCAACTCCTTCTTGTCTTCAGCAATAGCTTCAAGCTCCATTGCACGGGCCAGCAAGCCTTCGCATTCAGTAGTCAGAGAGGCTACAAGAGCGTCCTTCTCATTCAGAGTAGCTTCAAGTTTAGAGACTTGAGATTTCAAGTCATCATTTTCCTTGGTAAGAATAGCAACTTTCTCTACGTTCTCCTTAACTGAGGCATTTAGTTTAGAAAGTTCTTCTTCGACAGCTTTCCTGGCTTCTTCCATTGTGATCATCCCGCTTTCGGAAACCGGGATGAACTTAATCAATCCCCGATTTACACGAACACGGTTTTCTCTTATCACTCTGTCCAGGTCTTTTTCATTTCCGGTAAGAATGTGTCCTGTCATAAACTTATGCTTTTTTGATTGCTGCCAAGACATCATCCAAATCACCATAAGCAAAAGCCCACGGCATATAAACAGGCATCATCACTTCTTCCTGGATCATGACAGTTGTCATGTTCTTCAATTTGGTATTGACGTCATCAGCAAACTCAATAGAGAGTGCGGTATAATCGACCAATGAAGCACCGTTCAACAAGTCACCGGCAAAATATTTACCTACTCCAATGGCATTACACTCAATAATAGGAACACTGCCTATTAATTTGTGCCCGTTTACCTCAGTAATCAGGTCTAAATCACGCCCCATGCTGTCTTTCGCAGTAGAGATAGTGAATACCGTTGAAGGATGCAGCACAAAAGCATTGGGAGCATACTGCCCAAAGTTAAGGACAGCAAAAATAGCGTTGGCAGCATCTTTGTAATTCGGATCCTCAACAGAGCCGAACATGCCACTTTTCACGGTACCGGTCATTGCAGCAATCGAAGTTTCAGTATCTTGATACTCAAAATCAATGGCAAACTTACGATCCGTCATTTTGTGAATCACAAAAGTTGCGTTCAAACCGGTTTCCACAGTAGCACCAGCAAGTGTAACCTTCATCTTGTCGATAATCTTATCGCTAGGTTTAGTCAGGGTTACAATGGTCTGTTTGTTATCAGTAGATTCCAAAGATTCAATAGAACCTGCTGTAAGTGTTAAAATAGTTCCAGCTATGAACTTAGAGACACATTCCACACCTTCATAAGTGGTGATACCCTTCAAGTTGTCACCACTACCATCACCAAACATTATCTGGTAGTTTTCTGCATTCTTCACCCACAGAGGCAAACGGTTCAAGATGAAAGAGACAATATATCTTTTAGCCTTAATCAGACGTTTGGAAAGATTCATGTGAGTACCGATACGCTTAACGTTCGTAAACTCTTCCTTGAATTTCAGAGAAGATTCAGCAAGCATACCATTTTCAGAAACAACCAGGACATTTCGGTCAAAGTCTACTACTTGTTCATAGGAAAGAGTTAAGGCAGTAGGATCACCCTGCTCAACCATCATCAAATCACGCAGATTGAATCTCTGCTCATTGACAGAAGTTACAACACGTCCTGTAAACCGGTTATTACTCAAAGGAGTGTTTGTATTATCTGTTACTGAAACAATGTCTTTTAAGTCAAGTGTCATTGTTCCAGACGTCTTTGCACGCTGGCTGAAATAGTCCTGACATGCAGGAGTATCCAAAAATTCATCTACAGCCTTCTCAATAGCATTAACAGAAGTCATTCTACCGCCATTATTTTTAATCTTATCAAAAGCCTCGGCAAGAGCTGTGACCTTTTCAGATTGTTCCTTATACGACTGCTGGATTTCTGCAAAATTTGGAAGCCCTTTCAATGTGTCAGCAATTGAAGTGGAAATTTCTTTGAATTTGTTTTCGATGTCTTCTTTTGTCATCATACCACCCATAAATTGTTCACACACCTCTTTGCACTTCAACTGAATACTACCAAGCAAAGACTTTTCTTCATTGGTTAAGTCCTTTTCTTCTTTGGCAAACCCAATCAAAGAGATAGGAGCTGCCATAATAAGACCGCCTTCGCATCCAGTACCACAGAAATAGGTGATTGCACACACAACAGCCACAAGGGCAAACATCAACAGGGATTTGTATTTCCCCACATTCTGAATAAATTTCTTCATTTTCTTATTAAATTTTAATTATACAAGGTTGCACAATTTAGCAGCGAGTGAGAGATTCGTTTCGTGCTTCTCCTTTCCCTCTTCTTCTGTATTCTGGTGGGTGTCATCAGACGGCGCACCAGAAACATCAGATTTGGTATCTGCTACCTTGGCTATCATAGTTCTATATACTCGGCTCCAGCAATGAGGACAACGAACATAGCTGACCATGTCCTCAATACTCTTCACTTGCAAATCATCTTTCATGCTCTTATGAGCATCAAGAACTGCAAGTACCTGAGTGCGAATTTCAGGTTTTAACTTATCCATTTCCTCTCTTACAACCCCGTCAACAATCCACCGCTGATACATGGCTGCAAGGTCGAGAACCTGATTGCTGAATGTACATTCAGCCTGTTGGTCATAATCAAAGCTATGCCCACACTCCGGACAAGTGACCATAGTAGATTCACCTGTAAGAGCTTTTGTTATTAATCCTAATTTCATATCCAAATCGTTTAAGCGTTCATCTGAATAGCGCATTGTTAAGGCTTTCTGAATAAGTTCTAAAGAAGCCGTTAACTTGGCACGCTGGGTATTAAGAGAATCATCACTTTTTATTCCAACCAAAAAAGTTTGAGGGTTAGCCCCCCAAGCCTGCAATGTAGATGCTTCACCCAGAAACCATTCTTTTACTAAAGCTGGATTATCTACATCTCTGCGTATAGCCTTAACTCCAATAGAATGTTCAAGTGTCTTACCGCACTCAGCATACAGCTTATAATCCTCAAAGGTTTCCTTTCCAATTTGCTTATTCAGATTCATCTTGGAAACGATGATAAGATTCATATTCTCTTCTCGTGCCTCGATGGGGCAACCAATAAGCTTTGTCTTATCATGATCCAGTAAATGTTTCCCTCGCCTCAAGAAAAACTCATTAATGGTCTTATCAAAAGAGCCACTATCTGAGATATCTCCCTGAGTGTCTTTAACACCGATACCGTTAACGGCTATCGTAACAATACCCTTCTCTTCATCAACATCATTTGCCTTCGTCTTCAGTTGAAGGCTTCTCAACTCCTTGTCCATTGTTACTCATTGTTTTAGTTATACTTAAAATAGATTTAACTATCTCTTTTTCACTATCATTCATCTCATACAAGAGTTTATCAAATAAGGGAATGCCTACCCTACTCTCCCCTATCCGGGCTCGGTAATCATTAAGAGTGATTACTCCATTCGTAAACTCAGACATTGCGCGTTCAGATGCTATTTTATTAACTTCTTCACTTTCCTTCTTACCTTCATGGAGACAATCAACATGGCTAAAATCAACATCAATGTATAGGCCGTCCTTGTCAAATCCTAACATTTGAGTCACTTCAGCGCTAAAACGTTGGGCCATAGGAATAACCTTTGATGTGTAGACACCTTTCTCTGCAGTCTTCTGGTTATTAAAAGTACTACGGTCTTTACGAGGTACTAATTCGGCAGGAATACCTAAAGCACCAGCAATCATAATTGCATCGTTAAGAGTCTCTTCAAATGGTTGTAGTTCTTGAATGCTTAATGAAGTACGAATGAAGTCTACAGGAACGCCGCTAATTGCATAAGGAAACTGATCATCACCAACGCCATAACTTTTATCATATTCTTCACGAAGATTCTTCTTATCCTCAGGAGTCATAGCAATAGTACCCGTATCATCCTTCATAGCGGACACAATCAAACCAATAGCACCACGCTTGACATAAATAATGTTCCTGGCTTTATATACTGGAATGAGATTATCAATAGCCATTTTGACAGACAAAAGCTTTGAACGCCCCTTGATAAAATCTTGATTACAACATTCAATATTACCATCGTGATCGTGAAATATGATATCAGGGCTCATCTGCTCGGTATAGTTCATACCATACTGCAACTGATAATAGTCTATAATATCACTTTTCTCTGCGGCACCAAAAAGCGGCATATATGTTTTTAAAACAATCTTCACCTTATCCGGAGGAAGTACCCAATAGTTACGGCAGCGCTTATATATGGGGGTACGCAAAGTGTTGAAGGCTTCGGGTACTACACATTTAATGTAACTATTACCAGTGGCCAGCTTATAGACGAAGTGCATATACACCAGTTTCTGCCAAGAACTGAGACAATTTGGACGGTCTATCAAAGAATTAAAGGCTTCATTATTCCATACCACAGAATCATCCGAGGCTTTTTTCAGTAAGAATTTAGCGCCGGCAATCCTACTTGCAAGATAGTCGATGGGAAAAAAGACTTCTCCCACAGTACCAAATAAGGTTAGAAGATTGCAATCTGCTACATAAGGGCTAAATAGTTCCTCACTAACACGGAACCTTTTTTTCCCCATTGAGGATAAGATTTTACCTACCTCTTGTGCTACAACCTCAGAAATATCAGCACCTTTCTTTCTTGAAAATAAATTAAAAGCCATCTTGTTTCTGTTTTCGGCAAATATAGAGACAAGGCTTTCCCGTTTGAGTAAATTAAAAAATCTTGATATTCAAAAAACAAGCAAAATATGCAATTACAATCTCAATATCAACACTTTATAAGGGTCATTATTATAAGCGTTACTTTATAATGTAGTACGCCAATCCACTTAAAACTGTACTTGCTTCCTTATTTTCGCTATCCACATTGTAGTCAAGTACTCCATTTAGGAACAATCCGTATTCTTCAGATTCTTCAAGACGTTTCTCAGAAAGTAAAATGTTCTCTTTTATGTAGTCTGACGTAGCAGCAATTCGTTTATCAACGTCTACAAACTCTTTTGTAACTTTGACATTACTCAGATCATTTCTGAGCTCTTTCACCATTTGATAATAGGCGTTTGAGCACTCTACTATATAAGTTTTAGCATCATGCTGCTTAATAGCCGTCTTTATCTCTTCCAAAGAAAGTGTTTGCCGATAAACAACATCTACCAGATGCCACTTTTCACCACACTTGAACGCTTGAACAAGTAAGAAGTGCCCGTTGACATTGGGCATGACATAAACAATCTTATTACTATATTCATATTCAGTGCCAGGATTGTAGTATGAAAATGCCCCCTTGTTACCGTAGAGATTTCTCTTTCGCCGGTTGCTGAAAGCTGTGTACTCCTCATGGCATAAGTCAGCCACCACATAACGGAAAGTATCAGAAAGATGCCCGTGTTCTTCGTAAGTCTGCATGGTAATCTTATTCTTGACCTTTGTTTTAAGGATGGCACCGTTAGCGTCTTTCTGCACGCTCATGTAATCTTCAATAGAAACGGTACAGCTCTCATCAATGCCTATCTCGATGCCTGGCACTATTTCATCAAAGATAGCATTGATAAACTCACCAGTCATCGCTACACTGGGATTCTTGTTACCGACCTTATCCTCAATCTCGAAACCTTCTTTCTGCAAAGTGTCTATGAATAAGTCCATCCAGGAACGTTTCTCGTCGTCAATACTATTGGCATATTTCGTCGAAGCATCCCCATGCAGGTAAACCTTATCACAGTAGCCGATATCTTTCAAGTATTTACCAACGAGCTTAGAGGACTTCTTAACTGTGTTATTCGGACTTTCGGCACACGTCTCATGGAACTGCCAAATCTTAATACCGGCAGATAGATCAACCTGCCAGTATGAAACGCTGATGTAAGGAAGTACATTGTTATCTACTGATATATGAATAGGCAGGTCTTGGCGATACAGACGCTCACCTGAATGTTTGCCTCTATTGAACGATCCAAAGAATTCGCTCCCGGTACGAATGACACCCCATTCTCCGAGCGCGTAAATGTTGTAGTAATCCGGATCGTTCAAACGATCTTTCTCAAAATCGGCAATACATTGTTCATCATAATAGCCATAAGTCCCGTCCGGACTGCCAACAACCCAGAAATTATTCAGGTAGGTGGATTGGATAACCACCATGTCCGGAGCATGTTCTTCTATCTGCCTGGTCCTCGGATTCAAAATCGACTTCGTTGAGTTCATCCGGATGGATTTTACTTTTGTCAATTCCTCCGGCAATGCTTTCCCGGCAATTTCCACAGTCATAGGGACATCATGCCACTTTTCTGTGTCAAACAGCTTCTTCTTTATCCAACACGTTTCACTAACAGGGTTGAAAGTGCAGATAATTTGTTGACCGACTTTTCCACGCAGACGCTTACGTATCTGTTTTAAATCCGGCTCATCAAATTCGGACAATTCTTCGAGGTGCACTCGCTTGTAGTTAGATATACCCTTTATCTTCTCCGGATCATCAAGACCGGAGAAATCAATCTTTGCACCATTGTACAAACACTTAATCGTATTTTGCTGGAACCTAAAAAGATGATCTATTCCCAATCCTTTAGCCGCTACCTTATAGTCCTCATATATGGTTTTCTGTATAGAAGCTCCAACCTTACGCATGACCAAAGTATTCTCTCTATCCTGTAAAGTCTGTATGAGTATTGTCTGAGCAACACTATAGGACTTTCCAGACGAAGAACCGCCATATAAGATAATAAACCTGATGAGTATATCTTGTAGATATTTCAGCAGATAAAAGCCGTTAGGATTGAGTTTTTTATAATTTACGATCATTCTATATTGTTCTATAAGTCGGACGCCACAGATGAGAAAACACCCGAAATCGGCTATTTTATTGTCCTATACTTCCGATGCGCTGTCATCATCGAATCCAATGCGAAGCTCACCGGTTTTTCCTCCACTGTTAGTAAGGTCTATCTTAGTAGGCGCGTCCCATCCGTTCCAGGCACCAAGTAACCGGGCCGCCTCAGTCTTACCATTGAACTCATAAGAAACCTTCCCTTTAGAGTTCTGAATCTTTTTTAAAGCATTCCGGAGGCGCTTAGGTAATTGAGAGGGGCTTTTCATCATAACCTTACCTGTCTTCTCATCTACGATGTATAAATCACTGGGATCTGCAATGATAATATCCATGAGCACTTTTTCTACAGCTTCACGCTTCACCTCAGACTCTTTCGCCCTTTTCTCTTTTATCTCCTTTATCCTTAGAGCGACCTTAGGTTCTTTGAGTAATCTGCACGCAGTCACCCAAATACTCTCAGCTTTCATCTTTGCAGCATCATAAGCCATACGATACGCTTCACTTGCATTACCGTCTGTGTCAACGTAATAATGACAGAACTTCTCTTGTTTCAATGTTAATGCTTTCTCTTCACTCATAGCAACACATATTATAAATTCCTACAGAGAAAGAACTAATCAAAGCTACTCAACCTGTAGGAATAATTATGAAAGGCTTTTCATTTACAGAACTTTCTATTTCTCCGCCTCCGCATTTTTTTGAGGATCTTCCTTTCTCCGCCTGGCGAATACCTTTTCTATGCCTCTCTCAACTGGCATATAGGACAAAGGTACTAAATAGATACCCTGATTCACCTGTTGCTCCAAATTGTCAAATTCGCGTTTTTCTCCAACAAGCTCTATATCAACACTTTTGTAGTATTTTACCAGATTGGCAAAATGCAGTACCGTAACCGGTTCGACATTCGCTATGTTAATCAAAGGCTTATGGCAGCCAACGGCATAGATAAGCCCTTCAATCACATCATCTATGTAAGTAAAGCAACGGATGTTCTGGCCGTAATTGTACAGCTCCACTTTATCCCGAATCAACAGGCACCAGAGAAGAGTTCTATTACGAGGGTTCGGACCATACACATTATGAAGCCGAACACCAGTTGCATTCTTACAGTAGATAGATGCGTATTGCTCATCAAAATGCTTACTTATTCCGTACATCGAAGTGATGTTGCAAGGATTAGCTGTCGAAGAGCTTGCATATACAAGTTTCACATGATATCGCTCACATTCATCAGCGACTATCATAAAAGTATCAATGTTGTCTTTCCGGATCTGGGCCAAATCATCATTGAATACACTGGTTTGCGCTGCCAGGTGGAAAACACAAGCTACATCTCCATCTTTCAGGTACTCGCCGATGGTGGACGCCTCTTGCCCGGTCACACGGTCAATCTCGATTACTTCAACAGCACGTTTTCTTAATTCTTGGCAGAGCGCTTTGCCTATAAAGCCTACACTGCCGGTTACAATTATCTTCATTAATCTATATAAACTATTGCAATTTAAAATATTGTTCATTCGAACAGATTAGAGTGACTACTGATAAAAAATTATATCGTTATTAGCTTGGAACATTAATTTTAATTTTCTAATTTTGAAATGAAAACAGAAAAAACCTACATATTACTCATAAATTTTATATATTACGATAATAAGTAACTAATCATGTTTTATTATGGAAGATTATATTGACCCGAATAAAATAATAATCGAGAAGACGGTTGAAGCCCTTGTTAATAGAGGGATAAGTAAGATAATTAATATATTCGACAAGTATCATAAAAAACTAGTAGCCCAAGCTAAGACTAAATACAACCATACTGATTACGAATATTTTGTCAATTTATTTAATTTAGAAATTTCTGAAACTGAAGTATTGAAATCTATTTCATACAATTTGAGTACCTCTTCCAATTGGTCAAATGAAGTTACTTTCTCACACGCAATTACATCAAAATCCTTACAAAAAATATTTGTAGATATTGATTTATATTTATCACCACTTAAGTATCGTTTTGATTTGGAAGAGCAAACTCAAAAAATAAGTTCTAAAAATTTCGCTAGGAATTGGAAAAAAAATAAAATTATATATGGAGGTGCTGGAGCAGGAAAAACGACTTTATTAAAAAAGGTATATTTAAATTTTTCCAATATTAAGAAGGATTACAATTTTTCTTGTCCGATAATGATCCGTTTTAGGGAATTAGACTATGATAAACTTATAAAAAACAATTTTGGATTATTTAAAATTCTATCAGATACTTTAGGGATACATTTTAGCTTTCCAAGAAAGAAGAAATATCATGAGGATTTTGGAGAAAAGTATGAGCAAATGATGAAACAAACAATCATTGCATTTCTAGAAGATTGTAGCATATTGCTCATTGCTGATGGTTTTGATGAAATTCCCAATCTTTCAGTGAAAAAAAATATCGAGAGAGATTTTTACGAATTATCTACAGCTTTAAATAAATCCAAATTTATCCTAACATCAAGAACCAATGATTTCTCTATGCGATTATCCCAAACTGATATGTTTGAGATTTGCCCATTAAACGATGAACAAATAAAAACGATAATAAGCAAATGGATTACAAAAAAAGAAGATGTTTCCAATTTTCTCAAACAAATTAAACTATCTCCATTTTATGATACAGCAATGCGTCCATTAACACTCTCTCATTTATGCGCTATTTACGAACGTAAAAGGGCAATTCCATCTAAACCACGCTATGTCTATGATTTTATTATTGAATTATTGCTTGAACGTTGGGATCAAGAAAGAGCAATAATAAGGCCATCTGAATATGCTGATTTTTATATCGAAAAAAAGAAAGAATTTCTTGCCCATCTATCTTATCTTTTAAGCTATCAAATGAATATAAATGTTTTTAGTTCAGATGATATTCGAAAATGCTATAAACAGATTCATACTACTCATAATTTACCAAAATCCCAAGCGACCAAAATTGTGAGAGAAATTGAAAGTCATACGGGTATTTTTGTACAAACAAGTCAAAACCTATATCAATTCTCCCATAAATCACTACAAGAATTTTTAACTGCAAAATACATATGCAGCCTATCACAAATTCCATCGAACTCAATCATAAATAAATTACCAAATGAAATAGCAATAACAATTAGTCTGTCATCTTGTTCTGATTTCTATTTTATAGAATTCAACAGATCATTTTCAGAATTTGATCCTGAATTCTGGAAAACATTTTTAACTCGGTTAATAGATGAAAAGCCTGATTTTAGCAATACCCCTTCAGTAATAATATTTTTTCTCATTCAAATTAGAACAAATCAAAGATCTTTCTTTAAAGATGCTTTATTAAAGTTATTTGAATCGACTAATTTGAAACAAGTATCAAAATCTTTATTTCTTGAATATCAAGAATCTCAAGATATTGGAGATTACCTAATATTGGTTAACAAAAAATTAAAAAAACAATTAAAAGACAGAAATTATTATCCATCTCAATTATATATTGAGAAGAAGATATACCATATTCTTAAAGAATGATTATATGCCCAATGTTGAATTCAACCTGAAATAAGACTACTTTTTATTTTATATCAGATTGAAAATTAGATAATAAATTTATATTCTTAGTAATTGCATCTAAAGGTAATATTCTAAGATTATTTTCAGTCCATTCTATAGTTTCTATCATTTGTTTTTCATGCATAATTTTCACTTTAAAAGTTAATATTTTCTCCTCACCTTGAACACTTAAAAGATTTTCTTTATCATCTCCTATATAAGTAGTTATATAAGATTTCAACAAATATGCTATAGTACAATAAAAGAAACGATTATTATTTCTATATTCCAGAATTCCAAGATCAAATATTTGTCTTGGAATTATTTTTTCAATTTGAATCACAAGTTCCTGTACTGTATATTGTTTAGACACAATTTTTTCATAAAAATCATACTCACAAATTCGAAAATAGGTTAATAAACATAGTAAATCAGCACATATATTATGTTTGTCATCAAACATCACTAAAGCCAAGTAAACATTAGTGAATATTTTCTCTATTTGTCTCAACGTTGTTTTTTTAAATTTAAAAATAGAAGTTGCTATTATAAATAAAGATTCCAAATCATCTGTTCTATGATAAGTCGATTTTAATTGATAAAAGAAAGAATTAAATCCATAATAATCAAATAAATACTTGCAATATCTTTCAATATCAGGATCAGGTAAAACATATTCAATATCTATAAATCTTTTTAAATATTCATCAGCATCAATCAAGTTGCTCCCATAATATCCACGTATAGAATTACACAATTGCCTTTTATCAATAGATAAGACAAATATAACATTAGGAATATTAAAAAGATGTTTAATTCTCTCCAGCACTTTCACTGCATAATAAGGATTACATCGGTCAAGCTCATCAATAATAAATACCAATGGCTTCTTATCACATACTTCATCAACATACTTTCCTAATCTCTCACGAAATTGAGCTAAACTATTCTTCTGTTTTTCATAGTTTTCTATTTCTTTTTTCAATATTTCGGCAGCTTCTTCCATGCTAGCACCTAAAATATCCACGACGTCTTCTCCTACATATCTCTTAATCACCCCCTTAGCCATTGATGGAGCCGCTTTTAATGCAATTTTACATGCTGTATTTATTACTGACATTAGGCTATCTTCTGCTTTTTTATAAATATCAATCTTTTTAAGTTCACCAAGTAAACCAATAAGAGGATCTGAAATGAAATCATATTCCCAAGCATTAAAGTATAATGTATGAAAATTATCTAATTCAAGATAAGCTTTCCACATTTCCACAAATGTAGTTTTACCTGTCCCCCATTTTCCATTTATAGCTAAAACAAGTCCATTTTCATATTCAGTAATGATAGCTTTAAGTATTTCAGCGTACTTTTCCCGGTCTAACTTACAATTTTCAAAAGGGTTTTCCACGGGTATTTCTAATTTTTCAAGTTTATATTTCATAAGATGAAGTTTTTGATTATCCTGCTTACAAATATAATTATATTTTTTAAAATTTATTAATATCATATTATTCTTTTATAGAACTTAATCTTAAATTCTCAAGAAACTATTCAAGCCAATCCAATTCTCTATTATTTGATGATCGTACCTATAAGAATAAAATTCAAAAAATTATAATCGTCCATAGTAAATACATAACTTAATCTCACGATCACCAGTATCAAACTTATGACAACGAAACTTTCGATGAGTCAAAGCACATCCTTTGCGCTCAATATCATTCTCACAATACCTGCGGCTATGCGAAAGGGATTTTACTCCACATTTCGCAAATACCTTGCAGTCCTGACGGGGTACAGGCTGAAAAACATTCATAGATCAACCTCCTATGATTTCTTTCGCCCAGTCTATTTGCCAGCGTTTGAGGTAAGACTGCCAACAGCCGTTAAAGCGTGACCAGCGAAAACTGTTGTGTTTTAGTTGAGTTCTGACATTCTCATCTGGCTTTCCAGGAAAGAATAATTGCAGTCGATTTTCTTGATAGTTTTCAACTACACGAACGTTGCCTATCTTATACTCTTTATCCTCAGTAACTTTCATCTGTTTGGTTTTCTCCAACTGGCCTTTAACTCTGCGAATATTGGCCCCATTGTTGGTAATGGAACAGCTTGGAAAGCCAATTTCTCCCATGGAATTAGGAGTAAAGGCTTCCCTAACACCATTTTCAGAGTACCCCAATTCAATTAACCTATCATGCTTTTCAATATCAGATAACTTCTTTGACCGGATGATCTTATTGGTTTCTTTCATCGTTTCCTGCTTTTTTTTCAGATCTGCTAATTTCGACTCCAAACGTTCTACAGCATCATCATCGCCAAGATAGACTGCATCATTGCTTTCTGCCGCTACGGCCTTCTGTTTAAAGTACTCGGCTTTACGAGAAAGCTCGATACTTTTATCCATTTTTGCACCTATTTTCTCACGATATTTACGGTCTGCCAGTCCGTGAATAGGTTGTCCCATTGGAATAATACTTGCCATCTCACTTGATTGTCTGCAAGCTACATCTGATTCAACACTGCTTTTTATTGCAAGTTCTCTGTACCTGTCGGCTCTCGCCTCTTGTCTTTCTTTTCTGTTCATAATTCTTTGGTTTATTGGTTTGACTTATATAGAAAGCCCACAGCTATTACACTGTGGGCTTGCAACTATTTCTTTGACGGAAGATCATCAAATAATCCAGGCTCCCGGGGAATTAAAGCGTCAAATTCCTGTTGGAAAAACTCTGCCTTTGTCCGGCCTTGCTTCTTCCCTACCCTTGTATGTACATCGTAGGTATAGGCAGGAATAGAAATAGGATACCGCCTCACGTCTTCAATCCACTTTTCAATATCAACTTCCCTCCTGTCGTAAATGAAGTTTTGCAGATGGTCTGCATCCCGGCATTTCCTACACTCACAGAGGATAATCACAGCTTTACTGACAAAGATGCGTCCTTTCGGCTGAGGAGCCTTTTTATTGACGAGCTCATGCCCTTGCCATAAAGCCTCAATTTCTTTGGTTATGATACCGAAGCAATCCTCAGCGCTGATGGTGAATAATCTCTTCCAAACATAATCCCTATAACCACTCGTCCAAAGCTCCAAGGCAAAAAAACCGGCAACACCGGTATCAGCTCGCCTGATGGCTTTTTGCATGGCAGAACTCACCTCATAGAAATCATATCCTCCAACTGTTCTAATAATCATAATTTCAATTTAATTATTTGACTTTTAGTTTATTACATCAGTAAAATTAATCATAATTGACGGAAATAGCAATCAGAATGAACGCCATTTAAACGCCTTTTTTACAGACTGTTAGAATTTGAATTTGCAGGAAATATTATACTCTACAAGCTGCTTTGTCTTATCCTTTCCGTTATTGGTAGCACTCTTCAACAAAATACTATCACCAAAATTCTTTTTGATGAAAAGAATAGATCTACGCTCTTCTTCCTGATTGCGAATGGAAGCTAAACCACCGGCATTGACGAACGTATTCTTCTGCTCAAAATTATAGCGTAAATCCGTCAATATCCGGCGCTCCTTATACTTCATATAGCAGCTTATCCAAAAGTCTTCCTTAAGCCTTATTTCCTCGTTCCACCACGTATTTTTATTATAGATAACACCATAGGAACAACCGGTTATCATTTTCGAGAGAGAAAGGAATCCAGTCTCATCATACATCACAGGAGATATCCGGGAAGTAAAGCCAAACAAGTGAACACCCATCAACTTTGCTATCTCATGCAATGACAGGATCGCATGAGTTATCTGGTTTTTATCCTTTATCCGGCAAGACTCGCCCTTCTCTGAATAGATAGCCTTACAGGCGTGAACATCATCATCAAGCATAAATAACTCCTTGAAATACTTTGCCATCCAGTTACGCTTTGGAATAAGCCCGACCACATCATCAGGATGGGTTACTATTTCACAGTCCGGATTAAACTGCCGGTACAAATCTGCCTGGCTCTCAGCAACACAGATTATTGGATCGTTCACCAATTTTTTAGCGAACACCCGGTCATGGCGCTTATGACTTGGTATTACTATCTTGCAGGACATGGCGAACGTCTTTAATGTCAACAACATTGGATTTACCTACTTTCCCGGTCTTGTACGATTTCATGTGCTGCATATCCAGCCTCTCACGGAGCCAGTTACTATCAACCTCATTGCTTGAAATGATGATGAATAACTCGTGTTTTTCGTCATACTTTGGGATAAGAGGATAAACGGCCGTATCATCTGATATTGAGTCGAAACGCTCTTTAAATTCTTCAACCGACTTCTCCGGCTCAAATTCCATACCCCAATCTTGCAACTCAGATTTATCCCATTCATTTTGCAGAATATCGGTATCATTCTCACCAAAGCTGATATTGTCCTTCGCTGCGTATTCGCGCAACTTCTTAACAGCAACATCAGGTGCCAGGATCTTACAAGGTAGCTCAGTATAGCCGAGCTCCTTGCAGGCCCGTAAGCGAAGATTGCCACAAACGACAATGTATCTACCCATATACGGATAGACAATCAATTCTCGCAACTCAAGCATTTCCGGACAATCGGAAATACTTTTCTTCATCGCCTCATAGCGATAATCACGGAAAAAGCGCGGGTTCTTTGGAAGCCCGGCAAGCTGCCCCTTGTTAAAGTCCAAGAGGGTAATGGAAATAATCTCTGTCATAACTAACTATTTTATTCAACAACACAAAATCAACATCTCTATAGTCAGTACGACAACCCTAATCCTCTCGCTGAGCGTTGAAGTTTATCTTATCTTTAATAAGCTGCTCAATATCCCTGCAGCCAATTCTTTGAAGATAAGTCAACGAAGCAATGATAATATCAGCAGCTTCTTCCTCACACTCCGAATACTTTGGAATATGATTACTACGATACTCGGTAGCTTCACACAGCTCACGCCACTCTTTGGATATTGCCGTAATAATGGCTTTGGGTGAGCTGTGCTTACCTATCTTGCCTCTCTTTATTGCGGTTCTGTAGCATTTAACCGCGAGCTTGTTTAAGGTTATCATAACTATCAGTTTTACAAGTTATTTTACAACTTGCGTGTACATGAAACATACACGCTTACATCCATACTTTACACGAAATTCCTCACGGGAAATATCTATGTCATTCGTAGGCTTATTTAGATTTTTAATGATGGTCTTCTTATCAGAATCATCAAATAATTCAACTCGATTTATTATATACTTCATTATTATTGCTATTCGTCAATTGCCCTTTCAAATTCATCGTACCCTTCGCATTCAAGAAAAGCATTTAAAGCAGTATCTTTACTGCACATTGAATCATACGTTGTCTTTTCCACACATACAACATTTTGTGTATTGAGATACATTTCCAAGTGCATTACCTCTAAATCATTTTCCTTTAATAATTTTGCAATAAGCTCGTTACTATCCGCAAAAGGATTAGTCGGCATCAACTCTAAATCAGCTTCCAAAGCATAATCTGGTATGACTTTCCCATCAACTTCTACACGATATAAATCTTCTTGCTTATGTCTGATTATGCCCGTTTTTCCTACCATATTAGGCATAATCGGACAATCTAAAATTCTCACTCTATCACCTACTTTAAATTTTGTTTCCATATTCATTATTGTTTCGTTTTACACTATTTGATTTTAAAATATTCACTACAGACAAAACCCTTTCGAGGGGTAAAGTCCTTAAACTCACAACTTCTAAAAATCCACTTCTTATCAGCCCATCCGGCTAAATCCTTTTGCCATTGCGGTATAATCTGATGTGGGTTATTCAAGTCTCTATAAGGTTGACAATGTGGTAAAAACCGACCGCCTTTTATTCGCCAATGATTAACGCGAGTAAATGCTTCCTTAAAATCATTCAATAGAATACAGTAGAATAAGTATTCTCCTTTGTATCCATATTTATCAATCAAGGCTGTTGCACGTTCGCATTCTGTTATCTGTCCGGGAGTATCACAACCAAACCGAATTCGTTTTATCCATTTGACCTTTACAAGAAGTCGGGCCACTTCGTCTGTTACAAGACGAGCATCCAAACCTTGGTTAAAGTCCACTCGAAGTTTTAATCTGATAATCTTTTCTATCTGTTGTAATCCATATTCGGAAGCAAGCACATTGTTATCCATCAGAATAATATTCTTTCGTTCATGGGCAATTTCTTCTACATCCATATAGGGAGCAATGCTACCTTCTTTTTGAGGGACTACACACCACTTACAGCGATTAGGACAGCCACGAGTAAGGAAGCCATAAGCCAAAGTCTTATCGATATTGTATAGATCGTAGTCCGGAATTATTCTATCAACTTCTACCGGAAGAAGCTTACTTATGTCATATCCTGTACCTCCTTTCTCGACTTGATCGGCATTGATGTAGTAGCCGTAATCCGGTGTAAAGCTGAATACTTTTGCCATGTAAACCTTATCATACGAACACAAAGGATTATACCACTCAACATTATCACCTCTTGCCTTGTGCCATGCACTTATCTTCATCAAAGCCAGATTAGGATAATGACTATCAACCGCTAATATTCCGATGTTCATTACCTTATATTTATTCAGTTATTTGTTAATCTTCTTCATCATCTGAATCAATATTAAAAACTATTGACTCATCATACACTGACTCATTATTAATATCCCAACTAATCAATATTTCTGTGGCTTTGAACTCATTATTCCACTCTGTTTCTTCTAATTTCACTCTGACATAGAAATCCTTATTCTTACTAAAAAACAATCTTGCTGCCACTGCGTATTCATAGTTAAAATTGCCACGAAAACGAATGCTCAATTTGCCTCTTTTAGACTCTTTTTCTATCTCATGCTTCAATTCCTTATAAGCTGCTAAATACCGATTTCGCCTTTGCTTACGATGATAATTGAAATACCTTTTTCTTAGTTTATTGATATTCATCTTTGATTATTTTTTAGGTTTTAATCTTTATAATCATTCATGCTACCCCAACCGCCAAATATATCTTCGTCAGTTTCACCATTGAGCCGGGTACGTTCTATTTCTTTATTCATACTATGTGAAAACCCTGTCAAATCTCCTAACGAGAGGCAACCAAATGATGAACATTCTTGTGTCCTAATTCTGCGCGTTCTGTGTATTCTGTATTTTTCAATACTATTGAATATTGGGCCGTCCTTTTCAGACATTTTGTAGGATGTATATTCTCCATTGAATGTAAACGGTGTTTTTAACATTTCCAATGCTTCTCTGTCCTTTATATGCTTGTACATCATTTCAACTGGGAAAGTCATAGGCAAGCGTTCTTTCTTAATCATTATGGCTATCGCATCATATATCGCCTGCTCTTCATCAGTTAACTTAAACCAATTTAGATTCTCAAAACACCACATGATGTAACCTATGTGGGTAAGTATGATATATTTTATTTCTTGACCTTTGTACTTGCCAAAGGTTAAAGTCCTTTCTTGCTTCATTTCTACTTAGTTTATAAGTCAGATTTCATTGGTTACTTCATCTTGATGGGAAACATAGTACGGTTGTCCGAACTCTTTGCCATTAGTAAAATCAATACACTGTAGCCTATTTAAAGCAGAAGTAAAGCATTGATTATCATAGTCGCATATAATCCTGCTTGCATGTGATATATGACGTAGACCATTTGCACATTCTTGTATTATTCTGGCCCAATAAGGCATTTCAAGAGCACATATGTTTAATATCCGCTTTCTTACAAGTTCACAGGTTTGAATATGCTGTTGGAGATAGCCACTACCATTCTCAAAAGCACATCCTTCATTGGGACGCGGTTTCAATAAAGACATGGCTGCTTCAACCTCAGCACATAGATGTTCATAGTGAATACAATCATTTTTATCGGCGAATCGGCTATTGTCATCAGCAATATATATAGTTTTTTCTATCATAATTTCTTCTGATTTAGAAAAAGAGGAAAACGTTAGGCTTCCTCTGTGTTAGTATTATCAAGTTCTTTCAGTTGAGCAGTGAGCTTCTTTTGTTTCTTCTCAAATGAGGAACCAAGCTTTTTGCTTAATTCAATATATTCATCCGGATACTGTTCTGAGAACAAAAGATTCTGGCACTTCTGCAAATAAGGATAGAAGTTGACATTGTTATCTGATAAGGATTCAGCGATAAAAGCTCGATACCATTGTACCCTATCAGCTTGGTTATTCTCAACATACTTCACAAAATCACTCTTTTTATCATATTTATCCAAGCCAAGTGATTTAAGAAAAGAACTCTTGCAGTGGCTGAGAACCATCACATCAAATACAAGCTGTTCATTGGTGGTTAATTCAACTTTTCGCTCATGGTAGGGCTTTTCTTGTGCCCAGGTGCGCAGGGTTTCAGCAGTCTTTTCCACTACGATCTCTTTTGCCCTTTTCAATTGGGAATTAATTTTCTCCCTCTCAATATCTTTAGGATCTGCAAGAGCTGATGTGCTGGAAGCAATATCTTTTCTAATATAGTAATACAGAACATCAAACTCTGGCCCACAATAATCAAAGCAAGATATGCAACGGTAAATTTCAGAATCATCCAGCATCTTTTGAATACGTTCGTCCTCTTCATTATACCAACATTTACTTTTAAAAACTTCATTCGGGGTAACAATACAATATCCCAATTGTCTTACAGCTTCCATTGTATTGTTGTACTGAGCTTGTTTTTCCTCTCCCCAGTAAGTTTCTGGGCCATTGTCAATAATGACAGTTTTCCCGAATGCCATCGGCTCACCATGCTTGACAAGATTCTCACTTTCTGCCTGTATTCTACGCAGGACATAAGCAATTTGTTTCTTCTTGTAGCATACAGGATTGGTACAATTAGCCTTTTCACTGTTCATTTCATAGAATAAACACCCATGATTTGCTGTACTAAACTCACATTCAGCACACGGTTTGAATGTACCATTATCCCAGATATCTGCATTATCCTTAATCCAATCGGCTCTATCCAGTTCCATAAAGGAATTACTCACAAATCTTCTGATCATAGCCACATTACACTGTCCTTTATTATCTTTGTGGAACTTTACCTGTTCGGTATCATCAAGTTTAGACAGGATCATTGCACCGGAAATTGGAATTTCACCATCTCTAACCCGGGCTTTCAAATCTGGTATGAGACCATTCAACTTTACACGGTCGAAGACAAATCGGGTTGACTTACCAAATCTCAGTGCTATATCTTCCAGTGTACGCCCTTTTTCAATTAACTGAGAAAAGGCAAAAGCCTCTTCGATGGGATCAACGTCTTTTCTTTGCAAGTTCTCGGTAATCATTGCATCAAAAGCCTCATCATCTGTCATCTCTCTGACAATGCAGGAAATCGTTTGATACAACTCTGCTTTTTTGCGATGGGCCTTGATTTTGGCTATGTTCTCTTCATCTTCCTTTGCTTTCAATCGTTGAAAAGCACGGAAACGGCGCTCACCGCAAACAATCTCGTAAGTGTCTTTCACATTAATAACCTCACCGGTATCTTCATCCAAATATGGTGCCTCAGATGTAGGTCTGACGGTAATAGGTTGTAATAGACCTTGTTTCTCAATATTGGCTGCAAGTTCTTCAATAGCAGCTTCATCAAAAGTCTTTCTCGGATTAAGTGGTGAAGCACTGATTTTTTCGATTTTAATTTTCTGTATTTCCATAATTCAAAAGTTATATTGGTTTGACTTTTAGTTCCTTACATCAGTAAAGTTATCGTAAAATGACAAGTTATGCAAACAGAAACTTCGCCATTATAACGCCATTTTCATAAGGGTTTATAGCGTATCTGAATGAAACCTATTTTTTCAGTTTCACGAAGCAATTCCATGTCCTCATCTCTAATATCTGCTACAGTTTCCCCATTTACGGTTATGCCTGACGGCAGATTAAACCGCTTCCTAATATGCTTGATGCACTGGGCATTTTTGGTTTTCCAGTATATTGTCAACTTCATGGTTCTATTGGTTTTATTTCACCTCGCTTTAAACGCTCTCTATACCAGGTATCAGGATTGTAACCTTCAGGAACTACATAGCCTTTAGGCAATTCTCTACTTTCTAAGTAAGCCTCCTGCTGTTGCCTATGAATATACAATGCTATTTCATTTCTCCATTGTGGCAGGAATTCTTTAAAAAAAGCGTTGCCTATTCTCTTGGTATCAAACGATTGATAAGAATTATCATATCTTCCAGCCTTATATCTGCCAAAAAAAAGCATGAGTTCAGACAATTTATATAGCCTCACCTCTGCTGAGAAGGTTTCAGAGAATATGGCAATGCTATTTGCAAGTTCCTTGTCTTTACTCGGTGAAGCACCATACAAGGCCGTTACATGTATGTGAATCCAGATTGTTGAGCTTCCTTCGCCATACAATTTATCATAAGTTAGAAGTGTTGGACATTCAGCCTTAAAAGCCCTTTCCGGATAATTCAAGGTATATCCCCATAGATTAGGGGCATATACCCTCTCTACATCAGAACGGTTTGGGAATTTCGTCAAAAAGGCCTTGTTCTCTTCGCTGAATACAGTCGTTAAGGAGTTGCAATGCGTATTCATTAGCTTCCTGCTTGCTTGAACCTGTGCCTCGATTGTTTTCATAAGTTTTATCTTTATTTGCCCATGTAGCAAGACGCTTTGCAACTTCCCATGTCGGTTGTTGTTCAAATCTCATCTTTGTACATGTTTTATTCATCTCAGACCAATAGTCAAAAAAAGCCCGTATCATCTCTTTCCCGTATTTATCAATAAAAGAAATGAGAGATTCACCAAATTCCCGCTTTCTTTGAAGAGTAGCGGCTTTAGCCGCGTCCTTCTTTGATACTCCGTTAGGAGTATTTTCTTTCTCTTCTTTCTTCCCTTTCTTAGTATTTGTGTCACCCGTGTGTCGTTCTTCCATAGGGTGTGTCATTTGCTGTGTCAATAGCTGTGTCACTTGCTTACGTAAAGCACTGATTTCCTTTTGAATACTCGTGTCACTTATTGTGTCATTTGCTGTGTCACCAGTATTATAGTCATCATACTTACACAAAGTGATGATATTAACACCCTGATCCTTGCTAACCTCAATCATTCCTTCTTTTTTTAAATAGGAAAGGAAAGTTCTGATACGTCTTTCAGTCCACCGCCAACGCTGTGACAGGAATCTTATGGATGCTGGGTATTGCCCACGTTGATAGGACACTTCTCGACCTCCGATACTCACCTTTCGGGGCGTTGCCTCAAATCGTGCAGATTGTATTAAATCTAACCACGCTTCGCAACTGCTAAAAGTCCGGGCTTCATTCCACAACTCATTCGAGAAGAACTTGCGGCTTAGTTTTATATATCCTCCGTCCATAGTATTAATAGGGCTACAGCCCTTTTTCCTTTTTCAGCCTTATCACCTCTTTCTGATAATGTTTAATCAGTTCCTTGTATTCAAAGTCTGAATAATTACGGTGAACATGCTGTTTAGATTCAAGTAAAAGCACTCTTTTCTCTCCATACTTCGCTACAAGCCTACGACGATAGCTTTGAATATTTCCTTCCATGAAACGGTTACAGTGCCGGCATTGGGCATTGCAATTCATTTCATCGAAGCGTGTACTCATGTGTTGGCGGTTAATGAAATGACCACAGTCAGCCTGTTTGAATGGTTTCACTTGCCCACATGAAATACAGCAGAAATATCCGTTAGGCATCGTATCTCTTAACCGGATAAACATGCTGAATACCTTATCCAACTTCTCTTTCAAGTTTGGTTGCTTTTCCACCTTGACACCAGCTTTTTCAAAAAGTGGCATCTTATTCTCTTTCTTCTTATATTTCTTCCAAAGCATGATAATTAAAAGTAAACGTTAGTTAGTTGCCGGCCGCGACTCATAACACACCACTTCCCTTTTTCCGGCTGTTCAACACGTAGATCCTCGACTTTACCGAAGCGTCTGTAATTTCCACATAAATCAATCAACCAACCCTCTTTACCGGGAGCTGGACGAATAACACGACCTACCATTTGGTAATAGAGAGATAGAGATTTTGTAGGGCGCACAAGAACAACAGTGTCAAGCTCAGGATAATCAAAGCCGGTTGTCAACACACCGACATTGGCGAGAACTTTTATTTTCCCAGATTTGAAATCTCCAAGAATCCTATCTCGTTCATTAGCCGGAGTCTCACCGCTGACAAAAGCACTGCCAGGAATAGCAGATGCAATCATTTGAGCTTCCCGAGTAAACATTGTGAATATTAGGATACCTTTACGGGGAATACCGGATTTAGGGCGTAAGAGACGTTTCACCGTATTAGTGATGTAACTATATATATCTACTCGTGCAAACTCTGCAGACAAGCTCTTTTCATCATAATCGGCACCAGTAGTATTACTTCTTACACGGGTAAGGTCTATCCTTGTCAAATCATAATAATTCAATCTTGCAAGAAAACCTTTAGCAAGCAATTCACTAACTTGGCAATGGTAAATCACATCCGAAAAGATTTTCGGCCGGGTTCTCGTTATAAACTTGAGCATTGCACCTCCACCGCTTGTTGATAAACGGTAAGGTGTAGCGGTTAATCCTATGATTTTCCGTTGTACATCTTCAAAAAAGGTCTTATACATCCCACCGTTTGAATTTACCAAATGACACTCATCAACAATAACATATTTGAAGTGCTTGAAAAAATCCATGTGCTTAATTACACTTCCTATCGTAGCAAATGTAATTCGGTTAATATCCTTTCTATTGAGTGATGCAGAGTAAACAGCACAATCAAAGATTCCATACGACTGGATTTTAGCAAAATTCTGTTTTAAAATCTCTTTACTTGGCTGAAGAACAATCAAAGGACTCTCAATCTTTGATGCTATATCAGCAATTACGAGAGACTTTCCGGCACCGGTGGGAAGTACTAAAACTGAATTCTTTTTAGTCTTGGACTTGAAAGCATTGACAGCGGCAGCACTTGCCCTACTTTGATAATCTCTTAATTGATATGTCATAATCTGATATGATATTTATGCACTTTCTCATGGCAACCACCACAAAGGGTAACGAGACAGTCAAGGTGTTTAAGCTCATGCCCTACTATCGACTGACCGTTAACCCTATACTTTTTGTGATGAATCTCTAAATTGAAGTCTTTACCGCACATCTGACATCTATGCCCATCTCTTATGCGAACTTTCCTCTTAGCTTCCTCCCACTCAGGATTTGCTAAGAGGCTTTTGACATATTGGGATTTTCTGCCTTTTTTATGCTGTAATCTACTCATCGTCTTCCGGATCGTCGTCTTCCCCATCAAAAGGATTCTCACCTAAATCTTCCGACAGTGCATCCTCATCATCAACAGGACGTTCAACCTCCGGATACTCAAGGCCGAACAAATCAAGCATGGCTTTGCGATTTCTGTCTTCCTGAGCCCACAATGAGCGCTTATCCCATGCAGGGATTTTTTCTCCCTTGACCAGCGTTAATTGGCCATTCACCCAAGAGTAATAGATGAAATACCCATTCAAGGCGAAACGAACGGTATTCTTGCTTGAAAGCTGATAATCTTTCGTACCTTTCTTTACTTCGGCAGCCAAATCCTTTATTTCAGTCTTTATCGCTGCAAGACGTTCTTGGGCATCACTCTTGATTTTCTTTGCACGCTCGATGGCTTCAAGCAATTCCCTCTCACGCTTTGGAACTTCATTCTCCTGCTTTATACAATATTCCTCGCGGATTTCATCAATCTCAAACGCATCAAGAATACGTTGACTGATTTCACTTTCCGGGAACGTAGCGTTGAAGTTTTCATTCACCAGTTTAATTATCTCATCGACATTTGTCGAACCCTCGAATAAGACCGGGGGAAATGTTTCCCGAATAGCCTCGGGAATTACGAACTCAATAATGTTGGGTTCGTAATCTCTTAAATTAGCAATCATACTCTATTAATTGATTTTTAGTACCGATTTTGGTACTCATGAATAAAATCTAAATAATGCTGGTCCTCAGGCAACGGAAGGGTTATGCCAAATTCGGAAGCGGCGTCTATCTTAACGCTCTCCATAAAGTTGTGCATTTCCAAAGTGTTGAGCTTACTTGTACCTCTGACAATTACCTCTACTTTCCCATTAACATTGACTTGTTTTCTAAGGAATTTCTTACAATAGATATCGTGTAGGTCTTGAATACCATCGCCGGAGCTCCAATATTCTTCCCCAGTGTATTCACGCAAGCAAGCACCAATACACTGAAACCATTTCCACATAAGTGCATTTTGATTCAACGTTCTTGGCTGTGTCTTGCGCTTAATAGTGATTGTATATTCACCATTGCGCAAGGTACTACACATAAACTCAAAAGACTTATCCATCTGGACTTTACCATCCTTCTTGGTTAAGGTTGCTTCCATGGTTTAGTGTATTGGAAAAGGTAAATCATTCTCAGTTAGATTGTCATTAGACGGCATTTGACCTTGCCCCCATTGATTATAATTCACCTGGCCAGGTTGATTTTGTTGATTCGTAGAATATTGAGGTGCTGGCTGGGGTTGATAGACCGGAGCAGGAGGCGGTGCAACGTGTTGAGGTTTGGGTGATAACATCTGCATGTCATCGACAAATACCTCAGTTACATATCTTTTAACTCCCTTATTATCATCATAACTACGTGTGCGTATCTTTCCTTCAAGATATAGCTTGTCTCCCTTATGGACAAATTTCTCAATCGTTTCTGCAATACCACGCCAAGCAACAATGTTGTGCCATTCTGTGCGATCTGGAACCTGAGTGCCATTTTGCATTTTATACCCTTTTTCTGTTGTGGCAAGTGAGAAGGTGGCCACCTTTATACCACCTTCCAGCGATCTTACTTCTGGGTCCTTGCCAACATGCCCAAGAAGAATAACTTTGTTCACACTCATTTTACTTCCTCCCTTATGGTTATACGAATGCTGTCAGCTTTTTGTGCTGACTTCAAATATTTTACATACAGTTCCGGGTAATCCTCTTGGAACCTTTTTGTATCAAAGCTCTTACTTTGAGAAGGTGGAGTATAACTAACCTTCATCCGACCGGCATCCCATGATTTAACACCATTTTCTCTCATCGCAGTTTTCAGCTTCTCTTTATACTCCTTTTGCCTCTCAGAAATAAAACTGGCTTGTTCCTCCATTTCAATGATAGTATTAACCAGTTGCATCGGAATGAGCAGCTTTTCATCAGCAGGAACAAGAGTTGTAGTTAGGAACTGCTCTCCATTGATTTCACATTCCATCAACCTTTGTACTTCGACATCGGATTTACGCACAATCGGAACTAACTCGGATTTATCGCCTCTCAGCCAAACACCGAATAGTTTATCGACCTTGATTAATGGATTCTGCATTTCAAAGAGATACGCATAGATTGATAGTTGCCAACTCAAATATTCTTTATCCAGGTTATAAGTGGTTTTAATATCAGCAATGCTGATCCTTTCATCCTTGCTCCACACACAATCAATATTGGATGCAAAATACTCGTTATCCGAAACGGTATATTCGTTAGCAACAACTTTATAGCCGGCATTCATTCTCTCTTTGAGGTAATTTTCAGCTTCCACACTCTCAGGTGGCAACCCAGTACAATCAACAAACTGGCACTGACCATGAATACGGCTTCCTTTTTCGGCAGCCCTCTTCAAGACAAATTCCGGAACTTCCTTGTATTTGTCCGGGAACAGTTGCCGGCTTATCATGCCAGTAATACCCTTTAATTCCTTATCACCGAGAAAATAGGTGTGGTCTTCTTCATTGAAAACCACACTTGACTTAACTAAATCTATCATTGTTGAGCATAAATTTTGCCCATATCCATACAGGCGTTTTTGAATTCATTGTTATTTTTCAAAGCAGGATATTTATTCCAGACTTCAACAAGTTCTTTATGGCTTTTAACAGCTCGCATTTCCTTCACAGCACGGTCTAACTCAGCCCCAGTAAATACAGCTCCTGAACCTTGAACCGGAGTAGAAGGCTTAATCACTTTCTCTTTGGTATTACCGAACGTAAATCGCACATTACCTTTATTATCGACAATAACCAATAGAATAATTTCCTTTTGGTCATTATACTCAATTTGCTTGACACTGAACTTTGTATAAAGTCCTATAGAAGAACCTTTCTGATAGATTTCACTCTTATCGAGGTGAATCCAAATGGACGGTCCCGTATAGAGTTCCCTTCCAAGTCCCCAGTTAAAACCGGCACGTTTAAAAGCATCGCTGGCTTCCCCTTTTTGAGCCTCAGTCTTGGATTCTACACCAACATCCTGCTTGCTTACCCATTCTTTCTTTTCACTATCCCAGATGGATAATGTGCAGAAGAGATTTCCGTTAACGACATCATGAGTACGTTTCCAATTCATGGGACCGAATACCTCATCAAGCAATCGCATATCCACCCTTGCATCTTTGTAGAGCAACAAAGAACAGCCTGAACCATCAGGTTTCATAGTTCCAACCCTGCATTCTATCTCGGATGCCAATAAAGGTCTGATAGATTTGAATTTATTATCTGCACTAACAGTTGCAGATTCTACTTTTTTTCCAGCCATAATTTTTAATTTATTGGTTTGACTTTTAGTTCCTTACATCAGTAAAGTTATCGTAAAATGACAAGATAGGCAAACAGAAACTTCGCCATTTTAACGCCATTTTTATAAGGGAAAATAAGGTAATTTAGGACTTATCCTCTGCCCTATTTCAAGCTGTCTATAATCATTCAGCAACTGTTTGCTAAAGTTGATCACACGTTCACAGGTTACCTCCGAAAACATTCCAATATGAGTATATTCAGCAGGTATTTCCAGTATATGAGACAACCAGGTATAAGCCTCATGTCGTGTCATGTATTTATTCATCCAGATCTTATCGAAATACTCATGGGCTTGATGCTTTAGTTTCCGTAGCCGCTTTTGAGCCAGGCGACCAAGCGCCCTATCAGTCCCTTTATGAACGCCTACATAAGCATCACAATCTCGACAGAGATAGATCATACCATAAGATATTCCATACACCTCGATACTGTCTACAAATTCAGTTTGCTGCCCACAATACGGACAAATCTTGCCTGCTATGATGAGCTTCTGTCTTTCGTTCAATTCTATGTTACTCATAATATCAAATTAAAAGCCCCGAAGCGTATTCTTCGGGGCATAACACATGATAACAACTTCAGCTCTAAAGAAACACCCATGCAGTCTTTCGGCGTCTTTTCCGTCGTGTCAGCCAAAATCAATACTGGCAGCCCGTAAACAACATGAGCCTTTTTGTTTCTATTTCGCTTCTTCCATCCTAAAGGCTTGTGGACGGTAACGGATTTGAACCGTTGACCTCCGCTTGTGGTGCTCTCCCATTAAGCTAAGAATCATCCTGAGAGAATCGAACTCTCAACCTTCCACCACACACGGTGCTCTATCCAGACTG
>ERZ791753.558-NODE-558-length-32928-cov-33.940346_pt1 | contig 32928 bp, 39 predicted proteins | sample MGYA00509951_ERZ791753 | MGnify/ENA primary metagenome ERZ791753 (study PRJEB30046, sample SAMN00792026) | human gut metagenome | study: EMG produced TPA metagenomics assembly of the A metagenome-wide association study of gut microbiota in type 2... | reverse complement strand
ATCATCACCTGCCTTGACTTTCCAAATCCTTTCACTCTTACTACTGATTATACTGTAAATCAACTTGTGAAGCCATTGTTTTTCTGATGGCATCGGCCCCTCAGAAAAACCTGCAATTCATCTCACTGTCTAAAGAGACGGGAGACTTCTTACAGAATCAGGTTAAATTTTATTATACCATATTTATGTCCCTGCATTTATGTTCCTGCGAGAATCGGCAGGCAGGACAGAATCGCCGCAATCTGTCTTATTTACATACCCCACATCATGGGATAAAATGATAGTACAGTTTACTTTTAGGAGGTTTTTTCTATGGCAACTAAACGCGTCCTCGCAATCCACGATATGTGTTCTTTCGGCCGCTGCTCCCTGACAGCCGCCATCCCGGTCATTTCGGCCATGGGCTTCCAGGTCTGCCCTTTCCCGACGGCTATTTTCAGCAACAACCTGACGTATGGCGACTATACCTTCTCTGATTTTACGCCGCACATGACGGAATTCATGGATAAATGGCAGAAACTGGGCTATTCGTATGACGCCATTTACAGCGGCTTCCTCGCCGACGCCGGCCAGATCGCCATCGTCCTCGACGCCATCGCCCGCTTCGCCAAGAAGGATACCCTCGTCGTCGTCGATCCGGCCATGGCCGATGACGGCAAGCTCTACCCGGTCTTCAAGCCCGATATTGTCATGGAAATGCGCAAGCTTATCGCCAAAGCGACCATCATTACACCGAATTATACCGAAGCTGCCCTGCTGGCCGACATCCCCTATGCCCAGGGCGCGCCATCCATGAAGACTATGCTCGAACTCTGCCAGAAGCTGGCCGCCATGGGACCGCGTCAAATCATCATCACCAGTGTCCCCACGGGCAACGAAACGATTACCGTCGTCAGCTACGACGCCCAGACGACGTCTTTCGACGAATGTACCGTCGACCGCATCCCCTTCAGCACCTGCGGCACAGGCGACCTCTTCACCAGCGTCCTCACAGGTTCCCTGCTCCAGGGCCAGTCCCTGCACGACAGCGTCAAAAAGGCCACGCAGTTCCTGAACTACGCCATCGGCTACACCTACCAGTCCGGCAGCGATCCCCGCGAAGGCGTTCAGGTCGAACCGTGCCTGAAAAAGCTGTTCTAAGTTTTATTGTTAACCTATATAAGCCTATATAAAGTTGACCTCATGAGCGCTTTTTTGCTATAATACGGAAGAAGTCCGTAAGCAAAGGAGCGCTTTTATCATGTCTGATTCAAGAGAAAAGACGATGCGCCTGACACGCATCGCCTTATTGATTGCTATGAATTGTATTTCTGCCTATTTGATCATTCCCCTGCCCTTTTCCCAGTCGCCGATTGCCCTGCAGACGCTCGTCGTCAACCTGGTCGCTTTCCTGCTGCCGCCAAAAGACGCGGCCATCACCATGCTGGCCTACATCGGCATCGGCATCATCGGCGTCCCCGTCTTCACAGGCGGCACGGCAGGTCCCGGCAAGATGTTCGGCCCGACAGGCGGCTATATCTGGGCCTATGTCGCCGCTGTCTTCCTCATGTCCTGGTTCAAAGGGAAACAGTACAGCTTCCGGCGCTACTCCCTGGTGGCCGTCGCCATCGGTATCCCCGTCATCTATCTCGGCGGCGTCCTGCAGCTCAAAGGCATTACGGGGATGCCCTGGGAAGCGGCCGTCATGAGCGGCGTCGTCCCCTTCATCCCCCTGGATATCGTCAAGAGCCTCTGTGCCGCTGCCTTGGCACGGCCCCTGCTGTCCCTGGTCCTGAAGGGGACTCAGGACTGACGCCGGCCATAAATCCGTTCCTTGTCGGCATACATCTTCTGGTCAACCTGGGATAATACGTCGTCGATATTGACGATAGGCGTCTGGCATACGATATAGCCCAGGGCCATGCTGATGCCGCTGGAGCGATAGCGGGCGCGCAGGTCGCGGATAATCCGCCGGGCCTGAGTCTTATCGATATTCCTGGCGACGAGCATGAACTCGTCACCGCCCATGCGGAACACGGCGATGTCGCCGGTCAGATTCTTCATGATCTGAGCGGCCTGGCGGATGAGCTGGTCACCCACTTCATGGCCCTGGGTATCATTGGTCTGTTTGAGGCCATTGAGGTCGCCGAAGATAAAGGCCAGGGACATCCCGTCGGGCAGGGCCCGGAGATATTCGGCAAAGCCCCGACGGTTGCCGACACCAGTCAGCTGGTCCGTCGCGCCGAGGCGCTCGAGGGACCGGAAGGTATCGCGGTTGCGCAGCATGATGGCCAAGAACAAGGTCAGCGTCGATAACAGGAGACCTGCCGATTTAAAGGCCAGCGCCGACGGATTGATGACCTCTGTGAATCCCAGAGAACGTCCCGACTGGGTCAGATGGCCCGACACGAGGCGGCGGACGCCAGAGATGTACGGCGTAAATCCCGGATTGTCGCGGAGAAAGCTCTGGACATCTTCAATAATAGCCATCTGCTTCGTGTCGAATTTGGCATAGAGCGGGCGCAGGGAGTTGATGGGAATATGCTGGACCGTATGAGCGACGGGCTGCAAGTCCTCCTGGTGCCATTCATAAGTCGCACTGACCCGACTTCCCTGTTCTTCAAAGATCAGGACCCGTTCGGCCTGCAGGCTGCGGCCGATATGGGCCAGCATCTTCTGCAAGCCCACACTGGGATCGGCTTCGCGCATACCGATGGCGATGACGTCGTTAGCCATGGCTTCGCGGAAAATGACACGATTTTCTGCCAGGTCCCGGCTGATATACTGATTGAGGTCTGCTGCCATAGAAAAACGGTAATTCTTCCCCTGCCAGGGAATGAGCGTCGTCCGCATGAGCAAATTCTGCCCGGTCTTGCAGTTGCGGCGCGTCGTCGTACAGAAACAGTCGCGGCGCAGCTGGCCGTTGATGCAGTCTTCACAGGGCCCATCGAGGCCGGACAGGAGCTTATAACACTTTTCACCGATCCAGCTGTAAGCGTCGGAAAAGCCATAGCTCTTCTGCATATACTCGTTGACATAGACCAGTTCATATGTATCGGGGTCGATGATGGACACTTCTTCATCAAGCTTATCGAATTTTTCCTTGTCGAAGACCAAACGGTCGCCGATATAGACAGCCTGGCCATAGTGTTGTTCCTTGGCGTCATTCAAACGCTCCTTCAGGAGCTGCATGATTTCATCGAAATCCCGGCCTTCCGAGCCCTGGACGACAGCATATTGCAAATAGAGGGTACAGCTGTAGCCGCCGATAGCCGTAATGCCATGGATGGCATTGGTCAAATCCAACAGAGTGCTGCGGAAATCCCGATTCAAACGCTGACGGGTAATGTAGAAAAAGCGGCAGCCGCTCAAACGGGCCAAGGTGCCTTTCAAAGAATAAATTTTCAAGAGCTGGTCCGTAATAGCCTGCAATAATTTTCCCGCCACTTCGTCGCCGTAATCCCGGAAAACCTGTTCATATTCCGGTACTTCGAGGAGGACACAAACATAATCCGTCCCGTACCGCCGATAAGCTTCCATGTAATCTTCGCCGACCAGCAGGAGGCCCCGGAAATTGAGCAGCCCCGTTTCGGCATCAATGAGGCTGACCGTATGGAGCTGTGCCTGGTGCCGGCTGCTTTCGTCGACATCCTCGAAATACCCCAGCAGACCGATGATATGCTTGCCCCGGTAAATGGGAAATTTCGTAGAAGCAATCTGGTGCAGCCGTCCCTGGACCAGGCATTGACCCAAGACATCGCGCGTGACTTGGCCCTTTTCCAGGACGGCCATTTCCGCGTCTCTATATACACGGTCGTTGACAATCCAGCCCAAGTCCTCATCGGTTTTGCCGATGAGGGCTTTTTCGTCCTTCAGGCCATAGTAGTCGAGGAAAGACTGACTGACACCGGCAAAGCGGCGGGCCCTGTCTTTCCAGAAAAACTTGATGCCCGAATAGTGAATCATAGACTGGCAGAGTTCCCGCAAGAGGCGGAAATAAGGCTGCCGGGCCGGTTCCAGCTCGTGGATGCCAAAAGAGGTGGCCAGTATGGGCAGCAGGCTCTTGCGGTCCCGCGCCGTTTCCCAGACGTCTTCGCGGCAGCACAGCAGGAGATCCTGCCGGTTGTCGTCGCGGAGGAGGAGGACTAAAAAGACGGTCCAATGGTAACTGCCATCAGCCGTCCGAAAGCGGAAGGTGATGAACTTCGGACGCCCTGCATCATCGGCTTTATCCAGGGGCCGGTAATCAGCGGCTTCGATCATCCCCTTGCGGACTTTCCCCGTGAGGCGATAGAACTCCCCTTCATCACCGCAATGGTACATATCCAACAGCCCGCGGTTAACGAAGAGAATCGGTTCCGATTCATCCATGCCGATCAAACAGATGCCGGCAATCAGTTTATCATAATAGCGATGCAATTCCGCTTGTATCGATGCCACATCCATAAAGTCCCCCCTTTTCTGCAAAAACGTTCTGCAATAAAAAATAGAGTCATCGTATATAACTTATTATAACACATGATAAAAAGAGGCTATCGCATTAAGACAGCCGCTTTTTGAATTTTAAGTTTGTAGTTTTTAAAAACCACTCACGGACGCAGGAAAAAAACGCCGGCCAGGCACAGGATGATGCCGATGATCTGCCGGGGCAGCAGAACGTCTTTATAAAACAGGACGCCTATACCTGCCAGGAGGAGCGCCACGCTGACATTGGCCAGGAGCGAGGCCATACTGATTTTCCATCCAGTCCGGTATAGCAGGATATAGCCAAATTCGACAGCCACCAGCGTCAGTCCCCAGGCAGCGCTTTCCCAGTTCAATGTATGCAGATCCTGCCGCAGCGAAGGCCCTGTCACCACGTAAGCAGCGGCACACAAGAGGAAGCTGACCAGATAGGTAACACTGAGGGCTAGGAAAGGCGGGGCTGCCGACGGTGTTGCCTTGGCTACCAGGTGATAGCCTATATTGCCTATGACGATGATGAAAAAAGGAATCCAGTATGTCAGGTTCATTCTGTCAACTCCTTTTCCATATGGATGTGAGGACAATATTCATCCAGATATTCATCACCTGATGCGGTATATCCCAGTTTTTCATAAAACGGGCGCACCCGGACCTGTGCCGACAGAGCCAGCCGTTTCATATGAAGGCCGCGCAGCCATCCTTCCGCTTCCCGTACCAGGCGCTCCCCGTACTGTCGGCTGCGGCAGGATTTCCGTACGGCCAGGCGGCCCAGTATATACACATCCGGATGGTCTGATGTAAAGAGCCGGCAGCAGCCAGCGGCATGTCCATTTTCATATAACACCAGCTGCCATGCCGTCTGGTCGGTTTCATCAAATTCATGATGAAAACCCTGTTCTTCGACAAATACCTCCTGCCGGATAATCCGGGCATCCTGTGAAAGTCCCTGCTGCATACGTATTTGAATCATGATATTCCCTCCTAAAAAAAACAGAGGTGCCCAGGAATTGTCTTATAGCATGTAACCCATGCCGTACCTACGACAACTCCCAGACACCTCATTTCTCCTGTCCGGTGACAGAAGCGGTGTTCTTATGAAATTGGCATTATTCTAACATATCCTATCATCTTCGTCAATGTGATTTTGCCCACTTTAGCAGCTGGGAACCAGACCGTTCACCCCACTTTTCTGCCTGTCATTTCAAGGCCTGTTCGGTATCTGCCAGAAACTGCTGCACACAATCGGCAAAATCCAGCCCAGTCCGGTCGGCCAGAACGGCCAGCCACCATACACATTCCCCGATTTTAGACGGCAGCCTGTCTTCTGCATCGGATGGCCAGCGCCCTTCATGACTCATAGTCAGCCGTCCTACCAGTCCGGCATCGGTCAAAAAGGCCAGGGCATCTTCCTCTGCCGACCATTCGGAGCCATGATACTCCCGTTCCAATGCATGATAAGCTGCTCTGATAGCAGCCGAACGTTCCGATAATTCTTTTAAATCCACGTCAATCTCTCCTTTTTTCAAGAAACACGGCCACACCCCATTCAATCCTAATGACGGGCCAAAAAGGCTTACCAGGCCGTCCCCTACATTATCACATATAGGCGACAAAATAATACACCGTTCACGGACAGTCGCAAAAAAAACACGGCCTGCGGCCGTATGCGTAGGGGCTGTCCCGATGAGGGCAGCCCGCTGTGAGATTTCTCCACAACCCAGTCTGGCATAGTGGCAGGCTTTTACGGACTACGAATCACGAGCAACGAACCACCTATCATGGAACCGGCTATGTACAGAATTCATGCGGGCTCGCCACGTGCGAGCCCCTACGATGCGGCTATGCTGCTACAGGCTTATGACCTGATTACAACCATAAGAACCCCTCAGACCGCCTTTGGCGGCCAGCTCCCCTTCACATGGGAGCCTCTGGCGCTCCTGCGCCTTATATTTCAGCGTTTATTGCGGCAAAGTCACTTTTGAGTCCGGGCAACAAAAAAGGACCTGTGTACGTAATCGTACACAGGTCCGATAATTTCACAAAGGAAATTATTTGAGTTCTACTCCCTCGGCCTTTCATCAAAATGAGAATGGCTTCACTAAGCCATTTTTAAAACATCATTTTTTCAAAATCAGCCTCATTTTCGCAGTTTTTAAAAAAAATAGTATCATTTGAGTATCACTGACCAGTATCCTTTACGGTGCGTTCCCATGCGTTTTAGGCAGCCTTTTTCCTGCAACTTCTTCGTATGATATTTTATAGTACCAAGGGACAGCGACGTGGCCATCGCAATTTCCGATTGCGTGCTGTCTGGTTTCTTTTGGATATATGCTAAAATAGCTTCTTCCTTATCATTTAATTTCACAGACAGATTCGTCCCAGTTTGGTCAGTGTTTTTAGTTTGGTTAGCGGTTTGGTCAGTAGTTTGGTCAGTTTTTGGTGTTTGGTCAGTGGTTTGGTCAGTTTTTCGATACAAGTTTACCCGCAAATCGCCATCAAAGTCAAGAATTTCCGGTTCCCTCAGCCCATAATCACGGCAATCCCGCAAAATACGCGGAAAGCCACTGCCCCACTTTTCAATCAGATTCATGTAAGCAAAAGCATTGGCCAAGGCCCGGTTGCGAATCTTTGAAAATCCTTCTTTCATTTTTTCAGGCGTTACGCCGCGCATCAGGCCGCCCGGAGAAGTAACTTCCAGTCGATCTGAAAAAAGAGCAATCTGAATGGATCCCGGCTCCAAATAATTACGATGTACAAGTGCATTGGCAATTACTTCACGGATACTGTCCGGAGGCAGTTCATAAATATCCTGTCGATAGACTCCCTGAAATCTAGCACCCATGTTGATTTTTTCAAGCACGTACTGATATGCTTTTTCCACTTGTTCCTGAATCGGTGCATCAATTTCCCGTTTATCGATAAAAACGGCTCTATCTTCCGTTTTAAACACAGCACATTGAACAACTGGAGGATACCCAGCCTGATGTGTCAGCATCGCATATGCATAGGTTGGTATAAGCTGGCCTTTATGTTCAAGCAAAACGCCCCACGAAATAAGCTGATTGACTGTCAACTCTTTGATTTCTTGACGCTGGAAATCTGATGCTGCATTTTTTTTAGCCGTTTCTCTCATCGAATGGCATAATGCTGCCACATCAGCTTGCTTCACTTTCAGATTCGGAATCGGTTGTTGATCGAAAAATTTATTTTTCCCTTCTAAAAGCAATTCCTGCAGCATTGCCTGATCCGCAGGACGCGTTGTTCCAGCCGTCCGGATATAGGTTCCTTTCACAAGCCCCTTCTTTTTGATATAATACGGGCGCTGCATTCCTGGCGCAATCTCCAAAATGATAAGCGATTTTCCCTTTACTTCCTGAACAAAAAGATCCGGAATAATCATCGGCGCACAGCTATCCGTAACCGCATTAGTAATAGCATCCATCAGTCGAAAAAGGTCGCTCTGGGGAATACCAACAACCTGCATCGTTCCGTCTTCAATACCAAATACAATCCGCCCGCCATCTCCATTAGCAAAGGCAACAACAGATTTCATATATTTCTGACTGTCTTCCGGAACCATTTCCTTATATTCTACGTTTTTAGACTCCCCTTGAAGCAATAAATCTTTTTCCATCCCTATTGCCGCCTCCTTTTAGGCTCATTTTAGCAGATTATCAAATTTTCGACAATTTCTTATAGACTATTGTTTCTAACACACACGTGCATTAAAATCAATATATCTGACACAGGTCTGCGTTAAGATGTGCAAAGCGTATTCAGTGTAACATGTTATACCCAAAATTTCAAAAATCGCAATAAGTAATTTTTAATAACTCAGCCAGTGTAACTAACACACAGAAGGAGAAGAAGGAACATGTCTGGAACAGATGGAAGCAAAAACAAAAATCTGGTTAATATAACATGGAGCCAATTTCAAGCTTGGCAACGCTGGGATGAATATCCTGAACGGAACGACAATCCGCCGATGACGGTTGATATGACTTTCTGGTATCAGACAAAGTTATATTATCTTGACTGCATCGACCATGAGTACGCCATCCTGACAGAGGATTGGAAGCCTCTTGCCAAGGATTCGAATTTTCTGAGGCTTTTGCATAAGCCGATAAAACAGTGGCACGACAAATCATTCTATGAATTAATAAACCAACTGCTTTTTAAAAATTAAACCAAAAGCCATCGACTTATGAAGAAAAGATAGGTCGATGGCTTTTCTATACACCGATTAAATTTCCACTCATAACGACTGCAGGACGCCGAGCATGTCGGCCAGTGTATACGCGCCTTCCTGAGGCAGGGCTTTTTTATCGAATACCATGAAATAGCGGTATTTATTGCTGGCAGCAGACTGCCAACGGCGGCCGAGTTTCAGTTTCGTCTTGCTGTCATCGCCGTCCAGATAATCGCCTTTTGCTTCCAGCATGATGATGTTGCCTTTCGTTGTGCAGAGCAGGAAGTCCGGGTAATGATTGATGAAGCAATAATCCTTTATATCATCAATTTTAGTGTTTCATTGCTTTATTCTTATAAATTGTCGTTAACGATTCATATGTTATTTTTTCAATATCTTCATAATCTAAAAAATCAAAGTCGGCAACGGCTGCATAATGGTTTAAATATTTTTTACATTCTCGAAAATCATCTGCTACCCCACTAACTTTGCCAATTTTTTCTATATAATCACGTAAGCCGTATAAAACTCCTTTTATCCGGTTAGGATTCATTCGATTGAGTGTATCGATAACATCAGTTGCCAATGTCTGATTCGTTAACAAAATTTCAGTCAACTCGTATGGATTACTCCTATTGCTCCCATCGTATGTAAAATACCCATACCACCATAATCTTGAAAGAGCATTATCATTCCATAAACTCGTATCGGATTTCACAAAAAAACGCTCCCTTATAGTATTTTCCCTAATATTTTGCAGCCACCGTTCTCTTATATATCTTTGATTTTGATGACACAAATAAGCCCACATATATTTATTAGCGGCTTGTAACGGGGTTAAATTTTTAAGTGCATCATATAAAATCCGCACGTTAATTAAATCTTCTTTCGATTTTTCGTAATCAGTATTATTGGGATTGCTTTCTAATTCAAATTTTTTTACATCGACGGCTTTAGAAATACAAAAATAATTGTCATTATTTTCAAAGTAAGCAGGTAACCAATCATCAGTCCCTAAATACTTATCCCTATTAGATTCAACGTTCTCATAAAGCTGATCATATGCTTTTTCCGTAAAATATCTCAAATACATCAGTCTTCACCCCCAATCATGCCAACTTCCCCATTATTAAGTTCATTTTCTACAGTTTTCTTGAAACCCTGCAAAGAATCGACAGCAATATTCCCCAAAAGCTTATTAGCAATCGACACAGACGATGTTATATCATTAATCTGAATTCCCATGTCTTTAAGCTTAGAGACAATCGCTCTATACCATCTTTTACTATCATAATTATTCTCACCATCATCATCAAAACCTTCTGAGGATTTTTTTATAATATCCAACGCCTCAACCAAGGCTGGGTAAATAAGTATACCTGCAGCATATCTTAAAAGTACCCCATCATTATCTTCCCTAAAAGCATAATAACTGTCATATACGCCTTCACTAACATTAATTTCAATTTTATCTTCATCAAAAACTGGCATAATATCGTACTCTTGTTCAGCTTTTTTATTAATTAAAAATATGGAAGACAAAGGTTTCTCTAATTCGGAATCATCTAGATAAATAATTTTCGGAGCTTCTGTAGCTAATATATCTCCCTTCCGGATATCAAATGTAGCTCCTTTAAAATACAATTCATTAAATTCTCCTGGACAAGTAAACTCTTTATTGGGGACTTTTGCTACAATTGTTCCCACTAGCTCTATTTTTTTAGATACACTATATTTAGGTATTTTTATAATCAATGAATCCGAATCATCCGCAAAAGGGAAAATTCGACTATAAGACAAGGAAGGACTTTTTACATTCAGAACCACCTCTGCTTTATGTGTTTCAAGCAACCGTTCCAGGCCTTGGCATTGCAACACATACGAAATCGGTACAACAATAGAATCTCTGGTAGTTTTAATTGTACTTTGATCTAAGTTAGTTTTAAATTCACATCCAGCCCTATAATCATCCCGTCCCTCTGCCAACAAAGGGTTGGGAAATTCATTTTTTGTTGATCTCATCTTTTTACCTCCGCACATAAATCAAGGGATAATTGGTACTTACCCTTATCTTTAAAAATAACAAAGAATTCCGCAACGGTATTCGCCCTGACCTGTATTGGGCCTGCAAGCATCCCCTTTTCCCCAGGTATTTTTTCCGAACAATCCTGTAAATTTATATTTTTCTTTCCATAACGAAATCTTTCTATATCCAGAGAATCTGTCTTCCCATCTTCACCTCGAGCAGAACACTTAATATATAATTTATCATAATCTTCAGTAGGCCGAATAATAATTTTATATAGCCCCTGATCAGAATTAAGTGGATAAGCTCTCTGTGCATTCAAATTTGGAGTAATTAATATATTTTTCCCTGCTCCCTGGCGCGTCCCAGGTTGTTTTCCTCCTGGTTTTACTGGATTATGACCTCCACGTTTCCCACCTGTCCCTGAATTTGTAGTTCTCCCACCAGAAGGCTTTCCTTTCCCTGTCCTTCCTGGAGTAACAGTTGTTCCTGAATCGGCAGATTTATTAACTACTCTAGATACTTTTACTTTAACACGAAGCGCATCGTCGCCTTGACCACTAGCAGTGATTCCCTCTTGTTCATCTGGTAAATATTCACTTATACCAATAGCATCTGTAGAATCCTCCGTAGCTACTCTAAATTGCTTTTTCAAAAATCGACCTACCTGCTCTTCAATATCATTTATTGCTTTCCTAGCTGCATTTCTTTTATCTTTTTCAGCCTTACTAATCAGTTTATAATCCCATCTGTTATGACGTGGCGGTTCGGTATCTTTCAAAAGTTCTCCTAATTTTTCACCCCGTACCACAACCACTGCTGCGTAATGTTGAAATATCATTTTTCGATATGTCCGTATCAACATTCCCGTTGATCGAAAATTACCAATTGTTTTTTTAAAGGATCTATCAGCTTTAACGTATACATCGACATTATTTTTTTCACCATAGGGAGTATTTTCTAATATTGACAAAGTTGTCCTTGCAATAGGATCAGGATTTATAAATGCTTCATACATTTGATATGTTGCTGCCATTTTTTTATCGTCCTTATGCGATTCTATTTTTTCAGATATGTTTTGATCATTAATAACCTCGTCATAATCCTTATCCTTAATTTCAACAACCAAATTTTTTTCTTTAATTGAAACAAAAAAATTTTTCAATATCGCTTTTTCAATATTGCTCTGCCACTTATCTTCTTGATTAAACCCTACAATAATAACGTCTGTGCCATTTTCATTTCGAGTAAACAAATTCTTAAATTCATCTTGGTTGTCTTTATAGAGAGGTTTCCATAATTCATTCTGATCATCATTATATTGATACTTTCCGATACGCTGTGTTGGTTTTCCCTCTTTATTAGATATTGTAGCTAAACGTGCTACACCAATAAAAGCACTGCCATCAGACGCTTGCGTATTGTAAAAAACCATACTAAGAGAAGAACATGCGTATGGTGCATTTTTCCCAATACCATAAGAACCAGAACTATCTCGTTCATTTTTGACTGACATCCCATCGGATCCAGTCAATGCTTCCCACGGACTAGAAATATCCCGACTCTGATTGCCGGATAATCCAGTCGTATTATAATCAGAAACAGTTAAAATTGGTATTTCTTGTTTATTTAAAGTTTCTCCAGCCTCTGTCAAAAACTGTTTGAGTCGAGTATCCATATCGTTACCCCAATATTTTTCACATCCATCCAAACAATTTCTGTATTCTTTGATTGCTTTATATTTTCTAGTTGAAATATGGCGTAATTCAAATACAACTTTGACTGGTTTCTTTACATTTTTGCACTTTGCATCCAATGAATTTTGACAGGTTTCTCTGGCCAAATTGTCTATTAATTCTTCACCTTTAAAGCCTTCAATATCATTACTAGTATAAGTTTGTCTCGTACCCCCAGATAGCGGTGGAAATCTCCATCCAATATATGCCATAAAAAACATCTCCTCACTTTATAATTTAAAGGTATTGTCTTTTTGATCTAATCCTAAAAATTTATTTTTTGTATTTTTGAGTTCCTTTTCTAAAACGTTAAATATTTTTTTTACGTCTTCCTCAGTATATTCATAATTAGCTTTACTTGAACAATTTCCTAAAAGTTGCATCATTTTTAAAATTTTGTTCGTCCTCATTTCAGCCAATCGTACAAATTTTTCTCGCTTTGTTTCTTTTTTCATAGTATCATTTCCTTTCTATATTTTTCAATATATTTTTAAAATATTTTTATATTATATATTATATTAAATGCTTCTATTGTTGTCAAATTGTGTTGCATATTTTTATTATATTTAAAAAATATCTCCCATTCCGCATTCTTAAAATGGATGTTATAATAAAAAAAAGTAGCAGATTTCTGCTACTTTAAGTATTGGGTAATTCGCCTAAAATTTTAAAACAATCAGTCATGTAACGCGCCATAGTCTCAATTACAGGAATCGTAACCGAATTACCGAATTGCTTATACTTCTGAAAGTCAGACAAGCCCTTAGGAAAATGAAAGTTATCATGATGATTATCATCCAAAAATGCATATCCTATAAATCCTTGCAATTTCCCCCATTCCCTAGGAGTCATAACGCGGATACCTTTTGAATTCAATACAGTTTTTTTTGAAGGAAGCTTCATCCCTGCAATCCCTTCTTGAGGATCATAAACCAAATTACGCTCTTTCCCAGAACCACCAGTTGCCAAGATAGTATTAGCAATAGGATGTTCCTTCTTATTGACAACAACATAGCCAAAACCATTGCCTTTGCTTCTATTTCTGGCTTTATGTTTCTCTAATGTTTCAAGATACCCAGACGCCATATAAAAATGCGGAGGAGCCTTCTTAAACTCCAATAAATCGTTTAAATCCTTATATAGGCATAAATCATTGCCATCTGGCAGTCGATTTTCTAACATATCAACTCTTTTTTTATATCGTTGTCTATCAAAAGCAATGATATACGTTCTAGGACGATTTTGAGGTACTCCAAAATTTTTTGAATTCCGGATAAAACTTTTAGCCGAAAATTCGATTTCACCAAGAAGATTCCGTGTAACTCCTATTACTTTATAATTTAAATCATATTCCAATCTTCTAATGATTATATCAAAAGTTTTTCCATGATCATGTCGAACAAGATTATCAACATTTTCTAAAAATATAGCTTTAGGTCGTGTTATCTCAATAATTTTTGAAATATGGTCAAAAATAACCCCCTTATCATCATCATCAAAGCCTTCTTGCAAACCTGCACGACTAAAAGTCTGGCAAGGAAACCCAGCCAACAAAACATCATATTCTATGCGCTTGACAATAAATTTAAATTCTTTAGATGTAATATCATTATATGGATTTTCTCCATAAAGGCATTCATAGGTTTTACAAGCATAGGGATCTATTTCAGCGGATAAAACATTTTTATAGGCACCAGCTAATTCAAAACCTCTACGTATACCTCCAATGCCTGCACATAAATCAATTGTTCTTAAAGGCATATCAATCTTCCCTCGTTCATCAATACTAGATAAAACAAAAGCACTAGTAATTTTTTTATTTTGGGATTCTAGACTAATGCCTATCGTTTGATGAGATTCTTAAATATCAGTATTCAAGAAATCATAAAACACATATGATACCCAAATAAATTATACTATACCAAATATTTAGTTTTTGTCAATAGAAAGTTGGATCACCTTATGAAAAAAACATTAAAAACAACAAAAGAACGTTCGGAAATCATGAAAAAAATACATGGTAAAGATACTAAAATAGAGCTAAAACTTAGAAAAGCACTTTGGCATCTCGGACTAAGATACCGAAAAAATTATAAGTTTCTACCCGGAAGTCCCGATATTGCATTGACAAAATACCATATTGCAATTTTTTGTGATAGCGATTTCTGGCACGGATACAATTGGGAAACACAAAAATTTACAATCAAAAGTAATCGTGAATTTTGGATACAAAAAATAGAAAGTAACATACAACGAGATCGAGATTGCGACGATCAACTCATAGAAATGGGCTGGTTGCCATTACATTTTTGGGAACACCAAATAAACAAAAATCTTGATAGCTGTATAAAAGAAATATTGTCATACATACCAAGAGAGTTCCCAATTACCATAAAGCAATAATCTACAATATCAAATTTTCATTTGTCAATTTATTCCATAAAGATATCAATAAATATTCCTTTACAATGACTTATTAGTCCTCGTCGGCAGACTCTCTTGTCAACTCAGCAATTTCTTCGTTTATTTTTTCCAATTCGCGCTGCAGCTCATCTAATTTCTTCTTTTGCTTGCATAAATCAAAATTTACCGCACCTTGATAAATTTTTTCCACATCATAAATAGGCTGTTTAGGTATAACTCTAAAATTATCAATATCTTGTTTTTCTGGTTTCAATAATTCAATCAAATCAAACGCTCGTTCCAGTGCTTTTTTACCCGGCCCTTTATAATCCTTATCTACGTCATAGCCCAAATTTGCCAAATATTGCTGAGTTCTTTTTAGAATTCCTCGTTTTTTCTTATCATTAGCAAGATAGCAAATAGCCCAACAAAGATCTTCAACCGGCACTATCTGCAAGAGAAATACAATATTTGCTCTTGCCGCTAATGAATACCATATGTCGCGAGAATCATACTCAAAAACAAAATAGCCGAATTCATCTATCTCGAGTCGCTTTAAATCTAAGTACTGGTTGTCAGAAAGTTTTTGTATAAGCTGTAAAATCCCTGTCTGATTTTTCATTGCCAATATTTCATCCGCTTTGCAATCTTTGCTCAAATACTGGAATAAACACTCTTCACTTTTCCTAAGCGAACCGTTAGTATAACAGGAAAGAGAAACATCAACAAGCCAATCCAAAGTAATTCCAAAATATTGATTAAGCCCCAACAAGCTCTCTAAATTAGGAAACGCTTTTCCTTTTTCCCAAGCATACAGAGGGCTTTTGCTCTTCATTGAAAGTAAATTTGCCATCTCAGCTAACGATAAATGATAAGCAACACGCAATGATTTGATTTTTTTTGAAAATGCTTCTACATCATACATTTTATCTTCTCATTTCCGTACTTATAAAAGCATTTATATATTATGTTATTGACTTTATTTGTCCTACGCTTTATAATTCTAGTATAAACAGTGCTTTTATAAGTACTTATATTTCGATTTATTAATTTAAATGAAAAGGAGGGCTGATTTTATGGAAAACAACGAAAAGCTCATGCTCACTGCTGAAGACGTTGCAAAAATCCTGCAAGTTAAAGAATCCTGTGCATATCGCATTATCCGGCAGATGAATACCGAATTGGCTGCTATGGGAAAATTGGTCATCCGCGGCCGCGTCAATCGTCGCTATTTCGAACAGAAAATTTCCATTTGAATTTTATCCCCAAAGAAAGGAATGATTCCCTTGTTCATATCAAAAAAATCGGGCCGGATGTTGCCCCCATCCGACCCGATAGATAGTAAACTCCCTCCAAGAAGAATACTATATTTTTATTTTAACATATTTCAGGGGCTTTTGTCAGCGAGAGGTGAAAAAAATGTCGCGTAGTGATATTACAAATTCCAATTATTTGCAGTTCGGGTTCAAATTCATCAATGACAAAGGCATCAAAGGTCTAAAGCCAAAACCACATGGAATCGTTTTGGCCTGGATCTACAGTGAAGCGTTGGTGCTTTCAGCCAAAACAGGCGGCATCATTATAACCGATGAGACATTCCCAACGATTGCTCACCAGATTGCAGCACAGATGTATGGAATCACGCCGGAAGAAGTCGCCGAGATGGTAAAATATTTCATCAATATAGGATATATCAAAGTAGAAGGCCAGCAATATAAATTCCTGCAGGCACCGGCCTTCATCAAACACGAAACAGGCGCTGCTGCGCGCAAAGAAAATCAGCGCCATAACCAGAAGAAAGATAACACATTCCATGGGACCAGTCTGTCTCTAAACACCTCTGTGGAACAATCCCCCAAACAACAACAACAACAACAAACAACAAAACAATATTTACACAGAGAGAGATATAATAACAACAACAAGAAACAACAACTGGAAAAAATAATGAAAAGGATTTCGTTGTTTATAAGTTGGGGGATTGCCGCTGATGCAGCACAAAAATTGGCTGTCTTGCCTCACATCCAATCTTACAGTGACGAATACTTAAAAGAAATCCTAGCATATGTCAGTAAACGGTCAAGTGACAACCTGCCTGGGTACCTCCGCTCGTTGCTGGAAAACCCAACGTTAGACCTCCACGGCAGAGCCAAGCAGCGATGGAAAAAGGTGTATGATTCCAATTGCCCTAAATGTCATGGCACAGGCACTTATACGTTGAAAGTCGATAACGGCAATGACTACACAGATGATGTCGTCATTCATTGTGACTGCTGGAAAAAATATCGGACTGGAGGTGCTGCCAAATGATTTCGCAAAAAGAAGCACTCGACCTGATGAAAATGGTAACTCAGCATATCACCTTATCCAGTGACTGGACTGACGGTCCTCCGGTAGCTCTTTTCCGTGCAGATGGCTGCTGGTGTGTGCGTTATGCTTCCGGCAACTGGTGGCACTACTCGCTGAAGGACAGGGTATGGTTTTAGGTGGGTTGCAAGATACGCCTGTTGTTCGCACGCGAAGCAACAGGCTGTCTTGCCCAAAGGGGCGTTGCCCCCTTGGGAATCCCCCGGAAAGGATCCACAAATGAAAGAAGACCGCATTTTTTTTCGCGTCACAAATCTGCAAAAACAGCAACTCCTCATCCACGCCCGCGAAGAGAATCTGACCCTGACGGATTACATCCTCCGCCATACGCTGGCCGATGAAAAAGCCCTCGACGATGAGGACAAGAATCTCGTGAAAGAACTCAACCGCATCGGCATCAATCTGAACCAAATCGCCCGTGCCCTCAACCGCGGCCAGAACTTCGCCGCCGAAGCCAAAGAAGTGCGCCAGCAAATCAAGAAACTCGACGCCTTCTGCGATGAAATCTTAGCGGCCCGCAAGGCCTATTTCCGAGAGCTGCGGCAATATCACAAGGAATTCTTGAAACTCTGCCAGAACGAAAACAAAAGCCGGGAGCTGCTGAAGCAACTCGATGCTTCCATCCAGCTGAAAAAGCTGGAGTTAAAAAAGCTGAAACGCTGCAAAGGGGGCGTCATCCATGGCCATCCTTAAAGCCCTGCCGAGCCGCCGCAATCCGCAGGCTATCCAGCAGTATCTGCTGCAGGAGAAAAAACTCCGCAACAGTTTTATCAGCGGCTCCCAGGTGAGGGCCCGTAATTTCGGCAAACAGTTCGACCAGGTGCAGCAGCTCTACGGTAAAACGACGGGCCGCCGCTATTACCACTACATCCTCTCGTTCAGCCCGGAAGAAACGCAGCAGCTTTCGCCGCGTGAAGTCCATCAAATGGGCGTCGAATTGGCCGAGGAATTCTTCGGCAAACAGGGCTACCAGTTCGCCGTCGTCACCCACACCGATACGGATCATCTGCACGACCACATCGTCGTCAACGCCGTCAATCTGGAAACCGGCAAAAAGCTGCATACATCCCGGCAGAATCTGAAGCAAATGAAGAGCCGTGTCAACGAGCTCTGCCAAAGCCGGGGCCTGCAGCCAATCCCGCAGCGCAGCGAAGGCATTACGAACGGCGAATACTGGGCAGCAGCCCGCGGCCAGAACGTCTGGAAAGAGGAACTGCGGGAGGTTATCGATTGCGTCCGGCAGGAAGCGAAAAGTTACGATGATTTCAAGGCGACACTGGAAAATGAATGGGGCGTCACCGTCACGCGCGACCACGGCCGGGGCATGACCTATACCCACCCCAACAACGGCAAGAAGGTCCGCGGCCAAAAACTGGGCCCGGCCTACGACAAGCCCAGCCTGATGAAGGCCTTCACGGAGGAAAAAGAAGCTGCCTATCACGCCCGCAGCCAGGATGATTACGAAGAACGTCACCGCAAGAAGGATAAGCTCGAACGAGTCGAAGAAGAAATGTATCGCGGCTGGAGCCTGTAAAGGAGGAATCAGCAAATGGCACTGACAAATAAAAACGGCCTGACGCCGGGACAAGTGACACTGCAGAAAGAAATTCTCGACCGGTTCAGCGCGCTGGAAGCCCAGAATACCGAGCTGAAAACGCAAAACGCCGCACTGGAAAATCATGTCGCTGAACTAAAAGAAGCGCTGCAGAAATTCCAGAAGGAAAGCGACGCCGGCCAGACCCATACTTTAGAAGAACTGCAGGCAGACATCCACCGAACTGACGACAATGTCTTCTCTTTCGGTCAGGAAATCAGCGATAAACTGGAAGAACAGCATGGCCTGATCAAGCCCCTGCTCTTTGCACTACTGGCGTTTCTGCTCCTGAACTTCTTTCTCACCTACACGGCCGTCAAATCCGCCCGTCAGGCCCGCGACGGTGTCTATACCATCAATGAGCTCTTGCGCGGCGACACGTCTTTCTGGTATGATGCTGATAATCATCAGCTCTACGTCAGGGACCGCAGCGACACCGGGCAATAGCAGAAAGGAAAAACCATGCCTGTCTATCGAGATGAAAAGACAAAGAAATACTATGCCAAATTTTATTACAAGGATTGGCGCGGCCAGCGTCATCAAAAACTAAAACGCGGCTTTTCCCGTTCCCAGGAAGCCAAAAAGTACGAAAGGGATTTCCTTAACGAGCTGACTCAGGGCAGTTTGATTACCTTCGAGCATCTCTGCCAGCATTATCTCAGCGACAACGAAGGGCGCCTGAAGCCGACGACGCAGTATACCAGTAAAAACATCATCCGGAACTGGCTCCTGCCCGTTTTTTCGGATATGCCCATCAACCAGATTACACCGCTTATGATCCGCAAATGGCAGACAGAACTAATGCAGCACAGCAACCTGGCGCCGACTTATCAACGCTCGATTAACACGAAATTGTCGGCCCTCTTCAACTACGCTGTCAAATACTACAACTTGCCGGAAAACCCTGTACGCAAGGCAGGAACTATTGGCAGCAGCCGTTCACCGCACTTGTCCTTCTGGACGCTTGACGAATTCAAGACCTTCCTGAGCGGCTTGACCGATGAAGAGGATGTCAGCTTCCGCGTCGCTTTTACGACGCTTTTTTTTACGGGACTGCGCCTGGGCGAACTGCTGGCCCTCACACCGGCAGACTGCAATTTCCAGGCCCATACGCTGCGGATCAACAAGAATTACGTCCAAGTCACAGGGGCCAAGATAATCCAGACGCCAAAAACATCTAAAAGCAACCGTACCATCAGCATCCCCCTCTTTCTGTGCAAAATCCTGCAAACTCACATAAACCGTCTCTATTCGCCGGACCAGCGTATTTTCTTCAACCTCAACAAGAGCAGCCTCACCCGGAAATTAAAAGCGACCGCAAGGGAAACGGGCGTCAAAGTCATCCGGCTGCACGATCTGCGTCACTCTCATGCGTCGCTGCTCATCGAAATGGGCTTTTCCCCGTTGGTCATCGCCGACCGCCTGGGGCATGAAAAGATCACGACGACGCTGCAGATTTACTCGCACCTTTATCCTAATAAACAAGCCGAGGTTGCCGAGAAGTTAGATACTGTCGATTTCAATTTTTAGAAATTTTAGTATCAAAATAGTATCAAATCGCCTTTCCCGGGAAATGAAAAAAGCTCTGCAAACCGCATATTCATGCGATTTGCAGAGCTTATAATTTCACAGAGGAAATTATTTGAGTTCGACAGTAGCGCCAGCTTCTTCGAGTTTAGCTTTGAGAGCTTCAGCGTCAGCTTTAGCAACGCCTTCTTTAACAGCTTTCGGAGCGCCGTCAACGAGAGCTTTAGCGTCTTTCAAGCCGAGGCCCGTAACTTCACGGACAACTTTGATAACGCCGATTTTTTTGTCGCCAGCGGACTGGAGAATGACGTCGAATTCGGATTTTTCTTCAGCAGCAGCACCGCCAGCAGCCGGAGCAGCAGCAACTGCAACCGGAGCAGCAGCGGAAACGCCGAATTTGTCTTCCATAGCTTTTACGAGTTCGGAAAGTTCGAGAACAGTCATATTTTCAATGGCTTCCATGATTTCTTCTTTAGTCATTTTGAAATACCTCCATAGTATCAATTTTTGAGTTTAATTTTTAAGTTATGTAAGCTAAATTAAGCAGTTTCCTGTTCTGCTTTTTTAGCGCGTACAGCGTCAAGCACATAAACCATGTTGCGGATATTGCCCTGGAGTACGTTGACAAGGCCAGAGATAGGAGCCTGCATGCTGCCAACCAATTTTGCGAGGAGTTCTTCGCGGCTCGGCAAGCTTGCCAGAGCGTCAACAGCTGCAACATCAATGACCTGACCATCAGCGAGACCTGCTTTTACAGTCAGCGCTTCAGTCTTTGTTTCTTTGATGAATTCTTTGAGGATCTTAGCCGGAGCTACAGCGTCTTCCGTGGAATAAGCGATAGCCGTCGGGCCTTCGAGAATTGCATCTAATGCGTTATAGCCGAGTTCGTCAGCGGCAATACGGGTCAACGTGTTTTTGATGACTTTGTATTCAACACCGCCTTCGCGGAACTTACGGCGAAGTTTCGTGACATCAGCTACAGTAAGGCCGGAGAAACCAACGAAAACAGCGCCCTGAGCGGACTGCAGTTTTTCTTTCATTTCTTCAACGACAGCAGCTTTTGCCGGAGAAACCGGATGATTTGCATATGTGGACATGAGTTCGATACACCTCCTTGAACTGGGATTTATATCGTCTTAGCAATCAAAAACGGCCTCATGGAAACCACGAGGCCGAACTAGTCAAAGTCAGATATCTGCTAGTTTCATAGCCTCAGATGGCGGACATACGTCCATTATACATACCTTCAGTCTACAGCTAAGAGAGATATTAATTTTCTTCTTTCTTTGCAGCACCTTTGATGCTGTACTGGTTGATGTGGATGCCAGGGCCCATCGTGGAGCTAACCGTGATGGATTTGATGTACTGGCCTTTTGCACCCGACGGTTTAACTTTGATGAGTGTATCAACCAAAGCAGTCAGGTTGTCAACCAATTTATCTGCGTCGAAAGATTTTTTACCGATAGAAGAATGAATGTTGCCGGCTTTATCCGTGCGGTATTCAACTTTACCAGCTTTACTTTCGCTAACAGCTTTTGTAACGTCCATCGTGACAGTACCAACCTTCGGGTTAGGCATGAGGCCTTTAGGACCGAGGATTTTACCGAGACGACCAACTTTACCCATCATGTTCGGAGTAGCGATTGCTACGTCGAAGTCGAGCCAGCCACCTTTGATCTTTTCTACGAGATCATCAGCACCGACATAGTCAGCGCCAGCAGCTAAAGCTTCTTTTTCTTTATCGCCCTGAGCAAATACGAGGACAGTCTTGGATTTACCAATGCCGTGGGGCAGTACCAAGGCGCCGCGGACCTGCTGGTCGGCGTATTTCGGATCTACGTTAAGGTTTACGGCCAATTCAACGGTTTCGTCGAATTTGGCAGTATCCATCTTTTTCAAGATGTCGATTGCTTCTGCAACATCATACTGTTTCTGTTTGTCGAACAGTTTTGCAGCTTCAGCATATTTCTTGCCTACTTTTGCCATGTTTCTTCCTCCTTATGTGGTTTAACGGGTTACCCCTTCCACGGGCAGAGCATCATCGAATTAGTCGACGATTTCGATACCCATGCTGCGAGCGGTGCCTTCAATCATTTTCATAGCAGCTTCAACGTCGTTAGCGTTGAGGTCCGGCATCTTAGTCGTTGCGATTTCGCGGACTTTGTCGCGGCCCAATTTAGCTACTTTTTTCTTGTTCGGTTCGCCCGAAGCTTTGTCCAAACCTGCTGCTTTCTTCAAGAGGACGGCAGCCGGCGGTGTTTTCGTAATGAAAGTGAAGGAACGGTCTTCATAGACTGTGATTTCGACAGGGATAATGAAGCCAGCCTGTTTAGCTGTGCGTTCGTTGAATTCCTTGACGAAAGCCATGATGTTGACACCAGCCTGGCCTAATGCAGGGCCAATCGGAGGCGCCGGAGTTGCTTTACCAGCTTCACACTGGAGTTTTACCATTCTTGCTACTTTTTTTGCCATGGTGAGTTACACCTCCTTACATTACAAGATGTGGTCAAACGAATCTTGCGATTCTCCCACTCGCGGCGAGTTGCCGCATTTAGAAGTATTTATTCCAGACCCTTCTCGATTTGAGAATAGTCGACTTCTACTGGAGTTTCTCGGCCAAACATATTGACGAGGCCTTTGACAGTCCCTTTTTCTTCATTGATTTCCGTTACGACGGCCATGCAATTTTCAAAAGGACCTTCGGTAATGCGCACTTCTTCGCCAACTTCGACAGAGATATGCGTTTTCGGTTCGCTTTCTATGCCCTGGGTCTTCAGAATCTTTTCGACTTCTTTCGGTTCCAGCGGGATAGGCTTGGTTGCCGAGCCGACAAAACCGGTAACACCCGGTGTATTGCGGACGACATACCAGGAACGGTCATTGACTTCCATTTCGATGAGAACGTAGCCAGGGAATACTTTCCGCTTGACAGTCCGTTTCTTACCGTCTTTGATGTCAATTTCATCTTCCATTGGAATGAGAATACGGTTAATGACGTTTTCTAACCCCATGGATTTGACTTTTTGTTCCAGCGTTTGCATTACTTTATTTTCATAACCGGAATACGTATGGATGACATACCATTTCATATCTGCTTCCATTTAAGCACAAGCCTCCTATCCGACAACAAGCTGAAGTAACTTGAACAGCTGTGAAAATACACCATCAGCTACGCCAATGATTACCATTACGACGATGGTAGCGACAATGACCATAACCGTGTAGTTGATCAATTCCTTCTTCGTCGGCCAGATGACTTTTTTCATTTCTACCTTTACGCCAGATAAAAATGATTTGCCCGGGTTCTTTTTCTTGTTCTTATTCTTTTGTGCTGCTTTTTTAGCTGAAAGTGCCATATAACCTCTCACATCCAAATAAGATTAGCACAATCTTATTCAATCAATTATTTCGTTTCTTTGTGTAATGTTTCTTTTTTGCAGAACGGGCAGTATTTTTTCAGTTCCAAACGGTCCGGATTGTTCTTTTTGTTTTTGTTCGTCCGGTAGTTACGCTGTTTGCATTCTGTGCATGCCAAAGTGATAGCTGTACGCATTCCTTACACCTCTCTTAAAAATAGTCACAAGCCTAGTGTTACGTAAGACTGCCTTTATAATGTATCACAACAGTCCCCTCTAAGTCAAGGAAATTTTTCTGTAACTTAAAAAAGCCAGGCGTTGGTGAACGCCTAACTTCAATTATTCTAACATGTGACGACCGTCCTGTCAAGAGATTTCCCATAATTCCATAGCGGGCCGCCCAGCCACAGCTGTCCGTTCTGGCAATCGTCCTGCGCCTTCCGTGGGTCGGCACCTGACGGGCCAGAAAGGCGCGGGACGGCCCCTACGCACAAGGCCGCTGGCCGTGCATTTTTTTATGACTTGTGGCCTGCGTCTATCGCGGCGCATCCGCATCTGAATCGTACAACGCCGCCAGGGCGTCCTGGTATGTTCCCAAGATGCGTCCTACCTGTGTTTCTATGGCGTCGTGGCTGCCGTGGCGGTCGCGGAGCATGGCCAGCCATATGTCTTCATCGACGAAGAGGTATTGTTCATAGGCCGCGGCGATGAGTTCCTTGGCGGAGCCCATGGCAGCCATGCCCTGGCCGTCCCGCTTCAGGGCTTCGCGAAAGGCCATCAAGCCCAAATCAAAGGCTTCCTGGAAGATGTGGACGATGCCATGGCAGACGAAGGGGTTCGTCAAATCCGCTTCCCGAGCCTGCTGCAAAAGCTGTATATGTTCTTGGAAATTATCCTGCCAATCCATAGCTGCCTCCCCAAACATCAAATATTAAACATTAAATATCAACCCCATTATAATGGATTTCCGGCAAAAAAAGAAGCAGCCCTGCTGTCAGGAGGAGACAGGGCTGCTTCACGATAAATGGCTTGGGAATTTAGCCAGAGATTTTCTGTTGTGCCAGATAGTTTTCTTCCAGAACCTGTTTGCCTGCAATACCCGGCTGGGTCATTTCCTGCGGCGACAGGATGATGTCCATCTGTTCTTTCGTCAGATAGCCGTGTTCGAGGATGATTTCCCGAATCGGGCGGCCTGTGGCATAGGCTTCCTTGGCCAGCATGGACGACCGTTCATAGCCGATGTGCGGCAAGAGGGCCGTGACGATGCCGACGCTGTGGTCGACCCAGGACTGGCAGGCTTCTTTGTTGGCCTTGACGCCTTTGAGCAGGTATTTGACAAAGGCGTGGATAGCGTTGGTCAAATACTGCATGGAGTGGAAGAGGTTGAAGGCCATGACCGGTTCCATGACGTTCAATTCGAACTGGCCGTTTTCGACGCCCAGGCTGATGGCCATGTCGTTGCCGATGATCTGGTAGCACGTCTGGTCGAGAACTTCAGCCATGACCGGATTGACTTTGCCCGGCATGATGGAAGAACCGGGCTGACGGGCCGGCAGCTTCAATTCGTTGAGGCCGCAGCGCGGACCGGAAGCCATGAGGCGGAAGTCATTGGCCATCTTGATGAGCATGAGCGCCGTAGCTTTCATATTGCCCGATACTTCGGCGAAGATATCCGTGTTATTGGTCATATCGATGAGGTTGCGGGCCGTGACGAAAATATCACCGGTCAGCATGGAAAGTTTCGTGGCGACGGCTTTGATGTAAGCCGGTTCGGCGTTGAGGCCCGTGCCGACGGCCGTGCCGCCCATGTTGATGACGTGGACGCCTTCGAGGGACCTGGAAATGCGTTTGCGGCCGCGGGCGACAGCCGAAGCATAGGCGCCCATTTCCTGGCCGAGCGTAATGGGAACGGCATCCTGCAAGTGGGTACGGCCCATCTTGATGACGTCTTTGAATTCATCGGCTTTGACATCCAGTTCCGTTTCCAGTTCCTTCAGTGCTTCTGTCAGCTTCTTGCCTTTCATGCTCAGGCAGACTTTGATGCTCGTCGGGAAGACGTCGTTCGTCGACTGAGCCATGTTGGCGTGATTGTTCGGCGAGATGATGTCGTAACGGCCTTTTTCTTTGCCTATGATTTCTAAGGCCCGGTTGCACAATACTTCGTTCATGTTCATGTTTACGGAAGTACCGGCACCGCCCTGGATCGGATCAACAGGGAACTGGTCCAGCCACTGGCCGTCGATGATTTCACTGGCAGCCTGTACTAGGGCATTGCCGATTTTCTTGTCGAGCCGTCCCGTTTCCATGTTGGCGAGAGCAGCTGCTTTTTTGACAATGGCCATGGCCTGGATGAAGTCCGGATCCAGATGTTCACCTGTAATATGGAAGTTTTCCATAGCCCGCATGGTCTGTACGCCATAATAAACATTGTCCGGTACATTCATTTCACCTAAAAAGTCATGTTCTGTTCTCATAATATCCTCCCCAATACCCATCTTGCAATAGATGCATTAAATATTTTGTATACAGTATTCAAGTAATAATTACAGCGTTTCCGCTGCAATTAAATTCATACCCCTCCGGCGTCCCCACGCCGTTACATACACAAAAGGCGCTGTTGAAATTGCTTTCAACAGCGCCTTTGCCGTACGTACTATGAATTTACCTATATCATAGTGCATAGATGGGCAGATGTCAATATTTATTCCGCCACTTTATGTTTTATTTAGACTTCTTACAGCCTTAGGCTTCTTCGATGGCCCCAGCCGGACAGGAGTTCATGGCTTCCTGAGCAGCGTCGTTGTTAGCTTCCGTCGATTCAGCATAGGCTTCAGCCATACCCGTATCATCGTTCATACGGAACACTTCCGGGCAAGTCCCAGCACACATACCACAGGCAATACACGTATCGTTTACTTTATATTTCATAATGAGTCACTCCTTTGTCCGGACCTTCTATCCGGAAAACTTAGTCCAGTAAGTCATTCCTTACTGTGCCTATAGTATAGCCCGGCCTGGACAAAAGAGCTGTTGTATTTACAACGCTTTTTGCTATTTAACGATAAGATGCCTGATAAATGGCAACGCAGTCTTCTTCACTCATGGGCATGCGGTCGGCCATGAATAATCCCGCCATGGCCGTCTTGGCATTATGGGCCATTTTATGGAATTCATCGGGACTGATGCCGTAGTCGGACATCTTGAGGTTGGCGACGCCGCATTTTTCCTGCAATTCTTTCAGGGCGTCGAGGAAGTCTTCCGGTTTGGCCGCATCAGGACGCCCCATGTGGCGGGCCAGGATGATGAAACGGTCGTCACAGACGTGGATGTCGATCATGTGCGAGAAATAAGCCAGGCTGATCATAATCAGGCCGGCGCCGTGGGGCAAGGCCTGGTGATAGGCGCTGAGGGCATGTTCCAGCGAGTGTTCACTCATGTTGGAGCTGAGGCACATTTCCAAGCCGCCGAGATAGTTGCCGAAAGCCACGCGTTCCCGGGCATTCATGTCGATGCCATTCTGGACGGCTGTCGGCAAGTAGGCGCTGATCTGGGAGATGGCTTCCAAGGCGACCATTTCGCTCATGAGATTGGCCTTATTGGCCAGATAGCCTTCGATATTGTGGAACAAGGCATCGAAGCCCTGATAGGCCGTGAACTTCGGCGGTACCGTCGCCATGAGTTCCGGGTCGATGATGGCCAGGACCGGGAACAGGGACGGCCCTTTGACGGGCGTCTTTTCATTCGTGTCTTCATTGGTGATGACGCCGCCGGCATCGGTTTCCGAGCCGGTCCCGGCCGTCGTCGTAATGGCGACGATAGGCAGGGGCTTGATGGCAATGGGTTTGCCCCTGCCCGTGCCCTGGGTGATGTAGTCCCACAAATCGCCGTCATTGGTGGCGACGACGGCAATCCCCTTGGCTGCATCGATGCAGCTGCCGCCGCCTAAGGCGACGATGAAGTCACACTGATTTTCTCTGGCCATGGCGCCGCCGCGCATGACAGTCGATTTCAAGGGATTCGCTTCGACCTGGTCGAAGAGGACCGTTTCGACGCCGGCTGTATGCAGTTCCTTTTCCGTCCGGTCCAGATAGCCATTGACTTTCGTCGATTTCCCGTTGGAAATGACCAACAGGGCTTTCTTGCCGGGAAGGGCCTGTTCATGCAAATGATTGAGCTGACCGGCACCAAATAACGCTTTCGTAGGGACAAACATCTGAAAAGACACGATAACACCACTCCTATACTGGGAATAAAAAAGAGTCTTATCCACTTGCGGGTAAGGCTCCATCGTCATGAATAAATTTAATTTACAAGCCGATTATACTATAATATTTTATTTTTATCAACTTACTATTTTATATTTTAATTTTTCTTTGGCTGCAAGGAAATTTCCGTTACGCCATAGCCAGCATTGACAACAGTTTTTAACAACGTATCATCGCTCACGGAATCAGCGACGACTTCTGCCTGGCCGCGCATCAAGTCGACTTTGACCTTGCCCACGCCGTCGACGGCTTTAAGGGCTTCGGTCACGTGCTTAGAGCAGTTCTGGCAGACCATGCCGGTAATGTAGATATATTTTTTCGTCCCCTGAATATCATCGTGATGGAAGAGATTGCTGAAAAATCCCATAAGTCACGCCTCCTCTGTTTCATTTTATTATGAATTCTCATCATCAATATTATAGCGTATCTTGCCGATATTGCAAGATTGGTGATAAAGGATACTGTATACACAAATCTATATTTATAAAACATATTGACGATACTCGCTGTATCATAGTACACTGTATTTAACAAAAAGTTTATACAATTTAACTTTTTCATTGTTTTTATTAAAAAAGGGGAGTGTGTTTTATGTCGTTTTTCCATACGAAATCCGTTGCCCAGCTTCAGAGCGATGCAGAAAACTCAAAGCTGAGCAAAAACCTCAGCGTCTTTGACCTGACATTCCTCGGCGTCGGTGGTATCATCGGGGCCGGTGTCTTCGTCCTGACCGGGATTGCCGCCGCCCGCTATGCCGGCCCGGGCGTAGCCTTATCCTTTGTCATTGCCGGTATCCTCTGTATCCTCGTCGGCCTGACGTACAGTGAATTTTCCTCCTTCATCCCGGCTTCGGGCAGTGTCTATTCCTACACCTTTGCCTCCCTCGGCGAAGGCATGGCCTTCCTCTGCGGCTGGTCCCTGCTCCTGGCCTATACGGTCACAGCCAGTGCCGTCGCTGTCGGTTTCTCAGGCTACCTGTCGGGGATGACGGCCTCTTTAGGGCTGGTAATCCCGGATTATCTCCTCAAGACGCCGGCTGAAGGCGGCCTGGTCAATCTGCCGTCTATCATTATTATCCTTTTACTATGCTTAGTCCTCATCCGCGGTACCAAACAGAGTGCGAAATTGAATTTTGCCCTTATCCTCGTCGCTTTAGCGGCTATCATCGCCTTCGTCGTCATCGCGGCTCCTCATGCCCAGGCAGCTAATTTATCGCCCTTCATGCCCTTCGGTGTCCGCGGCGTCTGCAGCGGGGCGGCTATCGTCTTCTTCTCGTACATGGGCTTCGACGCCGTCGCGACGTCAGCCGAAGAATGTAAGCGCCCGTCACGTGACCTGCCAATCGGCATCATCGCCTCCATCGTCATCTGTATGACCTTGTACATTGCCGTATCCCTGTCGCTGACAGCTGCCATCAATTACACCCAGCTCGATACACCGGAACCGGTTGCCTATGCCCTGCGTCTCCTCGGCTGGCCCGGCATGGCTAACCTCATCGCCGTCGGCGTCCTGGCCGGTATCATTACGACGCTCATCGTCTATCTCTTCGGTCAGTCCCGCGTCTTCTTTGCCGTATCCCGCGACGGCATGCTGCCGCAGAAGCTCTGCAAGATCCATCCGACCTTCCACACACCGTATTTGATCACCATTTGGGGCTCCATCCTCATCGCCGTCATTTCCGGCTTCGTCCCGCTCATGCACATCGTCGAATTGTCCAATACAGGGACCTTGGCCGTCTTCCTGGTCAACTTCATCGGCATCGTCGTCATGCGCCGCAAACACCCGGAAATCCCGCGGAAATTCCATTGCCCCCTGCTCTACCTCATCGCTCCCGTCGGCATCATCGTCTGCTTCTACCTCATCTATGAACTGTCGACACTGACCCATATCCTGTTCGCAGGCTGGATTCTCTTAGGCCTCATCGTCTACTACGCCTACAGCCGTAAACACAGCATTGTAAGAGAATAATAAAAAAGGGCTTGTCGCACATGCGACAAGCCCTTTTAAGTTGTTAGTGTCTAGCAGTTAGTGGTTCGCAAAACCATGCCTCATTGACCCGTTACGTATATCACCATGAAAAAAAGCCGTAGCTCGTGGTTCGTGGCTCGTAAAAGCTCACCATCATTCTGAATAGGCTGTGGTCAAATATCACAGCGGGCCGCCCAAGGCTCCCTTTATAGGGGAGCTGACCGCCAAAGGCGGTCTGAGAGGTTAAAGATCGGCCCCTACGCAGGCCCGGGTCGGGGCATTTTTTTACGAGCTGAGGGGTACTCGAAGCGATGTTATCAGTTTGAGATTGTCGCCGCACAACCGCATCCGTAGGAGCAAGCCCAGCGGGCGGCCCGCTACGCGCTGAGGGTTTCCCGAAGCGTCGTTGTCAGTTTGAATCTGTCGCGGCGCAGCCGCATCTGAATCCGAGCGAACTGCGGCCTGCGAACTGCGTCTCCTCTATATTTTAATGGTGGAAGTCCGTACGATATGTCGTTTCTACGTGATCAGCAAAGGGCGTTTCTTTTTCCTGTTTGGAAAAGCCCTTCAACATCCAGGCCATGTTGCGGCCGATGTTGCGCATGGTCTGCATCCCTTCCAAATCTTTGCGCACTTCGTCCGGCGTCATGCCATGGACCATGTTCCAATATGTCGAGGTAACGATGGGCATGCTGGCAATGCCGAAATATTTCTGAATGACATCGACAGCGGCCGTGGTACCGCCGCGGCGGGCCGATGCAGTCGCGGATCGGCCGGGGCCCTAACTGGAAAATTTTATAATCGATATCACATCCTTTTGAAAGAAATGGAAGCCGACGGCATTCTCTATAGAAAAGAATATCCCCAGGTACCGCCAAAAGTCGAATATGGACTGACGGAACTGGGGAAATCTTTGATGCCTATTCTACATGAAGTTTGTACGTGGGGACAGGATCGCTACGTTCAGCGCTGAATCCCGAAAGCCTGGAATCCGGGATAGATGCCCTGGCCGCGCAATTCGTCTTCAATCTGCAAGAGACGGTTGTATTTCGCTACGCGTTCGCTGCGGTTCGGCGCACCGCTCTTGATCTGAGCCGTATTCAAGGCGACGGCCAGGTCGGCAATGGATGTATCTTCTGTTTCACCGGAACGGTGAGAAACGATAGCCCGATAGCCGGCACGGTGCGCCATCTTGATGGCTTCCAGCGTTTCCGATACGGAGCCAATCTGATTGAGCTTGATGAGGATGGCATTGCCGCAGCCCTGGGCAATCCCTTTGGCCAAACGCTTCGTGTTGGTTACGAATAAATCGTCGCCCACGAGCTGTACGCGCTGCCCCAAGGCTTTCGTCAAGGCCGTCCAGCCATCCCAATCTTCTTCGTCCAAGCCGTCTTCGATGGAATAAATGGGATAAGCCTGGGATAATTTCTGCCAGTGGGCGATGAGTTCGTCCGTCGTGAAGGACTGGCCACTCTTGGGCAGGACGTAAACGCCCGGTTTTGGCCCCTTCCATTCGCTGGCAGCGGCATCGAGGGCCAGGACGAAATCCTTGCCCGGTTCATAGCCGGCTTTTTCAATGGCCTGAAGGATATATTGGATAGCTTCTTCGTCGCTGGCCAAATCAGGAGCAAAGCCGCCTTCGTCACCGACGGAAGTAGCCAGACCCTTGGCTTTCAAGAGACCGGCCAGGGCATGATAGACTTCGGAGCACCAGCGCAGGCCTTCCCGGAAGGAAGGAGCGCCTGCCGGCATGATCATGAATTCCTGGACATCGACGGTATTGGCAGCATGAGCCCCGCCGTTGAGGATATTCATCATCGGGACGGGCAGATAATTACCATTGACGCCGCCGAGGAAACGATAGAGGGGAATCCCCAGGGACGCAGCTGCCGCACGGGCGCAGGCCAGCGATACGGCTAAGATGGCATTGGCACCGAGCCGCGATTTATCTTCCGTCCCATCGGCACGAATCATCAGGTTGTCGATACCGTAAGTATCAAAAGGATTCTGCCCTCTCAAGACGTCCTGTAAAACCGTATTGACGTGATTGACGGCCTGGGTAACGCCTTTGCCGCCAAAGCGCTGAGCGTCGCCATCGCGCAATTCCAGGGCTTCAAACTGCCCCGTCGAAGCGCCGCTGGGAGCTGCGCTGCGGCCCAAAGTCCCATCGGATAACAACACATCGGCCTGTACCGTAGGATTACCCCGCGAATCAAGGATTTCCCGGCCAACGACTTGTTCAATACGGATATCTTTCATAAGTAAAACCTCCCCTGTCGAAAGTAATATATAGCGAATACCATAATTTCAGTATCTTTACAGCTATATTATACAATATTAGTCTCCTTTCGCATAATGCTTTATGAGAATCGCTGTTATTATAATTGAGTATGTTCGCAGGCCGCCAGTCGCAGTTCGTAAAACCATGCCTCATGAACCTGTTATGTATATCACCATGAAAAAAGCCGTGGCTCGTTGTTCGTGGTTCGTAGCTCGTAAAAGCTCACCATCATTCTGAATAGGCTGTGGTCAAATATCACAGCGGGCCGCCCAAGGCTCCCTTTATAGGGGAGCTGACCGCCAAAGGCGGTCTGAGAGGTTAAAGGTCGGCCCCTACAATCCCCAGGGGACCCTGGTCGGATAGGAAGCCGCGCATTTCCCACGAGCCACGAACCACTAACAACGAACAACAAAAAAGCACTGGCGGTCGTCCCACCTCTCCTGCCGAATCCAGGGTATCTCTGTCTGACCGCATACTTTCACTCCATCAGGTCACGAGATTCGGCATAAGCGACTCACACGGTTTTGCGCGTTGCAGAGCTCCTTCAAAACCGGTTCCCTGCTTATCCCAGGGAACCCTGGTCGGATAGGAAGCCGCCTCGTCCCACATCGCTTGTCATGTATGATGGGTACCCCCATTATTCCGAACGGGCGCCCCACGTGGGCGCCCTTGCTAGCTGCTAACTGCTGACGGCTAACAACAAAAAAGCACTAGCATTTGCTAGTGCTTTTTTCTTAATCAGCGGCTTCCTATCCTCCCAGGGGGCCTCCCCC
>ERZ791753.532-NODE-532-length-34176-cov-2.566484_pt1 | contig 34176 bp, 30 predicted proteins | sample MGYA00509951_ERZ791753 | MGnify/ENA primary metagenome ERZ791753 (study PRJEB30046, sample SAMN00792026) | human gut metagenome | study: EMG produced TPA metagenomics assembly of the A metagenome-wide association study of gut microbiota in type 2... | reverse complement strand
AAAACTGTATACTATGTCTTTGCACTGTTGTATACTATGTTACTACACTGCACACCGTGTTCGCCCGTTCGTGTGCAACGCACACGATTGCACGCAATGCGTGCAAAATTGAATACACAGTTTTCGTCATATCAAAACATATTTCTGCGAACATAATATTTCATCAAGGCGGGCGTCCAATGAACGCCCCTACAAGATTGCATTTATAGAATTTGTTTTAACATACAATTTGTACCATTACTTGCGAGAGAACACGGTTTTCCCGTCTGAAATATAGTTGCAAGGATACCCCTACAAGGTCACATCTGTTATTTCCTTAACAGCAAAGCAGTCGGTTGGCAATATACCAACCGACTGACTTTTTAATTATTCATTTTTACTTTCTACCCGAGTAATTTATTACTCTCAATTACTCATAAAGCGGATATTTTTTGCAGATTTCTTCAACACCTGCTCTAACCTTTTCCTTACTGTTCTCATAGTCGTTAAGAACGAGGGTGATGTACTCGGCAATTTTGTCCATATCTTCCTCGTTAAGACCTCTTGTAGTAACAGCAGCAGTACCGATTCTTACACCGCTTGTTACGAACGGTGAACGGGGTTCGCCCGGAATTGTGTTCTTATTTACTGTGATGTAGCAATCGTCAAGACGAGCCTCAAGCTCCTTGCCGGTTACATCTGTATCACGGAGATCCATAAGAAGAACATGGTTGTCCGTACCGCCTGAAACAAGCTTGTTGCCTCTTTTGAGAAGTCCGTCTGCAAGAGCCTTACAGTTAGAAACAATCTTTTTGCCGTACTCCTTGAACTCAGGCTTTAATGCCTCGCCGAAGCAAACAGCCTTTGCGGCAATAACATGCATAAGAGGACCGCCCTGTGTACCGGGGAAAATAGCCTTGTCAATCTGCTTTGCAAATTCTTCACGGCAGAGGATAAGACCGCCACGAGGACCACGGAGAGTTTTGTGTGTTGTTGTTGTAACGAACTCACAATACGGAACAGGGTTCGGATGAACGCCTGCGGCAACAAGACCTGCGATGTGAGCCATATCAACCATAAGATATGCGCCTACTGCGTCGGCAATCTCACGGAGCTTTGCAAAATCGATGATTCTTGGGTAAGCAGACGCACCTGCAACAATCATCTTAGGCTTGCATTCCTTTGCAATTTCAAGAACCTTATCATAATCAATTCTGTGCGTTTCGGGATCAACACCGTACGGAACAAAATTGAAGTATTTGCCTGAAATATTAACAGGTGAACCGTGTGTAAGGTGACCGCCTTCGTTAAGGTTCATACCCATTACCGTATCACCGGGATTAAGCATTGCAAAATATACCGCTGTGTTAGCCTGAGCGCCTGAGTGAGGCTGAACATTTGCGTGTTCGGCACCGAAAAGCTCACACGCACGCTGACGGGCAATTTCTTCAACTACATCAACGCACTGACAACCGCCGTAGTATCTCTTTCCCGGATAACCCTCGGCATATTTGTTTGTGAGCAGGCTGCCCATTGCAGCCATAACTGCCGGAGAAACGATGTTTTCACTTGCGATAAGTTCAAGGTTTCTGCGCTGTCTTTTAAGCTCGTCTGTCATTGCGTTACCGATTGCGGGATCGTACTCGTTGAGGTAATCAAGAGTAGCGATATTTGTTTTTTCACTCATTGTTATATTCCCCTTATATTTTTATTTTAGGATACTGTGTATCCTTTTTGAATTTATGTCATTGCAACGAAAGGGCTTTTTGCCTTAATTCGTACAAATCATCAAGCGTTTTAATTTTTCCTGCCTCATTTCTCAAGGCTGCCGCACCCTTCATGCCTTTGAAATAGCCGACTACAAGTTTTCTTGCCTGAAGCATTGCCATATGCTCGCCCTTATATTCAACCATTTTGCCGATATGTTCAATCATTACACCGAGCCTTTCTTCAAGGTCGGGAGTGTGAATTTTAACATTCGGGTTTTCAAGGTATGCGTTAATCTGCGAGAAAATCCACGGATTTCCGAGCGTTGCCCTACCGATCATAACAAGGTCACAGCCCGTGATATCCATAACCTTCTTTGCCCTTTCGGCACTGTCAATGTCTCCGTTTGCAATTACGGGAACGCTGACGGATTCTCTCACAGCCCTTATGATATCGTAATCAACGGGAGGCTTGTAATATTGCTGTCTTGTTCTGCCGTGAACGGTGATTGCCGCCGCACCTGCCGATTCGCAGATTTTTGCAACTTCAACGGCATTTACGCTGTCATCATCCCAGCCCTTGCGGATTTTTACGGTTACGGGTATGTCGGTAACGGCTGTCACAGCCTTGACGATTTCTCCGCAAAGCCGAGGATTTTTCATCAATGCACTTCCGCTGCCGTTTGAGCTTATCTTCGGAGCAGGGCATCCCATATTGATATCAATAATATCAGGTTTGTTTTCAAGTGCGTGCTTTGCGGCATCAGCCATACATTTCGGATCATCACCGAAAATCTGAATTCCGCAGGGACGCTCCAAGTCTGAAATTTCCATCAGTTCTTCGCTCTTTTTACTGTTGAAAGAAAGCGCCTTTGAGCTGACCATTTCACTTACACAGTATGCCGCACCGAATCTTACGCAAAGCTCACGGTAAGCCCTGTCGCTTACCCCCGCCATGGGTGCGAGAACTGCGTGGGATTTCAGCGGAACACCGCCGATGTTAAGATTATCCATATTTTTACACATTTAATGCTGTTACCTTATTCTTTTTCTTGCACCGACTTTTGTGCTGATCATTACAACCGCAATTGCAACTACTCCAAGACCTACGCAAATCCACGAAACGATTCCCGCCGTGTAGCTTGTGGAATACTTTTTTTCGCTGACTGTTTTTGCGATTGTCGGAGCCTGAAATTCCGTTGAATCGGTCGCCTGAGTTTCAACATACTGATTCTGATACTGCGTTTCTTCCTGTTTCTGAGCTTCCGTTTCGGGCTCAACATACTCGGTCGTAGGCGCTTCGGTGTAAACAGGCTCGGTATAAATCGGCTCTGTGTATTGCGGTTCGGTTTCAACAGGAACATACTCCGTCACTACGGGATCGGGCTGGGGATCGGGAGTTTGCGGATCGTCCTCTCCTACCGCAAAGGCGGTTATTGAACAAACCGACAATGCAAGAACCGCAAGTACGGTCGGAAGTATTCTTTTCCTAAAAATTTTCTTAAAATCTGACTTCATATTTAATACCCCGTTCATTCTGCGTGGCACATATTTTCATACATATACTACGATTATAACAAAAGCAGGCGTTCATTGCAAGATTTCAGACAACTTTTCTGCACACAATTAATGCCCAAACAACAAAAAATCGGAAAACCGATTGTAAAACCGATTTTCCGACTTGATTATTATGTCAAATTTTTGAGCGTTTTTTAGCCTTTGGCATAACAAGATTGTAGCTTTCGTCAATCAGCGGAAAGATTTCTTCCTTGCTCACAGAGCCGTCAAGCAGAATACTTATCCACTTGTCCTTGTTCATATGATAGGCTGGCAGAAATCCGTTTTTCATTCTCAGCGAGCCGACAAGAATCGGATCGCACTTGACATTCATCACATCGACAAAGCCGTCGCCGTCAAGCCCTAAAATCTGCCTTTTGACACACATAACTATTGCGTACCATTTGCCCGACATCATATTCCGCAGAACCGCATTATCGGGACTGCCCTCCCACGGATATTCGGGTTCTGTTCCGTATGTGCTAAGGGCATAGTTTAAAATTACATCTCTGTTAATAGAATTATCATTGTATGCCATTAAGCCTTAACTCCTGCTTTTTTCTTAACGAGTGAAATATATTCCTGCATTGTGATTTCGTTACGCAGTAATTTTTGACACCATTCTTTGCTTTTGCTGTCAATGGTATAGCCTTCCATTTCAACTGATGCGGCAGCATTTTCTATTATCTGTTCAATCGGCTTATTACCGTTCACAGTAACACTCCCTTTCGTGAAATCTGAACTTCATATCATTTTATCATAACAAAGGCATATGGTCAACCAAAAGGTGAAAATCATTCGCCAAAGCTGATGCCCATTTTTCTTGCTGTTTCAACAACCTCGCTGTCTTTCGGAACACTCTTGAGCTTGCCTGCGATGTCCTCAAGTGGAACAGCAATTACCTTATTATTTACAAGGGCAACCATTTTGCCGTAGTCTTTATTGATAATAAGCTCTGCGGCTTTAACGCCGAAACGAGTTGAAATCACACGGTCATAGGCATCGGGACTGCCGCCTCTCTGGAAGTGACCCGGTACTGTAACCCTTGTTTCCTGACCTGTTGCCTCCTCAATATCATGGGCAATCTGATAGGAAATTGACGGATATTTCATCTCTGCAACAGCGGCTTTTCTCTGCTTTTTCGGCAAAGCGGCAATCTTTTTTGAAATTGCACCCTCGGCAACTGCAAGAATTGAGAAGTTCTTACCGCTTGCTGTTCTCGCCTTGATTGTCTTGACAACGGAATCTATATCATACGGAATTTCGGGGATAAGGATAATATCCGCACCGCCTGCAATACCTGCATAAAGTGTGAGCCAGCCAACCTTATGTCCCATAACCTCAATAATGAAAACTCTGCCGTGAGATGTTGCGGTTGAGTGGATACAGTCGATTACATTTGTTGCAATATCAACGGCACTCTGAAAACCGAATGTCTTGTCTGTACCCCAAAGGTCGTTGTCAATTGTCTTAGGAAGCGAAACCACATTGAGTCCCTCTTCACGAAGAAGATTTGCGGTTTTTTGGGTTCCGTTGCCGCCGAGTACAACAAGACAGTCAAGGCCAAGCTTTTTGTAATTCTTCTTCATAGCCTCAACCTTGTCAACGCTGTTCTCGTCAACAACACGCATAAGCTTGAACGGCTGTCTTGATGTGCCGAGAATCGTACCGCCCATTGTGAGAATACCCGAAAAATTCTCGGGTTTCATCTTTCTTGTTTCGCCATAGATAAGACCTCTGTAGCCGTCAATAATGCCGATGATTTCAACATCATTGCCAAGCTGATTATAAAGTGTTTTTGCAACGGCACGGATTGTTGCGTTAAGTCCCTGACAATCACCGCCGCTTGTTAAAATGCCTACTCTTTTCATTGTTCGGAGTCCTCCTTTTTCACTTCAACGGGTACAATCGGAGTTCCGACAGTGCTCGCATATGTTTTTTTCATTGCCTGCTTTTGAGCCTTTAACGCAAGCTTTGAAAAGAATTTCTGACAATTCATCTTATGCTTGCCACGCTTGTCAACAGACTTATATACACCTGTTGAAAGCTGTTGGCGTGCATTTACGGTATCCTTAAATGAAACCGTGATAACCTCCTGCACACGCTTTTTGATATCCTCGTCCTCAACAGGGAACACAAGCTCAACTCGTCTGTCGAGGTTTCTCGGCATCCAGTCGGCACTTCCCATATAATAAAGCGGATTTGAATTGTTTTCAAATATGAATATTCGGCTATGCTCCAAAAGCTGACCGACAATTGAAATTACTCTGATGTTCTCGCTGAATCCATGAACCCCCGGAACAAGACAGCAGATACCTCTTACTATGAGGTCAATTTTTACGCCTGCGTTTGATGCATCGTACAAAAGACTGATGATTTCAGGGTCAACAAGCGAGTTCACCTTTGCGGTAATTTTGGCCGGAAGTCCGAGCTTTGCGTTCTCGGTTTCCTGAATAATCATAGCCTCAAAGAACGGACGCATTCCGTGAGGTGCAACGATAAATTTGTTGTATTCAGGCGGAGTTGAGTAACCTGTCAATACATTAAAGAGTGATGATGCGTCAACACCGTATTCTTCACGGCAGGTGAACATACCGATATCGGTATAGAATCTCGCCGTGCTGTCGTTATAGTTACCCGTACCCATATGCAAATATCTTCTGATTCCGTCCTTGTCTTTTCTTACTACAAGACAGATTTTGCAGTGGGTTTTAAGTCCCGTAAGACCGTAAATTACATGACAGCCCGCCTTTTCAAGCTTTGTTGCCCACTGAATGTTGTTTTCCTCGTCAAATCTCGCCTTGAGTTCAACAAGAACAGTTACCTGCTTGCCGTTTTCAGCCGCCTTGATAAGAGCCGCAACAATCGGTGAATTTCCGCTGACACGGTACAAGGTTTGCTTGATGGCAAGAACATTCGGATCGGTTGCCGCCTTTTTGACAAAATCAACCACAACATCAAAGCTTTCATAAGGATGATGCACAAGTCTGTCCTTTTCACGGATAGCCTCAAAAATATCGTCATAGCCGCAGAATTCCGCAGGCGGATTTACGGGAACGATAGGTTCAAAGCACATATCCTCACAGCCCTTGATGTGGGCAAATTTTGAAAGAAATGTAAGGTCAAGAGGACCTCTCTGAAAGTAGATTTCACGCTCCGTAACATCGAGAGCGTCAACAAGAAATTCACGAATTTCTCGGTTGCATTTCTTGCCGAATTCAAGACGAACAGGTTCTCCTCTCTTACGCTTTCTGATTGACTTTTTAATTTCAGCCATAAGATCCTCGGTATCCTCATCAATGTCAAGGTCGGAATCTCGGGTGATTCTGAAAGGATCGTACTGCTTAATGTTGTAAAGCTCAAAAAGCTCGCCAAGGTGCATTGCGATTATTTTTTCAAGCAGAATAAACGCTCTGCCCTCGTGAGTCGGAAGCTCAAGAAATCTCGGAAGAATTGACGGAACCTGAACCAATGCGAAAAATTCTTCATTCTCGGCATTTGTAAGGCGAACAGCAATGTTAAGGCTTTTGTTTGCAAGCATCGGGAACGGACGGCTTGTATCAACAGCCATAGGCGTCAATACGGGGAAAACTACTTTTTTAAAGTATTCCTCAACAAACGCTTTCTGGTCGCCGTCAAGCTCGTCAGCCTCTTTGAACACAATGCCTGCCGAACGAAGTGACGGAATTATTGAACGATTGTAACAGCTGTACTGCTTTTTGGCAAACTCGTGAATTTTTTCAACAAGTCCGTCCATAACCTCTGTAGGAGTCATGCCCGATGCGTCACGGCTTGTTCTGCCGTGATGAATCTGATCAAGCACACCTGCAACACGAACCATAAAAAATTCGTCAAGGTTCGATGCCGTAATTGAAAGGAAGTTGCATCTTTCCATAATTGGATTGGTCTTTTTGAACGCCTCTTCAAGCACTCTTGCATTAAAGTCAACCCAGCTTAATTCTCTGTTAGTATAAGGCATCTTTTGCCATTTTGACATAAGCTTTGCTCTTTCGGATGTTTTTTTATTGTTGTTTTTTGAATTTGACATATAATTCACCACCATAAAATTTGATATATAACTCAATTTAATATATCTGATTAAGTATAAAATACAAAACGAATTATTTCAAGCGAATTGCACTAAATTTTACCTTTGACAACGCATTCTTTACATATATTTTACAATAGCACAAATAAAATTGATTTGCAATAGATTTGACAAAATTCGCAAAGATAAAACCAAAATTTTCTTTTTGCAAAATATTCAAAAAATTTCAAAAAATATTGTTTTAATCTCTGTATTATGTTATACTTGCGTTAATTGTTTTATTTACAGATTTTAAAAAATTCTAAAGAAAATGAGAGGTAATTATCATGAGTAAAAAAAGGGGAAGCTTTTCCGGCGGACTCGGATTTGTATTTGCCGCTGCGGGAAGTGCAGTAGGCTTGGGAAATCTCTGGAGATTTCCGTATTATGCAGCTAAGTACGGCGGCGGAACATTTATCTTTATCTACATAATCCTTGCGCTTACATTCGGCTTTTCACTTTTGACTGCCGAAATCGCAATCGGCAGAAAAACAAAGCTAAGTCCGATTCTCGCCTACAAAAAGCTATGCAGCAAATTTTCGTTTTTAGGCTACCTTGCAACGCTTGTTCCTACAATCATTATTCCGTACTACTGCGTTATCGGCGGTTGGGTTACAAAATATATGTGCGTTTATGCACAGGGACTTGTTGCCCCTGCGGCACAGGACAACTTTTTCTCGGACTTTATTTCCGACCCGTTGTCACCCATTGTGTTTTTCTTAATATTTATGCTGTTGAGTGCAGTGGTAATTATGCTCGGAGTAAACAAGGGCATTGAGCGACTGAGCAAATTTTTGATGCCTGTTCTGCTTGTTCTGACAGTCGGAATTTCAATCTACACACTCACGCTCCCGAACGCAATGGAGGGTGTTTCGTACTACCTCATTCCCGATTTCAGCAAACTGTCAATTTGGACATTTGCGGCGGCACTCGGTCAGCTGTTCTTCTCAATGAGTATCGCAATGGGAATTATGGTAACCTACGGTTCATACACAAAGGATGAGGTAAACCTCACAAAGTCGGTTAACCAAATTGAGATTTTCGACACAGCCGTTGCACTTCTCGCAGGTCTTATGGTAGTTCCTGCGGTTTATGTATTCAGCGGTGAAGAAGGTCTTGGTGCAAGCGGTCCCGGACTTATGTTCATCACACTTCCAAAGGTATTCAACGAAATGCCTGCCGGCGTAATCATCGGATTTTTGTTCTTTATTCTTGTATTCTTTGCAGCTATCACAAGCTCAATCTCCGTAATGGAAGCAATTGTTTCTTCGCTTATGGACAAGTTCAAGCTTACACGAATCAAGTCCTGTCTTATCGTTATCGGCATCTGCCTTATTATGGGTATACCGTCGTCACTCGGCAACGGTATATGGTCAAATGTTAAGATTCTCGGAATGGACTTCCTTACATTCTTTGACTTCTTGAGCAACAGCATTATTATGCCGATTGTCGCACTTTGTACTTGTATTCTCATCGGCTGGGTTATCAAGCCAAAGACTATTGCAGACGAAGTCACAAGGAACGGCGAGCGTTTCAGCAGAAGGGCTTTGTTTAATGTTATGATTAAATATATAGCTCCAATCTGCCTTGTGTTCATCTTAATTTCCTACACACTTGCGCAGTTCGGCATTATTTCACTTTAACCCGATACTTTAACACGATTAATTATGAATTCAAACAGTAATATCACCGAATGAATCATAAGTAATTGTCTTTAAATTAAGCATACAACAATTAACTATTCTCCGTTTATACCATGAACTCTTGAAATTATATGCAATAATTGGTATAATTACAGTTACAGCTCATTTGCTGAATTTTAGGGAGGACAAATACTATGTGTCAGAAAAAACCATTTTACATTACAACGCCTATTTATTATCCGTCAGGCAATCCCCACATCGGTCATTGCTACACCACCGTTGCGTGCGATTCTATCGCCCGTTACAGACGAATGCAGGGATACGATGTTATGTTCCTTACGGGTACGGATGAACACGGTCTTAAAATCGAACAGAAGGCTGCCGAAAAGGGTGTTACTCCCAAAGAGTATGTTGACGAAATTGTAAAAACCTTTAAGGGCTTATGGAAATTTATGAACATAAGCTATGACAGATATATCCGCACAACAGACGATTATCACATTGAAACAGTTCAGAAAATTTTCAAGGAGCTGTATGACAAGGGCTACATCTACAAGGGAGAATACAAGGGCAAATACTGCACCCCCTGTGAAAGCTTCTGGACAGAAAGCCAGCTTATTGACGGCAAATGCCCCGAATGCGGACGAGAGGTTACAGAGGCAAAGGAGGAGGCATACTTCTTTAAGATGTCACCTTTTGCCGACAGAATTGAAAAGCTCCTCACGGAAACAGACTATTTACAGCCAAAGACAAGAGCGGTTGAGCTTGTAAACAACTTTATTAAGCCGGGACTTGAAGACCTTTGCGTATCGAGAACAAGCTTCAAATGGGGCATTCCGGTTACATTTGACGAAAAGCATATTGTTTATGTTTGGATTGACGCACTTTCAAACTATATCTCCGCTCTCGGCTACAAGAATGAAAAATTTGACGAATTTGACAAATACTGGCCTGCCGATGTTCATATGGTAGCAAAGGACATCATGCGTTTTCACGCTATCATCTGGCCTGCAATGCTTATGGCTCTTGACCTTCCGCTTCCAAAGCATCTTGCCGTTCACGGCTGGATTACTTTCAACGGACAGAAGATGTCAAAGTCACTCGGCAATGTTGTTGATCCGTTTGTACTCGGCGAGCGTTACGGTGCTGACGCAATCCGTTACCACATTATGCGTGAAATGGCTCTCGGTGCAGACAGCTCGTTTTCAAACGAAATTATGATTAACCGTATCAATTCCGACCTTGCAAACGGCCTTGGCAACCTTGTTTCAAGAACAGTTGCAATGGTTCAGAAATATTTCGGCGGCACACTTCCCACAGAGCGTGAGAGCGGCGAATTTGACGATGAACTTATCGAAACCGCAACATCGCTCCGTGCAAAGGTTGACGATTTCATGGACAAGACTCAGCTCCAGAACGCACTTGCCGAAATCTTCAAGCTTGTTTCCCGTGCAAATAAATACATTGATGAAACCGCTCCGTGGGTTATTGCCAAGGACGAAACAAAGAAAGCAAGACTCGCAACGGTTCTCTACAACCTTCTTGAGGCAATCCGTATTGCCTGCACCCTCCTTTCGGCATTTATGCCAACAACAATGCCAAAGGCTCTTGAGCAGATCGGTGCTTGTGAAAAATGTGCCGGCTACGAAAACTGCGACAAGTTCGGTGTTCTTCCTGCTGATGTCACGGTTCACAAGGGAGATGCACTCTTCCCACGAATTGATGTTGAAAAGGAAATTGAAGAACTCAACAGCATCATCAAGAACAACGAGGGTGAAAGTGAAGAAACAAAGGCACTCCGTGAAGAGCTTGAGGGTGTTGCACAGATTGGAATTGATGACTTTGCAAAGGTTGACCTCCGTGTGTGCGAGGTTAAGACCTGCGAACCCGTTAAAAAGAGCAAAAAGCTTTTACAGTTCACAATTTTTGACGGTGTAAAGGACAGGACCGTTGTCAGCGGTATTGCAAACTACTACAAGCCGGAGGAGCTTATCGGCAAGAAGATTATTCTTGTTCAGAACCTCAAGCCTGCAAAGCTTTGCGGTGTTGAAAGCTGCGGTATGATTCTTTCTGCAGTTCACGGCGATGATTTAAAGGTTGTCTTTGTTGACAATATGCCTGTCGGCTCAAAAATCTGTTAACGGCGAGCCGCCGTTCCCCTTTCGTGTAGACAGTTTGATAAATTAAAAACTATTTATGCCCGAGCGAAAGTTTTTTAAAATTGAAAGTTGAAAATGGAAAATTGAAAATTGCGGTCGGGTAGACAGTTTGCAATATAAAAACATATTATGCCCGAGCGTAGCATAGTTCGTGTGCGTTGCACACGATTGCACGCATTGCGTGCAAAATTGAATACACATATGTTATATCAAAACATATGTGTATGAACATATAAATTTATCAATGTGGGCGGTCAATGACCGCCCATACTTTTAGGGAGATATACCGATGTCACTTTACAACAACATTTTCGATGCACATGCGCATTATGACGACAAATGGTTTGACGATGACCGTTTTGAACTTTTGGAAAACATTCACACAAAGGGTGTGTGCGGAATTGTCAACAATGCGGTTGACCTTGAAACGGCAAAAACCTGCATTGAATATGCCGAAAAATATGATTTTATGTATGCCGCAGTCGGATTTCATCCCGAAAATCTCGAAAATATTCCGGACAATTATCTTAAACAGCTTGCACAGCTTTCAAAACATAAAAAGGTTGTCGCAATCGGCGAAACAGGGCTTGATTATCATTGGGACATTCCGAAAGACTTGCAAAAGCGTGTTTTTGAGGAACAAATCCAGCTTTCTCTTGACCTTGAAATGCCGCTTATAGTTCACGATCGTGAGGCTCACGGTGATGTGTACGATCTTCTGAGAAAATACAAACCAAATGCGCTGGTTCATTGCTTTTCTGGCAGTGTTGAGCTTATGCGTGAAGCGGTTCGTATGGGAATGTACATCAGCCTCGGCGGTGTTGTTACATTCAAAAATGCCCGTCACAGCCTTGAGGTTGCCTCGGAAATTCCGCTTGACAGGCTTCTGCTTGAAACCGACGCTCCGTATATGGCGCCCGTGCCGTTCCGTGGCAAGCGTTGCGACAGCTCTATGATTGTCTATGCCGCTGAAAAAATCGCATCTCTGCGTAATATGAGCATTTCCGAGCTTCTGCAAATCACCTGCGACAACGCAAAACGATTTTACAATATTGATGATTAATTCATAAAAAACACGGTCGGAATCCTTGTAGGAAAACCGACCGTGTTTTTTTCGTAGAATCGAACCGTGTTCGCCACTACTAACAGACAACAACTTTCATATAAAAAACGGTCGGGAAGACAGTGTTTTGCATTTGCAAACTATCTTCTCGACCGTAATTTTACATTTTCAATTTTCAACTTTCAATTTCATCAGTCTTCACTTGCGTGTCTGCGCATACTCTTGTGCAGGAAGAAAAGTCCGATCGAAGCTATAAAAAAGATTACAGAACAGATTGCAAGGGCGATAAGAATATTGTTCATACTCTGAACAAAAAGGTTGTAGAACGCCCTTGAATCAATATTAATCTTGCTCATATAGCCTGTTGAAAGCAACACCGCCGGAATTATACCAACCGTAAGGAATGCCGCAGATGTTGAATAACAGATATACCTTACCGCTCTGTGCTTCCAACTATTTGTAAAGATGATGATTACGCATAGAATTGCGACAAGGACTGCAAGACCGCCGATAATCAACGGCATCATATTTTTCAATGCAATGAGATAAGCAGAAAGTGTGGTAAAAAGCGGTATTCTGAGCGCCGCCGCATAAATGTTAGCAGCCTGATTTATGAGATATTCTCTGCTCCCATCGTTTGCAACCTTGAGATTATTCTTACTTATGTAGCTGTCAAGCTCGCTGTTGAATTTCTGCTTAAACGCTGTTGTGTCAATCTTAGCCTCTTCGCCTGCATAAAAGCTGTTGAGATAGGCCTGTGTATTATCGTGAATTGTCACTTCGTCAACAACATTTTCAAAAAACTTTTCATCAAGTCCCGACGCATAACCGAGGTTAACAAGGCTTTCTTTGATTTCGTCACGCTTGTCAACAAAATAGTTGCTCGTATTCATATTATCCATAATATACGATGGGTTGAGGATTGTTGACTGAAGAACTATTGCAAACGAAATCAAAAACAGTACAAACGAGAGAACGAACGAAATTATTCCGTAAATAATATGTCTTACTTTAGAATTCATCAGTTCGCCTCCTTATCAATCGGAGTACCCGACACTAACTTTGCATACACAAAATATCTCTGTGTTGTAAGACCGAGTGCATCAAACGGATAGCAAGTGTACATTATAAGATTTTCATAATCCGCCGAAAGGTCATAAGCGGTTCTGTCAGTCGCTTTTTTGACAGCCGTGTCGGTGATTTCATAGATGTAATTACCGTAGCTTGTCTTGATTTCAACCTTTTGACCGACTGCTGCGTTTTTAAGGCCGTTGAAATAAGTATTGTTATGACCTGCAACGAGGATTGTTCCGCCGTAACCGGGGACAAAACTTCCGGCATAAATGCCAACACCGTTTCTGAGTGCAACATCATTGTCACCGAAAAAAAGATTTGCGTCAACATTGCAGTCATTAATTATAAGCTCACCGAACAGATTTCCGTAGTTAGGGTACTGAACGGAGTCGTTTTTAACATAAGTTTTTTCCTGACCGTTTGAATCCTTTTTTGTAACGGTAGGAACGGTTGAGTTTTCTGACACGGGCACAAAAATATTATCGTACTCTGTTGAATAATCCTTTTCATTATCTGAGAAGAACATACCTACTGCCGAAATCACAGGTGAAAAGGACGGAACAAAAGCAAGATACAGCACAAGATATGTTATCAAACAAAAGATAATGGGAAGAATTATAAAACTCTTCCCATTCTTTGATTTATGACCGTGTCTGATTTTTTTATCAGACATTAGAATCAAGCTCTTTCTTTTTTAGATTTTGCAAGGTAGAAAGCACCGCCTGCTACCATTACAAATGCAACAGCAGAAACAGCGATAATGCCGCTGAAGTCAGCCTCTGCGCCTGTCGTCTTGATAACACTGTTATCCTGAACACTGCCTGACTTTGTAAGTGTAGGAACAGCTGAGAATGCAACCTTGCCGTCTTTACCGTAAATTGTAAGCTTCTTTGAAGATGTGTCATATGACATTGTCATATCAAGCACACCGACAACTTCCTTACCGTAAGAAAGAAGTGTCTGCTTCTGAGCAAATGTGAGATCTGCAATATTAGATGCACCTGAGTTCTCAAGGAAGCTCTCGCCCTTCTTGAGAACAGCAACGATCTGAGATGACTCATCTGCTGTCATATCGATTGTGTTAAAGTAGTTTTCAGCCTGGTTTACAAACTCGCTCGGAATAACCATCTCCGAACCGTTCATCTTAACAGATGTCTTGAGTTCGTTGAGAACAGCCTGTTCGCTGTCATTGATTCCTGCTGCAAAAGCAGTGAAAGCAGTTGCTGCAACAAGGATGAACGCTACTAACATTGCTGATAACTTTTTCATAGTTCATACCACCTTGTATTTTATTTTGTTTTCATCAGCAAGAAGCTTCACGGATTCATTGGCATAATGCGCATCTACAAGCCGAAAACTGCAGGGAGCACAATGGAAAACTTCACCATTTAACTTCTTTGTACAGTATTATACACCACATTTCGCATTTTGTAAAGCATTTTATTATAAAAATTTGTTATATTCAGAAAAATTACAATCCTTTTGTCAAATCAGGCATTTTCATTGTGCATTATGCCGTTTTAAATCAATTTTGCACTGCATCGTTTTCTTTGATCTTGTATTTTAATTCATTTGTACACTTGCCTTTTACATAAAAATGCACCTGCCGATTTATAAATTCCTTCTTTTTCAAATATTCGTGTATAGACCTCATCCGTTTACCCTACACCTTTTTCTGTCATTGTTTTCTTATTATGACATATTGTGACATACTAATATATAAGTAGAAAATTTATCGGTTATTTGCCATATTTTTGTTTATTTTTTTGCAAATTTTACCTGAGCTTTATTTCAGCTCGTTATTTTATATACTTATCGGCTAACTGCAACAAAATAATCACATATTTTATGTGTATTTTGTACATATGAAAAATCAGAGTAATTGCATATTCTGCAAAAAAAGACATCTTTTTCCTTTATTGAAACCTTTGTTCATATTGATTTTTTTACTGATTTAAAATATAATAGGAGTATCATGTTTAAAAGTATTTTGTGCTTTTGTGCCGTTTTTCGCCTACAGCACTTTCGTGTCGACTGTGGCATTATCTTGTCATATGCGTACAAAAGCCGAGAAGAGGAGTAATTTAATGGAGATAACATTCAAGGACATAACGAGAATTATCAAGAAAAATATTGTGTTTATTGCGGTGCTGTCGCTTTTATGTGCGGCTGCGTCATATTTTGTAACAACATTTTTGGTTCAGAAAACATATACATCAACCGTAAAGCTTTATGTTGAAACCAACTACAAAAGCCAGTCGGCTTATGACGACTATCAGAGTATCAACTACGCAAAGAATCTTGTTCTCACCTATATCGAGTTGCTCGATTCAAATTCTTTCTACAATTCCGTTTCAAAGGAACTCAACGAAAAATACACGGCGTCACAGCTTAAATCAATGATTAAGTTTGAAAGCATTGAAGATACCGAGGTTTTTAAGGCGCTTGTAAATTCGGGCAGTCCGTCCGAATCAAAAAACATAGGCAACGCAATTGCAAAAATTGCACCAGATACAATTGCCAATGTAAAGGACAATGCAAAGCTTAAAATTGTTGACAAGGCTACAACACCGAAAGCTCCTACATCCCCGAATGTTTCGAGAAATGTTATGATAGCTTTCGCCGCAGGTCTCATTATTTCACTCATCATTTCATTCGTCCGTGACTTTCTTGATGTTAAAATCAAGTACAATGATGAAATGACAACCGTTCTTGACCTTCCGTTGCTTGCCGCTATTCCCGACTTTGAATATTTTTCAAATCAGAAGGCAGCCGAAAAGAAGTACGGTAACTACGAATCGGGTTATTAATTGTTAAAGGAGTGAAACTGCAATGAAAAAGACTAAAATCGACCGTTCAATCGATACTGAGGCACTTGGCTTTCAGGTTCGTGAATCATACAAAACAGCAAGGACAAACATCGCATACTCAATTTTCAAAAAGGGTTGTAAAAAGGTAGCCTTTACTTCTTCAACAAAAGGTGAGGGCAAAACCGTAACTTCAATCAATGTTGCATCTGCTCTTGCTCAACAGGTTGGCACAAAGGTTATCGTTGTTGAATGTGACCTTCGCCGTCCGAGAGTTAACACAGCTTTAAAAATCACACCTACTCCCGGTCTTACAAACTACCTCAACGAGGAATGTTCACTTGAGGATATTGTAAAGGATACAAAAATCGAGAATCTCAAGGCAATTACATACGGCGCTATTCCGCCGAACCCGTCAGAGCTTCTTTCGAGTGAATCCATGTTTGATCTTATCAAAACTCTTGAAAAAAATTACGACTACATTATTTTCGATACACCGCCAATCGGCGTTGTTATTGACGCCCTGCCTATTATGAAGGCGTCTGACGGTGTTGTTATTGTTGCAAGAAATAACTCAACAACATATCCCGAGCTTTCAAGAACAGTTGAAGTTATCAAAAGAACCAATGCAAAAATTCTCGGTGTTATTCTTAACCGTGTAAAGCCTCACGAAACCCGTAAGGGCAAGGGCTATTACTCAAGATACGGCGGATATTACAAGACATCAACAAATGACTGATGCCAAACCGCCTTTGCAAACATAAACTAACAGGCTAGTCCTGCCCACGGAGGGGAAAATGGAATCCGTAAAAAGCATAAACAAAAGTGCGCCATCAAGCGGACATACAACTGAACAAAAGCCCGTTTATGATTTTTTTAAACGGATTTTTGACATCATATGCTCGTCAGCCGCTCTGATTATATTGTCGCCTGTCTTTTTAATTCTTACAGTAGCTATCAAAACAACAGACAAAGGTCCTGTATTTTTTACTCATAGGCGTGTAGGAAAAGACGGAAAACCCTTAAACATATATAAATTCAGAAGTATGGTAACGAATGCCGAAGATCTTATCAAGCAGTTTACTCCCGAGCAAAAAGCTGAGTACGAAAGAAATTTCAAGCTTGAAGACGATCCCAGAGTCACAAAGGTCGGCAAATTTATGAGAAGAACAAGCCTTGACGAGTTGCCTCAGCTTTTCAATATTTTAAAAGGCGACCTCTCTATTGTAGGACCAAGGCCCGTTATGGAGGTTGAAACTGAAATTTACGGCAACTACCGTGATATGCTTTTGAGCGTTAAGCCGGGGCTTACGGGTTTCTGGGCGGCAAACGGCAGAAGCTGTACTACATACACACGCAGAAGGGCAATGGAAATTTGCTATATCAAAAACCGCTCTGTCTGCTTTGACCTGAAAATTATTCTCAAAACTATCACCTCTGTTTTCAAGGGTGAGGGCGCTGTTTAAGGAGGCAGAGTTTTGAAAGCTGTTATACTCGCAGGAGGATACGGAACAAGAATTTCCGAGGAATCCCAGTTCAAACCTAAACCAATGATTGAAATCGGCGGAATGCCTATTTTGTGGCACATTATGAAGCTATACACCCACTATGGTGTGAATGAGTTCATCATATGTGCAGGTTACAAACAGCATGTAATCAAGGAATGGTTTGCCGACTATTTTCTTCATACATCCGATATCACCTTTGATTTTACTCAGGATGATAAGATTATTGTACATAACAAAAGAGCCGAAAAATGGAAGGTTACTGTTGTTGACACAGGTCTTGACACGATGACGGGCGGCAGACTTAAAAGGATTCGCAATTTTATCGGAGACGAACCGTTTTTTATGACCTATGGCGACGGTGTTTCCGATGTTGACATAAACGCTCTGCTCGATTTTCACAAAAAGCACGGCAAGCTTGCAACTATGTCAGCCGTAAAACCCGAAAGCAGATTCGGTGTGCTTGATTTGGCCGAAAACAACGAAGTCAGAGCTTTCCGTGAAAAAAGTGATATTGACTCAGGCTGGATTAACGCAGGCTTTATGGTACTTGAGCCGAAGGTTTTGGACTATATAAAAGACGATACAGTTATGTTTGAGCGTGAGCCGATGGAACAGCTTGCAAGAGAAGGTCAGCTTATGTGCTGCAAGCATAACGGATTTTGGCAGTGTATGGACACATTGCGTGACAAGGAGCGTCTTGAAAAGCTTTGGAACGACTGTACTGCTCCTTGGAAAGTGTGGTCGGAATGATGCTTGATTTTTATAAGGGTAAAAAAGTGTTCATTACGGGACACACAGGATTCAAGGGCAGTTGGCTCTGCAAACTGCTTGCAAATGCCGGTGCGGATGTAACGGGTTATTCGCTTAATCCGCCAACCTCACCGTCACTTTTTGAGATTGCAAATATCGAGAGCGATGTAAAGTCGGTTATCGGAGATATCCGTGATTTTGATTCGCTTAAAAAGGCATTTGATGAGGCACAGCCTGAGATTGTACTTCATCTTGCGGCTCAGCCGATTGTGCGTGACAGCTACAAAATGCCTGCATATACATATGAAACAAATGTTATGGGAACAGTCAACATTCTTGAGTGTGTACGGCAGTCAAATTGTGTGAAATCGTTTCTCAATGTAACAACCGACAAGGTTTATGAAAACAGGGAATGGCAATGGGGATATCGTGAAAACGAACCGCTTGACGGGTTTGATCCGTATTCAAACAGCAAAAGCTGCTCGGAACTTGTAACCCACAGCTACAAAAATTCTTTCTTCGCCGACGGAAGAACGGCGATTTCCACAGCGAGAGCAGGAAATGTTATCGGCGGCGGAGATTTTGCAAACGACAGAATTATTCCCGACTGCGTTAGAGCATTGGAAAAGGGCGAGGATATTATCGTCCGCAATCCGCATTCCATAAGACCGTATCAGCATGTTCTCGAACCGCTTTATGCATATCTTATGATTGCAAAAGCCCAGTACGGGAACATTAAGTTTGCAGACTGTTATAATGTAGGTCCTGACGAGTGCGACTGCATAACAACAGGCGAACTTGTTGACTTGTTCGTAAAATATGCCGGCAATATAAACCGGATTGACAAAAGTGAAAAGAATGCAGTCCACGAGGCTAATTTTCTCAAGCTTGACTGCTCAAAACTCAAGACTGTTTTTGGCTGGAAACCTCATTGGCATGTTGATGATGCAGTGAAAAAAACGGTCGAATGGTCATGCTGTTATATGGAAAACGGCAATATAAGAGACTGTATGGATAGGCAGATTGAAGAATTTCTGAAATAATCATACGGCAAATATAAAAAGAGGTTTACTTATGAAAAAGGCAATTGTAACAGGTTCAAACGGTTTTATCGGCTCAAATGTCTGCAAAAGACTTTGTGCCGACGGTATAAAGGTGTTTGCCGTTGTTAAGGATGAAAACGAAAACATTGATAACATAAAGAATCTCAGCGGCATTGAAATTGTGTATTGCGAGCTTGATGGGATTGAAACCTTGGCTGACATAATTTCCGACAGAGATATTGATGTTTTCTACCACTTTGCATGGGTAGGCTCGGCAGGATCGCTCAGATGCGATGAAAATGTTCAGTTGCAAAACGCCCTGTGGACCGCTCGTGCTCTCAGAACAGCCGACAAAATGCAGTGCAAAAAGTTTGTAAATGCCGGTTCTATTATGGAAAAGGAAACCTACACCGCTGTTTACACTCAGGAAAGCAAGCCCGGACTTCCGTACATTTACGGTGCAGGCAAGCTGATTGCAAGAGCAATTTGCAAGCCGATTGCAAACAGCCTTTCAATTGACCTCTGTTGGGCAGTTATCACAAACGCATACGGCGTCGGTGAGCTTTCGCCCCGTTTTGTAAATTCTACAATCCGCAAAATCATTGCAAATGAGCCGTTGCAGTTCACCGCCGCAACACAGAACTATGACTTCATCTATATTGACGATGTTGCAAGAGCGTTTGAGGCAATCGGAGAACACGGTAAACCTAACAAGGAATATACAATCGGCAGCGGAAACGCAAGACCTCTTAAAGAATTTATTCTTGAAATGCAACAGACGCTTGCCCCCAACGCAAGACCGATTTTCGGCGATGTTCCTTTTACGGGAGTAAATATGCCGCTTGAGGCATTTGATACAGCCGATATTGAAACAGACTGTTATTTCAAGCCGTCGGTTTCTTTTGCCGAAGGTGTTTCAAAAACAATGGAATGGCTTAAATCACTTAATTAGTTTTTTAAAGTAAGGTGTATTTTAATGATACAGAAATTTGAATTTTGCAATACGGACTTTGAGGGTGCGTACCTCATCAAACCGTTCTGTGCAACCGATATCAGAGGTGCATTTATAAAGGACTACTCAAAGGAAGTTTTTGAGGCTAACGGCCTTGAACACAATCTTGCCGAGGTTTTCTACACGGTTTCTCACAAGGGTGTAATTCGTGCGCTTCATTTTCAGAGAGTTCACGAACAGGCAAAGCTGGTACGGTGCATTAAGGGCAAGGTTTTTGATGTTATCGTTGACCTCCGTCCCGAATCACCTACATTCAAAAAATGGCAGGGATTCTACCTTTCCGAAGAAAATATGAATGAACTCTATGTTCCCGAACATTTTGCACACGGCTATCTTGTGCTTGAACCGTCTGTTGTTTCATACAAATGCGGTGAAAAATTCTACGGCGAATATGACGACGGCATTATGTACAACGATCCGGATTTGGGGGTTGAATGGCCGTTTGATGAAATCGGCGGTATTGAAAATCTTATTATTGCCGACAAAGATAAAAATCTTCAGACTTTTAAGGAATACGAGGATAAGTATCTTAAGTAATTTTTATGTTACGACTATTTTTTTGCGGAGGGTAAAATGAACATAGTATATTCAAGCTCCGACAGCTATGCCCCTATTGCCGGTGTGTCAATAATGTCACTCTTACACAATAATACCGATGCCGATGAAATCAACATTTATATGATTGACAACAATATCTCAGATGAAAACAAAAAGAGATTTGAGAATATGGTTGACAAATTCGGCAGAAATATTGTTTTTATCCCCCGTCCCGACCTCAACAAAATGGCAGGTGTTGATATAGAAGTCGGAAGATGGAACATAAGTACATTTTTCAGACTGTTTCTCTGCACGATACTGCCTGATAATCTTGACCGCTGTATTTATCTTGACTGTGACACAGTTGTGCGTCACTCTTTGAGAGAATTTTGGGAAACAGATCTGGAAGATAAGATTGTTGCGGCAGTTGACGATTGCCGAAGTGACCGTTATAAAACCGAACTAAATCTTCCGTGCGACAGCACTTATACAAATAACGGTGTTTTGCTGATTGACCTTAAAAGCTGGAGAGAGATGAATGTAGAAAAAGACTTTCTCGACTTCATTATTGCCCATAACGGTGACATTACATATGTTGATCAGGGTGTTCTTAACGGTGTTCTTGCAAAAAAGAATCTTGTAAAGGTTGTCCATACCAAGTACGATGCTATGACCGTGTTCTTTGATTTTAATTTTAAAGATCTTATGAAGGTGCGTCGTCCCGAGCATCATCTGAGTGAAGAAGAATACATTGAGGCGGTAACCGATCCTTATATAATTCACTACACCTCGTGTTTTCTTTCGGGAACTCGCCCATGGAATGAAAATAACAATCATCCTTTTGTCGGGGATTATCTCAAATATAAAGCAATGTCACCGTGGAAAGATTTTCCGCAATATCCCGATGTCAGAAAGAAATCAAAAAAAATGATGACGAGTGTATGCAATGCCATGCCGAAAAGAATGATGATTGCAGGTATCTCACTTGTTCACTCAAAGTTGTACCCAATGGTACGCTCACTTAAAGGAAAAAGGCGGGGTTGATAATGAAAATTCTGCTTGTTAATAAATACCACTATGTAAAAGGCGGAAGTGAAACCTACTATTTCGGTCTTGCCGACCTTCTCACAAAGCTTGGTCACGAAGTGATTTACTTTTCAATGGCAGACATTAACAACAAACCATGTGAACAGGAAAAATACTTTGTTTCAAATGTTGATTTTAATTCTAATATTTCCACGCTTCAGAAAGTAAAGGCAGGTTTCCGCGTTCTCTATTCTTTTGAGGCAAAAAAAAATATTTCTGCTCTCATTGAACAAGAACATCCTGATATTGTTCATATCAACCTTGTTCACCGTCACATCACCCTTTCGATTGTTCGAGCAATAAAAAAATACAATATACCAATAGTGTTCACAATTCACGATCTTAACTGTGTATGTCCCAACCACGAAATGCTTGTAAACGGCCATGTGTGTGAAAAATGCCTGCACGGCAGATATTCAAATTGCATAAAAAATAAATGTGTAAAAGGTTCAACTGCAAAAAGTACTCTTGCGGCTATTGAGGCAACAAACTATAAACGAATGAAAATATACGATGACATAGACTTGTACATCACGCCGTCATATTTTTACAAAAAGAAGCTTGAAGAATCCGGTATTATCCACAGCGAAATTATCCATATAAAAAACTTTCTGCCTACCGATACTGTTTATTCCGACAATAATCCCGACAAAGGTTATCTGTTATATTTTGGCAGAATTTCCGAGGAAAAGGGTGTGCTGACGCTCGTTAAGGCTGTTGAGAAGCTCGAGAACAATATTCCGCTCATCATTCTCGGCACAGGTCCTATTGAAGATGAAATCAAGGAATATATAAAAGCACATAACCTTGGAAACAGAATCAAAGCATTAGGCTTCAAGTCCGGTGACGAGCTTAAAAAGTATGTTGCAGAAGCGAAATGCGTCATTCTTCCCAGTGAGTGGTACGAAAACGGGCCCTATACAATTATGGAAGCAATGTCACAGGGAAAACCTGTTATCGTAACAAATTACGGCGGACTTCCTGAAATTGTAGAAGACGGAAAAACAGGCTTTATCTGCTCACCGTTTGACAGTGATGACCTTAAAAACTCAATTAAAAAAGTCTGCTCGCTTTCTGATGCTGAATACAAAGCAATGAGCAGTTGTGCCGTTGAGAAAGCAAAAATCGAATTTTCTCCGGTAACCTATGCGCAGAAACTCACACAAAAATATAATGAGATTATAAATAATCACAAAAAGAAAGGCTGATACCATGAAAAAACTTGGCCTTTGCGCTTGCTACGACCACAAAAACTACGGCAGCCAGCTTCAAAGCTATGCAACAACAGTTGAACTGAAAAAGCGTAACATTGATTACGAAATAATCCGATATAAAAAAAAGATTACACCATTGCTTCTTATAAAAGCAATACCGCGTCTTTTTAACCCCGTTTTTATAAATGACAGGATTATTGAAACATTCCAAAAAAAGCTTATGCTTAAACTTCATTCACAGCTTGCGGAACAAAATGCCGTTAGAAATGACGCGTTTAATAAATTTTCGGAAAACAGATTTAAAAAGCTTTCACCTATTTACTACGGTTACGATGAACTTAAGAAGCAATCTGAAAAATACACCGCCGTTATGGTTGGAAGCGACCAACTCTGGTCTCCGAGCGGAATAACCTCTAATTTTTACAATCTTATGTTTGCAGGCGACAGCTGCACAAAAATATCATATGCAACAAGCTTCGGTGTTTCACAGATTGAGCAAAGATACCATAAAATTTACAAAAACTTTCTTGACCGACTTAATTATGTAAGCGTCAGAGAAAACAGCGGAAAGGTAATTGTTGACAAGCTCAGCATAAATGATGCCGTCGTCGTCTGTGACCCTGTAATTCTTCTTGATTCCGATGAATGGCTCGAAGAAATTCCAAACAAGAATCTTTTCAATGAACCGTATATATTTGCATATTTTCTCGGTAAAAGTCAGGAATACAGAGATGAAGTAACCAAGTTTGCAAAAGAAAAAAATTTAAAAATCGTCACAGAATTGCATATGGACAGTTATAATAAGGCTGACAGGGGTTTTGGTGATTACACACCGTTTGACATCGGACCGGCTGAATTTGTCAATTTGATTAGAAATGCTAAGTATATATTTACCGATTCTTTCCATGGCTCAGTGTTTTCTATGCTGTACAAAAAACAGTTTTTTATATTCAACCGCTATTCAAACGATTCTGTATCTTCCAAAAACTCCCGTATTGACAGCTTTTGTGAGACATACGGATTAAACGACAGAAGATTTAGCGGTAATATAAACGATGTTGAAAATGCAATAGATTATGATTGTGTTCTCGAAAAAGTTAAAAATCACAGAATGCTGTCCAAAGCATTTCTTGACAATGCACTCAGTTGTTTCTCAAACGGAGATTAAAATGATAAATATAAACGAAACAAATAAAAAACATTGTTGCGGATGTACAGCATGTGAGTCTGTGTGCCATAAAAAGTGCATATCAATGCAGACAGACAATGAGGGATTTAAATATCCGGTTGTCGATAAAACTAAATGTGTTAACTGTCGCCTTTGTGAAAAGGTTTGTCCTATACTCAATAAAACACATAATGTATTTCCAAATACCGCATATATTGTTCGTAATAAAAATTCTGAAATTGTCCGCTCCAGTACATCAGGCGGTGCAGTTACCGCTTTCAGCAAAGAGATAATCAATAACGGGGGAATCGTATTTGGCGGTGCATTTGACGGTAACTTTTATGTCAAACATACATACGCTGAAACAGAAAGTGAACTTTCAAAATTCAGAAGTTCAAAATATGTTCAAAGTGATATGGGTACAACCTTTACCGAGGTAAAGCAACAACTTGACAACGGAAAATTTGTTATGTTTACGGGGACTCCGTGTCAGGTTGAAGGGCTTCAAAATTACTTAAGAAAACCATATGATAACCTCTTCACCATTGACTTTGTATGCAGAGCTGTCCCATCTCCATTAGTATGGGAAAAATACAGGGAATTTATGGAAAAAAAATTCGGTTCTGAAATTACATATGCAAACTTTCGCGAAAAAACCTACGGATACCATAGTGCAAATCTGACTCTTAGATTTGCCAACGGCAAAAAAAGTATAGAAAACACCAATACTGACTATATGCTTAAGAGCTTTTTTAAGGGAATATGCTCACGCCCATCATGTTATGACTGTAAATTTCGTGAGCCGGGAAGAGTATCGGATCTGACTGTATTTGACTGTTGGAATATTACGCGATATGTAAACGGACTTGCCGATGATGACAAAGGATATACAGCAGTCATTATTCAGAGTACCAAAGGTGCAAAATTATTTGAAAAGGCAAAACACAATCTCATAGTATATCCTGCCGATCCAAAACTTTTACTTGAAAATGACGGCCATATGGCAATGGAAAATCCCAAATATCACAAAAACCGAAAAGAATACTTTGAAATGCTTAACAATGGCTATAATATTGAACAAGTCGTAAAAAAATATATTCCTATTAAAATAAGCAGAAAAATTTTCGGTAAATTCAGGGGCTTTTTCTACAAAACAGGAATACTCAGATTTTTGAAAAAACTTAAAATAAAATAAGGCAGGTTTATATATGTATGATAATAAAATATCTGTAATTGTACCGGTTTATAATATCGGTCAGTATCTTGAAAGCTCTATCAAGAGCCTGATAAATCAGACATACCGTAATATTGAAATCATACTTGTCGACGACGGTTCAGTTGACAACAGCCCTGCAATCTGCGACCTTTATGCCGAAAAAGATAACCGGATTAAGGTCATTCATCAAAAAAACAAAGGTGTCTCTGCGGCAAGAAATGCAGGGATGAGAGTAGCAACAGGAGATTATATAGGCTTTTGTGACGGGGATGATGTTCCCGATGTTGATATGTTCGAATTTCTAATGAACATTGCTGTCAAAGATAATGCAGATATTTCAATCTGTGAAGTAAGATTTGAATTTGAGGATGGCACTGTTCGTAACATCGCAACGGGTAAATCCAAAATCTGGAACAACAATGAAAGTTTTCTTTGCGACTTCTTTAAAGGAAATGTTGGTATGAGTACCTACACCAAATTATTCAAAGCAAAAGTTTGCAGGGGTGTTGAATATCCCGAAAATTGTAAAACAAACGAGGACAAGTATTTTTGTTTCCTTGCTGCTCTCAATTCTAACACATTCAGTAGCAAAAGCGTTGCAAAATACACCTATTATCGCAGAGAAGGTTCGTCTTCCATAACAGAATTTACCGAAAAATATTTTGACTGCATTTATCTTGCTGACAAAATGCTTGAAACTGTAAGCAAAGAACATCCGTCAATTTACGCAAACGCTGTTTGCAACAGACTTTCTACAACTCTCAGAATATACAAACTTATGTATATGAGAAACGGGCTGAAAAAATTCAGCAGCCAAGGAAACGAACTCGTTAAGTATGTTAAAAGTTTTGACAAAGCAACTGCCAAAAAATATTTGTCAAAAAAAGACTACATAAGATATAAAACACTCTGTACAAGTAAAAAATTGTATTTTCTTATGATAAAATACTTAGACAAATACTAATTGGTGATACTCCGTGAAAAATTTTAAGATAAGAGATTTAAAACTAAAAAATATATGGCAAATGTTTCTTGTTATTGCCATCCCTTTTATAACTGTAACCGGTGCTACAATTTTTCCTTACACATTGCGTTTACCGTTAATTTACACTGTTGGCATACTTTTTGCTGTGGTATTCGTCCTTACTGACATAACACTTCAATTTAATGCTGTTTCCGGAACGGCATTTATACTGTTGTCATATATATGCATATCAATCGCATACTCATATGACCCCGCATCAACATTAAACTTATTTTGGCTGTACCTGTGTGCATTCACACTACTGTTCATTGATCTCCCGGGCAGCTATTATAAAAAAATATTTACGATAATATATGTTATTTGCTCGGTTATTGCCTTTTCAATTTTGATAAGTGCAGTTATCGACAACTGTATGTTAAAATATTTTTGGTTTATTGTAAATCCAAACAATTCGGCACAGGTAGCACAAACGATTCAAAATGAACTTTCAATAGGTGCGTATTCCGGATTCGCACGAGAAAAAGGTGAAGCGGCATACATTATGAATGTAGGAATTGCTCTTTTACTTTCTAAGTACTTTTCATCGCAAAAGCTGAAAAAAATTGATATTCTTATGTTGTTCGTATTTATTGTGTCGCTTATGCTAACCGGAAAACGAACCCTTTTCATTATTCCCGTCCTTTCATTTGCATTATTCATGGTCATCTCAAACATCAAAGGAAAATTTGCTAAAACAGGAGGAATAGTGCTAAGTGCCTTATCTGCCGTGTTTATTCTTTCAATGTTTATTCCAAAGGTTGCAAATATATTTGACCGTTTTATGGATGAAGAAAATATTATGGCCTTAGGTAATAGAGATTCTCTTTGGAAATACTTTTTACTGATGGGTGAAAAGTACCCGGTCTTTGGCGCAGGATTCGGCTCATACAATCAGTTCGCATATGATAACGGATTGCGTGTAGGCGGAGACAGATGGAACTTCAACGGTCACAATTGCTACTTTCAGATTGCGGTAGAGCTCGGAATAGTCGGAAGTATATTTTTTCTTCTGTTTGCAGTGCTTTCTGTTGTACTCACAATTCTCGCAATCAGAAGGGTAAAAAATATCTGCGATGATGCAAGAATCTGCTATTTCTCGCTATATATACAAATTATGATTTTAGCTTACTCTGTAACGGGTAATCCGACATATTCAAGACAGATTGTGTTTATCTGGTTTTTCTCAATCGGAGCCGTTCTTCATATTGCAAGGAAACACAATATTGACATAGTGATAAACAAAGAATCTGAAAGGCGACATTTATGAAAAAGATCGGTATTGTAACTTTTCATCAGGCACTTAACTACGGAGCAAAACTTCAAGCCTATGCCCTTCAGCAGTTTTTGGAAAAAAACGGCATAGAAAATGATGTAATTGACTACACATGTCATTTTATGTATACAAGAAACATAAGACCTATTCGCGTAGGCAAGCATCATAAGTTGAAGTCATTTATCCGTTCACTCATCACTATGCGTCAAGTAGGAATTGACAGAAAAAAGTCCGTTACATTCAGAAACGAATTTTTAAACCTCAGTCGTCCTTTTGATGCCAAAAACATTGGGGAAGCCTCCAATGAATATGCAGCATTTATTGCAGGGAGCGATCAGGTGTGGAGTCCCATCTGCGTTGGCTTTGATACGGTATATTTACTTGATTTTGCAAAGCCAAAGCAAAAATACTCCTATGCGGCAAGCTTTGCAGTTGATAAGCTTCCTGCTGATAAGGAACATACATATAAAGAGTTGTTATCACAATTTCAGCTCTTTTCAGTTCGTGAAAAAAGCGGAGCAGATATTATTGAAAATCTTATCAACAGAAAAGCTGAAATCAGTATTGATCCCTCGTTGTTGCTTACTGAAGATGATTGGGATAAAATAAGCAGATGTCCTGTACCAAAAGAACCGTATATTTTTCTGTTCAGCGTAAGAAAGCCAATTAAACTTATCAGCTACGCTCTTGAACTTTCTAAAAAAACCGGATACAAAATCTACTACCTGCAAAAGGAGAGGCTCCATAAGATTGACGGTATAGAGTACCTCGATCCGGTGAATGCCACTGAATTTGTAGGTTTAATAAAAAACGCAGAATATATTTGCACAAATTCATTTCACGGCACTGCCTTTTCGGTAATCTATAAAAAGAATTTTGCAGTTGAATTGCAACATATCGGTGGCAGAAACATCCGTGCCGAAGAACTTCTTAACAATCTTGGAATCAATGATCGCGAGATAACAAATGATGTTTTTCCAAATATAAACGGTGCGGTTAATTGGGAAAGGGTTGACAATGTACTTTTAAAGGAAAGAAATAAATCAAAGGAATATATAAATAAAATAAAGGAACTGATACAGAACGAATCTTCAGAGGTGACCGTTTAATGCCAAAATCCGCCGGAAAACAAATGTCGATAAACATAATTGCAAGTATCGTTTCATTTGCAGTTACTGTCGGAATTAACTTTTTTCTGACACCGTATCTTGTAAAAGAGGTCGGCAGTGATGCCTATGGTTTTATCGGTCTTGCTAATAACTTTGTACAGTATGCTACCATCGTTACGACCGCTTTGAATTCAATTTCAGGCAGATTTATTTCAATTGCATACCATAAGGGCGATGTTGAGAAATCATCAAAAATATTCAGTTCGGTTCTCGTTGCCGATTTGTTCCTCGCTGCAGTAATGTTGATTCTGTCGTCAATTTTTGTTTGTTTTCTTGACACTGTGCTTAACATACCTCCAAATCTTGTATCCGGCGTAAAAATAACCTTTGCTTTTGCTTTTCTCACATTTGTTGTCAGCACAGTTACTGCTATTTTCACAACAGCAGCCTTTGTAAAAAACAGAATTGATATAAATTCTATACGAGATATTATATCCAACCTTATAAAAGTTGCACTCATAGTACTTTTATTTGCAATTTTCCCTGCACAGCTTTACTTTGTTACCCTTGCAAGTTTTGGAAGCGGTATTTTTCTTTTGCTGGCAAATATTACTGTTAAAAAGAAGGTACTCCCGGAAGTAAAGGCTGATATTAGAAAATTTGACATTAAAATAGTTAAAACACTTCTTGCGTCGGGCATTTGGCTTTCACTTTCACAACTTTGTCAGGTGCTTCTAAGCGGTCTTGATCTTCTGATATGCAACCTAACCCTTGGAACGGCACTGATGGGACTTCTCTCTATCGCAAAAACCGTACCGAACAGTATCGGCAACCTAACTGTAATTTTAGGTTCAGTATTTACTCCTCATTATACAATTCTTTATGCAAAGAAAAAAATACCGGAGCTAATTATCGAGGCGAAATTCAGTACCAAAATTGTAAGCTTTATACTCTCGACCCCCATTGCCGGTTTTATTGCCTTTGGCAGACAGTTCTACATATTATGGCAACCGACAAAGTCACCGGATGAGATTACAATGATTCAGTTTATGTCGGTGTTGACTTGTATTACATTTCTTTGTTCCAGTCAAACTCAGTCGCTTATGATGATAAACACCGTATGTAATAAACTTAGATTACCTGTATTTGTAAACCTTACAGTTGGCATTGTCAGCGTTATAGTTGCAATTGCAGCCTGTAACCTCACCGACTATGGCGTATATTTTGTAGCAGGAACGAGTTCCGTTCTTATGGGACTGCGTGCACTCATCTTTACCCCTGCATATTCTGCATACATACTAAAGCAAAAACTTTCAATATTTTTCCCGACAGTAATCCGAGATTGTGTTGGATTTATCATTATATTGGTATTATTCTCAATTATCAGCAATTTTATTACAGTAACCGGTTGGAGTTCATTTATATTCATATGTGCTATATGCGGAATCCTTGCATATGCCTTGTCCTTGCCGTTGTTATTTAATAAAGCGGAACTTTGCAAGCTCAAAAATAAGCTTACAAAAAAATGAAATGGAGTTAATTATGAGTAATGTTGAAATAACTGTATTTACCCCATCATATAATCGTGCAAAAACTCTTCCAAGAGTTTTTGAATGTTTGAAAAAACAAACCTATAAAAGCTTTGAATGGATAATTATAGATGACGGCAGTGAAGATAATACAAAGGATGTTGTCGACGGATTTCTGAAAGAAAATAATTTTTTTGACATTATTTATGTTTATCAAAAAAATCAAGGCAAGCATATAGCCACAAACAATGCTGTAAAAATGTGCAGAGGAAACTTTTTCATTACGCTTGACTCTGATGATACTTGTACAAATGACGCCCTTGAAACATTTGTAAATGAATGGAATAAAATTCCTAAACAGGAGCAAAAAAAATATTACGGTATATCCTGCCGTACATATGATAAGGATGGTAAAATTAACGGAACACAAATGAATGTTCCGTATATTGACAGCAATGACCTTGATTTGCGTTTTAAACTCAATATCACAGGGGAATTATGGGGTATGATTAGAACCGATATTATGCGTGAATTTCCATTTCCTGTTGTCGAAGGCTATCACTTCTACCCGGAAAATGTTATCTGGCATAATGTCGGAAGAAAATATATATGCAGATATTTAAGCAAAGCATTGAGATACTATATTCAAGATCAGGAAAATGCTGTTACAAATATCAACAGAAAAAAGGCATCAAAAGAAAAATTTGTCATGCATCTGCATTATGTAAATGACTGTTGGGATTACAGAAAATACAATCGAAAGCGTTACCTTGAACACATCGTGGCAATAACCCGTGATGGACTTGCAAACGGCTACAAACTTAGTGAAATATTGACTATGCTCAAGACTAAGCCCCGCAGATTGCTCGTTCTCCTAACAAGCCCTATCGGTTACCTGCTGTACAAGCATTCATAAGGAGATTTAACGGATATGAAAAAAATTGGAATAATTACTTTTCATCGTGCCAAAAATTACGGCGCTGTTCTCCAGGCGTATGCACTTCAACACACCCTTGAACAGCTTGGAAGTGACTGTGAAATCGTAGATTATAAATGTGAAAATATCGACAATGGCTACAAACCGTTTCAGTTTAGCAAAACTGATCCTATTAAGTCAATTTTGAAATCCCTTGTTATGTATCGCAAGAGAGCTAAAAAAATTGAACAGTTTTCAAGCTTCTACAACAATTATCTTAAAATCAGCGATAAAACCTATAGTAATTCAGATATATCAGAATGCAAAAATCTTTATGATGCTTTCATCAGCGGAAGCGATCAGGTTTGGGGGCCCGGTAAGGAAGGAATAAATCCTGATTCCATCTATTTTCTGAGCTTTGCAGACGATAACCAAAAATACAGTTATGCAGCAAGTTTTGGTGTTGCAGATATAAGCGATGTAAAGGCAATGCAGCTCAGACCTTTACTTAAAAATTTTCAGTCTTTTTCGGTTCGTGAAAAAAGCGCATTAAATATTGTAAAGAAGATAACCGGTAAGAACGGTGTGTGTCATATTGACCCTACACTTCTTCTAAAAAAAGATGAATGGCAAAAGATTTCTGTAAAAAAAATTGATAAGCCATATATTCTTGTATTTAATGTAAAACCTGTAAAATCACTGATAGATTTTGCGGAAAAACTTTCAAAAAAGACCGAAATTCCTGTTGTTTATATAACAGATAATCCACAAAAAAAGCGTAAAAATTTTACCTATGTATCTGCCCCAACAGTTGAAGAATTTCTTGGTTATTTTGCAAACGCAGATTATACGGTAACCAATTCATTTCACGGAACTGCTTTTTCTGTAATTTTTCACAAAAATATGTTTGTTGAATATGAAACAGCAAAAGGATTTAATCACCGTGCAAAAAATCTTCTTCAGACAATAGGCATAAACCGAGAAATTAAAGACGGGGAAGCTGTTACAACAGATATTGACTGGAATAAAGTCGATAACATACTTCAAGCAGAGCGCAAACTCTCGCTTGATTACCTTAAAGATATAATTAAAGGGGAATAAATATGCAAATTTTTCCTTCAAAAAGTGAATGCTGCGGATGTTCAGCCTGTAAACAGATATGTCCTAAAGGCGCTATAGCTATGAAGCCTGATTCAGAAGGTTTTCTCTACCCACAAATTGATGTCTCACTCTGTATTGAATGCGGCGCCTGCCAAAAAATATGCGCATTTCAGAACGGTTATGAAAAGAACCATTCAAAGACAGCATATGCAATCAAGCATAAAGACTTTAATACTCGCTTTACAAGCCGTAGCGGTGCTGCATTTGTAGCCTTATCCGATTATATTCTTAATAAAAAAGGATCTGTTTACGGTGCTGCGTTTCAGGATGATTTCTCAGTCAGCCACATAAGAGCAACAGATCGTTATGTCAGAGATAAGTTTAAGGGATCAAAATATGTCCAGAGCGATATGAAAGACACATTTAAATCTGTCAAAAATGATTTAAATAACGATATGTATGTCATGTTTTCCGGAACAGCCTGTCAGGTTGCCGGACTTAAAAGATACCTTGGTAAATGCGACACCTCAAAACTCTATACATGTGACATTGCCTGTCACGGAGTTCCCTCTCCTATTATATGGAAAGAGTACCTCAAACATTGTGAAAAAAAGTTTTGCGGAAAAGTAACCAAGGCAGATTTTCGTGATAAAACTATAGGCTGGAATACCCACAAGGAAGCGATTTGGATTGATGACAATAAGCATATCCTTAACGGCTACACATATCTATTCTACGAAAACGATATTGAGCGTCCATCCTGCTACAATTGTAAATATTCAAACCTTGAAAGACCCGCCGATCTCACACTTGCTGACTTTTGGGGAATCGACCGTGTAGTTGAAAATTTCAATGACAACAAAGGAGTTTCTTTATTGTTGGTAAATTCCGAAAAAGGATCTCGTATTCTCAACAAAGTAATCGACAATATTCATTGTGTAGAATGTGACCTTAACGCTTCAATAAAGTCTAACCCTAATCTGTCACGCCCAACCGCAAAACCTGACAGTCGAGAAGATTTCTGGGATTTTTATTATAAAAACGGTTTTGAAAAGACATTTAAAAAATATTACAACAAAATCAGAATAAAGAAAATCAAAAGAAGAATAAAACTGAAGTTTTATAGCCTAAAAAACAAGGTATCCAAGCTTCATTGATTATTGAACCTCAGGAGGATTTATGAAATTATTATTTGCCTTACGCTCAATTTTTCTTCTTCCGCATTTCTTTGTATTTAAACTCTGTGAAAAACACGATGTTTTATGCAAGGATCTTGAAAGTTGGAGAAAACTTTGTCCTAAAAAAAACAATTGCAGTTATACATACTTATTTTTCTATATGATGTGTCATTTTAAGGAATTCAGAAATGTATTTTATCTGCGTCTTGGAAATATAAAATATTTTTTGAAAATTTTTTGCAAGCCCTTGGATTCGCTGTACTTAACCAGTAAAAATATGGGACCCGGCTTATTTATACAACATGGATTTTCTACAATTGTAGGGGTTGAATCTATGGGAAGTAATTGTTGGATAAATCAGCAAGTTACGGTTGGTCACACAGATAAAGGCAGACCAAAAATCGGAAACAATGTTAAAATAATGACAGGTGCAAAAG
>ERZ791753.529-NODE-529-length-34268-cov-13.430918_pt1 | contig 34268 bp, 29 predicted proteins | sample MGYA00509951_ERZ791753 | MGnify/ENA primary metagenome ERZ791753 (study PRJEB30046, sample SAMN00792026) | human gut metagenome | study: EMG produced TPA metagenomics assembly of the A metagenome-wide association study of gut microbiota in type 2... | reverse complement strand
CGCGACGAGCACGCGTTCGCCGGTCATGGGGTCGCGGAGCGTGCAGCCGGTGTCGTGCAGCGCGCGGACAGGGACCCGATTTCCTCCATACAGAAGCGTCATGGTCCGGATCTCACCGCCATGCTGGGCCGTGCAGGAAAAGATGGTATAGCAGAGCATATACAGAAGCCCTGCCAGCAGCAGGAGGCCCAGAACACTCACCGCGTAGAACGTGCCGCCCGGCAGAACCAAAACGCCTGTCCCGAACAGCTGCGCGGCTAAGACCGCAGCACCCGCAAACGCGCAGACTGCAGCCAGAAACAGAAGGCCCGTGCGGAGCGTCTGCCGGCCTGCGCCGAAGGCGATCAGCAGCATGATAACAAGACTCACCAGCTTCATCGGAAGTCCCTGCAAAACGCCCAGCGGGGCGAACAGCGCCGCTGCCGCGTACAATCCGCCGAACAGAGCCGCTGCCAGCAGGCGCAATCGTGCGATCCGGCCGCCGCCAAGCTTTGCCGCGCAGATGAGCAGCAGATAATCCACCGCACCATTGAGCAAAAAAGCCTCGTCTGCATAGACTGTCATCCGCATTCCCCCTGTTTGTCCGTGTTCCAAAAGCATACGCCGCAGAAGCAAAAAAAGAGGTCGCAATTCCAAGCGGAATTGCGGCCTATCGTTCGTCATGTTTTCCTTGTAATGTCAGATCTGCTTCCCGTCGCGCAGAATCTGGCGGATGTTTTTTTCCGCCTTGCTGCGCGGCAGCATCAGCTCATGCCCGCAACCGGTGCAGCGCAGGCGGAAGTCCATACCGCTGCGCAGTACGAGCCACTGCTTTGTGCCGCAGGGGTGCTCCTTCTTCATGACGAGGATATCGCCGACCTGTACGTCCATGGTTCTATCTCCTTCCTTCCCATGCCTGCATATATTGGAGCAGGAATTGGGGGGGATCTTATGCATCAGTTTCTTCCGGAGGGGCTGCACCCGCAGCCGGAGGGGTATACCAAAGAGGAATTGCTGCTGGCGATGCAGCAGCGGAAAATTTTGCAGGCGCCCGCGATCAAATGCGACGAGCGGCATGACCTGCATATCGCACTCGGCTGCTGCGCAGGGGTTATGCCGCGTGCAGAGGCCGCGCGCGGCATTCTTGGCGGCGAAACGCGGGATATCGCGATCCTGTCGCGCGTGGGAAGGCCCGTATGTTTTACTGTCATGGGCTTCGCACCGGATGGGACGGCGCTTCTGTCCCGGCGCAGCGCGCAGGAGGCAGCGCTGGAACATATCTTCCGCGAAAAGCGGCCCGGGGACATTCTGCCTGCCGTGGTCACAGGGCTTGCGCCGTTCGGCGCGTTTTGTGATATTGGCTGCGGCGCGGTCGGGCTGCTCGGATTGCGGAATCTCTGCGTATCGCGGCTGACGCATCCACGTGAGCTGCTGCGGGTCGGGCAGCAGCTGCCCGTTTTGATCCAGTCGCTTGATCCGGCGCGGCGGCGCGTGGGGCTGACGCTCCGGGAACTGCTCGGAACGTGGCAGGAAAACGCGGCGCGGTTCCGTGCGGGGCAGACCGTGACGGGGATCGCCTGCGGAAAAACGGATTATGGCGTGTTTATTGCGCTGACACCGAATCTGTGCGGGCTGGCAGAACGGGACGATGGACTGGAACCCGGCCAGCCGGTATGCGTGTACATCAAGGCCATTCACCCGGAGACGCTCAAGCTGAAGCTGACCGTCCTGCACCGGCTGGACACAGTGCCTCCGCAGCCGCTGCGCTTCACGAAGACGGAAGGACGGCTGGATGTGTGGCGGTACGGAAGCCGGGAGAACGCGAAGATCGTGACGGTGTTTTAATGCTTGGGTGATGAAGCGAAAAAGCAGAGGGGCGGCTTTCGCCGCCCTCTTAGTCTGTCAAAAAACGATGGAACGCAGTCGGATGACAGAGCAGCAGGGGAAGAGTGAAGGGGGCAAAGAGCCCCCTTCGCGTTCAATCAACCAGTTTTTCGAACTTTCCTAAAGTTTGAAAAACTGCCTCGGCGGGGCGAAAAGATGTTTTCGACACGCAGAGGGGCGGCTTTCGCCGCCCCTTAGTCTGTCAAAAAACGATGGAACGCAGTCGGATGACAGAGCAGCAGGGGAAGAGTGAAGGGGGCAAAGAGCCCCCTTCGCGTTCAATCAACCAGTTTTTCGAACTTTCCTAAAGTTTGAAAAACTGCCTCAGCGGGGCGAAAAGATGTTTTCGACACGCAGAGGGGCGGCTTTCGCCGCCCCTCTTGTGGAATTTAGGTCTTACAGCCAGCTCGGGTCGGAGATGAGCTTATCCCAATACTCATAGTCGTTGGTCTTTCTGGTGTAGGTGTGGCTGTTGGCAGCCTCCTCGACATCGAGATAGTACCAGGACGTGACGCTGACGTCATTGAAGGTGTTCAGACCGCTGAGCAGATCCGAGGTGGTCTGCGGCGCGCGATTCAAAACGCGGTTTAGGATGGCGACTGTTTCGGCGCGGGAGATGTACTTGTCGGGCGCGTAGGTCGTGCCGTAGCCGTTGATCCAGCCAAGCTCATAGGCTCTGGCGATATAGTTTGCCGCCCAGTGACCCTTGACGTCGGAGAAGTTCGTGTAGGCGCTTCCGTAAGAATTGCCGTCGCAGCGGGCAATCATCGCGGCGATCTCCGCGCGGGTGATCGGATCGCTCGGACGGAAATAGCCGTCAGAGCCACCGTTGACGATGCCGAGCTTCGCCATGGTGGACACAGCCGTGTTGTACCATGCCTTGGCCGGAACATCCTTGAAGGTGTTATAGGTGGTGGAGTAGGTCTTGCGGGTCGAATCCGTCAGGAGGCGGTAGAAGATGGAAGCCGCCTCGGCGCGGGTGATGGTCGCGTTGGGCTTGAACGAGCCGTTGGGATAACCCTTGATATAGGCGTAGTGATCTTCGCCGTTGAGCATGTACGGAACGGTGCTCGTGGCCTTCGTCCACATGGCAGTGAAGGTGTAGGTATTGCCGGACTTCGTCAGATCCCAGCCATAGAACGTGTAGCCGGTGCGCGCCGCGTCGGAAAGCGTGTAATCCTTGTCGATCTTGAACGACTGCTTGTTTGCGAACGGCATATTGTTCAGCCGGGCTGAGCCGCCGGCCGGGTCGATCACGATGGGCGTGTCGATGTAGAAGCGGGCATACTTGCTCTTGGCGTCGTCGTAGTCATAGTAGTAGACGTCGTAGGTTTCCGACAGGCCGTTCTTTGTCCACATGGCGGTAAAGGTGTAGGTATCACCGGATTTTGTCAGATCCCAGCCGTAGAACTTATAGCCGGTGCGGGCCGCGTCGGAGAGCGTGTAATCCCGGTTGATCCGGAACGACTGCTTCGTTGTAAAAGACATGGTATCCAGCCGGGCCGTGCCGCCGTTCGGATCGATGACGATGGGCGTATTCGCGTAGAAGCGGGCATATTCGCTCTTGGCATCATCAAAGTCATAGTAGAAGATGTCATACGTGTCCGCCTGACCGTTCTTCGTCCACATGGCGGTAAAGACGGGCTGGCCGTTGCGGTCATAGGTTTTATCCCAACCGTAGAACTTGTAGCCGGTGCGGGTCGCGTCATAGAGCGTCGCGTTCTTTGTCACGTTCAGCACTGTCTGTCTGTTCACGTATGTGGAATCCAGATAGGCTGCGCCACCGTTCGGGTCGACGGTCACAGTGCCGCCATAGGCAAGCGTCTCTTCCATGACGCGCGCATAATCATAGTCATAATAGGTGACCTTGACGTTAGAAACCGCCCATCTGGCTGTGAAGCGGGTTCTTGCCGCGTCATAATCCCAGCCCAGAGACTTCTGCGCTCCCTTGTAGGCAAACGTCAGCGTGCAGGAGCGCGTGACTGTGTAGCTGCCGGAAGCGGTGATCTTGACATTGTCGAGATAGGCCTCGGTGCCGCCGTTCAGGTCAATGTAGACAAAATCGCCTACGTTGACCGTGACCTTCCATTCCTGCTGATCGCGCGCATCGTTGTAGGTGATCTCACAGGTCGACACGGTATCGCGGTAGACCGGATACAGAATCGTGTTCTGGGAGAGGACAATGTTCTCGTTGGGCGCATAGAGGTTGCTGCCGTTCGTCGTCCAGCCCGCAAATACCTTGCCTGTGGGAACAGTCCATGTCTGTGGGAAGTTCTTGACCGTGTACATGGCGCCGACATTCGCGTCAACGACGTCGGGATCCGTCAGAGAAACCTCCATAAGCTGCCGGTAGGTCACCGTGTACGGGCCGACGGGCGGCGTCACACCGTCCTTTTGCCAGACAGCGTACAGAACAGCGTAGGTGCGTCCGCCGAACAGTTCGGTTACGGAAACAGTCTGGCCGTCGTTATAGATCTTCTGGCCGTTGGGGTCGGTGGCCCAGCCGAGGAAGGTGTAGCCATCTCTGGTAAAGTCATTGGCGCGGAGCGTGACTTTGCCAAATGCAACGTCACTCTCTGTGAGCTGCTGCAGTCTTTCGCTGGAACTTCCATAGCTTCCATCGTTTGCTTTGAAGGTGATGTAATTCCGGTCAGCTTCTGGACCGGCGGCCATCGCCGCCGGGATCAGGCCAACTACCATGACAAGGCACAGCAGAAGCGCCACAAAACGTTTTTTCATAAGCAATTCCTCCTTAATTTCATCCCCGGCAGGCGCTTACTTGCCGGGAGCGCATGGTACGCGTATGGGATCCCACACGCGCACCGGTTCGCAGGGGCTGCGCGGAGCGCTGTTCCTGCCCATCTTCTAGAGACATCGTAGCATAATGATTTTCAGAACGCAATAGGTGGTTTTCGGGAAATGTCCGCTTTTTCCGTGAAAAATCGAATATTTAAGAATTCTTAATGATTTTATGTCAACTTATTATCCAGATTATGAACAGTCGATCTCGAATTGATTTCAAAGAAATTTCAGAACGGTTACAGATACTGAAAGCCCTGCTGTTCCACACTTCAAATCCGAGGAGGATTTCTCCATTGAGATCAAGAATGATCCGAACAACAAGCTCAACAGTAAATACTGCTCGCTTGTTACCAGCAAGATCATGGTCGACGGCAAGGAAGCCGATCATTTCGAGCTTTCTATCGATATCAAGCAGGCTATCGCCGACGGCGTGATCGAGGCAGGCAATGACCTGTGCGTCAACTATACCGCTGTTCTGAATGACAAGGCCGACTTCTATATCATCGGCGAAGGTAAGAACACCAACACCGCTTATCTTGAGTACAGCAACAACCCCAACGGCGAGGGCATCGGCAAAACGCCTGAGAGCTCTGTCCACGCATGGACGTTTGCCATGATCGTTTCCAAAATCGACGGCACGACCAAGGCTCCGCTGACCGGTGCAAAGTTCGTCCTTTCCCGCAGGGCGGATCTTAAGGTCAGCGATATGCAGTGCGACGAAAACGGCAATCCGACCGTTAAGACTGATCTGCTCCCGATGTACACCGGCGACAGTGCGCGAGCACCTTATGAGCTTGCCACGGCTGAAAAAGTTGCGGCGGACACCAACATTACAACCCGCAAAGCCCGGACGAAGACAGCACAACGCACACCGTGATCAAGCGCTGGGACGACGCGGGCTATGAGCAGAAACGCCCCGATACGATCACGGTCACGCTCCTGAAGGACGGCACGGTCTGCGACACAAGGACTATCAGCCGCACGGACAGCTGGCAGTACACATGGAGCGGCCTTCCCCGGTACAACCCGGACGGCACGGAGATCGTCTGGGCAATACAGGAAAACGCCGTTCCCGGCTACATTTCAAGCATCCGGGAAACCGGCGATACGTTCATTCTGACCAATACACCTGAGCATCAGAAGCTTCCGCAGACGGGGCTTCTCTGGTGGCCGGTCCCGGTGCTTGCCGCGGCAGGCCTGCTGCTTCTGATTTTGGGCACGCTCTTGAAAAGGAAAAATGACCATGATTAAACGCGGAACGCTTTGCACGATTCTGGGGCTGCTGCTCCTTCTCGCCGCGCTGCTGCTCACGGCCTATAACCTCCGCCGCGATGCAGCCGCAGGCGACGCTGCCGAGCTTGTCCTTGAACGCCTGACACCCGGCCTGCCCCGGCAGGAAAGTCTTTCCCAGTCTCCCACTGGAGAGGGGAAAGAGGAGGCATTTGTCCCGGATTATGTGCTGAATCCGGAGCTGCCCATGCCGGAACGCGAGATCGACGGCCAGCGCTACATCGGCGTTCTGGATATCCCCGCGCTCGGCCTGTCGCTCCCCATCATCAGCACATGGAGCTATCCCGGCCTGCAGATCGCGCCCTGCCGCTACTCCGGCTCCGCGTATCTTGAAAATCTCGTCATTGCGGGGCACAATTACCGCAGCCATTTCGCGTCCCTCCCGCAGCTCCAGCCGGGCGATGCGGTCACGTTTACAGACATGGACGGGACTGTGTTCCGCTACAAGGTCGATTCCCTTGAAACGCTTTCTCCCTACGCCATATCCGATATGACCAGCGGCGGCTGGCCGTTGACACTCTTCACCTGTACCGTCGGCGGCCAGTCAAGGCTTGCCATCCGCTGCAGCGTCGGCTGATGTACTACAAAAATCAGAAAAGTCGTGAAACTCCGAATGTCCCATCGGAATTTCACGGCTTTTTGTTTTGCGTATTGCTTATTTCTTCGTGAGCGTCAGGTGATAATCGGCGCCGTCTTCACGGGCAGCCGCCTGATAGCCGCTGTGCGCGGCAAAGCGCTTGATGTTTTCAACGGCAGTTTCGTTGTCGACGAGAACTTCCAATGCAGCGGGATTGTCCTTCTTGATCGCGTTCTGCACCATCACGACGGGCATGGGGCAGAGATAGCCTCTTGCATCAACCATTTTTCTGTGCCCCCTGCTTCTTCATGCTGTTTACGATGGAGATCACCAGCACGATCACGATACCGAGCACCACTGCGACGCGGCCATTGGTGGAAACGCCGCCCGCAGAGCTTTCGGAGGCCGCGTTTCCGGCAAGGCCGAAGTTATGTGCGAACGCAGCGCCGACGATCATGCCGAACACCGTAACGGCAGAATCCGCGTTGCCGCTGCCGGCAAGAATGAGCTGACGCAGCGGGCAGCCGCCCAGCAGCACCGAGCCCCAGCCCGCGAGCAGCATACCGAGGAAGTTCCACACATGGTCGGAATGTGCAACCGGCTGTCCGGCGAAGCCGAGATTGAATTTATGCAGGCAGAGATTGCCGATGAGGACTGTGACGAAAATGGTGATGAAGCCCCACAGCAGGTGCAGATCCTTGAACATCATCGTGTCGCGCAGACCGCCGACCATGCAGATACGGGATTTCTGTGCCAGCGCGCCAACAACCAGCGCGATCAGCAGCGCGATCAGGAACGGGGCGTGCTTGGAGCCGGGGCCCTCCTCAGAGAGCTTGAACAGCGTGGGAACAGCCAGGAACAGGATCAGCAGGCCGACCATGACAGCGGGCAGCACCGTGCCGTCGAGCGTCTTGGTGGCGTAGTTCCGCTGAAGCGTGAAGCCCTTGCGGATGAAGATCGTGCCGAGGAAGATACCGGAGGCGAAGCCGGCCAGACCGACAACGGCGTTCAGATCGCCGCCAGCCAGACGCAGCACCATGCGCAGCGGGCAGCCTAGGAAGGCCAGCGCGCCGATCATGACGAATGCGCCGAGCACAAAGCGGAGCGCGGGAGACGAACCGGCTCTGGCTTTCCATTCCTTAGAGGCCAGCGCCATCAGGAAGCTGCCGAGCACAAGGCCGATGATCTCCGGGCGGACATACTGGACCTTGGCAGCAGAATGCAGACCCACAGCGCCTGCGATGTCGCGCTCAAAGCACGCGATGCAGAAGCCCATGTTGGCCGGGTTGCCGAGCGCCGTCAGCACGAGTGCTGCGATGCCGATGACAACACCGGTCAGAATGACGAACAGGTTTTCTTTTTTCATGTTCTCTTTCCTCCGATATAGTCGAACTAAGTTCGCCGAAGTTCGATATTCTGGAACAAGAATATCGAAAACGACGTGAATGCGGGCTTTTTCGCCCGCATTCGTTACTCTTGAATCAGAATAACACGCTTTTTCACGATTGTCAATCATTTTTCTGTTCGACATTTTCGAAAAATATTCAGAATCGAAGAAACGTTCAGAGCAGCAGCGCCGAACCCTGTTCCAGATCGTCGGACAGGAACCGGCGGTTGAGCGCATTCAGGACCCGCTTTTTATCCGCGCTCCACATGGGAGCGATCAGGCTGCGCTTCGCGCCGTCTCCGGTCATACGGTGAATGACCAGCTCGCGCGGCAGCACGCGTAGACAGTCTTCCAGTACGGACAGATACGCATCCAGCGTCATGGTTTCGAAGTTTCCGGCGGCGTAGTCCTCAGCAAGGTCTGTCCCGGACAAAACGTGCAGCAGATGGAGCTTGATACCGTCCGCACCGCTCTGACCGATGTAGCGTGCGGTCTGCACCATCATCTCCGGTGTTTCGCCGGGAAGTCCAAGGATCATATGCGCGACCACATGGATATCCAGCGCCTTGAGCTGCCGGACGGCATTGTCAAACACGGAAAGGGGATAGCCGCGCCGGATATACCGCGCAGTGGATGCGTGGATCGTCTGTAAGCCAAGCTCGACCCAGACAGGCTTCCTTTCCCGCAGCTCCGCGAGCAGCGCGAGGATCTCCGGCGGCAGGCAGTCCGGTCTGGTCGCGATAGACAGCGCGCAGATCTCATCCCGGTCGATTGCGGCCAGAAACAGCGGCCTTAATTGATCGGCGGGCGCATAGGTATTGCTGTAATCCTGAAAATAGGCGATATATCGGGCATCCGGCCCGGCCTTTGCCGCGACAAGGCGTTTGGCCTGGGCAAGCTGTTCAGAAACCGGGAGCGCGGCGGAGGCGGCGAATTCACCGCTTCCGCTGCAAAAGATGCAGCCGCGTGCGTCGAGCGTCCCGTCGCGGTTCGGACAGGTGCATCCGGCGGAAAGCGCCAGCTTATAGACCTTGCAGCCGAATGTCTCGCGCAGATACGCGTTCAGGGAGCGGTAATACATATGTCCTCCAAATGATTTGCGCGCCGCAGTCTCTGCGGCGCGCAAGCTGGTTCCTTACGATTTGGGAGCATCCAATGCTTCATCCTGCATGACCGCTTCAAATTGAGCGCGGTTCATATTTTCGTTTTCCATCAGGAAGCCCGCGATCTTATCCAGCCGTTCCGAATGCGCGGTCAGGATCTCCTCGCAGCGCTTGTATGCCTCGCGCATGATCGACTGCACCTGCACGTCGATCTCGCCTGCCGTTGCTTCGGAATAGGGCTTCGTTTTTTCGTAATCCCGGCCAATGAAGACCTCCTGACTCGACGAATAGGAGACAGGGCCAATCGCGTCCGACATTCCGTAGGTCGCGACCATATCCCGCGCAAGCTTTGTTGCGCGCTGGAGATCGTTCGAAGCGCCGGTAGAGATATCGCACAGCTTCAACGCTTCCGCAACACGTCCGCCAAGGAAGGAGACGACCGTCTCGAACATTTCATTGCGCGAAGCGTAGGATTTGTCATCCTGCGGCAGGCTGATGGTCATACCGCCCGCCTGTGCGCGGGGGATGATGGTGATCAGGTGCACGGGATCCTGCGAGTCCAGACAATACATACACACGGCGTGTCCGGCCTCATGGACGGCAGTGAGCATTTTTTCGGAGTGGCTGACGACGCGGCTCTTTTTCTCCGGACCTGCAATAACCTTGATCATGGCAGCTTCCAGATCCTGCTGCGTGATGGCGGCTTTGCCGTTCCGCGCAGCAAGCAGTGCACCCTCGTTCAGCAGATTCGCAAGATCGGCGCCGGTAAAGCCGGCGGTCGCCTTTGCGATGGCGGGCAGATCGACATTGTCTGCCAGCGGCTTTTTGCGTGCGTGGACCTGCAATATCTCCGCTCTTCCACGCCAGTCCGGCGCGCCGACATAGATCTGCCGGTCGAACCGTCCGGGACGAAGCAGGGCGGGGTCGAGAATATCCTTGCGGTTGGTCGCAGCGATGACGATCACGCCCTCGTTTGCAGAGAAGCCGTCCATTTCAACGAGCAGCTGGTTGAGCGTCTGCTCGCGCTCGTCGTGACCGCCGCCAAGACCTGCGCCGCGCTGACGGCCCACCGCGTCGATCTCGTCAATGAATACAATAGCGGGCGCAACACGCTTGGCCTGATCGAACAGGTCGCGCACACGGCTTGCACCGACGCCGACATAAAGCTCGACAAAATCGGAGCCGGAAATGGACAAAAACGCGACGTTTGCCTCACCGGCGACAGCTCTTGCCAGCAGCGTCTTGCCGGTGCCCGGAGGGCCGACCAGCAGAACGCCCTTGGGGATCTTCGCGCCAAGCTGTCTGAATTTATCCGGGTCGCGCAGGAATTCTACGATTTCGGAAAGCTCTTCCTTCTCCTCATCCGCGCCTGCAACGTCCTTGAAGGTAACGGCTTCGCCGTTCGGAACGCCGAAGCGGGCGTTTGCGCGCGTAAACTGCGACATGGCGTTCGGGCTGCCGCCGGAGCGGTTCATCAGGATGAACCAGACGAACAGCAACGCGACGCCGACGACGAGATAAGGCAGGACAGACCGCCAGATGGAGTTGACGGCGGGAAGATAGTTGTAGGACTTGAGAATGCCAGACGCGCTCTGCGCGGCAATGGTCTCGTCGAGGTCCTTGTGGAATGTCTCAATGTCGCCGATCCTGGCGGCTGCCGTGCCTGCCTGCGCCGTATCGCTGGCATACAGCGTCATGGTCAGCGTGTCGCCCTGTAAAACGAACGACTCGACCCGTTCATTTTCGAACAGGTCGAGCACGTCGGAATAGGCAAGCCTGCTGCTGTTCTGCGTGAGCAGGGACGAAGAGATCACCACAAGAACCAGCGCCAGAATCGCGATCAGAATGATCGTCTGTACGGTTTTGGGCTGTTGATTCACGGAGTATCTCCTTTTGAAAGAATAGATAGAAAGATCAGCTTACTGATCCTGATAGACGGAGGGCTTCAGAACGCCGACGAACGGAAGGTTCCGGTAATAATCCTCGTAATCCAGACCGAAGCCGACGACAAACGCGGGCGGAACGGTGAAGCAGGTGTAATCCGGCTTCAGATCGACCTTGCGGCCCGTGGGCTTGTCGAGCAGCGTGCAGATCCTGATGGACGCGGGCTTGCGCTCACGGAACATTTCGCAGATCATCTTGAGCGTGCTGCCGGAGTCGATGATATCCTCAAGGATCAGAACATGACGCCCTTCGATATCGTGATCGATATCCTTGCGGAACGTCAGCTTGCCGGTGGATTCCGTACCGCCCTCAAAGGAGGTGATGCACATGAAGTCCTCCTGCACAGGAATGCTGATGGCATTGGCCATTTCCGCAAAGAACGGGACGACGCCCTTGAGCACGCCGACAAGGATCGGGCACTTGCCGCGGTAATCCTCCGCGATCTGCGCACCGACCTCCTTGATCCGCGCGTGGATCTCCTCCTCGGAAACAAGAACGCGTTCAATGTCCTGAAGCATATCAGATTTGTTAATCATACAGCGAATCCTCTTTCTCTAATTCTTCTATTCTGATGATGACCGCGCGGTCGCCAGGGGCGGCTGCTCGATCAAGATTGACGCCGATCCCGTAGACGCCGAGAATTCCATGCTCGTCCGCAGCCACAGGGAGCAGGCCGCGCCTGTCCAGAGGAATCTTGCGGTCGATCATGAGCTTTTTCAGCGTTTTCCGGCCCCCGGAGACGCGCATTTCGTCGTGCGCCCGGCGCGGACGGAACAGGATCTGTGTAGTTGAGCCTATCGTATCACACTTTACGGCAAAAGTGGAGAGTGTATTTTGAATTTCTGAAAAATTTTCTTGCCATTCGCAGCAAACACGGAGCCCGAGCGGCTGAAGAACGGCGGATTCCCCGGCCAGAAGCGTGACCGGCTCGAATGCGGCAGGGGAGCCGGCAGTAAGAAGCAGCCGGTCGTATTCCCGCTGCGCCGAAAATCCGCCCGGCAGAGATGCGCGGGCAGAGGGGCATTCGGAAAACAGCAGCCGGTCGACGGCACTGATGTGCCGCTCCGAAAGCTTCGGCGCGTGAATTTCGCCGAGCAGCAGCTTGACAGCGCGCGTGCGGACAGCCGCCGGATATGCGGTAAGGGCACTGCACTGAATCCCATTCGAAAGCCGGGCCTGCCGCAGCGCTGCCTCTGCCTGCGCAGAAAGCTGCGCTTCGTCCGCCTCCAGAAGCCGGCACATACGAAACGCCGTTTCGCAGAGGGATGGATTCTCCGCTTTGAGAAGCGGGATGACAGACTGCCGCAGGCGGTTGCGCCGTGCGTCCGGAAGAAAATTGGTGCTGTCAGTCACATGGGAAAGTCCGTTTTGCGCGAGATACGCCTCGATCTCCGCACGGGAGACGGCAAGCATGGGCCGGATGAACCGCTCACGCCTCGGCGGAATGCCGCAGAGTCCGGCAAGCCCGGTACCGCGTGTGAGATTTAAAAGCACCGTTTCCAGATTGTCGTCCTGCGTGTGCGCCGTTGCAATTAAACCTGGCAGGGAAGAGAAGAACGTGTAGCGAAGTGCACGCGCCGCTTCCTCAACGGATTCGTGCGTCTTTGCCGCGCGGGCGCGTACATCACCGTTATCAACATGGAGCACGACACCCAGTTCGGCGCAGCGTGTACGGACAAAAGCCTCGTCGCGGTCTGATTCTTCGCCGCGCAGCTGATGATTGAAATGCGCCGCCTCGACCGTAATGCCGAGCGTATTCCGTAAGGACAACAAAACATGCAGCATACAGACGGAATCCGCTCCGCCGGAGACGGCACAGATCACGGTATCGCCCGGCTGCGTCATGCACTGCCCGCGCATCCACGAAAGAATTTTATCCGTCATGCTTCCATTCCAGATCGGAGAACGTAAAGAACTGCGGCCGCCACTGCAGCTTGACCGTCCCGGTCTCGCCGTGACGGTTTTTCGCAACAATGCACTCGGCAATGTTCTTGTCCTGCGTGTTGGGGTTATAATACTCGTCGCGGTAGAGGAACATGACGGAGTCTGCGTCCTGTTCGATAGCGCCGGATTCGCGAAGATCGGACAGCATCGGCCGCTTGTCGGTACGCGATTCGTTGGCACGGGACAGCTGGCTGAGACAGATGACCGGCACGTTCAGCTCCTTCGCCATGATCTTGAGCGCACGGGAGATATCACTGACGACCGTGACACGGTTGTCGCCGGATTTCCCGGGCGCGGCAGCGGTCATCAATTGCAGATAGTCGATCAGCACCAGCCCCAGATTGTCAAGCCTGCGGCACTTTGCATTGATCTCCGCGACCGTGATAGCCGGGTTATCGTCCACGCGGATATCCGTCTGGCTGAGCGCGGACGAGGCGATAGAGAGCTTTCCCCAGTCTTCCTCATCCAGATGACCGGTCGTAAGCTTCTGGTTTTCAACAAAGCTTTCCGTGGAAAGCAGACGCATGACCAGCTGTTCGCGCGACATTTCGAGCGAGAAAAATGCGACGGTCTTTTCATAGGTCTTCGCTACGTTTAGACAGATATTGAGCGCGATGGCCGTCTTGCCCATGCCGGGACGGGCGGCGATCAGGATCAGGTCGGTCTTGTTCAGGCCGTTGATCTTGCGGTCAAGATCGTGAAGCCCGGTAGACAGACCGGGGATCTCGCTGCCGGAGGCCGCCAGCTCTTCCAACCGGTCGTAGACGTTGATCATGACTTTGCCGATATGCTGCAGGCTGTCGCCGGTGTTCCCGCGGCGGAGGGAATAGATCTTTTTCTCCGAGACTTCAAGCATCTCCTGCGCTGTGCCGACGCCGTCGTAGACCATTTCCGTGATCTCAGACGACGCAGTCGCCAGCGCACGCAGGAGCGACTTGTCATGCACGATCGTGCAATACTGCTTGACATTGGCGGCGGTCGGCGTGATCTTCAAAAGCTGTGCGATGTAATCATAGCTTCTCTGCTCGTCATACACGCCGCGCTCTTTCATCTTATTGAGTACGGTAACGGGGTCGATCTTTTCCGAGAAGTTGAACATCGTATAGATCGTCTCGTAGATCTCACGGTTCTGCCGGAGATAGAAATCGTCCGGCTGCAGCATACCGACCACGTCCGGCACGCAGCGCTCGTCGATCAGCATCGAGCCGAGCACGGACTGCTCCGCCTCCAATGCCTGCGGGGCCTGCCGCTGAAGCAGTTCCTCATCCATAGATGTTCACATCCTTCCTGGAAATGATGGTCAGGCGCACTTAGGCTTCCTTGACCTCGATTTTGAGTTCTGCGTTGATCTCATAGCCGAGCTTGCACTTGACGGTGTAAACGCCGACCGACTTGATCGGCTCGTCCAGAACGATCTTCCGCTTGTCCAGCTGGACGCCAGCCTGCTTCGCAAGCGCCTCGGAAACCTCCGTGTTCGTGACCGAGCCGAACAGACGGCCCGCTCCGCCGCCCTTGGCGGTGACGACGACGGTCATATCCTTCATGCGGTTGCGCAGCTCGAGCGCTTCCGCGCGCTCCTTGGCCTGCCGTTCCTGCGTGGCCTTGTCGTTCATGCGCATGGTGTTGATGTTGTCTGCGGTCGCTTCCTGCGCAAGCTTGCGCGGCAGCAGGAAGTTGCGCGCATAGCCGTCGGAGACCTCGATCATCTGGCCGCGCTTGCCCTGACCTCTTACATCCTGTGTTAAAATAACCTTCATGTTGATAACTCCTTTCAAAGAGAATTGTCTGGTGCCGCTTATGCTGAAAGCGGAGGCCGGATATACCGTGCGCTGCTGTCCGGCGCTGGGCGCATATTGATGCCGGATACAATGCCCATCGCGAAGAACATTGTGACGAGCGAGCTGCCGCCGTAGGAAAAGAACGGCAGCGTCAGGCCGATGACCGGCACAAGGCCGATACACACGCCGATGTTGATGAACACCTGTGCCGTCAGCATACCCGCGATGCCGACGCAGATGAGACGGTTCATATAGTTACCGGATTTGATGCCGACATAGATGATACGGATGATGATGGCCGTCAGCAGAATGAGAACTGCCATGCAGCCGAGCATACCGAGCTCCTCGCCGATAGAGGAGAAGATCAGGTCGGTATGCTGCGCGGGGATCGTGCCGCTCTGCACCATCGTCCCGTGGTACAGTCCCTGCCCGGTGATCCCGCCGTTCTGAAGCGCGCGCAGGCTGCGGTTCATCTGGTAGCGCTGATCCTGCGCCGCCGGGTCGATGCGCGGGTCAAACAGCACCCAGATACGGCTGCGCCGGTCGTAGCTGAGAAACTGCCACAAAAATGGAGAAGCTACAAGCAGCACCGCAAACGCACCGAGGAACCACAAAAGGCTCACGCCGCCGACAAACGCCATAATGACGAAAATAAACAGATACTGCAGCGCAACACCCAGATCCTCCGACGCTACGACGATCAGGCCAAACATGAAGACCGTGATGACTGCGAGCCGCAGGACCGTTGAGATATGCGAGATCTTGTTCTGCCGGATGCTCATGGTCTTGGCCAGGATCATGATAAACGGAATTTTGCAGATCTCCGCAGGCTGGATGGAAAACGGCAGGAAGCTGAATGCCAGCCAGGAACGGTTGCCGCTTCGGATATCGCCGAAGGGGAACAGCAGAAGAATGAAGATCGCCGAGAAGATCAGCAGCAGCTCGCGCCGCTCGGCAATGATATCGACGTCGACCAGCGTGAAAAAGACATATAAAATAATACCAAGAACCAGCGCAAGGATCTGCGTGCGGACATACTGCGCGCTGCCCTTGACGTTTGTTGCGCTGGAAATGACCACAATGCCGAAGACGCTGGCGGCAATACAAAGGCTCAGAAGGATCATATCTGCGCGCCGGACAAAGCTGCCGATCGCTTTCCATATCCCGTGCATAAAGCCGCCTCCTTTGAATGCGAAAATAAAGCTTGAAAAAAGGAATCCTAATTCAATTTTACATTGTATCAAAAAAGGACGAATAAGTAAACCACGATTTTCAAATTGCCGTGGTTTTGGTATGATTTTGAATTGATTTTACTTGATTTCTGTGTTATAATGCGGCAGATATAAAATGGGGCAGATAGGGGGCTTTGGTATGCAGATCACCACGCACAGCGCGGACGAAACGCAGGCGCTTGGACAAAGACTGGCAAAGCGCCTCCTGCCGGGCGATGTGATCGCCTATTTCGGCGATCTGGGAGCAGGAAAGACGGCCCTCACGCGCGGCATTGCGCAGGGCCTCGGTGTCACAGATCTCGTGACCAGCCCGACCTATACCATTGTCAATGAATACCTGACGGGCCGCATCCCGCTGTTCCATTTCGATATGTACCGCCTCGGCTCCTCGGACGAGCTGTTCGACATCGGCTGGGAGGATTATCTTGCACGCGGCGGCGTGTGTGCCGTCGAGTGGAGCGAAAACGTGGAAGACGCACTGCGGGACGCAATTCATATCACCATCGAGAAAGACCCGCTTGAACCCGATACCCGCCGCATCACCATCGAAGGAGGGAGCCGATTTGAAGCTGCTGGCATTTGAATCCTCTGCGAAGGCAGCCGGTACGGCGCTGCTGTCCGACGGCTGCCTGCTTGCGGAATATATGCAGAATTCCGGCCAGACCCACAGCAGAACGCTGATGGAGCTGGCAAAAAATATGCTCTCCGGCTGTGATCTGACCCCACAGGATATCGACGCTGTCGCCGTCGCCGCCGGGCCCGGAAGCTTTACGGGCGTGCGCATCGGCATGGCCTGTGCCAAGGGCTTCGCGTGGGGCCGTCAGCTCCCGCTCTACGGCGTTTCGACGCTGGAGGCCATGGTGCGCGGCGCAGCCTGCGCCAACGGCGTTTACTGCGCCTGCATGGACGCGCGGAAGGGGCAAATCTATAACGCGCTGTTCAATTGGACCGATGGAGCGCTCCTGCGCCGCACAGAGGACCGCGCAATCGCAATTTCAGAGCTGTCGCAGGAGCTGAAAAATATTCCAGGCCCTGTGTATCTCGCCGGCGACGGCGCGAAGCTCGTTTTTGCCACATTGAAGGAGGAGAATCTGCCGCTGCGGCTGCTTCCCGAGCATCTGCGCCAGCAAAGGGCCTCCGGCGTGGCGCTGACCGCAATGGAAAAGATCGCCGCGGGCGAACCGGCAGACGCCGCCGCGCTGACGCCCAATTATCTGCGTCAGGCGCAGGCAGAGCGCACGCGGCAGCATGACAAGGACTTTTATTTGAAAAAATAATTGAATAGAAAAGACAAAGGAGCAACATCATGAGCACGAAAGCATTTGGAGAACACGTACACGTCATGGATCATCCGCTCGTCGCGCACAAGCTGACGATCATGCGCGATAAAAACACCAGCGTCAAGGATTTCCGGGAGCTGGTCAGCGAGATCGGGATGCTCATCACCTATGAGGCCACCCGTGATCTGCCGCTCACCACCAAGACGGTCGAAACGCCGATCTGCACGGCGGAGGAGCCGACGCTGGCCGGTAAGAAAATTGCAGTCGTGCCCATTCTGCGCGCCGGTCTTGGACTGGTTGACGGCGTTCTGCGCATGGTTCCGTCTGCCCGTGTCGGCCACATCGGTATGTTCCGCGACGAGGAAACGCTTGAGCCGCACGTCTACTTCTGCAAGATGCCGAAGGACATCGCCGAGCGCGATATCATGATCGTCGACCCCATGCTCGCCACCGGCGGCTCTGCCGACGCGGCGATCGCCGAAATGAAGAAGCGCGGCTGCCACAACATCAAGCTCATGGTCCTCGTTGCTGCTCCCGAGGGCATCGAACTCATCACCAAAAAGCACCCCGATGTTGAGCTTTACTGCGGCGCAGTCGATGAGAAGCTCAATGAGCACGGCTACATCGTCCCCGGCCTCGGCGACGCGGGCGACCGCATCTTCGGCACCAAGTAATTCAGAGTCTTTTTCAGCGCGCGGACGCTGTGGGTGCTGCGGTTTCCTATGTGCCGGAAAGCTGGCAGATTTGCCGGGAAGGCGGCATTTACCGGAGGCGTCCTCCTTTCTATCATCTTCTTGTAGTGAGGAGGTGGCTTTGTAATATGCAGATAGAGAAAAACATTGCAGCCACATTACAGCGCAAAATGAACGCGGCTGGAAAGACGAAGCTGGAATTCTCAAAGGAACTCGGCATTCCGCGTTCGACCTTTCAGGAATATCTGAAGGGGGACAAATGCCTGCGCTCGGATTCCATCGAGGAGCTTGCGAAAAGCCTCTCGATTTCACCGGCCCAGCTGATTTCAGGGCCGGAATACGCGGATGCGCGTGGATTATTCAGCGCGGACGCGCTGCTTGCGGAGCTTCAGACGCTGCACCCGCGTGCACAGGAGCTTGCAAAGGAAGCTGTTTCGCTTTTACAGACCGCGTTTCGGATCTCAGCCGAGTGGGACAAGCTGGACACGCTTTCGGCAGACCCGGTCAGCGAGGTTCCGGAATCCGCTTACCGGTACGTGCTCTACGAGGCGCACGGCGCGGCAAGAATGCTTTATGCATACGGCATTTTGGGCCAGCAGTACCTGAGCGGCTGCTGGACGACCATTGCAATCACCGCGCCCTTTTCCAACAACCGTCCCGGCGTCGTCCGGCTGACAAAACTCTGTACCGATCAGCAGCTCGAACCCATCCACATACTCGACGTGATCCACGATTTTATGGATCTCGAAACCAGACCATTTTGAACAACAAAACGGCGGCCGATCGGCCGCCGTTTTGCATGGAATTCAACAATTGCCTGCAAGCTGCGCAGAGGCGGACAGAGTTGCCCGCCCCACGTGCAGGTGAAAAGACTCCCTCAGAATACCACGACCAGCAGCATTTTGAACTGCTCCTGACCGTAGACGGCGTGGGGATGGCGCGCGGGCATGACGATGGACTCGCCCTCGTGCAGCTCGTATGGCACGCCGTCGATGGTGATGCGGCCCGTGCCGTCAAGGCAGGTGACGAACGCGTCACCGCCGGATTCGTGGGTGCTGATCTCCTCGCCCTTGTCAAAGGCGAAGAGCGTCACACTCAGCACGTCGTTCTGCGCAAGGGTCTTGCTCACAACCTGACCGGGCTGATACGCGACCTGCTCTTTGAGCGTCAGAACCGTGGATTTTTCAATATTTTTAAGGCCGTACATACTGTTTCCTCCTGCTTATGATTGGATATGCTTATCATACCCGCTTTTTCGAAAATAAGCTGTCAGATTTCCAGCATAGTTTTTTTTAATCCTGTTGCCTTTTTTGAGAATGTATGCCAAAATACTGGCATACGTGCCAGTTAAAGAAACTGCATCACAAGGGAGTACTCCCTTGTGCGGAGCAAAGCTCCGCACAAGCCGCCCGCTGACCCTGCGTTTTCTTCGGAGTCCGGGAAGCGCGAACACCGAAAGAGAGGATCAACTATGAAAAAACGACTGCTCAGCATCCTGCTCATGTGCTGTATGGTGCTGACACTGCTGCCAACAGCGGTCTTTGCGGAGGACAGTGCGGAAGAACCGCTTGTTTGCAGCTGTGAAACGGCCTGCACGGCGGACAACATGAACAAGGAATGCCCTGTCTGTGGAGCGGAGAATACCATACCGCAGAACTGCGGTCAATACATCCCTGTTGAGGACAGAACCGGCGAAAACGGCAGCACCGAGAGAGCCGATGATCCGAATGGTCCCATAGAGCTGAGTGCCGCAGATCAGGTACAGGCCATGATCGACGGTTTACCGAACGCAGAAGAAATCACTGAAGATAACGCTGAGGAAGTCAAGGCGCAGCTTGAGGCTATCGACGAGGCGAAGGAGAAGCTCTCCGACGAGGAAATCGATGAGCTGGATATGACCCGGTATGCGGAAGCTGCCGCTGCATTGGGGGCGCTGGCTGCGCCAATGCTATTGGCTAATGATTCGCCTGACGAGCAGTTTTCCCTCAAGCCCGGCGACAGATATTATTTTGACCTTTCGGCGATGGGCATTCCCGGCACGGTAAACGGCAGACTGCCGGACAGCACCCTGCACTATGTTCCCTTTACCTACGCAGGAACGGTGAACGCCTACAAGCTCACATCAGAGATGGCCACCACCGAGGAATATGCAGAGCAGAACAAATATGCCCATAGCCTGTTCGTGGCGGACTATGTCGTAACGCATACGATTAGCTGGGGTGGCCTGAATGACGAAGGTCTGATTTTCGGCAAAAATTATGCCAGCGGCGGCGTGGACTATACGCTGCGTGCGCCGTCCACGGGAAGTGACGATACAGGCTCGGGTGAGTCCCAACACGTCACGCCGTCAAATAATGAATGGGACAGGATACTGAACAAGAACAGCGGATATATCCAAAACTGGAATGAAATGTATTCGTGGGGACAGGATACTGTTTCTTTCGACGCGTCGGGCCGTGCGGTTCGCGGGTACAGTTCGGCCCGCTACTGGATCAGCAACTATGCTATGGACTTCAGCCCGCGCCTCGGTTTCCGCCCCGTCCTTGAAGTCCTGAACCCTGACACACTGGGTTCTGGCGGACTGAAGGTCGTTACCCTTGACCTTGGCGGCGGCAAGCTGGGTAATAGCTCCGAGGATATTCAAATCATCGTGAAAACCGGCAGCGAGTTTACCGCGCCCGCGTCCGACGGTTTGACCCGCCCGGACGGAGATACGGGCAGTTACTTTATGTGGCTTGGCAGCGACGGCAAGCTCTACGCGCCCGGTGCCAGTGTTCCGGCTGATGTGACGACCCTGACGGTGCAGTGGACAGCCCCGACCTATGCCGTAACCTTGAATACGAACGGCGGCACGATCAACAGCGGCAATGTCACCGGATACACCTATGGCGTGGGCGCAACACTCCCGGCGGCGGACGATATGGACTATACCGGCCACACGTTCAAGGGCTGGTATGACAACGAGAGTCTGACCGGCGATCCTGTGACGGCAATCGGCGGTACAGAAATGGGCAATAAGGAATACTGGGCGAAGTGGGAGATCAATCAGTATACCATCACCTTCGACACCGCCGGCGGCAGTGAAATTGCGCCCATCACGCAGGACTACGGCACCGCCGTCACCGCGCCCGAACCCCCCGCCAAGCCCGGCTATACCTTTACGGGCTGGAATCCTGCGCTCCCGGCAACGATGCCCGCCGAAAACCTGACCGTCACGGCGCAGTGGACAGTCAATCAGTACACCATCACCTTTGACACCGCCGGCGGCAGTGCCATCGCACCCATCACGCAGGACTACGGTACAGCCATCACCGCGCCCGCCGCCCCGACAAGAGAAGGCTATACCTTCACCGGTTGGGACAAGACGATCCCCGCGACCATGCCTGCCGGGGATATGACCATCACGGCGCAGTGGACGGTCAATCAATACACCATTACTTACGATCTGGACGGCGGCACGGCAGAGGGCAACCCCGACATCTACACCGTCGAGACGGACGCCTTTACCCTCAAGAACCCCACACGCCCCGGCTACACCTTCACCGGCTGGAGCGGCACCGGCCTGACGGGCGAGGATAACCTGACCGTCACCATCCCGAAGGGCAGCACCGGCAACCGCAGCTATACCGCGCACTGGTCGCTGAATACCTACTCTATCACGTATGACCTGAACGGCGGTACTGCCTCCGGCAACCCGACGTCCTATACCGTGGAATCGGCAACAATCACGCTGAATCAGCCGACAAAGACCGGATACACGTTCACGGGCTGGAGCGGCACGGACCTGACGGGCGAAGACAACCTGACCGTCACGATTCCCGCAGGCAGCACCGGCGACCGCAGCTACACTGCACACTGGTCGCTGAATACCTACTCTATCACGTATGACCTGGACGGCGGTACGGCTTCCGGCAATCCGGACTTCTATACCGTGGAATCGTCGACCATTACCCTGAATCCGCCGACAAGAACCGGCTATACGTTTATCGGCTGGAGCGGAACTGATCTGTCTGGCAGCGACAACCTGACCGTCACCATCCCGACCGGCAGCATCGGCAACCGCAGCTACACGGCACACTGGTCGCTCAATACCTACTCCATCACCTACGATCTGGACGGCGGCACAGCGTTCGGGAATCCGGATTCCTATACCGTAGAATCCGCGGCAATCACGCTGAACGAGCCGACAAAGGCCGGATATGTCTTCACCGGCTGGAGCGGCACAGACCTGGTGGGCGAAGATAATCTGACTGTCACGATTCCGGCAGGCAGTATTGGCGACCGCCGCTATACGGCGCACTGGGAATTCGACCCGACGATTATCGCCGCGCTCAATCCCACGCCGAACGTAGACTTCCTCGACGTTTCCCGCACCGACTGGTTCTACTATGACGTGCGCTACGTCTGCGAAAACGGCCTGATGAACGGCACGTCCCGCAACCGGTTCAGCCCCTACGGCACGGCGACGCGCGGTATGCTCGTGACGATCCTGTACCGCATGGAGAACGAGCCGAGGTGCTTCGGCAGCGCGGCGTTCTCGGATGTAAAGCCCGGCGCGTATTATGAAAAGGCAGTCGTCTGGGCCTCGCAGAACAACATCGTCAGCGGCTACACCGACGGAACCTTCCGCCCCGACGCGCCCGTCACGCGTGAACAGCTGGCCTCCATCCTCTACCGCTATACCCTCTATCGCGGACAGGATGTGAGCGCCGGTGAAACCACCAGCCTCACCGGCTATGGCGACGCACAGGCCGTGTCCAGTTACGCGCTGCCCGCCATGCGCTGGGCCTGCGGCACGGGCATTCTGCAAGGCGCAAACGGCAAGCTCAACCCCTCCGGCCTCGCCACCCGCGCCCAGCTCGCAGCCATGCTGCACCGGTATCTGACAAAATAACAGCGCTGAACCACGCGGGCAGGCATAATTTGTGCCTGCCCGCATATTATTCATAAAACGTTCACAACTATCGCCTATACTGACAAAACCTGCGGTGCAAAAACGCGTCTGTAGGATGACGCGGGATTTTCCCGCGTCAGAAAAAAGATTCCAAAGGAGTTCCAACATGAAAAAACTGATTGCGATGTTTCTGGCCGCTTTGACGGCAATTTCCCTGACAGCCTGCGCGGCAAAGTCTGGCGCGCAGCCGGACGCGTCGGAAATTCCCGACGCGCTGACCATCCTGAACACCGTCTGGGCAAGCTATTCCGAAGACGAAAAATTCCCTGCGGCGGGCGGCGATTATTCCGAAGACAACATGACCGATGGCCAGCCCGGAACGGTCGGCCTTGAAAACGCGTCCGATGTCGAATATCTGCTGAGCATTCCTGCATCCGTCGTCGCGATGGCGGACGACGGCGCGTCGCTGTTCCACATGATGAACGGCAATACCTTCACCTGCGGCGCGCTGCGCCTGACCGATGCGGGGAAGCTGGATGAGGCAGCAAAGGAAATCCGGGACTATATCATGGCCAAGCAGTGGATGTGCGGCTTCCCGGACAAGCTGATCGTCGTCTCGGTTGACAACTATCTGATCTCGTGCTTCGGCGCGGAGGATCTCGTCAACACCTTCCGCGACAAGCTGCAGGCCGCGTATTCTGGCGCTGTTGTCATCACTGACGAGCCGATCGTGGCGTGAAATAATTAATTTATGTAAACCGAAAGGGCCGCCATGCTGTTTTCTAGTGTTCCGTTTCTGTTTTATTTTCTCCCCACTGTCCTGCTTGTCTACTTTCTCGTACCCAAACGGGCGAAAAACGGCGTGCTGCTCCTGTCGAGCCTTGTGTTTTACGGCTGGGGTGAGCCGCGCTATCTGCCGGTCATGCTCGTCTCCATCCTGCAAGGCTATATTTTCGGACGGCTGATCGAGCGCTTCCGCGATACCAGGCGGGCGAAGCTGTTTCTGGTCCTGTCTGTTCTCCTGAGCCTCGGGACGCTTGCGTATTTCAAGTATGCCGATTTCATGATCGCAAACCTGAACGCGCTGACCGGGCTGTCCGCGCCGCTGCTGCGCCTTGCGCTCCCGGTCGGCATCAGCTTCTATACGTTCCAGATCCTGAGCTACACCGTGGACGTGTACCGCGGGACGGTCCCGGCGCAGCGGAATTTTATCGATCTTGCAGCCTATATCGCCATGTTCCCGCAGCTGATCGCCGGGCCGATCGTCCGCTATTCCGATATCGCCGTGCAGCTGAAAACACGCGAACACAGTGTGTCAGAGGCGGCCGCTGGCGCGCGGCGCTTCATTCTGGGCCTTGCGAAAAAGATCCTGCTTGCCAATCTGCTCGGAGAGCTGGTGTCAAGCTTCCGCGCGTCCGCCGATTTGTCGGTCCTGTATTACTGGCTGGGCGCGATTGCGTTCACCCTGCAGATCTACTATGATTTCTCTGGCTACAGCGACATGGCCATCGGCCTTGGCCGGATTTTCGGCTTCTGGTTTCCGGAGAACTTCCAGTACCCCTATCTGTCCGGCAGCATCACGGAATTCTGGCGGCGCTGGCATATTTCGCTCGGCTCGTGGTTCCGCGATTATCTCTATATCCCGCTTGGCGGAAACCGGAAGGGGAGCGCCCGGCAGCTGCTGAATATCCTGCTCGTCTGGCTCGCGACCGGCCTGTGGCACGGCGCGGCGTGGAATTTTGTCCTGTGGGGTCTTCTGTACGCGGTTCTGCTCACGGCGGAAAAGCTGTTTTTGCTGCGTGGACTTCAAAAGCTACACGTGCTGAACCACGTCTATGTACTCCTGTTTGTGACGCTCGGCTTCGTGCTGTTTGATGCGTCCAGCGTGCAGGACGCCGCGCAGTCCATCCGCGCCATGTTCGGCGGCGGGGGCCTGCCGCTGGTCAGTGCGGAAAGCCTGTACGAGCTGCGCAGCTGCACCGTGCTGCTCCTGCTTGCCGTTGCCGGCGCAACGCCGCTGGCGAAAAGCCTGTGTGCAGCAGTCCAGCGCAGCCGAGCAGGAAAAACGGCTCTTGCGGTTCTGGAGCCGGTCGGTCTGACCGTGCTTCTGGCTGTCTGTACGGCCTTCTTGGTTGACGGCTCGTTCAATCCGTTCCTGTATTTCCGGTTTTAGAGGGGAGGCCCCATGGAAAAACGAAAGAATCTTGCAGTCGTCTGCCTGACGGCGGCGTTCCTGCTCGGATTTCTGGTCTGGAGCCTTCTGAAGCCGGATGATGCGGTTTCGCAGAGTGAGCGCCGGAAGCTGGCGCAAAAGCCGGAGCTGACGGCCGCTTCTGTGCTGAACGGCACGTTTATGACGGATTTCGAATCCTATACGCTCGACCAGTTCCCGCTGCGCGACGGCTTCCGGCGGCTCAAGGCTGCTGTTCTGCTGGATATGCTGCGCGAAAAGGATAATAACGGCATCTATCTTGCGGACGGCTATGCCGCCAAGCTGGAATATCCGTTGGACGAGTCCTCCGTCCTCCATGCCGCAGAGCGCTTCCGGAATATCTATGAAACGTACCTGTCCGGGACAGATGCCAGAATCTATGAAGCTGTTATCCCGGATAAGGGAGCGTTTCTTGCGCGGCAGAATGGCTATCCGTCGCTTGACTACAGTGCGTTTTCCGCGCTGCTTCAGAAGAATATGCCTTATGCGGAAGCAATCGACCTGATGCCAGTGCTGTCTCTGAACAGCTATTATCGTACTGATCTGCACTGGAGACAAGAGGCGATTGTGCCGGTTGCAAGTCAATTAGCAGAAGCAATGGGTGTGAAACTGTCGGAGAAATATGATAAGGTGACGGCTGACACGCCATTCTACGGTGTCTACTGCGGACAGTCGGCTCTGCCGCTTGCCCCGGATACGCTCCGCTATCTGACGAGCGAGACGCTTCTCGGCTGCACCGTCTACGATTATGAAACGGCCAGCACCGGGCCGGTCTATGATCTGCCCGCGCTGGAAGGGGAGGACCCGTACTCCGTGTTCCTCTCCGGCTCAAAATCCCTGCTCACGATCACGAACCCCAGTGCGGATACGGACCGCGAGCTTGTGATCTTCCGCGATTCGTTTGCAAGCAGCCTTGCGCCGCTTCTGACCAGCGCCTATGCGAAGATCACACTGGTCGATATCCGCTATGTGCAGCCGGAGCGGCTTGGCCGCTGGCTGACGTTCGATTCACAGGATGTCCTGTTCCTCTACAGCGTCTCCGTTCTCAATCACAGCGAAACCCTCAAATAAAAAACGCCCGGCGGCCAGTCATGGACGCCGGGCGTTTTGCGTGCGGTTCTGCAAAAACTCCTGCATAAAATGCGTTATGTCAACAATATCCGTGCGTTATGTCGTGAAAGTTCTTCGTTTTTCGCCCCTGAAAGATACTGGCAAAAAGACGTGTATTTGTCGAAATATGTGGGAAATTTGCGTGTTGACAAATCTGTTGACAGTGTGAATAACTTTTTGCGGCTTCTATTTCAAAAAAATTATGGTGAACCTTGTGCTTTATGGCTCCGGCATGGCGGACAGCATCTGTTCCAAAACGGGCAGATGCGAACCGCTCAAGGGTGTCAGCGGCAAACGCGGCAGACCGGCCGGAATGCCCTCCAGCGCCAGCGCCTGCTTCACGGGAATCGGGTTGACCTCGCAGAAAAGCGCGTCTACAAGCCCCATCAGCGCCGTCTGGATCCGTCCCGCCTGCGCGTATTCGCCAGTCTGACAGGCGCGGACCATCTGCAGCGTCAGCTTAGGCCGCACATTGGACAAAACGGAGATCGCACCCCTCGCGCCGACCGCCATCAGCGGTACGGTCAGATCGTCGTTTCCGCTCCAGAGCGGAAGCTCCTCCGCGCAGGCGTCCAGAATGCGCATGGCCTTCGGGACGCTGCCGCTGGCCTCCTTGATCCCGCCGATGTTCGGATGCGCGCAGAGCGCACGGCACGTCTCGACCGAGACGTCCACGCCCGTGCGGCTCGGCACGTTGTAGACGATCACGGGGCAGGGGACGGTGTCGGCTGCCGCGGTATAATGCGCGATCAGCCCTGCCTGCGTACACTTGTTGTAATAGGGTGTCACCAGCAGCACGGCGTCCACGCCCATAGACGCAGCGACACGGCTCAACTGCAAGGTGTGAGCCGTGTCGTTTGTACCGGTTCCGGCGATGATTTTGCATCGTCCGGCGCAGTATTTGACTGTGTGCGCGATCAGCGCAAGCTTTTCGTTGTCCGTCATGGTGGAGGCCTCTCCGGTCGTTCCGCAGACGACGACCGCGTCGACGCCTGCGGCAAGCTGCAGATCCAGCAGCTGATTCATGACGGCAAAATCGACCGTACCCTGCTTGAACGGCGTAACGAGCGCAGTCGCGACGCCTTCAAAAACGGGCTTTTTCAAAGAATCGCTCCCTTCGGGATCATTTCCTTGTGATATATCCTTCTGCGCAAAGCAGTTCCGCCAGCAAAACAGCGCCGCCGGCTGCTCCGCGCAGGGTATTATGAGACAGGCAGACGAATTTGTAATCGTACTGCGTATCGGGGCGCAGACGGCCGATGGAGACGGCCATACCGCCCTCAAGCATACGGTCGAGCTTCGTCTGCGGACGGTCGGCTTCCTCAAAGTAATGCAGGAACTGCCTGGGAGCCGACGGCAGCTTCAATTCCTGTGCGCGGCCCGAAAACGCTGCCCAGTCTGCCTTGATCTGCTCCAGCGACGGCTTCTCGCCCTTGAACGAAACGAAGCACGCCGCCATATGACCGTCCGAAACAGGCACGCGCAGACACTGCGCGGTGATGTTGGGTTCCGTCGCATTGACGATCTTATCGCCCTCGATATGGCCCCAGAGCTTCATCGGCTCCTGCTCGGACTTTTCCTCCTCGCCGCCGATATAGGGGATCACGTTGTCGATCATTTCCGGCCATGTCTCAAATGTTCTTCCTGCGCCGGAAATTGCCTGATATGTGCAGACCAGCGCCTTTTCCACGCCGTATTTCATCAGCGGGTGCAGTGCCGGGACATAGCTTTGCAGGCTGCAATTGGATTTGACGGCGATAAAGCCGCGCTTTGTGCCGAGCCGCTTGCGCTGTGCGTCGATGATGCGGATGTGGTCGGCGTTGATCTCCGGCACGACCATCGGCACGTCGGGCGTGTGGCGGTGGGCGGAATTGTTTGATACGACCGGGCATTCGAGCTTCGCGTATTTCTCTTCCAGCGCCTTGATCTCGTCCTTTTTCATATTGACGGCGCAGAAGACAAAGTCGACCTGCCTCGCGATCTCCTCCGCGTCCGCCTCGGCGTCCATCACGATCATGGATTTGACGCTTTCCGGAATTGGTTCAGCCATATGCCATTTTCCTTCGATCGCCTGCGCGTAGGTCTTGCCTGCGCTGTGCGCGCTGGCGGCCAGCACGACCGGGGTGAACCACGGGTGGTTTGCCGTCAGCAGCACGAACCGCTGCCCGACCATGCCCGTTGCGCCAATGATACCAACTCTGAATTTCTCCATGATGAAAGCTCCAATCCTCAAACTCGCCGGAAAGTTCCGGTTGCATATCATTTTGGAATGTAATATAATACATTTGGTTTGTGCAGAAATAAGATGTTCTTGCACGATGGACAAATGTCCGCGAATTCCAGCGGCCTCATCATATCATATTCATTCCTGCCTGTCAATGTGAATCGCGGAAAAAATCGGCGTATTGGAAAGGGCTGTATTTGTTGAAAACACATGATTTTTATTACGATCTGCCGGAGGAGCTGATCGCGCAGACGCCGCTGGAGCGCCGCGACGCGTCCCGGCTCATGACGCTCGACCGGAAAACGGGCGAGGTCACGCACCGGCATTTTTACGACCTGCTTGAGCTTCTGCAGCCAGGAGATTGCCTGGTCATGAACAACTCCCGTGTGCTGCCCGCACGCCTGCTCGGCCATCGGGTGCCGACCGGCGGCGCGGTCGAGGTGCTGCTGCTCAAGGATCAGGGAAACGGCGTCTGGGAGTGCCTTACGAAGCCGGGCCGCAAGACGCACACCGGGACAGAGCTGTCCTTCGGAGACGGCGATCTGACGGCGACCGTAGTAGGGGAGAGGGACGACGGCAACAAGCTCGTGCAGTTCCACTATGAGGGGATCTTCCTTGAGGTGCTGGAACGGCTCGGAAAAATGCCTCTGCCGCCGTACATCAAGGAAGAATTGCAGGACGGCGAACGCTACCAGACCGTCTATTCCAAAATCAACGGCTCTGCCGCCGCACCGACAGCCGGTCTGCACTTTACGCAGGAGCTGCTGGACAAGCTCGCTGCCAAGGGCGTTAAGGAAGCGTATATCACGCTGCACGTCGGCCTCGGCACGTTCCGTCCCGTCAAGGCTGCGGAAATCACGGAGCATCATATGCACTCCGAATTCTGCATGATCTCCAGGGAAACCGCGGATATCATCAACGAAACCAAACGCGCAGGCGGGCGGATCGTCTGCGTCGGCACAACTTCCTGCCGGACGCTGGAATCTCTGGCTGACGAAAACGGGTATTTCCATGAAGCCTCCGCATGGACGGATATTTTCATCTATCCCGGCTACAAATTCAAGGCCATGGACGCGCTCATCACAAACTTCCACCTGCCGGAAAGCACGCTCGTCATGCTCGTCTCCGCATTCGCAGACCGTGAAAAGATCCTGAACGCCTACAACATCGCCGTGCAGGAACGCTACCGCTTCTTCTCCTTCGGCGACGCGATGTTCATCTCGTGATTTTGCATAAAATAGCATTACTTAGATAGATTGAAATTATGCAATATTACCAATCGGTAAGAACGAAATACCATATGGTAACATCGGTTGACCGATGTTGATAAAACATTTCGGGAAGAATTGATATCGGCGTAACTTTTTCGTTCAAGAAAAACGTTCATTGTTGACTTAGAAAAATAATATGGCATAATAGAATTACCGGAGCAAATGATGATGCGATTTTGAACACGGAAAAAGCGAGGAGAAGATCATGCCGGAACTTTGCAGATTTTATAACATCGTTATCAAGATGATTTTCAGCGACACTGACAAGCACCACAAGCCGCACTTTCATGTTTATTACAACGAGTACGAAGCCTCTGTTGGCGTGGATGGCGAATTGATCGCGGGAAGTCTTCCAGTCAAACAGTTGAAGCTGGTGCAGGCTTGGGCTGCCATCCACGAGGACGAACTCTATGCCGCGTGGAATAAGGCGGTGCAGAACATTCCGTTCGGCAAAATCGAACCGCTGAGATAAGGAGGAACGCTTATGTATATTTCTAACGGAATTGCGTATGCAGGGGAGCAGGAGCCAGTCATCAAGGTCTGCGGCGTTCGTCCGCTGCCCGGTCATAGGCTCTGGCTCCGGTTTACAACTGGCGAAGCAAAAGTTTTTGATTTTTCACCCTTGCTGAAAGATGCAGGTTTTGCGCCGCTGGCCGATGAACATACCTTTGCGGGCGTCTATATTGACTACGGTGTGACTGTCTGGAATGACGGTGACATTGACATTGCGCCAGAATATTTATATCGGCATTCGAAAGAAGCGGAAGGCATCGCCTGATGGCAAGTGATTTCAACTGGAAGTACGGTGGCCATGGCTGCCGTACTTCGCTATGAAAGGGAGTAGGATCATGTGCAGTTTATTCACTTTCCCGACTCCCGTACACATCGGCGATGCGATGTTCATCTATTAAAAAGTTGAGGTAACAATGTTTAAAGTATTAAAAACAGAGGGTGCTGCCCGCAGAGGGGAGTTTTTCTGCCCGCATGGGACGGTTCAGACGCCGGTTTTTATGAACGTCGGTACACAGGCTGCGATCAAGGGTGCGCTGTCGGCTGCTGATCTGGAAACGATCGGCACGCAGGTCGAGCTGTCCAACACCTATCATCTGCATCTGCGGCCCGGAGACGAGGTCGTGCGCGATATGGGCGGCCTGCACAAATTTATGACGTGGAATGGCCCGATTCTGACAGACTCCGGCGGGTTTCAGGTTTTCTCTTTGGCGGGCCTTCGGAAAATCAAGGAGGAGGGCGTGACATTTGCCTCTCATCTCGACGGCCATAAGATCTTCATGGGCCCGGAGGAGAGTATGCGCATCCAGTCGAACCTCGGCTCCGATATTGCCATGGCGTTTGACGAGTGCGTGGAAAACCCCGCAAAATACCAGTATGCCAAGGCGTCCTGCGAGCGCACGGCGCGCTGGCTTGCCCGGTGCAAGGAGGCGCTTGCCCGATATAACGCTGAGCCGGGCGCTGTCAATCCCGGTCAGCAGCTCTGGGGGATCAATCAGGGCGCGACGTTCAAGGATCTGCGCATCTGGCACATGAAGGAGATCGCCAAGCTTGACCTGCCGGGCTACGCCATCGGCGGTCTGGCCGTCGGCGAACCGACTGAGGTCATGTATGAGATCATTGAGGCGGTCGAGCCGTATATGCCAAAAGACAGGCCGCGTTATCTGATGGGCGTCGGCACGCCGTCGAACATCATTGAATCCGTCGCACGCGGCGTGGACTTCTTCGACTGCGTCATGCCGGCCAGAAATGCGCGGCACGCCAAGCTTTTTACATGGCAGGGGAGCATCAACCTCAAAAACGCGAAGTACACGCGCGACGACGGCCCCATTGACCTGCAGTGTGACTGTCCGGTATGCAGGCGCTACTCCCGCGCGTATCTCCATCACCTGTTCAAAGCGGAGGAGATGCTCGCCATGCGCCTGTCTGTCATGCACAATCTGTATTTCTATAATACGCTGACCCGGCGTATCCGCGGCAGCCTTGACACCGGGACCTTCGGCGATTTCCGCGCGGAGTACTCGCAAAAGTTGGCGGAAAAAATATAAAACGGAAATTTATTCAGAAATCCTGTCGCGCCGACTTGAAATGTTGCCGCAGACACGATATAATAAACGAAATTCAAATATGGAGGAAAGACCATGTACCTTTTCTTAACCGCAGCGGATTCCACCGGTGCAGCAGGCGGCGGCGCGTCCATGATCCTCATGTTCGTCGTGCTGATCGCAGTGTTCTACTTCTTTATGATCCGCCCGGAAAACAAACGCAAAAAAGAAGCGCAGCAGATGCGTGACTCGCTGAAGGTCGGCGACAATATCACGACCATCGGCGGCATCATCGGCGATATCGTCTCGATCAAGGACAACTCCATCGTCATCGAAACGACCACCGACCGCGTCCGCGTTGAGTTTGCGAAGTTTGCTGTTTCCACCAACAACACGGCGGAAAAGGAAGCTGCCAAGCAGAAGGCCGCAGCTCTGGCTGCCCGCAAGGAGCAGAAGGAAAAAGAGAAGAAGGCCAAGAAGGATAAATAATTGTCTGACCCCTTACAAGGCGGCAAAAATGAAGTGTCCCCAAAAAGTTAGACAAAATTATGAACACAACCTGTTCAAGCAGCCGAAAGGGCCTGCTGCCTGCGGATCGCAGACGGCAGGCCCTTCAGCTTTGCCTTGATCCTGCGGTTGCTGCCGTGCTCCAAAGAAGCGCCCGATCACAGTCCTCTTGCGCTCTGGCGTATGGCGCCGATTGACTGCTCCTTTTGGCATTGAAAAACACCCCATTTCTTAGTACCAAGTATGTTATCATACTTGCCTAACAAATGGGGTGCTGTTCATATGCCGTGCGCACAGGGCGCCGTTCTGCATGATTGTCAGTGCAGCGCTTCGTGCTCCTTTTGCAGCTCCTCGCGCAGCTCAAGCACGTTCCAGCCCTTATTTTCGTCCGTCAGGACGGCTTTCAGTGCAACGGGTGGGAGCTTTGCTGCGCGTATGGCCTGCAAAAACAGGTTCAACTGCGCATCTGAAAAATGCGCGAAGACGAGCAGCTCACCGGGGAAATCCTCACCGTCATAAAAGCTCTCAAAGCTGTCGAGATCGCCCGTCAGGGCGCCGACGGCGTTCAGGTACTCCCATTTTTCCACGACGCGCACCTTCGCGCCCAGACGCATCGCGGCCATGCGCAGCTTTGCAAGCTTTTTGGCAGGGAAGTGGACAGCCAGGATCACGGGCATCATGCGCGCACCTCCTGCTTGTCCTCCCGCAGGAAGCCCGCCCACATCAGAAGCCCGGCCAGCGACCAGAAATAGGCCATCATGTATGGCTCTTCAAAGATGTTTTCAAATCCGCAATGAACGAACACGCCGCACAGTCCGGCAAAAATCCCCGCGCACAGCGGGAACAGCCGGGACAGGCCCTGTTTTTTTTGCTGCGCCGTGCGGTAGAGTGCGCGGCAGCCGTTTGCAAGGAAGCTGATGACAGTGATCAGGAACGCGGCGAGGCCCGTATAGCCCATCTCGATCATGAGCTTGAGATAGTAATTATCGACGTAGAAATACTCCTGATGGTCAATGACCTGATTCTGCATGGCGACGGCTCCGCCGAACATGCCGAGGCCAACGCCGGTCGCTTTTCCGCGCTGCTCCAGAAGCGTCATCGCGACGAGCTTGCGGCCCGCGCGGCCGCCGGAGGTGTTGGCCTCCGCGAAATCAGACGTGAACAGGAATCCGATGCGGCTGCGCACAAACGGCAGCGTGCACGCGACGCATCCCGCCGCAAGCAGCAGCACCAGCAGCCGCCGGTCGACCAGCAGCACGAAGATCACAATGGCAAGTGCCAGCGCCATCCATGCCCCGCGCGACATCGTAAACAGGCAGCCGAAGCACATACAGAACGCGCAGACCCACGCAAGCACCTGCAATTTGCGGTTCTTCGTGTAATAGGCGAGTCCTGCCGCCATCGGTGCAAACATCGTCATGAAATCGCCCATGATATTGGGGCTTCCGAAGATCGAGTAAGCACGCGTGCGCACAGAGGATTCCGAGTGCGTCATCCAACTGGACGGGATGGGAACAGCGGCGATATACTGATAAATGCCATGCAGCGCAATGACCGCCGCCAGAATGACCAGCGCCAGATATATCCGCATGAAATCCCGGTCGTTGTGCACCAGCCGCGTAATGAGGAAGAACCAGAGCATATACTGCACAGTCGCGCGGAAGCCGGAGATCTGGATGGAGTAATATGGCGTAACGACGTTCATGAGAACGAAGCATACCGTAATAAACAGGCAGACCGGCAGATCGAGCGGATTGCAGCCCGTTTTGAGCGGCGTTTCGCGCCCAAGACGCTCATAGACCACATAGCCAAGTGCCAGCAGCATCAGACACTCATCCCAGCACGACGACAGGACCGGCACGGCCAGAAGATCGCGCAGCACGTAGTCGATCACGACATACATGGAAAGTGCGAATAAGATCACGCCATGCAGTCCGTCAGAGAGCAACCACGAAAACAGACGGCTGTTCTGGCCGCAGCGAACGAAAAAGCGCCAGATGCGGCAAAGAACCGAATCGTCCAGACAGTCCTTCAGGCCGTGCCGCGCGGCAAGCCGCGTGTTCAGCCGCGCAAAGCGCTTCGCGCTCCAGCTCTCGCGCGTCGG
>ERZ791753.528-NODE-528-length-34314-cov-17.564669_pt1 | contig 34314 bp, 40 predicted proteins | sample MGYA00509951_ERZ791753 | MGnify/ENA primary metagenome ERZ791753 (study PRJEB30046, sample SAMN00792026) | human gut metagenome | study: EMG produced TPA metagenomics assembly of the A metagenome-wide association study of gut microbiota in type 2... | reverse complement strand
GTGAGGCTTCGCAGCACGACCAGCGCAGCTCGATCTCGGCGCGTGGGTTCGTCAGCTGCGCGCCGAGCGCAAAGGCATTGATGGCCGCAGGCGTGCCGAAGATCGGCCCGTCGGCGACATAGCCGATGCGGCTATCCTCCGCCAGTGCGCCTGCGATCGCGCCGAGCAGAAATTTCGCCTCGTAAATACGGCCGTAATACGTCCGCACGCCGGGATACGGCATATCGACTGAGCAGTTGAGAAAGCGGACGCCCGGATATTTGGGCGCAAGCTTGCGGCAGGCGAAGATCAGCGGCACGGTCGTCGTGAAAATGACTTGCGCGCCGTCAGAGATGGCCTGCTCCAGTGCGTCCTCGGTGCAGGGGTAGTCCGCCGCAAGATAGGTCCTGACCGAGACGGCGTCGCCGAGCGCCTGCTCGAGCTGCTGCCGCCCCTTGTCATGCTCCCGGATCCACGGGCTTTTCTCCGGCGCGCATTCATGTACGAACGCCGCGCGGAGCGTCCCGCCGGGGATCATCCGCCCGGCCAGCAGCCCGAGAAGCCCGGAACCGGATGCTTCCGGCTCCGCGTCGGTCTGCATCTCGATCTTTCCGCCCCGCGCGTAGGCGGTCAGCTCCGTCCAGACCGCGCGGATGGATTTTTCCAGCTCCGCAGGCCCCAGCACGCGCAGATCGCCCAGCGTATACGTGTGCAGCCACACCAGAAGCGCTTCCGCCGTCGTGACGGGCGGCTCCTGGCTGAGCTTGTAATAGGCTGTGCGGAAGGTATAGAACGCGGTCAGAAACGCACGCTTTTCCCGGTCCGACCAGATGTGGTCGGCGTCAAAGCCCAGCGCGGCCTGCAGCTTGGGATAGTCGCCGACGCGGTTGAAATGCACCTGATACAGGCCGCACAGCCCGTAAAAGTGCAGAAATTCATAATAGACCCGCACAGCCGGATCATCGGAATAGACCGGCAGAACGCGCGTGACATACGCGCGGATGGTCGGCGCGTCGAAGCTTTTGAGAACGCTCACGCGCTTGTTGCCCTCCTGCACGTAGAAGCAGCCCATATATTCAAAGCACCGGATGGGATCCGTGATGCCCGTGTCGCCCAGGTGCGCCTCGCAGAGCGCGACCCACTTGCTTGCAAACTCCGTCCCAAGATCCAGAAGCGGCATGAAATTCGCGGCAAACGCCGCCTGCCGCCCCGCTGTGTTCGTGCCGATGATCTGCGCGATGGGAATGTCCAGTACGCCGAGATCGACGCGGCCCGCGACCGCGCAGCCGCGCAGCCGTTCCTCGAGCACCTGCGGATACGGATAGCGTCCGCGGTGGACGCACTCGCGGTAGCATTTCTGCCCGGCCTTGAGCGCCTGCCGGAACTGCTGCAGCGCCTCCTGTCTGCTCATATCAGGCACCTCCTTTTTTGATTTCCGCCCCCATTTTCCTACGGCAGACGGAAAAAGTCAATCAGATTTTATATGGAATGCCGGAACAGGCGCAGGCGGCGCACATCAAGCCGCCCTGAGCAGCCCCGTGTGGAAGCTGAAAAGCTGAATCAGAGCAAAAAAACGCCGGAGGCCTCTCAAAGGAGAGCCCTCCGGCGTTTCATCGATTCGGGAATCAACAGCACTGGCCCACGACCTGATACATTTCATCGTTGGAGATCTGCACTGTGACGGTCAGATGCTGTGCAAACAGCCCGGCCAGCGCCTCGACCGGCAGCAGACCGTTGGAGACGCTGCGCGCCGTCTTCGCATGGTGCGCGTCGAGCGCCTTGCGCGAAAACCCGTGCGCCACCGTCAGCGTTCCGCCGGGCGCGAGCAGCCCGGCCAGATGGGAGATCAGCCGCTCCGGCTCCGGAAAATGCGGAAACGCGTTGTAGATCACGATGCAGTCAAACGGGGCAGGGAAGTGCGTCTGCGCCGCGTCGCCGCAGAGCACAGTCACGTTCTCCTGCGGGAATTTTTCGCGCGCGATACGCGCCATTTCCGGTGCAATGTCAATGGCCGTGATCTGTGCCGCGCCGCGCTTCAAATAATCCGGGATCAGAACGCCTGTCCCGCAGGCAACGTCCAGCACCGATACGCCGGGGCGGATTCCGGCATTGTCCAGGATCTGCCCGATCACTGCCTCATTGCGCACCAGCTGTGCGTCCCAGCCAGCGGCGGCTTGGTCAAAAAAATCGATGACAGCCTGCTGTTCCATCGCTGCGCCCTCTTACGCGGACCGTACACGCAGCAGCCGCGCCTTCGTCAGCGCGACAACGAGCGTCGGCAGCAGCACGAGCTGGATCACAATGCCGGGCAGGCCGGTCACAAACGACGTTGTCGCCCATGCCGCGACCGTAAACGTCGCGGGTGCGAAGATCAGCGCCTTGCACACGCCGGACAGGATTCTGCCCAGCAGCATTGCCGTGATCTGGCTGATATACAGGTCGGCATACAGCTTTTTCGTGTGAACGGCCTGCATCATCAAACCACTGACCAGACCGTAAACGCCGCACTCGACCATCATGCCGGGCAGCACGGCAGGGGAAGGCATACCCGTCAGTACGCCGGACAGCACCGGACCCAGCAGTCCGCAGACAAGGCCATACGGCCACCCGCAGGCCAGCCCGCACAGCAGCACGGGAATGTGCATCGGCAGGAAGATCGGGCCGGCGTTTGCAATCGCGTGGAACGCCATCGGCAGCACCACGCACAGCGCGATGCACAGCGCGCAGAACGCCAGATTTTTCGCAGAAATCGTCTTTTTCATGGGGAAACTCCTTTGTTCAATTCTTTGCGCCCATTATACCCGACCATCCCGCTCCGCGGAAGCCCCCCAGGGGGTTGAAAATTCTCCCCACGAATCTTTCCCTTGCTTTTTCCCTCCATATCCGTTATAATAATCCCGCAAATTTCCGGGCCAGCCCCGCTTCCCAATTTCATAACCGGGTGTAGCTCAGATGGTAGAGCGCGTGGTTTGGGAGCGTGGCAGCGTTCATCCGACCTGCCGGAGTCAAAATGCCTGAACCCCTTGACACACGGGCATTTGCGGGTTTTCTGCATTTTCCGGAATCGCCCGAAAAACCGCCTTTGACCACATGGCTGACTACAGACAGCTTAAGACTTCAATTTTATAACCGGGTGTAGCTCAGATGGTAGAGCGCGTGGTTTGGGACCACGAGGCCGCTGGTTCGAAACCAGTCACTCGGACCAGAAAACCCGCTGAAATCGTGAGATTTCGGCGGGTTTTCTATGTAAGTTGTTTGAGTTTCGCGAAACGCTATTCTTTGATTATCGCGGCGCAGGATTTGCGCCGCGGATTCGGTAAACTGGAATTTTCAAATTAGTCTTTGCAAAAAACCTTTGAATCTTCACCATCAATTACAATTCCCTGACGGTTGTTAATTGGGCATAGATTCAAATCCGAAAACTCAGTCATTATTTTCTCGGTAACTTTCTTAAATGGTGCTGTAAGATAATGCGGAAGAACATAGAAATCAATCAAATCAAGCCCTGCATCATCTTCTTGTGAGTAGTCCTCCGGCTTTTCATCCATTTGCTCGATATATTGGATGCTTGGAGCGCATATAATTGCGCCTGCCGACTCGCCGATCATCAATTTTCCATTTGCCAATTCCTTTTTCAGCAGTCCATCAGTTCCCGTTTTACGGAGCTGGTCCATAAGAAAGAAAGAATTTCCGCCGGTAAAATATATCACATCTGCTTCTTCAAAAACAGACTGTATCGTTGAATAAGCCTCCGTTGAAATATCAATTTCAGTTACGATTGCTCCCAACTTTTTGAATAATTTTCGAGCCGAGCCGACATAACCGGTGTAGCCTTCACGCAGCGAAGCTGTTGGAATAAATGCGACTTTCTTATTTTCAATTTCTTCCTTTATCAGACTTCCTACACTTGAAAAGTGCGAACATAAAAATAGTTTCATCAATATTCTCCTTTATAAATTTCGATTAGTTTCATTATAGCAAACGATCTGCCAAAGCGCAATCGCAGCCATCCGAAGGTCATGCCCCGGGCGGCTGCGATTTGCCCATTCGATCAGTGCTTGTCCGCTTTCTGCCGCTTCAACTCCGCCAGCTCCGCTTTCATCTCCGCGATCAGCACCTTCAGCTTCTCCTCGCATTCCTCACGGGTATGCGCGTAGATATTCCGCGCGTGCTTTTTGCCGTCGATCCACGTCGGGGAGTATCGTACATGGTCTCTCCAAAGGACAAATACATCTCTTCGCCTTCAAGATCCGCTGCTCGCTCCTTGATCCTCAGCAGTCATCTTTGAAATGGCCTGCTTTAAGGTCGTCCCGGCAGTGAATCAGATTGAAACGAATCTCTACTGCCAGCGCAGCCTAGAGCGTAGCTGGATGGACAAAAAGAGCGTGGCGCACATGGCGTATGCACCGCTTGGTCAGGGCAACCGGAATGAAATGTTCGGCGGCCTCGCCGTGCGTGCCCTCGCTGAGAAGTACGGCAAAACTCCGGCGCAAATCCTGCTCCGCTTCCTGACGCAAAAAGGTATCGCCGTCATTCCCAGAAGCACCAAACCGGAGCATATCCGGGAGAAGTTTGCCCTGTTCGATTTTACACTGACGCCTGACGAAATGGCGCAGCTTTCTGCGTTGGACAGAAAAGAACCGCTGATCGGCAAGCCGGAAACGCCGGAGTTGGTGGAGTTTTCACTGACGTGGTAACAAATCCGCGTCCAAAACATAATGCAGCCGCCCAAAGTGTGGGCGGCTGCGGTTATCTCAGTCCTCGATTTTTTCTTTGTCCAGCATTTTGATAACCCGCGCGGGGTTCCCGACCGCTACGGCATAGTCCGGCACATCCTTCGTGACCACGGAGGCCGCGCCTATGACGGCGTGCCGCCCCACGCGCACACCGGGCAGCACCGTCGCGCCTGCTCCGATCCACGCATAGTCCCCGATCTCCACCGGCTTGCAGGTCAGAACGTCCAGATCATAGGGATCGTGGTTGTTGGAAAGCAGCTGGACGTTGGCGGCAATGCGGGCATGATCGCCAATGGTGATGCCGCCCCGCGCCATCGCCAGCAGATTGGAGTTGACAAAAACGCCCCTGCCGATCTTCAGCATATCCAGCGCCGCGCCGCTGAGCGGCGGTGCAATGGTGCTGCCCTCGCCGAGATTCTTGCCCAGCAGCTCGCGGAGCAGGGCGTTGTATTCCTCCGAAAACGGCAGCGTGTGGTTCAGCCGGAACAGCAGCTGCGCCGAACGCTGCCGGTCGGCGCTGTGCTGGATGGTACGCAGATCGACCCGAATTTCTTCACATTCCATTCAGTGAACCTCCTGAATCCAGTTTTCAAGCGCTGCTTTCGCTCCGTCCACGCTGCTTCCATGAATGGCAAGACCCTTGGTGACGCGGGCTTGCGGCGCGGCTTTCTGAATGTCCTGTACGGTATGGGAAAGGCCGCTTCCTTCGTGCGTGCAGAAGGGGTGAATCGTCTTGCCGGTGAAATCATAGTGCTCGAGGAAGGTGTAGACCGCCATCGGCATTGTTCCCCAATAGTTAGGGTAACCCAGATAAATCTCATCGTAGGCATCCAGATCATCGGGCAGATTTAAAACCTCCGGGCGGGCTTTCTTCTGCAGGTCGGCCTTTGCCTCTGCAATGCAGGTCTTGTAGCCCTCGGAATAGGGCTGCTCCTGTTCGATTTTATAAAGTTCGCCGCCGGTCAGTTCGGCCAGCATGTTGGCTGCTTTTTCTGTATTGCCGACGGCAATGCGGCGGTACGTACCGCCAAAGTAATTTTCTCCCGCACGGGAATAGTATGCGATCAATGCTGCCATGTCAAAACTCCTTTTCACTTCATGTTATGGGCTTATTGTAGCCGGTTCGGCTTCTGTAATCAATTTCGCTTTTGCGCCTTTCGGATAAGGAAAACTGATAGAAGAAGCGGCAGAACTGTTTTTATGACAGTTCTGCCACTCTATGCGTTACAGGATAGACATGAACCACTCCACGGTTTTCGGATCATAGTGGGAGAAGAACAGGCTCTCGCCGCCATCGAGGGCTTCGATCGCCGCCATATCCTCTGCCGTCAGTGTGAAGTCAAAGAGGTCAAAGTTCTGCTGCATCCGGTCCTTGTGCGTGGACTTGGGGATCACGACAACATCACTCTGGAGCAGGAAGCGCAGGGCGGTCTGTGCGGCGGTTTTGCCGTACTTCTCGCCGATCTGGGTCAGAACGGGGTTGGTGAACATATCCTTGCGGCCTTCCGCAAACGGGCCCCAGGATTCGATCTGGCAGCCGTATTTCTTGAGATATTCTTTGGCCGTCTTCTGCTGCTGAAACACATGTGTTTCGATCTGGTTGACGGCCGGCTTGACCTCCGCGAAGTGCTGGATGTCCAGATACCGGTCAGGGCCAAAGTTGGAAACGCCGATCGCGCGGAGCCTGCCAGCCTTGTACAATTCTTCCATTGCGCGATAGGTACCGTAATAATCACCGAACGGCTGGTGGATGAGCAGCAGATCGAGATAATCGGTGCGCAGCTTGCGCATGGATTCCTCAATGGAAGCCTTCGCTTTTTCATAGCCTGCGTTTGTGATCCAGACCTTGGTGGTCAGGAAAAATTCCTCGCGGGGCAGACCGGACTCTGCCAACGCTTCGCCAACACCCTCCTCGTTGTAATACGCCTGCGCCGTATCAATGCTGCGATAGCCCACGTCGATGGCGTCCAGCACGCAGCGTCTGGTATCCTCCGCCGGGGTCTGATACACGCCATAGCCCAGTTTGGGCATCTTGATTCCATTATTCAAAGTTACATATTCCATGATCATACCTCCATTTTTCTGAAAAGCTGATTTCCTTCTGATTAGATACTTTACACCGAAATTCAGATGTTGTACACTATCGATATTGCAAAGAACGTTTCAGAATATGAAATGCAAGAGGTAACACGATGATTGACCTGTATGAACTGCGGCAGCTTACAGCCTTTGCTGATCTCGGTACATTGAGCAAGGTCGCCGAAGAATTTCACATTTCTACACCGTCTGTAACGCGCTCCATGCAGCATCTGGAGGATGCTTTTGGCGTGCCGCTGTTTATCAGAGGGAAAAATAGAATTGAACTGAATGACACGGGAAACACGGCGGTGGAGTATGCCCGAAAACTCCTCGCTGAAGTGGAGCAGGCCGTTGCGCAGGTACGCGCCTTCGATCAGCGGCAGCGGACGATCCTTGTGAAATCCTGCGCGCCTGCGCCGCTTTGGGAACTTTTGAAAGCACTCAACGCCGCACAGCCGGAAAAAATGGTTGCTTCCGCCATCTGCCAGAATGAAGAGGTCCTGCGCGCATGGCAGGACGGCTCGTGCGACATTGCCGTTCTGCCGTTTCCGATTGACGGTGGAAGCCCTTTTATGCAGGAAAACCTGTTCGTCTGCGTCCCGAAAGATCATGAACTTGCGACGCACAAATCCCTGACATTTGCAGACATCAACGGCTTCAATTTTCTGCTGCGCACGGAGCTTGGCTTCTGGGATACCCTCTGCCGCGAAAAAATGCCAGCATCCAAGTTTTTGGTGCAGACAGATAATGCTGTGTTTGACGAACTGGTTCGGGCTTCCTCGCTGCCGTGCTTTAGCACGGATTATGGAAATCTTCAGGACGGCTATCCGGAGCGGGTCAATATCCCGCTGGCGGATAAAGAAGCCCATGTGATATTCTATCTCGCAAAGAAATAACAACCGGCGGAGAAGGACTTCCTTCTCCGCCGGTTTGCGTCGTCATAGATATCTGCCGGTGATACTGTTTTTGTTTTCCCGGATCTCCTGCGGCGTGCTGCTGGCGACGATCTGCCCGCCCGCGTCGCCGCCGCCCGGCCCCATGTCGATCACATAGTCGGCGTTTCGGATTACATCCAGATCATGTTCAATGACAATGACCGTCGCGCCATTGTCCAGAAGCGCCTGAAAGACGCCGAGCAGAACCCGCACGTCCAGCGGGTGCAGCCCGATGGAGGGTTCGTCGAAGACGAAAACAGAATCGGTCTGCGTTTTGCCGATCTCGCTTGCCAGCTTGAGCCGCTGCGCTTCGCCGCCGGACAGGCTCGGTGTTTCCTCGCCGAGCGTGAGATAGCCAAGGCCAAGCTGCCTGAGAATGTTCAGCCTTTGGCTGACGGTTTTCATGTCCTTACAGAAATCGATGGCAGAATTCACATCCATATCCATCAACTCCGGCAGAGACGCGGATACGCCTGCCTTGTTTGTGAGCCTTATATCATAGGCGGCCCTTGTATAGCGCGAGCCACGGCAGTCCGGGCAGGGAATGTCAACGTCCGGCAGGAACTGCACGTCGAGGCTTACTACGCCCGTTCCGTCGCAGCCGGGGCAGCGGAGTGAGCCGGTATTGTAGGAAAAATCGCTTGCCTTATAACGCTTTTCTTTTGCGTCAGTGGATTTTGCATAGAGTTTGCGCAGTTCATCATGCACACCCGCGTAGGTGGCGACCGTTGAGCGGACGTTGATACCAATGGGTGTTGCGTCAATGAGTTTGACGTGCGCGATACCATCAGCTTTGATTGCACGGATATGTGCGGGCAGGGAACTGCCGTTGATATTAGCGTCCAGTGCGGGAACGAGGCTTTCCAATATCATCGTGGTCTTGCCAGAACCCGATACGCCTGTTACAACCGTCAGCCGTCCTTTCGGAATATTGACCTCAAGCGGTTTGACCGTGTGAATTTGGGAGGTGGACAGATGAATCGTGCCGCTTGCAAACAGCGCGTCCTTTGCGGCACAGGTGCGCAGCCTCGTTTCGGCTTTGCCGGAAAGAAACGGCCCGATCTGCGAGGCCGGGGTTTCTTCTATGGTGGGAATTGTCCCCTCGGCAATCACATGCCCGCCCTTTGCGCCCGCCTCCGGCCCCATTTCGATAATCCAGTCGGCTTCCTTCAAAATCTGCGTGTCGTGGTCAACCAGAATCACGGAATTGCCGTCTGCAACTAAATCGTGCATTACCCCGGTCAGGCCTACAATATTGGACGGGTGCAGACCGATGGACGGCTCGTCCAGCACATACAGAACGCCGGTTGTCCGATTGCGGACAGCGCGGGCCAGCTGCATCCGCTGGCGCTCGCCGGTGGAGAGCGTGGACGCGGAGCGGTCAAGCGTCAGGTAGCCCAGTCCCAGATCCATCAGCCGTTTGGCGGGGCTCTGGAATGCCTCGCAGATGCTTTCGGCCATCGGGCGCATTTCCTCCGGCAGACTGCCGGGAACACCTCGTACCCACTCTACCAGCTGTGACAGTGTCATCGTGCAGGCTTCATCCAGCGAAATCCCTCGCAGCTTCGGCGCACGGGCAGCGCTGGACAGCCGCGTACCGTGGCAATCCGGGCAGATATCCTCTTTCAGAAATTTTTCCACGCGCTTCATGCCCTTCTCATCCTTGACTTTGGAAAGCGCGTTTTCGACGGTGTAAACGGCGTTAAAATAGGTAAAATCCAGATCTCCGGCCTGACCGGTATTTTGATTGTGATAGAAAATGTGCTTTTTCTCCGCCGGACCGTGGAATACGATGTCCTTTTCCTGCTCGGTCAAATCCCGGAACGGGATATTTGTCCGCACGCCCATTTCACGGCAGATGTCCGTCATGAGCGACCACATCAGGCTGTTCCACGGCGCGACAGCGCCCTCGTCGATAGTCAGCGTGTCATCGGGAACCAGCGACGCCATGTCCACGGTATGTACCATTCCCGTTCCGCCGCACTTGGCGCACGCGCCCTGCGAATTGAACGCCAGCTCCTCGGCGGACGGCGCGTAAAAATGCGCGCCGCATTCCGGGCAGACCAGTTCCTTTCCGGCTGCGACAAGCAAAGACGGCTCCAAATAGTCTCCGTTCGGGCAGCGGTGGCTTGCAAGGCGGGAATACATCAGACGCAGGCTGTTGAGCAGCTCTGTTCCCGTGCCGAACGTGCTGCGGATACCCGGCACACCGGGGCGCTGATGCAGCGCCAGCGCGGCGGGGACATACAGCACCTCATCTACGCTGGCTTTGGACGCCTGCGTCATTCTGCGGCGGGTGTAGGTAGACAGCGCTTCGAGATACCGGCGCGAGCCTTCCGCGTACAGTACGCCCAGTGCCAGCGAGGATTTGCCGGAGCCGGACACACCCGCAATTCCCACAATTTTACCCAGCGGAATATCTACATCAATGTTTTTAAGGTTGTGGACTTTTGCGCCACGAATCAGCATTTTATCAATCATACATGGCCTCATAGATTATTTCTGGTTTCGTCCGAATCGCTTCGGGCGGCTGTATTACAATTAAATCCGTTTTACGGAAGCCGATAGACCGCTAATCCGCCGCAGCCAATCACGATGATTTTCTTCATTTTACATACCTGTAAATCTAGATTTGCCCCGTGGTGGCAAGCATCACTTCATGCAGCGAAAATACACCATCGACCCGTCAGTGTGAACGTCGGTTTCCCGGTACAGGCTCTGCAAAATTGCCCGCAGTTCGTCCTCCGTCTGGAACGGCGGGGAGAACCAGCCCTTTTTTGCGAGAATGTTTTTACCAGCCAGTCCGTCCGTCTGGACTTTCCCCAGATATAGAAGCAGGCGATGAACGTGCCGCCGGGCTTCAGAACGCGCCATGTTTCGCCAAACGCTTTCTGCTTGTCGGGGAACGCGTGGAAGCCGTTCATGCTGACGACGAGATCAAAGGCTTCGCCGGCCATTTGCAGCTTCCCCACATCGCCCTGTACGCATTGAATATGCGAATAGCCGCGCAGCCGCTTTTCGGCCTGCGCCAGCATATCTATGCTGTAATCCAGACAGGTAATGCGCGTGTTTTTCAGCCGCGCCCATTTGCGTTCCGTGAACACAGCTGTTCCGACCGGAACATCGAGAAGCGTGCCCGAAAAATCGCCTGGAATATAGGACAGGACCCTTCGCGCAATCTTCCGGTCGTCCGTGCCGCTCCAGAACAGCCGGATGTATAATCTGCTGAATAAATTCCCCTGCGTGAGAACATCGTCATAGATGTTTTTGGACGCTTCGTAAGCGGTTTGTATTTTATCTGTCATGTGATTGACTTCGTTTCCTGATGAAAGCGGTTTGAAATTTGAATTGCAGATTTCATAAAACAGAACTCATGTTAGCAATTAAAGTTCGCAGTTTGGCCCATTGTTCTGTATTTAATCTTGTAATAGCCCCTGTTCGGCTTACTGTGATAAAGTCCCGGAACTGACTGATATGAATCGGCATATCCAAAAGGAGAATATGATCAATTTCGGCATACCAAGGGCTTCGCCAATATGGAGCGTCCCACCCGGGCGCTTCGGTTTGGAAAGGTTCCTTTGCAACGCGGCCAAAGGCAACAATGCAGCCTGCATATTTTTTATATAAAGCCTGCTGTGCTGCTGCAAAGCGCCCTAAAGCGCTGTCTTTCTGCCCGGCTTTTCGGATTTGGGTGTAAAGACGTCCAATATGGTCAACAGAGGTTTTTGTGCACATGAACAGGACGGTATCTCCCACCACAGCCTGTTTATCCACTGTCCATTCAAGAGGCTGAAACTGCCTCCAATGCAGAAGCATATTGAGATTGCTGATTCCGCCGCGTCTGAATCGGTCTTCTAAATCCTGCATTTCTACAGGTGATTGAAAATTTGTAATAAATGCGCTCATAATGTCAACTCCGATATGACCTAAACTTCCACAATCAAAATCCCTTCTTGCCCTGCCGGTAATTCCTCTTTTATGAAGCCGTTCTCAAATAGCGCGGCGCCGCCTCTGGCGGCCCCGCAAGCATCGGCTTGATCCAGACATACGGAATTGACGTAAAGAACGGGGACGTTGAGTTTCCCAGCTTGCTTTGCATATTCAAGCTTCGCGGTGCGGTTCCATTCCGAGGCGCTGTAGTCCGTATAGACCGGCCACCAGACAATATCCGGCTTCAAGTCGTTCAGCCGGGCGATAGTTTCTTCATACCAGAAGTCGCCGCACAACCCGACAGCGGCCTTTTTGCCGAGAAAGTCAAACGTGTGAAATCCGCTGCCCTCCCGGTATTCCTTCCCCGCAGACGGCTCCTTCCAGCCCGGAGATACTCTGCGGTATAAATCGAGTATCCGGCCGGTTTGATCGATGGTCAGCTGGGAACTGAAAAACGCGCCGCAGTCCTGCTCGAGGAAGCCGAAGGATATCGCAATGGCGTGCTCTTTTGCCAGCTGGCACAGTTCGTGTATCACACGGCCCTCACGGGAAACAGCAACCGCCATGTCATGTCCGGCTGTAAAATTGAGACTGTCAAAGCCCTGAAGAAAGGCTTCTCCAAAGATCACGGCATCTGCCTTGCCTGCACATTTTCCAAGTGTATCGGCAAGAACCGCCTTGTTATATTCGATGTCTCCATTGATAAAACCGGCAGCTGCAAGCGCGCATTTCATTCCCATCATCCTCACAAACTCTGATTTGTTTCATTATAGCAAAATCGCGGTCAAAGCGCAATCGCAGCCGCCCGACACCGGACGGCTGCGTTCCGTTCATTCGATCAATGTCTGTCGCCCTTCTGCCGCTTCAACTCCGCCAGCTCCGCTTTCATCTCCGCAATCAGCACCTTCAGCTTCTCCTCGCATTCCTCGCGCGTATGCGCATACACATTCCGCGCGTGCTTCTTGCCGTCGATCCATGTCGGGGAGTAGCGCCCTTCAAACAGGTGATCGTTGATCTGGCTGATGCAGCCCGTGCCGGGCTTGCGAACCTTGCCCATATAGGGCTGAAAGTCAACGATGGCGGGTGCATTTGCCTGCGGCGCGGGCTCGTCCGGGAGTTCTGCCTTGCCGATTCCGCAGTCGATCTTCCGCGCGGCGGCGTGCTGCATATCAGAGGTCGAGTGCGTGTAAATGTCCAGCGTCGTGGCCGCCGACACATGCCCCAGCATGGCGGAGAGCGTTTTCACGTCCATCCCATTTTGCAGCGCCAAGGTCGCGAATGTGTGCCTGAGGTCGTGAAAACGCACCTGTTTGCAGTTTGCGTGCTCCAAGATCAGCTGCAATCGGTCGTAGACCGAACCGGGGTTGAGCGGCAGATCCTCCAGCACCGGCGACGGGAACATCCAGCGGGAGTGGACGCTTTCGCGGTATTCTTTCAGCACCTGCACGACGGCAGGCGGCAGCACCAGCTTGCGGATGGAGCTTTTCGTCTTCGGCACGCTCATCACGATCTTGCCGCGAACCAAGCTGACCTGTTTGCTGATCGTGAGGACGCCCGTTTCAAAATCGAGGTCATTCCATTGCAGCGCCAGCAGTTCCCCGCGCCGCAGGCCTGTCGCCAGATCCAGCAGGAACAGTTCGTAATACCCTTCGGCTTGCGCCTGAATGAGAAATCGCTGCAATTCGTCCCGCGCCAGCACCTGCATCTCGCGCGCCTTTTTGGGCGGCAGCTTGCAGCCCTCGGCGGGATTCGTGCGGATAAGTCCATCCTGCACAGCCCTTTGGAGCGCCGAGCGGCAGGTCGCGTGGCACATCCGCACCATGCGGTCGGACAGGCCTTCGCCGTAACACTCCGTGCGCGTCTTGCGTCCGCTCTTTTTCAGCCGCGCGTAAAACTGCTGCAGGTCGTTCTGTGTCAGCCTGTTCAGCGGAATTTCGCCCAGCTCCGGCTTGATGTGCAGCCGGATGCGGTCTTCATAGCCGGACTGCGTCGAGGTGCGAATGTTCGGCTTGCAGTGCGTTTCGTACCAGTGATCCAGCCAGTCGGCAAAACGCATCTCCGGACGCAGCTTGTCCGACGGAATGCCGCCGAGCTGCGCCTTGAGCGCCGCCAGCTTTTCGGCGCACTCGCGCTTGCTCTTGCCAAAAACGGCCTTTGTTTTCGGGTAGCCGTGATCATCGTAGCCGACAACGTACCGCCCCTCCCAGCGCCCGTCTGTGCGCTGACGGATCAATCCGTCGCCTGCTTTTCGCTTCTTTGCCAAGGCTTCAGCTCCTTTCCGAATAGGTCCTCCATGAAGCCGCCGACGATGCCGCCCGCGGCTTCGCGCATATCCGGCGTGACGTGCGTGTAGGTGTCGAGCGTGAAGCTGGCGTTCGTGTGTCCCAGAATCCCGGCCAGCGTTTTCGCGTCCACGCCGCTGGTGAGCGCGTGTGTTGCGAACGTATGACGAAGATCATGGAAGCGGATGCTCGGCAGGCCTGCTCCCTCCAACAGCGTTTTGAGCCGCCGGTATGCCGTCCCCGGATTCATCGGCAGTTCCGGGCTGGTCGGCTGCGGGAAAATCCATTGGCTGATAGAATTTTTCTTCCGCGCCCGCAGCAGTGCAGCGACGCTTTCCGGCAGGATGATCGTGCGGTTGCCCTGGCTCGTTTTCGTGTCGCCGAGGGCGTAGATGCCCTGCCCTTTGCTGTGCAGCGTCCGGGAGATTCCGAGCGTCCCGGCCTTCGCGTCGAAGTCGCGCCACATAAGCGCGCAGATCTCGCCGCGCCGCAGACCGGTCATAAGCTCCGTGTAGAAAAAATCCCGCCAGACATCGTCATTCTGAACCGCTTGCAGGAACGTATCCAGCTCCTGCTAGCTTAGCACCTGCATCGGCTTGTAGTTTAGCTTTGGTGCAGTCGCGTTCTCGGTCGGATTTTTCGGAATGATGTGCGCCTGCACCGCAGCCTTCATCGCGCCGTGCAGCATCGTGTGGATGTGCCGCACGGTCGAGTCGGAGAGGCGCTTGCTTCCCTCCGCGTCCTCGCGCACGCGCCCGCCGGATTTCAGCCGCCGGTACATCCGCTGCACGTCCTGCGTCGTGATGAGCGAAACCTGCTTGCCGCCGAGCTGCGGCTTGATGTAGTTTTCGATATAATTCCGGTAGCCTTCCAGCGTCCCCGGACGAATCGTGCCGTCCTTGTATTCCGCAAGCCAGCGGTCCAGCCACTCGCCCAGCGTCATGCGGCTGTCCTCGGTCAGCGCCACGTCCTGATAGCATTCGATGCTCTGGTGGAGCTTCTCCGTCAGCGCTTTCTGCGTCTTCGCGTAGACGTGCCGGAAGATCGGGTCGCCGTTTGTCTTGTGTCCCACGACGATGCGCCCTTCCCAGCGCCCATCGTCGCGCTTCCTGACCATCCCGTCTCCGGATGGCCGCCGTTTTCCCATATGCAGAGCTCCTTTCTTTCATGGCTTTTCTCTAACAACTACCACGCGGGAAGCAGAATAGCAACCTCCCGCGTGGAGAGTTATCAGAAAGTTATCATTTTGGTTTGCTTTTGTCGATTGTGTGGGTTATTTGACTTGTGGTCTGCAACACGGTTTGCTATAATATAGAAAATGCTTTTCCCACGCTCGGTTTTATTTCGCGAAATTTGCAAGGCGTGTTATGACACGTTCTATGAGGAGGATGCTATATGGGCAACAAACCGAATGATGCCGCCAGGGAACCTCGGCTCTCACCGTCAATCAAGGATCTTGCAGCGAAAGCAAAACAGGCAGCGGTCAAGGCGCAGGGTACGGTGCTCAAAGCCGTTGACAAAAATGGAAACGGAAAAATCGATGCTGAGGACTTTGGCATTACCAAAGAATCCATGCAGGATGCCGCACAGAAGCTCAAAGCCAGTGCAAACCGCATTGGAGAAAGCCTCAATGATGCAAAGACAGAGCTTGACCGCAGGGTACTGCGTCCTGTTTTCAAAGAGGACTTGTATTAGGAAGATGGACGGCCTTTGCTCAAATATTACGTATATGTACGTTACAGTGGACACTGTGGCCCCTCAAATCAGCTTTAATAATGAGTTTGAAACATACGAAGAAGGCATCTACCTACATGGAATATGCTCTAAAGACACAATTGAAGTTTGGCTGGACGGTGAATATGTCTATATGTCGGATGTCCCCGATTTTGGCATATATTTTGAGCTTACGCCCGGCGAACATAAAATGGTATTCGAGCTCTATGATAGGTGTGGAAACAAAACAACCGAAGAAATTGTGCTTCAAAGGTACGTGAATTAAAGGTTTTTGTCAAAGAGATAGGGGGGCACCTCCTAACTCTTTGGCGCAGGAGGAGGCAAAGTGCGTGAAAATAAAAACATTAGTCCCAATCCTTCTGGGTTTTGTGCTCGCCGCCGGAATCGGCGTATACGCTTATCAGAAGAACGCCCCCGGCAAAGAAGAATACATGGCTGCGGCAATTGCGTATTTGGAGGAGCAGAAAACGGCTCTAGATGGTGCAGAAACGATTCCAATAGATATAGACTGGGCGACCGGCAGAGTTATTCGCATACACGCAGACAGCCCATATACTATCGACAGAATCATCTCATATTTAACGAATGTGACAGAGGTGTGTCGGGTTGAAGACATTCCTGAACTGGCGTACCCGCTCGTGTATGTAGGAGATAAGATATCAGGAAACAATGAAAAACTGTATTATTCCGCAGACAAAAAAATCCTCGAGTTTACTCTGAGCGAAACGGACAGCCTTGCGTTCCTTCTTTATCTCACAGGGAGCGGCTCACTATACCCCGAGATCAAGGAGTTCTTTATCGAGGGCGTAATTCGACAACTTCAAAATGAAATTAACTTTGGAGACTCAGACATCCTAAAATTTAGTAACGGCCATCTGGAAAGCATAGACATCAAAACGCAAGAAACTGCGGAAGTGCTTTTTGAATGTATCAGAAACTGTGTTCAGATAAATGACCTTACGGATGTCAGTCTTGAGCCAATGGCGCTTCCGATCCTAGTAAACGGGCGAGGCGCAGGTACATTTGAGATGTTCTTTGCAACTTATCAGGAAACGGGACAGTTTATTTGCATTAGCTTTGCCCCAGAGGATTCAGCACGCTTTCAAGATTATGTAATGGAACTTCAAAAAGGTATGGCGTGAGCATCGGCGCGGACGACTGGTTCAAGGATGACGTGCAATATGTCTATGAAAAGGGCCTGATGCTCGGCACAGGTGAAGGCACATTCAGCCCTTATCTTAACACAACAAGAGGCATGATCGTAACGATTCTCTATCGTCTGGAGGGAAAGCCTGTAGCAAGCGATTCCAGACCGTTTGATGATGTGGAGAGTGGCAAGTATTACGAAAAGGCCATCTCATGGGCCGTAGAAAACCATATCATCGAGGGTTATGGCAATGGCAAGTTCGGCCCGGAGGACGACATCTCGCGCGAGCAAATGGCGACGATCCTCTATAACTACGCAAAGTTCAAGGGCTACGACGTGAGTAAGATGACTGACCTCTCTAGATTCACCGACAGCAACAAGATTAGCGTCTGGGCTTCCACCCCGCTTGCATGGGCCAACGCCGAAGGGCTTATCAACGGCAAGGGTGACGGCATTCTTGATCCGGGCGGCAATGCCCTCCGCTGCGAGGTCGCGGCAATCCTGCATAGATTTGAAGAGAAGATCGTGAAATAAGCATGCAAAGCAACAGAGGCGTCGGGTCAAGAATCCTGCGTCTCTGTTTGCCTTCGGGATATTTTTTGAAAACGGAATAACGGTCGATAGCTGTTTTTGTTTGTATTATGTGTTTTGCTTATTTACCAACCATGATCAACCACAGGTGAACTAGAGACGTTCGACCGTCGCCTTGGTTTCCGGCATAAGCCAGAGCGGAAATTTGATTTTCTTGTTTGCCATGCTAATTTCCCTCCAATTTTGTGTGTGACGCCGCTGTTTTCCTTGAAACAGCGGGACTATTTACGCTTCCGACCCCAATGGAGCTGTTTTTGCCCTCTCAACAACCCCTACCCGAAATCCCCAAGCTGCCCGCACTGCGGGCAGATGTGTCTGCCAAGGGGCGCGCACGACACCTTGGCTTTCTCCTGCTTTCTCGCCGCGGCGTCCAAAATCTCTCGATTTTGCCCGTTTCGGCGTGTTCTCGCATTTGCTGCAAGCGGCAGGTTTCGTCCATTCCGCTGCATCTCCTCTTTCGACCGAACCCGCTGCGCTGGGCTTCGGTCGAATTTTCTGTTCTCCCGCACGGCGGCGCAACGTCCGGTTTTTGGGCTTTCGGTGGGTACGCGCCCGGCTGTGTCCGGAAAACCGGACACAGCCGCGACACGCGGCTCACGCGGGTGGACGGGCGGTTTCCTGCTGCGCCAGTTGGAACGCTTCCAAGTGCTTTCGGATGCGTTCCTGCTCACACTCCGCGTCCAATTTTGCAAGTTTCTGCTCGTAAAACTGCTGGATGGAGAACTGAATGGGCAGGAGCGTGTACAGAAGACTCCCATTTTGTTTTCGGCCGTCCTGCGTGATGATCGTCGTGCGCTCCGTTTGAATGAGGCCACGTTCGACCAGCTCGGTCACATATTTGCGCACCGTGTTCGGACTCATATTGACGGCTTTACCAATCGTTTTGTAGCTTGCATGGCACTGATATGTCGTCCGATCCTCAATGTACATCAGGTAGCTGTAGACCGCCAACGCGCCCGGTGAGAGACCGAGGGCGAAAACCTCATTCGGCAGAGGAAAGTAGTTTTTAATCGGATCGCGCGACGTGTAATACTTATTCCTCATGCGCGCCTCCTGTCTGCCGCTCCACCCATAGACGGAACTGCACCTTCGGCACGACCAATCGACTGCCGATCCGCAGCGACGGGAAGCCGTCCTCATGCAGAAGTTCATAGGCGCTCGACGGCGAAACGCCCAGCGCGCGGGAGACAAGCTGGGCGTTTAGAAACAGCGGCAGCTCGTCAAAATTTTTGATGCTCGATGTGTTCAATGTCTTTTTTACCTCCATCTGATTTTAGAAATTTCAGAGAAAAAACTTGCGTTTCGGAGGTCCCTCTGTTAAAGTTAACACAGTTGCAGTCCGTGTTTTCCGAAACGCGGCGCGCCGTCCGACTGTTGCAGCAGCCGGACGGTTTTTTCATTTCCTGTTACCATTCTCCATACCCGTTCCTGTCCTGCGGCCTTTTGTTGACGCACACGGCGTTGGCTTCGCCTTGGTATGCTGGCTGCTCTTGCAGCGTCGCGGCATACTTCTCCGGCGAGTATCGTCTTTGGAGATGGGTGTGAAATTTTCAAGGTACAGGGCAACTTACCGTTGACAAGCTGTCTATGCGGTGCTAGACTATGATAAAATGATTTAGACAGCTTTCTGGTTTTAAGGTAACATAGAGCTACATATTTGTCAAGACTATTTCATTTATAATTTACAATTAGTCCATATTTGAGGTGAGAGCTATGTGGTATGCGAAGATGTATTTCTCCGGTGAGAGGGAGTTTTTTGAAAACGATGCGTTTGGAATGCAGGGCCTGCCGTCCAAGCAGTTAGAACTTCCGTTTTTGGAAAGTCTGCTGACGTTTCTGGAATTGGATGAAAAAGAAATCACGCCGATGCTGGAACGCATCAGCATGAATTGGGAACACTTCGTCGAAAGCAGTGACCTCGGAGCGCATACAGCCGCGATGGTGGAGTTGGGTATGCTGGCTGAGAAGCACATTTACTTCCGTCTTTTATATACGCGCAGCTACGGTTGCTTTTCCGTAAATGGCTTCGATCAAGCGGAGATTCAGGCGATTGCTTTGGAGTTAAAGGAGTTTGCAAAGCAGTTTTCAAAGACAAGGAAGCAGGTCGAGAAGTTTTTGGAATGTGTGCTGGACGTGGATTCCGCCGGGCGTGAACCGCAGAAACAGGCGGCGAAAAACTATCATCACGACCAGCCGAGAGATCCGGAGCTGTTCCGATTTGAGCCGATCCCGCTGAGCTTTGAGCCGGTCGAACCGGGGCGCTGTGCGCCTGTTTTATACTCGTCCGCCGTGCGGGATATGATCGACTATTCGCTGCGAAGCTGCGTGGAACGCGGCGTGACCGTGCGCCGCTGCAAGAACTGCGGCCGCTGGTTTCCGCAGACTGGGCGCGTGAGCGCGGAGTACTGCGAGCGCCCGGTAAAGTACGGTGAGCAGCGCTGCCGCGAGATCGGCGCGTTCCGGCAGTGGACGAAAAAGCAGATCGACGACCCCATCTTCAAGGCGTATCGCAAGGAGTATAAAAAGCGCTTCGCGTGGATCAAGGCTGGCCGCATCACCGACGAGCAGTTTTATGCGTGGAGCGAGCAGGCCAGAGAAGAAAAGAAGAAGTGTGACCGCGAGATCATCACGCTGGAGGATTTCCAGCAGTGGCTTCGCGACTCGAAAATATGAAACTACGCTGCCGGTAAACGCGCCGGCAGCGTATTCTTTGTCTATAGCGGAGCAGGAATTGCAGGGGCAAAGCTTCATCACGAAAGAATTAAGCCTGCCATATCCGTTTTGCCTGCTCAAACAGCCAATCAGCACGAGCGCCTATTTTTTCCTCGGTCCATTCCGGCTCTTTTAATACGTCATGGATGGTAAGCAGACCGCTGGCGCATAACTCAAGTCCAGGATTTGCTGTTCCTTTTCCGGCTTTCTTTACCGTCCAATTCGCATCCCGAATCGACGCATTGAGCGGCTGCGGAATAATTGCGAGATTGCCAAGTGTAAGTAAGCAGGAATCACGTTCCTTCGCAAGCTCCTCCGTTTCGCATGGCGCCCAATTGTTTCTCCATTTCTTCGGCATGAGATGCTCCAAGCTGTAACCTTTGAATCCCAAAAGAACCATAGCCGCGTTTGCAGGCTGAATTGCCGATTCCATCATATAAAGGACGCCCTTTGATTGCAAATTGATTAATTTGGATTCTTTGAATCCCTGCAGCAGTTCGCGATCATCCGGGAAGTAAGTCGTCACATCGCCGTTTCTGGATAGTCTCTCTTTCAACATTGCGGCATCAAGTACATTGTTGAGAATCAGAGATGCAAACAAATTGTTGCTGTTCTTTGTTGTTGCGCGAACAATCATCCTGCGCATAATATAGCTTTCCAATACCGCAAATATTTCATTGCGGCTATCCGGATCCTGAATCTCTTTGGCAACGTAAAGGACATATGGAATCACAGTCGTATTCTTGAGTCCGAATATGATTACATTCATACGTTCCATACCATAAGCGGAAGGGACACTGCGTTCACAGGAATCCGGACGGAACGTTTCCGCAAAGCATTCTGCATAGTCAGCCATATGCTTCAGCACAACATTTTTATCTTTTGCGCAGTATTTGTCTATAAAGTCCTGATAAGACTTTGCAAGATGATCCACCCTGGCATATGCGATTTTGTCCGAAACAGAAACCGCATAGTCTTTATTTTGAATCAGGAGTTGGAAATATGCGTCGAAGAAAATATCAATGAGTGAACGCTTGATACGACCAGTCTCAATTTCCTGATCCCAATACTGCTTGCACTCCGCGTCTTTTTCAAAAACAGAAACCCAATTTTCTTCATATTCCCGCACATTGTCACGGCTGTAGAAATAGTTCTTCAGGAGTTCAGCCGTCGTAAGGCGTACGCCCAGCGAGTTGATTGTATCAAAAACCTGCTGTTCATCCTCGCTATCCACCAAGTCAACAGAGACAAACTGAACATTCTGCTTGATGACGTTAAGATTGATCCTTGCAGGATCAGCTTTCTGCATAAAGAAATTGTAAGCCGCAATAATGGACGACGGCGGCGTTGTGTTTTTGATTTCTCCAGCCGTATTCTGGCTCGTTACCAGTTTGAACGCGGCACTGTCGTTTCTGCCATGCTGCATGGCAATGTCTCCGTTTGAGAAACGGAAGTCATGATCAAAATATCCGTTGCAGCCCACTTTCAGGCAGAGAACCTTAAAGAACAGAATCAGCGTTGTAAGCCGCTGTTGTCCGTCAATGATGATCTTTCGGCTGGAAAATGCGTCTGTCATATTTGGCGTCTCGCCATTTTTCAAAATGATAGACCCAAGAAAATAATGCCTTTGGGTATCTGACACATATTCCATATCCGTTAGAAATCTTTCCCACTGTTCTTCCTTCCAGACATAAGCGCGCTGGTAAAACGGCACCTCAATCAGTCTGGCCCCATTAAATATATCGTTAATACAGACTTCTCCGGCTTTCATCTTTCTTTCCTCATTTTCAATACAACTTTTTATTTATTTCTGAATTCTACCCGGTCAGAAATCTTACCCAATCGCACCAGCCGCGCGGCTAAGCTGCCCTCCGAGCGTTTGAAGTAGGCGCACATTTCCTTCCTGCTGCCTCCGGCATCGAACATCTGGCAGAGGACCGCGTCGTCTGCATCGTTCCAGGGTTTGCCCGCATTTTCGGGCTGCGGCTTCGACGTTTTTCCCGGAAGCGATTTCAGAACACAGTGAAACGCCCGAATGATTTCAGCCTTGTTGCACACATGATCCTCCGGCAGAACCTCGCCCGTCAGCGGATCAACGCCGTCTGCCAAGCCGGATAGCAGCTCTTTTGCTCGTTGCAGATCCATAAAATAACCTCCTAGCCATTCTCCCACTCATCCCACGCTTCTTCCTCATCGTCATACCAATCCCGGTTATCTTCCCAGAGGTCTTCTGGATTGTCGTAGTCATCCCGGATGCTTCCAGAATTGCTGCCGCCGGACATACTTGTCGGGACGTGAGCGGGGACAAGTCCGGCGTAATCGGTATAACTGTCCGACAGCGGTATCTGCAGCTGCACTTGCTGTATCCGATTAACGTTGTTGTTTAAATAAAAGTTTCGCACTCTCCTTTTCAAGAGCCTCTTTGAATTGCGGACCTTCTCCGCAAAACAGAATGCGGAACATACTTTCCAAAACAGCATCGTCCCCGCCCATAACATCATCAGGCTTTACTTCTTTCGGCAGTTTAATCTCCATGATTGGCATATCAATCTGTTTAACGCGCCATGCATTAATACGTTGTTGAAGTTTAAGTAACTTGACAATCATTTGAATGTCCTGTTCATCTAATCCATTTCCTATTTCTTTCAGCAACTCATGCACGAGGGTATTACGCCTTTTTCGTATAGAGAAGATCAATTCATTTTCTTCCTCAGAAATAACATAATGCTCTTGCAACCACTTCAAGGACCCACGAAGCGCTTTCGCATCCTCATTTTTCTTACTGCCTAATATTTCTTTTTTATAAATTTTTCTTTCGCGCTTTGCAGATACAAGAGAGTGTTTTAAATGAGTACACGGTTTTTCCCCATTTTCAATTCTCTTTTCAAGGCACTGAATATATGCATCATCGATGCTTAAGAATAACTGCCCATTTAAGACACAGTCATGTGCATAAAACTCTTTGACTGTGGAAATCACAACATCCTCAAAGTGTTCATACAAAAGAATGAAATATGCAGCTATTTTAATATTTGAGAGCAGCGTTTCCTCTTGAAAGAGATTATCAATTCCAGACATTTTAGCCCACCTTATCCATTTCATAAATGAACTGCACAATTGTCGTGAAGTTTGTAGAAAACACGGCTGCAAAAACTTTAATCAACTTTTCCGTTTATCAAAATTGCCTAGAAACTGCAGCGCCATTTCAATATTTTTATATAATTATACCACATTCATCAGAGCCGTTCAAGATGCCGCTAAGAATGAAATGCTTATGTGAGCAAAGAGAAGTTTTGTCTTTAATTATTCCATGCAATTTTCACACTCCGTAAACTGCCTTAATAGCAATCTGCATTCAAAAAAATGAACACAGGAGGCGTTGCAGAAATGTTTTCTACAGCGCCTTCTGTTGTTTCTCTATATGCGTGCTACAATTCCTTTTGCCGCAGCAAAACCGCTGCGCAGACGCGGTCGGCGATCAGGCCGCGGTCGCGCGGCGCGTAGTATTCCAACAGTGGACGCAGCATTTCCATCAGTTCTTCCCGGCGGAAACGCTGAATCTGAAGCTGCCTGCCGTAAAGTGTCTGGGCTGTGTGCATCTGTCGGTTGAACGACGTACCAAACGGCCTAGCCCGCAGGTCGCGAATGAGCGCCTCCGGTGTAATGTCCATGGGCGAAAACTGCGTATTGGACAGCAGCCCTGCGCCCTGATCAAAAAACGGACAGTAGTCATATCGACCATCCTGCTCAATCACAGCAATGTTATTGAGATGCCGGTCATCGTTCAGCACCAGCGCGTCGATTTCAAACAGCATTGTCAGGTATTGCGGGAATTCTGAGAGATTTGTGATCTCGGCCGTTCTTTCTGCCAGATACGTAATTCGCTTTTTATCGCTGGACAGACCTTCTAATTCTTCTTTGAGGGAGTGTCCCAAGTGCTGCCGGTACAGATGCGCAAGCGTTACGGTGGATTGCCCGTGCCGCAAGAAATTCTCGCTGCTGCATCCAGTACGATCCCGGCCATGAACGTGCAGCCGCTCCATTTGATATCGCGTAAAGCGGAACGGCGTATCCTGCTCCAAGCGGCTGCGAGCCAAAAGCAGAGACGTGAACGTTTCTGCAAGTGCTTCATATCCGAACTGGTCGAGTTTGTACCAGCGTCCATGCTCCAGCCATTTTTCCTGATTGCCCTTGGAGGAAGTTTCCGCAATTTTTTCATTGCTCACAAGTCGAATTGTCATTTCAGCACCTCCACACGAATCCACTGCTGATCCTCCGCCATGCGTCCCTCTGTTTTCCGAATGATCTCCAGTGGATCATATTCTTCAACGCCGATGGTCTCCAAATACTCTCGCAGCCCGCCTCTTGTGCGCGGAATGCAGCGTTCCGCTAAAAAGAATTGAAAATCCGCCCATGTGGGCGCATGATTGTTGCCGAATGCTGTCTTGAGAACACGGTCGGTGTAGTTTTCAAAGCAGAGTGTCTGATCGTTTGGATCGGCAAGGATCGTGGTGCAGAGTGTATCGCCGTTGTAATATGACAGTTTCAGAAGCGTGTGTCCCTCTGCGTGCTTTTGAGTCAGAAACTCGTCCATGTTCAGCCGCTTACGGATCGTGATCGCGGTGCCATCAAAAGAAAGTTCAACGCTGCGCTCTTGCCCTGTAATACCGATCTGCTTCGCCCATGACGACGGTAACGCTAGTTTGTAGGTCTGTGCCCCCTTGCCGGATGTACCGCCGGATGCGTGTATAATGATATTTCCCTGTCGCTGTTCCACAATGCTCACCTCATTATAATTATATATTATTCGTACCGAATAGTCAACTTTATGTTCTGGAGAGATTTCTGCTGACGCTTGTTTTATATCGCAAAAGACCAGTTGAGCCTTCCTCGTTTCTCTGCTACAATAAGAAAAAATGCGCCGGAGGTATTCCCATGATCCGTGAAATCTGCAAAGATGAATTCTTTTTATCTCAAAAGTCAGAACCTGCCACGGCTGACGATTTGGCAATCGCGCAGGACTTATTGGACACGCTGGCCGCGCACAAGGATGGCTGCGTGGGCATGGCGGCGAATATGATTGGCGTCAACAAGCGCATCATCGCGTTCGACAACATTGGTACATACATGGTCATGTTCAACCCCGTGATCGTCAAAAAATCCGCGCCGTATGACGCGGAGGAGGGCTGCCTGTCCCTGACTGGCACGCGGAAAACAAAGCGCTACCAAACCATCAAGGTGCAATGGCAGAACGAGCAGTTCCAGACGCGCATCCGGACGTTCACCGGCTGGACGGCGCAGATCATTCAGCATGAAATCGACCATTGTGAGGGGATTTTGATATGATTTTTTACTTTTCGGGCACCGGAAACAGTAACTATGTGGCGAAACGCATTGCGGACGCGCTGGACGATGCACTTGTGAATCTAAACGACCGAATCAAGGCTTCTGACACTTCACCCGTCGAAACCGGCGAGCGGGTTATTATCGTCACGCCAACTTACGCTTGGCGCATTCCGCGCGTCGTGCGCGACTGGCTCCTGAAAACGGAGCTGCATGGCGCAAAGCAGGCGTGGTTTGTCATGACCTGCGGCAGTGAGATCGGCAACGCCGACAAGTACAATCGCGAACTCTGTACGGAAAAGGGACTTTCCTGCATGGGCACGACGCAGATCGTCATGCCGGAGAACTACATTGCGATGTTCTCCGCGCCGCAGGCGGACAAAGCGCGGCAAATCGTCGCCCAAGCCGAGCCCAGCATCGACCGAGCAATTGCGGCGATTCAGAGCAATCAGCCGTTCGCGCCGACGCGAAACAATCTCTACGACCGCTTCATGAGCGGCCCAGTCAATCCGATTTTCTACAAATTCTTCGTCAAAGCGAACGCCTTTACCGCGTCAGGCGCCTGCATCGGCTGCGGGCAGTGCGTGAAGCGCTGTCCGATGAACAACGTTGCAATCAAAGACGGCAAGCCGGTTTGGGGCAGGAATTGCACCCACTGCATGGCGTGCATCTGCTACTGCCCAAAAGAAGCGATCGAGTACGGCAAAAAGAGCGTTGGTCAGCCGAGGTATCACTTTGAGGTGCTGTGAGGTCTGCAATGAATCGTGAAGAATTAGAAGCCTACATTCTGAACCACTACAGCACAGAACCGGATTATCCTTGGGCGGACACACCGCGCGCCGCCGTATTCCGTCATGCGGGCAACCGGAAGTGGTTTGCGCTGGTCATGGAAGTGCCGCGCGGCAGGCTTGGACTTCCAGGTGCGGAGCCGCTGGACATTGTCAATTTTAAGTGCGATCCGATTCTGATTGCATCGCTGCGCGGTGAACCTGGCATTTTTCCGGCGTACCACATGAACAAAGCCAGTTGGATCACGGTCGCGCTGGACGGCAGCGTGCAGGCGAAAACGATCGAGCTTTTGCTGGATGTGAGCTATGAGCTGACCAAGCCGAAACCTCGCAGGAAAGCGGCAAACAGGAAAGAACCAGATGATACGAAAATTTGAAACTCAAGATTTGGGCACCGTCATGCAGATCTGGCTGCACGCCAATCTGAACGCCCATGCGTTTATTGCGGCAAGCTTTTGGACGGAGCATTTCGAGATGGTGCGTGATCTGCTCCCGCAAGCGGAGCTCTATGTTCACGAAGACGCTGGTACCCGGCAAATCGACGGCTTCATCGGCCTGACGGAGAACCACATTGAGGGGATTTTCGTTGCAAAAGCTGCGCGTTCCAAGGGCATTGGCAAATCGCTGCTGGAGTATGCAAAGTCGTGCAAACCGTATTTGACGCTGAGCGTCTATCAGAAAAACGAGCGGGCGCTTGCGTTTTACCGGCGTGAGCAATTCGTCGTGCAGTCGGAAGGCATCGACGAGGATACGAACGAAGCGGAGATTCAGATGCTCTGGACACGGTAGGCGCAGAGAAATTGACGGAGGACGGTCAGCCGTCCTCCGTTTTGCCAATCTGTAAGCCGGTCCCGCAGAAGTGGAAGCTGCGCCATGTGCGGCGGCGTGTTTTCCGCCCAAGCGCCGCCGAAAACGTTGAACGGATACGTCGTGGCGCTGCTGATGTGGTGATTTGCCGGACTCATGATAAACTTCGTGCCGGACGCGCTCTGACAGAACTTCCCAATCACGAGATGATTGCCAAACTCCGGGTAGTTGAACAGCACATTGTTCCGCTCGAACCCGGTCGGATCGACCGCGTCGTCATAATAGGTGTAGTCGCCGACCGAGATATTCGGCGCGGTGACGACGTTCTTGATGAAGCAGGAGGTTTTGTATTCATTCGGAAAGACCTCGTTTGGGTTCGGAATATTCATCATCTTGTCCTTTCTGACCGCTTTTCCATCACAAGATTCGTGAGCACAACGCCGCGCCGGATCACTTCCTGCTTGCGCACGACGCGGTATCCGCGATGCTGGAAAAAAGGCTTTGCCGTAATGGAGGCGTGCGTTGTGATCGTCTTTCCGGCTGCAAAGCGCTCCAATTCGTCGCAGATCGCAGATGCAATACCTTGCCCCTGATAGTCCTTATGGACATACAGCCTGTCCAGATAGCCGGTCTCATCCATGTCCCCAAAACCAACAATTTCGCCATTTTTTACTGCAATGATTGTTTTGTGCGCACGGAAAGACGCATCCCACGCTTTCAAATCCACTTCGCCACTCGCCCACGCATCCAGTTGCTCTTACGTATAATCCTTCTCGTTCACGTTGTGAACGGTCTGGTAAAAGAGTTCTGCCAACTGTGCGCAGTCGGAAGGTATGTATTCTCGAAGCTGCATAGTTTGTCCTCACAAATGTTGCTCATTTGAGTTTTTCTGGGGCTGCTACCGCATAAAAAGCGCTCAGCCTTTCTCTGTCAATTTGTTTTGCCGTCTCGCATAATAGCGCAACCAAGCGCAGATGATCTTCGACTACGTCGATCTGTTCTTCAAATGGAATCTGCCAATCCAGATATTTCGGCGCAATAAGTCGTAGAACAGCCGAGTTTCCTGCCTTATGTATCCCAAACTGTGGAGCGTATTGTTCTCCTAACATATCTTTCAGCAGCGCTGTTAATTCCTCACGATGCGCTGCAAGGCCATTGAATGTCAGGTCAATATATGATATTCATCGGTCTGCTGCCCTCATGTTTCACATAATGCTCTATTCCCAGATAGGTATATGCCTTCGCACCACCGGTCACGCGGTCTGACTTAAACTCACAGACAGGCAACAGCACCTTAGCTCGCCACAAGTGCTAATACGTCTTCTTTGTCTTTTAGAATGGCATATAAGCATTGTTCAATTGCAAAGCAAAATGGTTGTAATCTTCCGCTATTTAGCACATGCAGCTTTTCTATTTCTGTTTTAATATCATCCATTGGAATCTCTAAATAACTGTCTATCGCGTTTTTTCGCAGCGTTTGTAGATATCGCGCATTCAACCCAAGAATTTGGATAAGCTGTTCGCCCGAATCATCACAGCCTTTTACCGAGCCATCGTCAAAATATGTAATGAAATTCTCAATTCCAATATCTAATGGAGAAACCGGGATATCTTGATCTTCTTTCTTCGCGTCACAGTGCTCTTGATGCTTCTGCATTGTTTGACGTTCTGGCCTCTCTGCCTTATTGAATGCTTTCCTGTCACTTTCACCTCCATCACAAGAGGCAAGCATATTATCAAAGCACAGGGCAAGATCGCCATGATACTTCTGACACTGAACATGTTCTATTTTTGTGTGTTCGTCATCAGATATTTCCATGCCGCAATAGCAGCATATATATCCTTGATCTTCTACCAATCGTTTTCTCAGTTTCTTTTTGGGTTCGCCACTCAAGCCTTCATATGAAGCACCTGGAGTTTTACAATATTCAACAAATTCTTCGGGCGGCCTCGTTTTATTTATATGCCACATATCCTTTATAGTCTCCTAAGCGTTACCCTTAATTTCAGCAACAACGGGTCTTTTGAATGGAGCCGTTCAACAAGTTGTTGTTGGATTTCCTCTGCCGCGCTTTTGTTATGAGTAGCAATACATTCCTTAAACTGATCGTATAACTCTTCAACTTCTGGGTCATGCATGGTAACATCCATTTGCTCAAACATAATCTCGTTTAGAGCACGATTGTACGTCTCACTTTCAGGATAGATAGCTTTTCCATCTTTCATGATAAATAAGTCGTCCATTTTTACCTTCGAAACCGAGGCTGGAGAATGCGTAGTAAACAGAATATGTCCGGCAACATTGGTGTTCGCAATGTTGCTTGCAAATTGCCTTTGCCAATTTAAATGCAGATACGCATCAAACTCATCAAAAAGGTATAAGCACTCATGCCGGACTGTAAATGATGTCAACAGCATGAGTAATCCGAGTTGTTTTTCACCTTCGCTGAGGCGAAGAGATGAGAATGTGGTTCCATCTTTCTTAATTAGCTCGATTCCAATATGCTCTAAATATCCATAGTGCCTCAAAGCTTTTAGTTTGGCAAACAAATCAAATTCGTTTTCTGAAATTGTACGGAATTTTTCAGGGCCATCGAAGAACATATAGTACTGATGGCCGTCAGAATCGCGTGTACCCGTTACAAATCTTCTCGCACTATCCAGAAAACACTTTACGAATCCAGTTGCATTCCAGTAAGTATCAGCTCCTTCCTTTCCCTTTCCTGGATTTCTTAGGATAAGGCTGAATTTGGGAGAGACTCCTGAACAATTAACAAACGACAAAAATTTCGCATAATAATCGCCTCTATACGCAGCTGCTGTCAAAAGAAGAAGAGGCAGGTCCCCTATTGAATAGTAGTCTATAAAGCGCAATGATGGCAACGCAGCAGACTTTGCTCGTTTCAGCTTTTCCTCATAAAAACTATCATAGGTGCTCTCTGCGGCACCTTTTTGACGAAGAGTTTCACCTGCATAATACAGAAGAATCGAGTCCGGTAATGCATTATCAATATCTTTTTGGGCAAGTATTTTTTTGCCACAACATATGGAAATTTCATCTCTTATCGGAGTGGACGCTTTTTCAGAAATCTTTGTTAAAATACCTTCTGTATCATGATTATATTGCAATGCATAATCAGTTCCATGTAATTCGTACTCGATGATACAGTCGAGCGTTGGGTCAAGTGAAAGGGGTAAATCTTTGCCTGCGGCATAATTTTTTGCATTACTAAAAGCTTTCGTAATTACCTCAAGAAGGTTTGATTTGCCGGATCCGTTGCTTCCGATAAAAGCCGAAATATTAGAGGCTGAAAACTCACATTCAAAATTAAGTAGATTTTTATATTTTCTAATCGATATCCTTTTTATTCTCATTTTTCCTCCTACATTGCTCAACGGTTAAACATATAGAAACAGTTACCCATCATATATACCAAAACTCCCTCTAAAACCATATCTACGCAGCTTTATCTTCTTAATTCGTAAAGCTTCGTGGTTATGCGCTTCATGCTCAGTAAAGAGCCACAATGTATTTTCGGAAATACGGCTGATTATCTCTTTAATGTAAACTCTATCAACCTTCCCATAACTAAAACCATAAGAATACACCCTATCAATATTACAATTAAGACTCCTAAAAAAATTAGCATATTTTTTCATCGGAGATGCGGTATCTTTTTTGAATGACAACACCATATCGTCCAAGAATGAAGAACTTATGTTTGGTCCATCTTCGTAATTCATATTTTGATATAATCCGACTTTGCCGCTTTTATCATGGCCAAAAATCAATTTTTGACCAACGCGATTGTGAATATGAATTACTTTTTTCACCCCATATAATTTTTGTAGAGTTTTTGTGTAATTGAAACTGAAGAACTGCATTTCCGGGTCTGAAAAAAGTTTGAGTAAGCTGGCCTTAGATTGGTAATTTCCTCGGTCTATCGTAGACTGAATTTCTTTTATCCATAGCCTAAATAAATCCTGCCAAATCTTTGAGCAATTAATAAACCCACTTGTAAGCATATCCATATACAGTAGATATTGCTGCATCAACATTTGGTCTTCCTCGTCAGTTTCATTTTCTTTGTGGTTCGGTAGTGGAAACTTGTTGTCAAAATTGATATAGGCCAAGGCATCTTCAAAATTGCACCAGTTTTCGCTAGCTGCTTTATCCATGGCATTTAGCAAAATCTCTGCAGCAAATTCATTTGGGTCAATTTTCCCAAAATCCTCCAAATAAACTACTTCGTCTCGAAGTTCTAACGCTTCAGGATATTTTTGAATAATAAAAGATCTAAATTTACTGTATTGGGTTGGTATACCGTGAGCGACATCAAACCCATTTCCGGCAATAAATAGACTACTCATGATACATTACCCTCAACACAAACTCATCATCTTTCAATGTAATTGTCCACTTAATCTTTGAATAGTACTGTTTATTTCTTTTCAAGGCCCCTTTTCAGCAATTCCACCGCGCTCTCCTCGTTCGGGTCATTCGTACCCAGTTCACCGCGAAAGGCACGGGCGAGAATGGATTTTTTCATCAGGTCGATCTGGTCAAGGACTATTTCGGCGGCTGCTTTGGACTGTTGTTCTTTCGATAGCAACTTCTGTATTACAGATACTATCTTTTCCTGCTCAGGGATACTGGGAACATTAAACGAATAGGCTCCAATCTTTTTTGCATTGATGTTAGATTGGTTCACTCCATCCGTTTTAACCGAATTACAGTATTTTTTCGCATCAAGAGTGTTCAATGCATAGTTTAAATAGTCACCTATTATTTTATCGTGATCATAGTCCAGTTTAATAAGGTAACCTGCGTAAATGGCTGGATGCTCACCACGATAGATTGCTGTTTTCCCAACAAGCGCTGCACTATTTGTTCGGTTGAAAAGAACATCTCCGGGGAAAAGCTTATACTTTTCTATATCGTCTGGATCATTCGAATAAGCCAAGTCTGACCAGTCGATTTCACCTTGCTGCAAATTGCCCATCCGAAGTACAACCACATTGCCAGATGCATCAGACTTCTTTGCAGTGCCGTATTTTAATGAAATACACAGCTGACCCACGCTCTTTTTTTCCCAACTATCCATCCCCACACCGTGTTCTTCCCGCCATTTCGCAGTCAGTTCACCGGTGAAGGCTTTATGGAGAATAGCGGCTTTGCGGGTTTCAAAGCTATCCACCACAGCCTGTGCCTTTTCCTTGGCCTCATCCAGCTTGGCAAACAGACTTTCAATGCGGTCAACAATGCGCTGCTGCTCGGCAAGAGGCGGGACAGGGACAGGGTATCCCTGAACGAATTTTGGCTGTGCTCTCATTAGCGATCCGCCAACGCCCGATACATTTGAAAGCATATACCCGCGAAAATATGGTGACCGAAAACACCACATTAAATAATTGGAAATTAGTCCGCTATTTCTAATAACAATCCATTCAGACGAAGCAAGCAAAGAGTGGTCCGTATACTTTGAGACTTTCCAGACCCGATTTATCCGCGGATTGATTTTGCAGAGAAGAACATCGCCTTTTTTGACAGATTGTTTTGTTGATCCAATATCAGCGCCGAGTACAATCTCCGGGTAGTTGTCTGCGCTGCTCGGAACGCTGTATAACTCAAAAGTCTTATTTTTAGCTTTCGTAGGATCGGCAGAAATACCAACATATTGGTTTATTGCCCCAACAGTTGTCCAACACCAATTCTTCGGCAGCTTGTACGGCCACTCCCAATCCGGCACCAAGGCTGCCTGCAAGCGCTCTTCGGGCGTGAGGGCGGCTTCTTTTTTTGCTCTTGCCATTACTTTTCCTCCGTCAGAGCACGAAGCTCACGCACAACACTTTTCAGCAGATCGACCGCTTCCTCTAAATTTGCAATCGCTTCCTCGCCGCTTTCTACCGGGTCAGGAAGATCGTCATAATCCACGATGGAGTCGTCACGAATCAAGCCAAGGTCAAGACTATCGTCCGGATTCTTGGCGATCTCCTCACGAGTGAATTTGCTCCAGCGCTCGCCCGTGCGCTTGGATGGGTCTTCATACCCTGCCACGAATTCATCAAAGTCACTCTTACGCAGCTGCCGGGTCTTACCAAAGCTGTCCATATTGGTGCGCATATCGTAGAACGCAACCTCGGTGGTGTTATCCTGCTCGGTTGTCCCGCGGGTAAAGAACAGCACATTGGTCTTGACGCCCTGTGCATAGAAAATACCTGTGGGCAGACGCAGAATGGTATGCAGATTGCAGAAATTCATCAGTTCCCGGCGCACGCTGGCACCGTCACCGGCAGCAAACAACACATTATCCGGCAGTACCACGGCACAGCGGGCCTTGCCGTCCGCCTTCAGGCTGCGATAGATCACCTGCAAGAAGTTCAGCTGCTTGTTGGAGGTCTGGAAAGAAATATCATCTCTGGTGGCGCGCTCACCGCCCTTTTTCGTGCCAAAGGGCGGATTGGTCAGAATAACATCAAAATCTTTCAATCCCTTGGCGCTTTGTGCGAGAGAATCCCCCAATGTGATGTTAGCATTCATATTGTGCAGATAGGCGTTCATCAATGCCAAACGGTGGGTTTCGTGCACCAACTCCACGCCGTTGAACGCTTTGTTCTGCTGGAAATCTGCCTGACGGTCAGAGAGTGCATACATATCGTTATGCGCATTGACATAGCGGTTGGCTGCAATCATAAAGCCAAAAGTACCGCAGGCCGGGTCAAAGCACTTGTCGCCCAGCTGAGGTTTGATGAGTTCCGTCATCACATCAATCAGCACACGAGGGGTAAAGTACTGACCGGCACCGGACTTCTTCTCATTGGCGTTTTTCTCCAAGAGTCCTTCATACAGGTCGCCCAGACCTTCCTCTTTGGCCTCATACCAGTCCAGTTTGTCAATCTCCGTGATGATTTTTTCGAGGTTTTTCGGCTCCTCGATGCTGGAGGATGCGTTGGCGTAAATCTGCGCCACGCGGCCAACGGATTCTTCGCCCAGCTTGCTGAGCAGCGTATAGTAGTGCTTTTTCAGGTCAATGCCGGAACGGCTGGTCAGCGAACTCCAGCGGTATGCTTCGGGAATATCTTTATCTGCGCCGGTCTCATCGGCCATTTTCAAAAACAGAATGTAGGTCAGCTCTGTCACATACTGGTGATAAGTAATTCCATCATCCCGCAGCACATTGCAGAGATTCCAAAGCTTCTGTACAATATCTTGCGTGCTCATTTAAGCTGCTCCTTCGTAAATATAAGTGT
>ERZ791753.506-NODE-506-length-35263-cov-15.875284_pt1 | contig 35263 bp, 31 predicted proteins | sample MGYA00509951_ERZ791753 | MGnify/ENA primary metagenome ERZ791753 (study PRJEB30046, sample SAMN00792026) | human gut metagenome | study: EMG produced TPA metagenomics assembly of the A metagenome-wide association study of gut microbiota in type 2... | reverse complement strand
CCGCCGCCGGAACGGGGACGGACTGGCGGCTGCTGCTCTGGTTCGGGATCGCAGCGCTGCTTGCCGCGTATTTTGCAGCCGGCTATGTCTGCATGACGCGCCGGTTCCATCCCCGACGCATTCTGCCGCAGCCGTCCGTCGACGCGCTGCTTGATCGGTTCCGCTTTCTGCGCGACCCGAGGATCTGTGTGACCGAAAGCCGCCGCGCCCCGCTGACGTTCGGCGTTTTCCGCCCGACGGTACTGCTGCCGGACGATCTGTCGGCCGGTCAGCCGCAGTTTCAGCTTGTTCTGGCACATGAGCTGGCGCATATCCGCCACCGGGACTGCCTGCGCAAGCTGCTGCTGATTGTCTGTTTGTGCCTGTACTGGTGGAACCCGCTGGTTTGGATTATGGTGCGCCTTGCGAACCGCGATATGGAGCTGGCCTGCGACGAGGCCGTTCTGCGTGCGCTCGGCCCGGCCTGCAAGAAGCCCTACGCGCTGGCGCTTCTTGACATGGCGCAGCGGCAGACGAAGCCCTCTCCCCTTTGCAGCAGCTTTGCAAAAAGCTGTGCGGAGGAGCGCGTCCGCGCGATTCTGCGCTTCCGCAGACTGCCTGTCTGGACAGGCGCACTGACCGCCGTGCTGTTCCTGCTTGCCGCAGGCGTACTTGCAACGCAGGCGCAGACCGCCGCACGCGTCCCGGAAGCGCCCGCCGCCATGCAGGAGCAGGCCGAAACACCCGAAGCGCCGGTTAATCAGCCGGTCATTCACATTGACCCGGTTATAACTCCGGCCCCTGCCGCGCAGGAGCCGGAAGCAGAAGCCCCCGCCTACGTCTGGCCGCTGGAGCACGCGGACGCAGCCGTGACGGATGCGTATGGCTGGACAGTCCACCCGCTGACGCAGAAGGAATCGTTTCACAGCGGCGTTGATCTCGAAGCCGAGGCGGGACAAAATGTGCTGGCCGTCGCGGCCGGAACGGTGCTGGATTGCAGCTACAGTGAAGCCTACGGCTATCATGTGACGCTGGAGCATGAAAACGGCGTGCAGACGATGTACGCACACCTGCGCGCATTCTATGTCGAATCCGGGGACACAGTTGCGCAGGGGCAGGTCATCGCCGCCGTCGGCGAGACCGGCTGGGCCACTGGCCCGCACCTGCACCTGAGCGTTTTCCGCGACGGCGAAGCCGTCGACCCGCTCGACGCACTGGCCTCCGCACTGGAATGAGGTCTGCGGGCAGAAGTCCATAAAAAAGCTGGAATGCACAAGGGTCTGTGCATTCCAGCTTTTTGTAATTTTAATTCAAATTAATACAGCTTTGCGCCCGCGGGGATGTGCGGGTCGAGCATCAGAAGATGGAGCTTTTCGACGCCTTCCTCGTGATGGACGGCGGAAATGAGCATCCCGCAGGAGTCGATGCCCATCATGGGCCTCGGCGGCAGGTTCGTGATGGCGACGCACGTTTTGCCGACCAATTCTTCCGGCTCGTAGTATTCGTGGATGCCGGAAAGAATCACTCTGTCAGTGCCAGTTCCGTCATCCAGCACGAATTTCAGGAGTTTTTTGGACTTTTTAACCGCTTCACAGGATTTGACCTTCACGGCGCGGAAATCGGACTTGGAGAACGTTTCGAAGTCGACAAAGTCCTTAAAGAGCGGCTCAATCTCGACGTTGGAGAAGTCGATCTTCTCCTCCGCGGCAGGCACTGCGGGCGCGGCTTCAGCCTTTGTATTTTCTTTCTTCGGCATGTCGAGGGGCTTCATCGTCGGGATTAAAACGGAGCTATCTTATACCGTTAAAATGTTCTGCATATTGTGCAATATTGCGCCGTTTTGGAAACTTTCAAATCGCGTTTGCAGCGTATGATTTCGTATAAATGCAGGCGTTTCAACGGTTTCGTGTCAAAAGTGTGTCAACTGCCTGCCGCGGTCTCAAATTTACTACTACAAATCTCCGAACTTCTCTGGGCGTAATCGAATATCCGCGCATATCAATTCCGAATTGAATCCACCTAATAATCATTCAAATCCACACGCAGGAGGTATCTATGAGCAAAGCAAATGACCTGACTGGGCGAACCTTTGGCTTGCTGAAAGTGATAAGGCGCGTGGAGGATGTGAAACCCGGTCGCCCGATGTGGCTGTGCGAATGTCGCTGCGGGAAAAGCGTCGTCAAATCCTCCACCAGTCTTACGAAGCAGAACGGCGTCAAGTCCTGCGGTTGTCTGCGGCATCAGAAATCGCCTGAATTGATTGATCTGACCGATATGACCTTTGGAGCGCTTCGGGTTCTTTATCAGGACCGTTCCGCACAAAGCGGCAAAGCTCGTTGGGTATGCCAATGTAGCTGCGGAAACATAGTTTCTGTTCTCTCCGAAAGTCTACGCCGCTCCAAAACGACATCCTGTGGCTGTAAATGCCAAGCTTTGAAATACGATTTGACTGGTCAGGAATTCGGCTATCTCAAGGTGCTCGACCGCGCGCCTAAAGGCAATCGAAAATCAAACGAAGTATACTGGCGATGCCTTTGCCGAAACTGCGGCAGGATCGTCCATATCAGCAGCTATCAGCTGCGCCATTCCAACCCATACGGACACTGTAACTGTACACGCTTTCACGTTGCTGCGGAAAGCGCCACGACAAGAAAGGATGAACACCTTGACTGAATACAAACTTGAAATCAAGCAAATCGTAGACTACCCCAAATGCCGCATCTACCGGCAATTCATACAGAGTCTGATCGCAGACCGGAGCATCCGTACAAACGGGTGCTCCGGTCTTTTTCATTATGCGGTGCTCTGCTGTTACGCGAACTTCCGCACGTCCTATCAGCGCTACGACGGCAGCAGTTACATCGTGCATCCCGGTCAATGGATCTGCCCGCTGAGGGAACTGCGGACGTGGTTCCGTGCGCGCACAAACCGTCAACTTCTTCGGCAGCTTGATTTGCTCCAGCGGCACCACTTCATCGAATACGACCTGATTGGCCGCGGACAGCTTGTGCAGTACCGCATTCTTGACTGGCCGCGCTATAACACCGTGCTGGATTATAGCTGCCCGTGCCAGAAGGATTCCGGATTTTTCTTCCTGCCTATGAGCGCGGCGTCACGGCTGCTCAGCTTTGGAAAATGCTCCGAGATAGATGCTCTGCTCGATCTCTGGCTGAACGCGATCTACAATGACCATCAGGTCGCCGGCTCTGAGGCTGGCCCTGTAGTCTATCTGCGGAATGGCACCGGCAGCCCGCTCGTTTCCTATGCGGAGCTTGGCAAGCGCTGGGGCGTGTCCAAGGCGACTGCCGGACGTATCCTCGGCAAATTCGCGCGGCTGGAATACATCAAGGCCTTCTCGTTTCCCGGCCGCAGCGGAACGGCAATCTATTTGCAGAACTATCTGTCCACCATGTTCCAGATCTCCGATGTCATGGTGGACAAAGAAGAAGTCGCAATGGCGCTGAACCTCTGCATCCGCGTGCAGGACTGCGCACAGGATATGGCGCAGCCAGACTGCGCATCAGATTGCTCGATCAGCGTTTCAAAATCGCACACGGAGATTCTGATTACCGAAGTCCTGAAGCTCTTGAAAACACAGGGTGTTTGCTGTACGACCTGCCCCCGGTTCCAGTATAGGTTATATCCCTTATCCGATTGCGTCGGAGTCTTATGGGAACACGAAGCAGAGGATCTTCGGCTGGGGCTGATGCTCTCCTGCGGCAGCACGCAGACGCGGTATTTTGAACTTACGATCCGGCAGAAAGGAGCGAACGACAATGGCGAAGAATAAGCTGCCCACAGCAGATGTAACCGAAGATCCGCACTATCACGATACATGGACGCTGCTGCGGAAATACCGTGATGTAGTCTGGAGTTTGGAGGTTTCCGTGCGGCAGATTCGGAACCGGTTTCGGATCGACTACGGCAAGACGATTGAGGATTTTCTGGAATCCGTCTATCTGGCCGGTGCGGATCTCTCCGGCACGGAGCTGGAGCATCAGGCGAAGTGCATCGAGCAGAGCCATAAAATGCTCTGCCTTGTAGACAGCGCCGTAGACCTCATGCGCACCAAACATAAGAACGGCGAGGAATTTTACTGGCTGCTCTACTACGCCTACCTCTCTCCGCAGGAGCTGCAAAACGTCGAGGAGATCATCGACCAGCTCCGCCCGCACATCCGCGACATCAGCACTCGGACGTATTACCGGAAACGGAAAGAGGCTGTCGAGGTACTCAGTTCGGTGCTGTGGGGGTATACGGCACAGGATAGCGCTGGGATTGTAAAGGAGTTTTTGCAGTAAGGTGCTTTACAGGGTGGATTAGAGATGGTCTATCCACCCTGTGCCTTTCTGATTACTCCATCTACTCAATAGAGATTCGTTCTCCAAATAGTCTCCTAATTCCAATTTGAATTGACTTTGTATCAACCCGTAAATATTGAAGCCGCATTGCATACAGCAGTTCTTCGATAATCTTCAGGTCGCTCAAATGAACCGCCTCTAAATTCAAATCCAATCGGCTGTGCGCAATGCCATTTCGCACAGTATTCATACGGTTGCAGATCTCCTCAATAGTCACATCTAATGCGCCATCGTACTTGCTTTTTATAAATGGCTCCATGATAACTTGACATTCAACCATCGCATTTCTGAGCCTTTCGCCAAAGCCGACATCGTGTGATTCTATTGCACGGTAAAACTGTCTGGCATATTTTCGCGCCCGCCCCTGTCGCTGCTCTATAAAAGCTTGCATCGTGTCCAACAGTTCTCTTTTTGTTTCTTGATATTCCTGTGACCGCTTATAATCCTGCCCAAATGTGTTGATGTATTCCCTCTCAAACTCCGCCAGTATCATAATTGCCCTACTTGAGGAATAATTGCCTGTAGCAGCTATGGATTCACACATATACTGAAAGTCAAATTTTCCATCTTTAATCGCTGTAAATATTTCTGCAGTTTTACTCCCTAAAATTGTAAAGTCGATAGCTCTCTCATACGCCTTTTTGCTAATCTCTTCCTGATAGTCTTCTTCAAAAACAAGATACCCGCATTGCTCTCTTTTCTGTGCGCCATTGACTCTAAAAATCTCAACATTACCTATTTTAACATTTGTCCTATATGTAATATATTTAAGAAAGCATTTTGCATAAATGACCGCTGGAATCAGCGCATCAATTCCAATCGGACGGGAAAAAGATGTCACCATTTCGCTCTTTGCGTCAATTGCTGGTTCTCCTTGTGAAAAATGCATAACGGCGTATGACATAAACTCGATTCTCGCATCCACATCTGGCGCAATACTATATGTACCCCCGGATTCAATCTCTGTCCTTTTTGCAGCTACCGACAGCTCTTTTAGATTTCCTGTATTTTCATCTATCTCCGCTGATTGTTCTAATGCGTTGCGCGACGAATAAAAGTAGTCCACCTCTGGCGACGCAATCTTCATTCCATCTATATTCTCTAAAGAAGTCTCGCCAACATAACAGCAATACCAAATAACAGAAAAGCTGAAAAAGCCGTTATAATTACGTTTTGTATCCGCAACATTGAAAACAATATGATAATTTTCTGATGTCCTCCCGAATAGTTTTCTTTGTTGAACCCACATGTGCTTTTTCTCGTACCTTGAAGCCTCCACCAAATATTCCGCTAAAGAGTTCGTATGCCTATGGTGTTCAATGCTTGGTGGAAATAGCGTTATCATAAAAGAATCCTTGTCAAAGTTGAATGGATAGTTCACGCCTTCATATTCAACATACCCCATCAGCTTCTCCGGCAAGCGCATCTCTTTTCCCCCTGTCACGACAAATATTCTAATGACCCACTGTACTCATTGTGCAGTGGGTCATTATTCTTACATTGCATGTTTTTGTCGAAGTTCAGTGCAAAACATTTCATATGTTGCCTTTGGACTGTTCGTTGTAATTTGAAACACTTTGAACTCCAGATATTCCAAAAGGTTTACTTGCTTATCAATAATGTACTCTAGGTCGTTATCGCAACAAGTAATGATTATTTGCTGTTTTGAACCATTTTTCTTAGTAAGGTAGTGCTCTCTTGAAATTGTAAAGCAAGGCTTTGTTGCGTCTTTCCTTCCAAATACTATTCCAAACTGTGCAGCATTGGTGTCTAAAATACTTTCAATTTTATTTGTATAAGTATTGTCGGGCTTCTTTTTTTCATTCTTACATTCCACAATAAAGTATGGGTTTAATAAATTTAGAATTGAGGGAAACACAGTTTTTACACCACATAGCACCGTGCAATCGAACTGATTTGTTTGCGTTTTCACGTCATTCGTAGCCTTCGTATGTTTGATTTCACCAAAAATCCCCAAAATCAATTTTTCAAGAGCCTTTCCCTTCTCAGTTTTATTTTTTCCATAATCCCAGTCAAGTTTGTCCCGCAATTCGACGAACTTTCTATATGCTGACTCACTTGGATTATAGAAAGCCTCATATAATGAGTCCAGATCATTTGACAGTGAATCAGCTGTTGTAAAATTTACGGCATTACTACCTTCACAATTTAATTTTCTTTCTATTGCTTTTGAAATCTCCGCCTCTGTTGCGTTAGGTTTCATAATCAGATTGTACGCAACATAGATGTCATCTGTAGTAATATGCTTTTCCTCTTCACACTCTACACAAAAAGCAGGATGCGCTATTACATCATTAAGTTGACTAGGCTTTACAATGTCCAAAAAAGAATCGCAATCAGGGCATTTAACTAGAAATTCTTTTTCAAGTATTTTTTGACGTTCAGCGTATTTTAGAATTTCTTCGGCTTGAGTATAGGAAGCTCCTAAGCGAGCGGCTACAGAAGATGCCGTTATGTTTTTCTGGTTATTACTAGGCAAAGTTGCAAGCCAACAGTCAAATCGCCCGACAAATTCTGGGTTCAGTAAATCAGTAATTTTCGAAAATTGCTCGTAAAACATTTTGTATATCAGCCTCCTCCGCATACTGCATAGTTTTAATATAACCATGCCCCTTATATGTGCCAAGCTGAACTACTAACGGGTTGCTTGAAAAATATGTTTCATTGTTTCGCTTGAATATTAAATCCAATCGTTTACATTGTCTGCTTTTTACCACTGTCTTTTTCCCGTCAAAGAATGCTTCCGTACATTGCAACGGAATCAATTTATTAGATGTCGTATCAATCTTAGTTTGATCTAGTTCATCATCTGTACTCACTTTTATTAAATAAGCAGGACGATCTTCCTTAAATATTCTTTCATTATTACCATTTATGGAGATGAACTTCTCTACAAGGATTCTTGCGTCCAAAATTGCTGCTTCTTTATTTCTGGGATCTAGTTGTAGATTTTCAAAAAACTGATTTACAAATTCATTTATTGTAACTTCTTGTGTACCAACTTGATTCGCCACATTCTCAGGTGTAAATGAGTACTTATTGTAAATTCCATAGAGCGCTCGCTCGATTTCACTCTTCGCCGCTCTCGGATCTACTGCCGTCTCAAATCCAAGCAAAGCACAAACTTGGTCAACAATAGACATGGCGTATCTCATTGTATCCACTCTATACTCATTAGTTAAAAATTCATTGATATCGCTATACTCATATAACGTCGATTTTGCTTTTGCTCTGCTCACAATAAAGCCACTATCAAGATATACCTCAATAAAAACCGGAAATACCGTGGCATTGCCAAGTTTCCCGCTCTCACCATACAAAAACAATTTAGAAAACGTGAGTTCAATCTTGGTAATCATGTTTTCTTCATTCGTGATAAGCGTATAATCTATCAGCTTACACTCAGCAGTGTTTGTGTATGTAAGGATTGTTTCCCTTGGGCAGTCCGGATATAGCTCCTGAATTTTTGCTTCTAGCAGAACAGGATCGCGATGCCATTCGTTAATACTGCGGACTTTTTTATAGCAAATTTCTTTACTTCCTTCTTTAATCACATGGAGTAACCAGTCACGAACTTCTGCAGCAGAACGCTCATCTCTTTTTGAATATGCTTCGATTTCACGAATATAGTCTGCACGGTTCTCAACAAAGGATATGCGGTGATCTTTAAGAAAACGCCGCAAAATTGGATTCTGAAGATAATCGTCTCGATTTAGAAACTCAGGAATTCTCATGGTTACTACACTCCTTACAGAACTTTATTTTATTATAGCATATTTCTGCATTTTGCAACTCTCTTTTTATACTATTTTACACTTTGCGGTCGAATCTTTGTAGGCATACATATATAGAAACAGCATCCCTCGCATTCCTATGCGTGAGATGCTATTTTTTAATTATCTGCGTCTTTGAGCAGATATACCATTTTCCAACTCATTCAATGTCTACCTCATCAACTGCATCCAAATCATCTTGAGTGATACCGAGTTCTGCGTAGAGATGTTCCGCCGGTACAAACATCGCAGGATCCGCCTTCACCATGCGTTCAGATGCCAACGCCAACAGTTTGACATCGTTCACCTCATCAGACAAGGCCATATATTCTCCTACAATATTGACCATACTGTTCACCTCCACATTACCACTTTATCACCAGCAAGATGAATTATCAAGAAAATCACTGTATAATTCGCTGTGATTGCGAAAGCGTTTGGAGAGTCGCCGGCCCATTCTTCTAAATCAATCGTAAAAAATTAAATAATTTGATTTTTTGGGTTGTATATCATTTCTTTGCGTGGTATACTACAATCAGTTATTACTAGAGGTGATTTTATGCTGATAGAATTTCGTTTTAAGAATTATCGTTCTTTCCGCGATGAAGCGGTATTGTCTATGGCGGCAACCGGCCTGGGTTCTTTCAAGAAGAGTCTGATTCCGTGGTCTTCTACGACCAAGCTGCTCCCAGCTATTGCGATTTACGGGAAAAATGGCGGTGGCAAAAGCAATGTAATCCGGGCTTTTTGGTTGGCCGTACAATTTATCCGCAATGCTCAGCGGACGCAGCATGAAAGCTCCACGATTCCTGTGAATCCCTTTGCGTTGAACGACTACTCAAAGGATGAACCCACTTCGTTTGATTTTGAATATACCATCAATGGCATTAAATATTGGTATGGTTTTTCTGCTACGCGGAAGAAAATTATTTCCGAATATCTCTATCATGCTCCGAAGAAGCAGCGCGCACTGATTTTCAACAGAACTGGGCAAGAGTTTTCGTTTACAGAGGATCAATCCAAACGTAAAATGATTGGTGAAATGGTTGCTGAAAATCAGCTGTTCTTCTCGGTAGCTTGTACGATGAATGACGCCCCCTGCATCGCAGCTATGCGCTGGTTCCGCGATCAGATATTCTTCTCCCGTGACTATTCAGACATTCCGAAGCAACTCTTGGAGTATTCTGAGGACAAAAATATGCTGAAGGCAATTTCAGATTATGCCAAGGCAGCTGATCTCGGAATTCAGGATATGCAATTTGAATTTGACAGTAAAGAACTCAAAGATGATACCGCGCTCCCCTCAAATCTGCCAGTTGGAATAAAGGCGGCGTTGGTGCAGTTTATGCACGCCTTGTCGGAAAACTCCGCTGCAGGAGAAGCGCGCTTGAAAATGGGTGCCGTCAGTGCAAAGGCAAGCCATCAGGGTGAGAACCGCGACGGGCAAACTGCCTCCTATCTGCTGGAGCTCTCGGACGAATCCGATGGAACCAGGAAACTGATGGCTTTGGCTCCGGCCATTGAGTCTGCTTTACAGACTGGCGGCATTCTTCTTGTAGATGAGCTGGAACGTGAGCTTCATCCTATGCTGATGAATTATATCATCGCAAAATTCCAGAGTAGCACATCAAATCCCAATGGCGCTCAGATTGTTTTTACAACGCACAATACAGAGTTGATGAATTTGGAACTGCTCCGCAAAGATCAGCTTTACTTTGCGGATAAGCGCGATAAAGATGGAACCTCCGAATTATATAGCATCAGCGAATTTTCCACGCGGACGACCGAAAATATTCGTAAAGGTTATCTGGTTGGAAAATATGGCGCTACGCCAGACATTGAAATCGAGGAGGTGGAGTGATGTCCCGCTCAACAAAGCCCGCAAAGCCGTATATTGTCGTTTTTTGTGAGGGCGAAAGTGAACAGGCATACACAGACTTTCTCAGAAAAGAGTTCAAGGACGTTGCATCGATCCATCGCCCAAAAGCCACCGGCCTTTTTGATGTTGCAGACAGCAAATACAAGAAAGACGCAAAATATCGGGACTACGTGGAGGTCACAGACGAAGTCTGGTTTTTCTTTGATGTAGAAACCAAGGACATTGGTGCATGGGAATCCAGACTGAAAATTATCAAACGCTTACGATCTTTGCGCAAGAACCCAGGCATTAAAGTCCGCTTGCTGATGACAACTGGCTGTATCGAATACTGGCTTATGCTGCATTATGAGATGTATGCACCGCCCATTCAGACTGTTGCCGACAAAACTCGTGTTATAAATCGGCTGCTCTCCAAGGAACCGCTTTATAAAAAGGGCGACTCTGCTATAACCGCTAAAATCGCCCGTGCCTATCCCACGGCAGTCACAAATGCCAAAAGAACTGTATCAAATTTGCTGCAGGACGGGCTTCCCGGAATAGAGGACACAGATGAACGTAACCGCTGGCTCTGCCAAAAGTGCTTGACGTTTTCAACGGTATATGAGGCGATTGACTATTTAAGCAGCTTGGAAATATAGCTTCAGCTATTTTGATATTATCCTACATCAATACAAATTTAAAATACTCCTCCGTTTTCATTAAATATCAATATCTATCATATTCTATACTTGTTTATATCAATAGGCACCAGAACAGCTTTCCGTAAAAGGAATTCTGGTGCCTAAATTATATCAGCAGATGTAACTAATGTGGTTGTCTTATTAGTTACGCGAGAGAACAGCAGATAGTGCGTTCCACCACGTCGTTTACGTTATCTCCGCAGAAAATTCTGAAAGGAAAACCTGATACATCTATAATCTCAGATTTGATGGATACATTTACCCCAAGTCTGCCGTTCTCATTTATGGGATCATATGTGAAAAGTGAATCGTTATTTCCCTTGGCCTGCTTAATTGCAGCATACAGTTCTTTGGTATCTGAGATTCTTGGCAACATTCCTATAACAAGCGCGAGTTCGGAAAGTAGTTCTTTCTTTACCGCAAAACTCTCGTCAACTTTTTTTGTTAATGCAACAAATTCAAGCGCGCGAATAATGTCCCCATACTTTTCTCGAATATACGCTTCGCTTTGATCTTGGAGATTGCTTGTTTCCTCAACCGCCTTAGTCGGTTTTTCATCATATGTTGTACTCGGGGCAAATTGATAATAGCTTTCTATCGCGCCCTTTCTGAGGACAAAACAGCCAATCTTTTCAAGCGAAGAAAGCAAATTATCCAAGCTAATCTGCATGGAGCACCACACATCTGCGTCTGGCCATTGCGCCAAAGATTCTTGAGACGAACTCAATAATTGCGCAATTACAGCTCTACGAATTGCTTTTGTCGCATCATCTGATGGTTTTCTGTTACTCCAATAGGGATGGCTCTCATATATCGGAGCGAGTCTATCTTGATTCGCATCAACTAGCTTTGTCATTTCATCACGTACATTTTGAATCATCTCAGCCATGCTCCTGTGGCTATTGCTGCGCGCTATTTCATCTGCCTCAGGGGATGTGCTAAAAAGCTCCGTCACCTTATTATCATCCGTAAACCCATCCAAGTCAGTTAATATACATACTTCCTTATTAACCAGCCTGAACATTTTTGTGATTACAGGAAATTGCCCTTTTCCCTCAACAGGTACAATTTGTGAACCGGCCACATCTATATTTAAGTCAAGCTTTTGCAGAAGGCACTTAGATATTATGAGGTCGCTGGCACCTTCGATTAGTAGAATCTTCTTAGCAAAGAAGCCTGCCTTATAGATTTGTCCCATTCTCATTACAAAGTCTTTGAGTTTGCGGTTCTCTAATTCTGGGGCAGTTGGTGAAACCTGGACTGGCAACTTTTTATCTGAAAAGAACACGAGATTACTCATGTCCGAAATATTGCTGAGTGAGATCATTTCTGTGGAATGTGTTGATATAATAATTGTTTTCTTATATTCTCTGGCTGCCTTCTTCATTTCTCGAAGTAAATACGATTGCAGCTGGGGATGAAGCGATACTTCAGGCTCGTCAATTAGAAGGACTTCCACATCTTTGTCAAATAGGGCCGCTAAAATTGAAATCACATTTACCAAGCCACTTGCCTCAACAGCAACAGAGTATTCTTCCTGGGAATCTGTTTTTTCAAAGTACACTTTTAATTTTCCTGCGTCCCATCTAAGATAAATTTGGCGACCAAATAAAACAGACAGACGCTCAGCCACTTTGATATAGATGTCTTTCTTTTCATCCATTGTGAAAAAGTCGCCAGCCGCTATTTCAATTTCCTTTCTGCTCTTTTTGTTGTTTCTGTCTCCAACAATATAATCATCAGGTGAATATGTGTATTGGCCTACTCTCGACCGGTAAGTCTCCATTGTGCCAATTCTATTGGATGACAGGTATCGAACCTTTTCACTACCAAATACTTTTTTCAGGCTAGTCCGCAAAGCTTTCAGCGTTTGTGTTTTTCCACTGGCATTTGGTCCTACAAAAACAGTTAAGCCTGAATATATTGTGATCTGAACCGGCTGCTCCCCATAAATGTTTTTAACATTAAAATTGTGAACATATGGATATTCCATGAGTTTTCCTCCCTCTCCAAGCTTGACTCAATGCCTAGAACTTGCTGTAAAATTCTTCGCTTTGTTCGCACTTATTAAATGGCGATTTCAACCAATTTCGCTGTAATATTATACAGTATTTTGTCTATGGTGGCAAGTCCTGCCTCCTGTGCTTAAGTTTGCTGTAAGTTTATTAGGTGTGCCGTTCAAGTTCATTTGTGTTCCTCCATTCAATTCTGGTGAATCATCTCACGTCTTTATATCTACCATTATCACGCCACCTGTCCCACATTTCGGCGGCTGAATATCTCAAATTCTGCAATTCAGTTTTTCGCTTGTTGTAACCTATTTGAACTTATTCCTAAATGCACAGCATTGTCGCACCATTGGCACGCTTTTGCTCTTTCGGCGCAAATCCGGATATGCTATACTAAAGATGCTCAAAAGCATATAAAAACTGAATCTTGTTGCGAGCAGACGCCTTTACTGGGCGTCTGCTTTTTGCATCGGGAAAAGAAAAGGAGGAGCATCTTTGAACACTTCCAACAACTTACCGCAGCTTCCGCCGCCGAGGAAAAGTCCGGGGCGCTGGCTCTACGCCGCTTGGTTCGGCGTCAGTATTCTGCCGCTTCTGGTTCAGCCGGCTTCGGCCACGACGATCTGGGAAAAGGCGACGGAGATTATGAAGGACGTTTACCAGCAGATTCTTCTCATCTCCACAATCGCCGCTATCGTCACCGCGTCCGTCGCGCTTTTGATGATGAATTTCTCCCGCAGCGGCAGAACGGTCGAGGAATCGCGTGCATGGCTCAAGCGCATCGCGATCACCTGGGCGATCCTGAACGGTCTCGGCTTCATCATGGCCTACGTTACGCCGTTCTTCTCCGGCGGTCAGTGGACGGCATAAGGCATGGGGATTCTTGACGGCGTTGTCGAATGGATCTCCGAACAGATCATGCACGGTCTGGATCTTATCAACACATCGGTACTCGGTGCGCTCGGCTGTGGGATGGACACGTTTCTGCGTTACTTCCCGGCAGCTGAAACAATGTATGATATTTTTACTGCCATCGGAATCGGCCTGATTCTCTTGATGTGGGTCTGGAACCTGTTTAAGAATTACTGGCTGGGCACCGGCTTTGAAGCAGAGCACCCGGTCAAGCTGACCTTCCGCGCGATCATCTTCATCACGCTCACCTACTGCGCAAAAAGCATCGTCGAGATCGTCCTGAAGATCGGCGGCATGCCATATGACTGGATCTTATCATCCGAGTTGCCGCCGCTCAGCTTTGCGGATTTCAATTCCGTTATGCTGGTCATCATTGGCGCTTGCGCAAACGGCGCAGTCACGCTGATCGTGCTCATCATCGTCGTGCTGCTGGCGTGGAACTACCTGAAGCTGCTCTTTGAAGCCGCCGAGCGGTATATCCTGCTCGGCGTTCTTGTTTACACCGCGCCGGTCGCGTTCTCGATGGGCGGCTCTCAGTCCACAGCAAACATCTTCAAGGCATGGTGCCGGATGCTGGGCGGGCAGGTGTTTCTGCTGCTCATGAACGCATGGTGCCTGCGGCTGTTTACCAGCATGGTCGGCACGTTTATCGCAAATCCTTTGTCCCTATAAGGAGTATCCATGAGAAAACGATTCTTTTTGAACTTTCTGCTGATTCTCGTCCTCGTTGTAGTTATGTCAACCAGTGCGTTCGCCATTTCGGAAAGTGACGTAGAATCCGCAGTCAGTGCTTCCGGGAAGGAAGCTGTCTCCGGCAACGTGCTGGTTTGGTTCCTGTGTGCCATTGCCTTTTTGAAAGTGTCGCAGAAGATCGACAGCTTCTTGTCCAGTCTCGGTCTGAACGTTGGGCATACCGGCGGCTCCATGCTCTCAGAAGCAATGATCGCCATGCGCGCCATCAACACCGCGACCAGCGCAGTCGGCAGCGCATTGGGAAGCCGCAGCCGTCACGGTTCTGCTCCTGCATCCGGGAAATCCAGCAGTGGGAGCGCGGCTGCGGCAGGCTTTTTCAGCGGCGGTCTGGTCGGAATGGCAAGCCGCAAAATCGCAAGCGATGCGGTGCGTACAGCAACTGCTGAGAAGAACATCGTCCAGCCGCAGCAGGCCGAGGCGACAGTCAGCCGGACACACGCGAGCAGCGACACCCATTCCGGTTTGCAGTCCGCTTCCGAGCAGCAGCGGCAGAACACCAGCCAGCTTGACCAGAATCAGCAGACGGTTTCTTCCCGCGCCGTAAACTCGGAACAGCGTGAAAAGTCCCAACAAGCGCTCCACGAATCCCAGCATTCCATGGATGCCAGCCAGTTGCATCAGGATACACAGACTGCGCAGGCGCAGCAGTTCCACGCGGCGCTGCAGACCGAGGATCAGCAGGCATCGCATCTGTCGTTCCAGTCGGAACAGGGTGAGTTTGTCGGCTCTGTGGTGCAGTCGGATGAATTTGATGCAAGCAGTGAAGAAGCCAGAACGGAACAGTCGCAGGTCATGCAGTCTGCCTTGCAGCAGGAACAGATTTCGGCTTCTCAGCGCGAGGTTTCGTCTGAGGAAAGCCGCCACGCGCAGCACGATGCAGTAACCGGCCTGCACATGGAACAATCCGCCATCACACAGCGCGAGCACTCGCAGCATACGCAGCAGGATACGCAGACTGCCGCCTTCGGGCAGGTGGAATCACAGCCTCAGCAACATAGTGCGCAGTCCGACAAGCAGTTCTTTTCTGTCCGCAGCGGACTTTCCAAAACCACCATTGCGGAACAGACTGTCCAAGCGCAGGAGCGCCCCGGCAGATTCCTGCATACAAGAGCGCCGTCGGCTGCTCCCGCTTCTGCCGCAGTCAGCGAAGCGCCAGCTGCTCGGCCTGCGCCGATCCCGTCTGCACCGGCGCAGTTCCGCAGCTTTGGCGGAACGCTTTTTGCAAAATCACTTTATCAGGGCGGCGCGTTTGCCAACGACGTGATCGGCACGGTTGCCCAGGGTGATTACCGAACGACCGGCTCCATCACCGGCGAGACCGCGACGCGCTCTCTTCTGTCCTATATGGGCCTCACCGCGTTGGGAGAACACGCGACCAACATTCCGCACTATCAGGACGTGGAGATCGGCGGCGGCCGCATCACAGGGCGTGAGTTCACGCCGGAGCATCCGGGCGGCATTGATTTCTGTATGTACCATGCCGACCAGTACACCCAGCCGAAGGGCGATTACAGCAAGGTCTACTCCGCGGACGACGCCGCATGGTATAAGCAGTACGCGGAGGACACCGTTGAACGAAAGCCCTATCAGGCGGAGGACGGCAAGATTGCCTATCACGAAAAGATCGTGCAAAAGCTGCCGAACCCGCCGCAAAGAAAAGATCGGATGTGAGAACCTATGAGTCAGGAACAGCGGGACAGCTATGTGATCCCGCCAAACTTTATTGAGGGCGGTTCGTTCTTCGGCGGCTTATTCAAGGCGCGAAATGTGGTCGAGGCGGTCATTCTTGCCGCCGGCACCGGGCTTCCGATCCTGACGCTCTCGCTGACGCTGACCGTCCGGATCATCCTGCTCTGCCTGACCTCGCTGCCGCTGGCGCTTCTGGCGCTCATCGGGATCGCGGGGATGCCGCTTTCCTCCTATATCATTCTGTTTTTTCGTTTCCTCCGCAACCGCAGAACCCTGAGCAAAAGCGGCGGCAAAAGCAGCCGAAAGCAGTCCATTCTCCCGACGTGGGATAAAAAGTCCGGCCCCAGCACGGCTGTGCAGCCCGCCGCCTATAAAAAGGACGGCAGCCGCATCCGCTTTGCAAAGGATACGCGCCGCCTGATGCTGGACACCGCTTACCGGCAAAAGAAGCAGGCCGAGCGCCCCGGCAATCCGCTTGCGGCGTATGTGCCGATTCAGAAAATTGAAAACGGCATCGTCTATACGACCGACCATCGTTTTATCAAAATTCTGGAGATCGTGCCGATCAACTTTCTGCTCCGCAGCGCGAGAGAGCAGCGGAACATCGTGTATTCGTTCATCAGCTATCTCAAAATCGCGCCCGTGAAGCTGCAGATCAAGGTTATCACGAAACGTGCGGACATGAACCGGCACATTGAAACCGTGCGCCGGGAGATGGCACAGGAGACGAACGAAAGCTGCCGGATGCAGCAGGAGGACTATCTGAAGCTGCTCAAAAAGCTCGGCTCCAGAGAAGCCATTGCGCGAAGATTTTTTCTCATCATGGAATATGAACCGCTCCCCGGCGCGAAGAAAGACCGTGAAGAAGCGGATGCCATTTCGTCACTGCAAACAGCGGCGCGGACGGCGGCAAATTATCTCCGGCAATGCGGCAACAGCGTCGTTCAGCATGAAAATGAGGACGAAGCCGCTGCTGAAATGCTCTATACGTTCCTCTGCCGCAGAGAAAGCACGGACGTTCCGTTTTTACAGCGCATCTCCCACATCACATCCAACTATATAAAAGCTGGCTGCTCCATCGACGAAATTCCCGTCGGTGATTTTTTTGCGCCTTCGCAGCTGGATTTCACGCATGGCAGCTATCTCTACATTGACGGAACGTACTATGCGTATCTGCTGGTGCCGTCGGACGGGTATAAGTCCGAGGTTCCCGCGGGCTGGCTGAGTCTGCTGGTCAACGCCGGGGACGGCATTGACCTCGATGTATTTCTGACGCGGCAGCCGAAGGATCGCATGATCCGCAAGCTCGGCCAGCAGCTTCGCATCAACCGCAGCAAGATCAAGGAGACCAGCGACACCAATACAGACTTTGACGACCTCGACAGCGCCATCCGCAGCGGATATTTCCTGAAGGATGGTCTGAGCAACCATGAAGATTTCTACTATCTGAATCTGCTCATCACCGTGACTGCGGACAATCCGGACGATCTGGACTGGAAGTGCGCAGAGATGAAAAAGCTGCTCATTTCGCAGGATATGAACGTGCAGAGCTGCAATTTCTGTCAGGAACAGGCGCTTCGGTCTTCTTTTCCGCTCGTGAAGCTGGATAAATCGCTCTTTGAACGCAGCAAGCGGAATGTGCTGACGCTGGGCGCAGCAAGCTGCTATCCGTTCACGGCGTATGAGCTATGTGATGACAACGGCATCCTGCTCGGCGTCAACAAGCATAACAATTCTCTCATCATCGTGGACATCTTTGATTCGCGTATCTACAAAAACGCCAACATCGCCATTCTCGGCACGAGCGGCAGCGGCAAGACCTTTACCATGCAGCTTATGGCGCTGCGGATGCGGCGTAAGGGTACCTGCGATCCTGAATGACATGACGCAGAACCATTTCCTTTTGGATGGCAGTTATCCGCATTTCTATTTTCTGACGCTCGACCACGTTGGTGAGGTTGGTACATTTCAGTTATGTCAACCAGATGTGCAGGAGCAGTTGAACAAAATTCTTTCCGAAAACCTCCTGCCGCCGTCTCCCGCAATGCCAATCGAACATGACGCTCTGGAGCAGGACGGGGCGCCCGTCCTGTTTTCGTATCTCTGCGACCTGCCAAGGCTGCACCGGTTTCGCTGTGCGCTGACGCTGCGGAACCAGACTGGCAGCATTCTCTGCTTTGACTATCAGGCAGAGGCGCTGCGGGAGGCGTTCGGTGCGCAGGTCAATATCACAAGCATCGACTTTGCCGCTTATGAAAGGGTGTTGCTCCATCAATAAGAAACAGAAGATCACGCTGGCCTGTTTTCTGCCTGTCGCATTGGCCGCGCTTTTCTATGCGGGCGGCTATCTTGCGCAGTTCATCTACAACTATCAGGCATGGACAGCCGAAGGCGGCACGCCGTACAGCGGTACCTCGCCGCCGATGCCGGACGCCGCGTTCGACGTCTGCCTGCGGTTCGTATTCCGCTTTCCATACGGTCTGTACGGCATGGGCATCTTTCTGGCGGCAATCGTACTTCTTGTCGTGGCGATCATGCACATGGGCGCCGGCGGCGACGGGCAGTACGACAAGACCAGAAACCTGACATATTCCCACAAGGGAACCTACGGAACAGCCGGGTTTCTCAATCCAAAGGAAGCTGGGCAGGTGCTCGACTTTGTACCGGACCTGCGCAAGCACCACGGCACCATTCTCGGTGAAGTGGATGGCCGTGTGGTCTGTATCCCGGAGAAAACGCGCTTCAATGGAAATCTTGCCGTCTACGGCGCAAGCGGCTCGAAAAAGACACGCGCATTCTGTGTCAATATGATCTTGCAGTGCGCGGCGCGGAAAAGCTCGCTGGTTATCTGTGATCCGAAGTCGGAATTGTACGAAAAAACCAGCGCGTATCTGCGCGATCAGGGCTATACCGTGCGCGTGTTCAACTTGGTCACGCCTGCGTCGTCAGATTCGTGGAACTGCCTGTCCGAGATCGATGGGCAGGAGCTGATGGCGCAGCTTTTCTGCGACGTTATCATCCGCAACACAGGCAGCGACCGGGGCGACCACTTCTGGGACAGCGCCGAAATGAATCTTCTCAAAGCACTTGTGCTGTTTGTCGAGCGCAGCTATCCACCGGAGCGTCGGAACATTGGCGAGGCGTATCAGCTGCTTGTAAGCTGCTCAGAAAAGGAACTGAACGAACTGTTTGACGCGCTCCCGCTGGGGCATCCGGCCAGAGCGCCGTACAGCATCTTCCGCCAATCGTCGGAGAGCGTGCGCGGCGGCGTCATTATCGGTCTCGGCTCCCGGCTGCAGGTGTTCCAGAACGCAGATATTCGCGCCATCACCAGCCATGATGAGATCGATCTGGAGCTGCCGGGCAAGCAGCCGTGCGCCTATTACTGCATCACGAGCGATCAGGACAGTACCTTTGATTTCCTGTCCTCGCTGTTTCTGTCGTTCATTTTTATCAAGTTGGTACGATACGCTGACCAGAACTGTCCGGGCGGCTGTCTGCCGGTTCCCGTCCATGTGCTTGGCGAGGAGCTTTGCGCCTGCGGCGTCATTCCAGACCTCAGCCGTAAAATCTCCGTCATCCGTTCCCGGAACATCAGTATGTCCTGCGTGTTCCAAAATCTCGCCGGTCTGCAAAACCGCTATCCCAACAACCAGTGGCAGGAGATCCTCGGCAACTGCGATGTGCAGCTGTTCCTCGGCTGTACGGATGCGCTGACAGCGGAATTCATTTCCTCACGCTCCGGCGAAGCGAGCGTCGCTGTGACCAGCCAGGCCAAGCAGCTCGGTACATGGCGCATTTCCAACTACACCCCGGAATACCGCGAAACAAGCGGTGTCGGCAGACGGCGGCTGCTCACGATGGATGAGGTTTTGCGGCTGGACGTGGATAAGGCGCTCGTTATCATCCGCGGGCGAAACATTCTGGAGGTCGATAAATTCGACTACTCCAAACACTACGAAGCAAAGAAGCTGCGTCCGGACAAAGCGGCGGCACATATCCCGCGCTGGAAAAGCGAAGCGCCGCCGACACCTGCCGCCCCTGCTCCGCGCACAGCCCCAGCGCCCCAAAAGGATACTCCTGCAAAAAAGCAGAAGATCATAACCACCAGCAAGGAATCCATTTTATCCAAACCCAAAACAGCAAAAAAGGAGGAATGACCCATGCCCAGAAAAAAGGAATTACCTGCTCCGGACAGCGGCGAACAGGACGACCTGCTTTCTACTGAACCGCAGGAGTCTCCCGATGCGCCGCTCACCGAGCCGCAGGAGGAACCCATCCCAACAGAAAGCCCGCCCGATGAGGGCGCGCCGGAGGATGATGCGCCGTCCGAAGAATACACGGAATTTCTTCAGGCATTGAACGAAGCTCCTGCGCAGGAAGAACCGCAGCCTGCTCCGTCTGACGAAGCGGAACCGATGCCCTCCGAGGAAGAACCGGTGCTGACCATCTCCACAGAAGAACCGTCCAATGAGTCCACGCCCCCGGAATCTCCGCCCGCGCCGCGCAATGACGCGGTCCTGACGATCACAGCCAGAACGCGCATCAAAAGCGAAGCCGAAGCCACCGACGAACTCTGGCACGAGATCCGCAATGCCTACCGGACGCGGCGGATCCTGACCGGCACGCTGGACGGCATTGAGCAGACAGCCGGCGGCAAAACGCTGGCGACGGTCAGCTTCCGCGGCTTCCGCATCGCTATCCCGATCCGCGAGATGCTTGTGCTGGAGGAACGGATGCCGTCCGGCAGAGCATATGCCGACTACATGAATCGGCTGAACCGCATTCTTGGCACGATGCTCGGCGCGGAGATCGACTTCATCGTCAAGGGCATTGACTCGACCACACACAGCGCCGTTGCCAGCCGCCGGGAAGCCATGCTCCGCAAACGGCAGACATTCTATCTCGGCAAAGATGTTTCCGGAAACCCCTACATCTATCCCGGCCGTCTGGTCGAGGCACGCGTGATTGCCGTCGCGGAGAAGGTGCTGCGCGTCGAAGCCTTTGGCATTGAATGTGCCATCTTTGCGCGTGACCTCTCCTGGCAGTGGGTGTCCGACGTCCGCGACCTTTACAGTGTCGGCGACCGGGTTCTGGTCCGCGTGCAGGAGATCAGCGGCAAGGATGCCGAGCATCTTTCCATCCGGGCAGATATCCGCAGCACGTTTTCCGAAACCAGCGTGGACAATTTGAAGAAGTGTCAGGTACAGAGCAAGTACACCGGCAAGGTAACAGATCTTCGCGGCGGTGTTGTGTATATCCGCCTGAACAACGGCGTCAACGCCATCGCGCACACCTGCTATGATTCCAGAATGCCCGGCAAAAAGGACGATGTCAGCTTTGCGGTCACACGGCTGGATGAAGAACACGGCATTGCCGTCGGCATTATCACGCGGATCATCAAGCGGAACCTGTAATTTGGCAGCGTTCTGCCTATGACCGATTTCATGTTCCCTGCAGCGTCCATGCTGGAACCGCTGCTGCGCCGTCTGAGGGTGCCTCCCTGACGGTACTAAACTACAAAAGGAGTTTTCTCTATGAAAGCCAAAGAAGAATACGTTGACGCCCCTCGTGAAACACGCTCGAAGGACATTACCGTCTATGCGGTCATTTTCCTCGTCCTGCTGGTCGGCGCGGGCATTTTCCTCGCAGTCAGGCTGCTGCATAAGCCCGCAGATATGGCACTTGCAGACAGCAAATCCGGGATCATTTATGATTCGTCCGCCATCGAGGGCGGCTGGGATAATCTCAGCCCGGAAGAAATTGCGGAGAAGCTGAATGAGAAAGTAGCCGAGGGCATGATCAACATCAGCATGAACACCGCGCCGTATTTTGAAAACGGCGCATCCGAGGGCAATGTCATGATCGTAAACGAATCGATCAACAACTATCCCCAGCAGGTGGAGTTCATCCGCAACGACACCGGCGAACAGATATACCAGAGCAAAGCGATCCCTGTGGGCAGCAAGATTGAACGTGCCGCCCTTGATGTGGAGCTTCCGGCTGGCACATACGAATGCACAGCCATGTTCCACAATCTTGACCCCGAAACCGGCGATATTATCGGAACGGCTGGGGCCATCATCACAATCACCATTAAAAACTGAAATTTTATTATGAAAAAGGAGTAAACACCATGAAAAACTTTAAGAAGACCATCTCCCTCATCCTCGCTATCTGCATGATCGCGTCCCTCGCCATTTCTGCTTCTGCTGCCAACACCGTTGACGCATCCGGCGGCACAGGCACTTCCTCCGTCACCCTGTCCAGCACCGTGGACGGCAGCATCGGCGGTGACCCGGCAGCTACCAAAATGAGCGTCACTGTCCCGACCGTTCTGCCCATCGCTGTTGGCACGGATGGAACAGTTTCTACTGCGACCGACGCGAAGATCGTCAACAACAGCTTCGGCGCTGTCAAGGTTGCAAACGTCTCCATCGAAGCTGCACAGGGCTGGTCGCTGGCTGCGTTCGGTGACAAGACCACCCTTGCCCACGAAAAGGTCAACGCCAACAAGTTCGGCTTCCAGATTTCCCTCGGCAACGGCGAAAAGAAGCTGACCGACGACAAGAACGCTTCCAAGCAGACGCTTCTGGACGCTGCTGTTGAAGGTTGCTTCATGTCCGGCGTGGGTGACACCTCTGCGAACAGCATTGGCATTACCTATGACGCCATCGTTACGCCCGTCAGCGAAGCCGTGACCAACACCGCCATCGCAAGCGTCCTGTTCATCATCGCTTGGGATGCGGTCTAATTCAATCGCCTATCGCACAGGGGAACGCGCAAGCGTTCCCATTACCTGATTCTAGGAGGTATTCAACGTGAAGAAAAAACGAATCCTCGCAATGATTCTTGCGGTTGCATCGTGCTTGTCGCTAGCGGTCAGCGCATCGGCGGCAAGCACAGCCAGAAAAGCCACCGACTTCCGCGACTTTGACCGTACTGCGTGGTACGCGGATGCCGTGAGTGCCGCCGTGGATAAAGGACTGCTTTACGGCAAAAGCGCGACCGTCATCGACCCCAATGGCGATATGACGCGCGCAGAAATGGCGGCGATCATCAACCGCTCGTTTGGCTGCTACGCGAAAGCCGACATTTCCAAGTACAAGGACGTTTCCAAGGACAAGTGGTACTTTGAAGATGTTGCAATGGCTGTCCAGATGGGAACGTACAATGGTCGCAGCAATTCGAGTATGGCCCCGGATGCACCCATCACGCGGCAGGAAGCCATGACCGTGGTGGCGAGAGCGTTGGAGCTGGACTACGATTCGTATTCCAAGGCCGAGCTTACGCAGTTCTCGGATGCTGGTAAAGTCTCGAATTGGGCGATGCCATACGTCCGCGCCATGGTCGGTGCAGACTACATTCACGGCCGCGGCAAAATCCTTGCTCCGCTGGACAACATCACCCGCGCGGAATTTGCGCAGATTTTCCATAACATCATCGGCAGCTATATCACGGTAAAGGGAACCTACGATAAGGACATTAAAGGCAGCGTTCTCATTCGTACCGACGACGTGGAACTGAAAAATCTGACCGTGGACGGCGATTTGATTGTTGGCTGCGGCGCGGCGGATGGTAAAATCGTGCTGGACAATGTGACCGTCAAGGGTCGTCTGCTCGTCTGGGGCGGCGGTACAAAAGCCGTGTACTGCAACAACGGCACGAATATGCCAGAAGTGGTTGTGGCGAGAGTGGATGATGCGGTCAAGGTCATTTATGACCGCGATAGTACGTTGGCAGTAATCGACACGATCAAGGTCAGAATCACGGAACGCGCCAAGCAGCGCAAAGAAACCGAGGTTGTCTTTTACGATGTCAGCGGACTGCGCGAAGCCCAAAAGCAGCTCAATGCCATCGTTGCGGACAATCAGATTGCTCTTACTGCTCCTGCTCATCTATACGCTCTGGTCGGAGAATCCAACGTGAAAGCCGAGTTCGTCAACAACAGCAAATCGGACACCTACAAGGTGGAAATCCGCAGAAACAAAGACAACGCCTTAATTGCAGAAGCCTTTGAACTGTCTGCGGGCAAGAGCATTGCGACGCTGACGCTGCTGGAAGCGCCGGAGTTTGGGAACACAGATTGCACGGTCACTGTTACTGCTTTCCGTGACGGAAAGCAGATCGGCAATATGCAGACTGAGTTGACACTCCATGCCGCCTACCTCTGGCCAAAGGAGGTGCAGTAACGCGATGAAAACCTATCAGAAAGCGGCGGCGCTGCTTCTGGCGCTGGCGCTCATTTTTGCGCTTCCTGTGCCTGCGTCGGCAGCGGAAACGACCGAAGCGCGTGTGCCGGTCACGCTGACCGTTGTGAACACGGTTTCACCTATCTCCTGCACGGTTCCTGCCGCGCTGCCGGTTTCTCTCGTTGACGGCTATGTGGTCTGCGCCAACAATGCCGCAATCACCAACACCGGCAAGACCGGCGCAATTCGTGTGACCAAGGTAGATGTTCAGGCGGGTACATTTGAAATCGGCAATTTCGATGATTTCAGTGCAGGGAAAAACAGCATCGCACTTAGCATCAATGGTTGTAGCACGAAAGGCGCGGGCAGTCTGACACTTGTCGACGGCGCGTTCCCAGCGATTAGTGCAGAAAAGTCGCTGGCAATTCGCTACAGGGCAAAGGTTTCCGCAAGTGAAGCTGTCACGAACATCAACGCCGCGACGATTGTGTTCACCATCGCCGCCGTGAACGAAAAGGAGGCTGCATAATGAAGAATTTTAAGAAATTCACCGCATTTGTGCTGGCTCTGTGTATGCTGTTTTCCCTGTCTGTGGCCGCATTTGCAGCGGAAACGGACGTGCATACGGTCTATGACAGCGTACCCGACAAAGAAACAGCGGTCTCCAACGAAACAGTCACCTCCGGCACAATCCCCGACAGTAAGATCAAATGGGAGCTGAACGAGCACAACTGGCTGATGATCTCCGGCTCCGGCGACTGTAAAGCCTTTGAGAGTAAAGACGATCAGCCGTGGGCGGCTGTCCGGGATCAGATCACGCAGGTCTGGTTTGATGATATGGACGCATTGCGTATCGCTGACCTTGCGTACTGGTTTGAAGACTGTGTCAATCTGACCACAGCCGAAATCCCCAGCACCACGCCGACGATTGGCAAACACGCCTTTTACAACTGCCCGAAGCTATCCACGCTCACGATCTATTACGGAGAGGACATTCTGGAATCCATCGGTGAAGAAGCCTTCTGGCGGGAAAACGACAGCGGCGATACACTCTATATCGGCTATATCATCGGGTATCCCAAATCGTCGGTGCCGTTCTACGATTATGATTGGGCCGGCTCCAATCGGAACAACAAATACTTCTACGATTTGTACGGCGTATATTCCGATACCCCCGCAGCCGTTGGCATCATGAGTGCGCCGGGCATTTCCGTCACCTCGACTGGCTCGATTATCGGCAACTGCCCGTCGTGTGGGAAGTATTCATTCCAGGGAACATACGTCGAAGTCGCACATTCCTCGCGTGGTCATGCCAACTATAATGAATGCAATATCCACATAGTCATAATTCGTGGAAATATCCAGCAGGACATATCCCACCTTGTCCGACCAGACAAGGTCAAAGGCGTCGCTTTCCTTCAGCCGTTCCGCAAATACCGAGATCACCTGTTCCAGTTTCTGTTTTTCCTGTTTTGTGTAGATCATGATAAGTACCTCCTATGTGTGTTTGATTCATCACAAATCATAGCATATAAAATATTTTTTCTCACTTTTGCAGAAAACATCGAAATGCGCCCTATTTTCTTAGTGTAAGAACCTTCAAGCACTGTACCTTGACAACTGAACACCCATCTGGCAGGGAGATACAGCAGCCGCGGACAGTATGCGATGATATGAGCGTACCCACGGCCCAACGCTGCACAGCAGTGACTGCAATACGCGCTCTTGACCAGAGCGTAGGAACGGACTGCCGGATGGCACAATTTGTTGAATTTCGCGTCATTGATCCGTAAAAGAAAATATAGGGGGTTTTATTATGTTGGATAACACAACAGCTACAAGCTCTGCTCTCAATACCGAACAGCTTCTTACCGTCGATACGCCAACGCTTTGCAAACTTCTTTGCTGCGGACGCTATACCGCTATTCAGATTGGGGATCTCGCGCACGCGCGTATCGTCACAAACAGCCGTGTTCTTTGGAGTGTACAGCGTATCAAGGAGTATGTCTACAAAATTGCCTGTTGATGGAACCTCCACGACAAACAGGAGAAGGTGATCTTTTATGGCAAGTTGCAAAAAAGACGCAAAGGGTCGAAAACTTGGGAAGGGGGAATCCTATCGATCCGATGGCCGCTACTGCTACTCTTACACGATCTGCGGCGAACGAAAATGGCTCTATGCCTCTGATTTGGCTGAACTGCGTGAGTTGGAACGAAGAATTGAACATGACAAAGATGACGGCATCCGCACGCAGGAAGCCTCTAAAATCACGCTCAATGATATGTTTGGAACTTATATTGCCACAAAAACCAAGATTAAGACCAGCACCAGAGAAAACTATCTGTACCTGTGGAATAAATACATAAGGCCCACACCGCTTGCACATCAGTCTCTTATCAATATCAAGACCAGCGACATCAAGAAACTTTATGGAGAACTTCTGGCAAACGGTTTTCGTACGAATTCCTTAGACAGTATCAATAATCTGGTGCATCCAACATTAGAGATGGCGGTCGATGACGATTTGATCCGCAAAAATCCAAGCAAAGGTGTTTATCGGGCGCTGAAAGAAAAAGACTGTAAAAAGCGCGTCGCACTAACACTGGCGCAGCAGCAGGCTTTTCTAAATTACGTCAATCAGAGTCCAGTCTATCACCACTGGACGCCGATTTTTGTAACGCTTCTTGGCACCGGAATGCGTATCGCAGAATGCGTCGGTCTGACACGGAAAGACATTGATTTTGAAAACGAGCTTATTTCTGTCAATCACAATCTGCTATATCGAAAGATTGACGGAAAATGCCGTTTCCTGATCTCAACGCCAAAGACAGCAAGCAGCATTCGCTTCATCCCGATGTGTCCAGAAGTCTTGGCTGAGCTGGCTGGACTGATTGCTATTTTGGACACGCTCTATGATACGCCCAGTCCGACAATTGACGGCTACACAGATTTTATCTTTCGGAACCGCTATGGAGATCTGTTGAATCCCCACAGCTTGAATCGTGCGATTGAGCGGATCATCCGAGACTACAACGCGGAGGAATTGAAGCTTGCCGAAGAGGATCAGCGATCGCCTCTATTGCTTCCACACTTTTCCGTTCATAGTCTGCGGCATACGTTTTGTACGCGGATGTTTGAAGTCGAGTCCAATCACAAGGCAATCCAAACAATTATGGGACATGCCGAGATCAGTACAACTCTGGATATTTATACGCATATCACAGAGGACACCCTTAAGAATTCGGTACAACACATGAGTGAGAAAATCAAACTTTTCGGATAAGAAAAACTGGAATGCACAGGGCATCTGTGCATTCCAGCTTCATATTGTGTCATATTGAATTTCGAAAGTGTGTCAAAAACGTGTCAAATTGGGAACTTAATACATTTTTGCGCCCGCGGGGATGTGGTTGTCCAGCATCAGGAGGTGGAGCTTTTCCACGCCCTCCTCGTGGTGAACGGCGGAGATCAGCATACCGCAGGAGTCGATGCCCATCATGGGTCTGGGCGGCAGGTTCGTGATGGCGACGCACGTTTTTCCGACCAGTTCCTCCGGCTCGTAGTAATCGTGAATACCGGAAAGGATCACTCTGTCCGCTCCAGAACCGTCATCCAGCACGAATTTCAGGAGTTTTTTGGACTTCTTGACCGCTTCGCAGGCTTTGACCTTCACGGCGCGGAAGTCGGACTTGGAGAACGTCTCAAAGTCCACAAAGTCCTTGAACAGCGGCTCAATTTCGACCTTGGAGAAGTCGATCGGCTCGTCCTTGACCTCGATCTCGACCGCGCCCGTCGCGCCGCCGATGATACCGGCTTCCTCCGGTTTTTTCGTCTTGGGAACGTCCAGCGGCTTCATCGTCGGGAACAGGATGACGTCGCGGATGGTGTCTGCGCCGGTGAAGAGCATGACGGCGCGGTCGATGCCCATGCCCATGCCGCCCGTGGGGGGCATACCGTATTCAAGCGCGGTGAGGAAATCCTCGTCGAGCATTTCCGTCTCGTCATCGCCGCGCTCGCGCTGCTCGACCTGCTTCATGAAGCGTTCGCGCTGGTCAATGGGGTCGTTCAGCTCGGAATAGGCGTTGCCCATCTCGCTGCGGCAGATGAAGAACTCGAACCGTTCGGTCAGGCGCGGGTCTTCTGGACTGCGCTTGGTCAGCGGGCTGACCTCGACCGGGTACATCGTGATAAAGGTCGGCTGCACCAGATGCTCCTCGACCTTCTGGTCGAAGCAGGCGTAAAGCGCGTTGCCCCACGTCTTTTCGGCAGCCTCCGCCAGCTCGACGCCGACTGCCTTTGCCGCAGCAACGGCCTCCGCGTCGTCGGTGATCGCACCAAAATCAACGCCGACATACTGCTTGACAGCGTCTACCATCGTCAGCCGCGGCCAGCCGGGGGTCAGATCGATCGTTTCGCCCATCCAGTTCAGCTCATAGGTTCCGAGGTATTTCTGGGCGAAGGTGGTGTAAACGCCCTCGGCGATGTCCATCATGTCGTGGAAATCGGCGTAGGCCTGGTAGAGCTCGACCGTGGTGAATTCGGGGTTGTGCTTGGGGTCCATGCCCTCGTTGCGGAAGATGCGGCCGACCTCATACACGCGGTCCATGCCGCCGACGATCAGGCGCTTCAGAGGAAGCTCGGTCGCGATACGCATATACATATCGATATCGAGCGTATTGTGGTGCGTGATAAAGGGTCTTGCCGCCGCGCCGCCCGCGATGGTATTGAGAACGGGCGTTTCGACCTCGATATAGCCCATATTGTCCAGATAATCCCGCAGATGCTTGATGAACTGCGAACGGATGATGAAATTCCGCTTGACCTCCGGGTTCACGATCAGATCGACATAGCGCTGACGGTAGCGCGTCTCCTTATCGGTCAGCCCGTGGAACTTCTCGGGCAGCGGCAGCAGGGACTTGGACAGCAGCGTGATGGTCTTCGCGCGCACGGACATTTCGCCGCGCTGCGTGCGGAAGATCTCGCCCTCGACGCCGACGATATCGCCGATGTCGTATTTCTTGAAGCGGTTATATTCGGCCTCGTCCATTTCGTCCTTGCGGGCGTAGAGCTGGATGCGGCCTGTTTTGTCCTGCAAGTCGCAGAAGGACACCTTGCCCATGCCGCGCTTGGACATGAGACGGCCCGCAATGGAGACGGGCTTGCCCTCCATCTCGTCAAAATGCTCCTTGATCTCCTGTGCAGTCGTGGTGCTGACGAAGCGGGTGATGGCAAACGGGTCCATGCCCTCCGCCTGCAGCTGCGCGAGCTTTTCGCGGCGGACCTTGATCTGGTCGCCGAGGCTGACCTGCGGGGCCGCGTTCTGCTGATTCCTGTTTTCCTGTTCCATAGCTATCCTCTTTTTCTGATTCGTTACTTTTCAACCGTCAGGATCTTATACTTGAGCACGCCGATGGGGGCCTCAACCTCGACAATGTCGCCGACCTTGTGGCCAAGCAGTGCCTTGCCGAACGGGGAATCGTCGGAAATGCGGCATTCCATGGGGTTGGCCTCCTGCGAGCCGACGATGGCGTAGAGTTCCTCGTCGCCCGTTTCCATGTCCTCGACCTTGATGGTGCAGCCGAGGCCGATCTTGCCCTCGGAGTCCTCTGTCTCGTCAATAATAACGGCGTGGGCGAGAATATTTTCAACCTCGGCGATGCGGCCATAAAGCTTGGCCTGCTCGTTCTTGGCTTCGTCGTATTCGCTGTTCTCAGAGAGGTCGCCGAACGAACGCGCCTCCTTGATCTGCTCGGCGACTTCCTTTTCACGGGTCGTCTTCAGATAAAAAAGTTCCTGCTCCAGCTCCTTGAGACGGAGCGCACTGATTTTAAATTCTTTTGCCATTTTACGATCGTTCCTTCCATAATCGATCGGGCAGAAAACGCCCGGTATCTACAGTGATTCAGCAGACATTATATCGGGCAAAGATAGGGATGTCAAGAGAGTTTCTGGGTGATTTCGCGGATTGCGGCCTGTAATTGTGCGTCGTCCGCTTTTTCCAGCTGACCGTAGTACAGTTTTGCGCCGTCCTCGTCGGAAAGGGCGATTTCAACGTCGGGCGTGATGCCGGTATCGGTCAGACTGCGGCCCTGCGGCGTGTAGTATTTGCCGATGGACAGGTTCAGCATGGAGCCGTCGGAGAGCGTAAAAGCCGTCTGGAAATTGCCCTTGCCGACCGTCTTCGTTCCGACGACCGTACCCCAGTCATATTCCTGGATCGCGGCGGCGAAAAACTCAGCCGCGGAATAGCTATCCTGATTGACGAGCACGGCCATGGGCAGGTCGATGCAGTCCGCGTCCGAGCGGTCGATTTGCTTCGAGCCCTGATAGTCCTCGCTCTGGAACAGAATGCCCTCCGGCAGTATTTTATCCAGTACCTTGACCAGCTCGTTTTTATATCCGCCGCCATTGTTCCGCACGTCGAAGATCAGCGCCTTCGCGTCCTGCGCGATCAGCTCGTCCATGGCGGCGTTTGTCTCCTCCGCGCAGCGGGTGTCGAAATTGGCGATCTTGATATAGCCGATCTGTCCGTCCAGCATTTCATACGTCGCAACGGGCGTCTGGATGCTGCGGCGCTCGACCGAAACGGGGAAGCTTTCCTCCCCGCGCAGGATCGTCAGCGTCACGAAGGTCCCCTCCTCGCCGCGCACCTTTGCGCGCGTTCCGGTCATGCCAAGATCGAGCGTTTTTTCGCCCTCGACCTCGGTGATGATATCGCCGGTGAGCAGTCCGGCTTCCTCCGCCGGGCCGCCTGCGGTCACAGCCTCAATTCGCATTCCGCCGAGTTCTTCCTGCGCGGTGATGGTCACGCCGATGCCGACATAGGCGTTCTGCATCTGCTCGTCGTAGCTGCTTTTTTCTTCAGCGGTCAGGTAATAGCTCCAGCGGTCGCCGGTCGCCTCGACCATGGCGGACGCGGCAGCGTCGGCAAGCTTTTCTTCATCGTAATCGTCAATGAAGAACCGGTCAAGATACGCGCCGATCTCCGCCGTTTTGGCCTCGGCGGGTGTTTGCTCCCGGTACGTAAGCTGCATGGTCACGATAGCCGAGCCAAGGATCGCGACGGCAAATGCCAGCACAAGAATCAAACTTTTCTGCCATTTTTTCAAAATGGACACCAGCCTTTCTATGGAAATTTGCGGCGAATCCGTAAGCACATTCCTGTTTTGACGTAGGGGTGGACGCCTTGTCCGCCCGCCGGGAGATGTTGCATCTGCATGAGAATTTGCGGCGAATTCGCAAGCGGTTCCCTATTTTGTTGTAGGGGGCGATGCCCACATCGACCCGCTGGGAAGTTACGAATTCGCCGCAGATTACCGTAAAAACGGTGCAATCTGCCGGGCGGACAGAGTCGTCCGCCCCTACGCGGTGTAGTACGTATTCGCCGAAAGGGTTTCAGTTGTTCGGTTGTTTGCCGCAACCCCTCAGTCGGCTCCGCCGCCAGCTGAGCCTTGAGCGGTGCGTCACTTCTTGATCTCGGCCCAGTAGCGCTTGGCGGCCTGTTCGGTTTTGTTGTCGCCGTAGGTGTAATAGACGCGGTCTTTGATCACGTCGGGGAGATACTGCTGCCGGACCCAGTGGTTCGGGAAATTGTGCGGGTAGAGATAGCCCTGGTCGCGCTCGAAGCCCGTGCCGTCGGCGTGGACATTTTGCAGCTCGCGCGGGACGGGGCCGGTTCTGCCTGCCTTCACATCGGCGATGGCCGCATCGATGGCCATGCAGCCGGAATTGGACTTCGGGGCCGTGGCAAGGAGAAGAACCGCGTCGGCCAGCGGCAGACGCGCCTCCGGCAGGCCCAGCTGCAAAGCGCTGTCGACGCAGGCCTTGACGATGGGGATGGCCTGCGGATAGGCAAGGCCGATGTCCTCCGCCACGGAGCACAGGATGCGGCGGACGGCAGATCGCCCGCCTCTAAAAACCGGGCCAGATAGTGCACGGCGGCGTCCGGGTCGGAGCCGCGGATGGACTTCATGAGCGCGGAAAGATCGTCATAGTGATCGTCTCCGGATTTGTCGTACCGCATGGCCGAGCGCTGCGACACCTGCTTCGCGTCTGCCATGGTGAGCCTGACCACGCCGTTTTCGGGCCGCGTGGCCGTATAGAGGAATTCGACGGCGTTGAGCGCCTTGCGGATATCGCCGCCGCAGGACTGCGCGATGTGCTCCTTCACGCCGGGCTCCGGCAGGATGGTCACGCTGTCGCGCGCTTCGAGATAATTGAGCGCCCGGCTGACCGCGCGCTGCGCCTCGTCCTTCTCCACGGGCTTGAATTCAAACACCGTCGAGCGCGACAGGATAGCATTATAGACATAGAAATACGGATTTTCCGTCGTGGACGCGATGAGCGTGATCTTGCCGTTTTCGATGTATTCCAGCAGCGTCTGCTGCTGCTTTTTGTTGAAATACTGGATCTCGTCCAGATACAGCAGCACGCCGTTCGGCGCGAGAAACGTGTCGAGCTGGGCGTAGATCTCCTTGATGTCGGCAGAGGACGCGGTCGTCGCGTTGAGCTTGCACAGCTTTCGCTGTGTTTTCTTTGCGATCAGGTTCGCAACCGTCGTCTTGCCCGTGCCGGAGGGCCCGTAAAAAATCATATTCGGCACAGCGCCGCTTTCAATGATCCGGCGCAGCAGCCCGTTTTCTCCTAAAATATGCTGCTGGCCGCAAACGTCGGAAAGTTCCTGCGGACGAAGCGCGTCCGCGAGGGGCTGATACATATCGCCCGCCTCCTTTTTTGATTTCTAACGTATTATACCGGTTTCCGCTGCCAATTACAAGCGGGCGGTTCCCTTTCCAGCGCGTTTATGATACAATAAAACAAAAAAGGCAAGGGATGAGCAAGTATGGAAACATCGGAACGTGTGGCCGGTATCATTGCCGCGCTGAAGCAGGAATACCCGGACGCGCTCTGCGCGCTGCATTACGGGAAGGATTACGAGCTGATGATCGCGGTGCGCCTGTCCGCGCAGTGTACGGACGCGCGGGTCAATCTGGTCACGCCTGCGCTCTTCGCGCGCTATCCGACGCTGGACGCATTCGCGGAGGCAGACGTGGCCGAGGTCGAGGGCTATGTCCACTCCTGCGGGTTCTACAAGCACAAGGCGGAAGATATCGTGCTGGCCTGCCGGATGCTGCGGGACGAATACGGCGGGAAGGTGCCCGGCACGATGGAGCAGCTTCTGCGCCTGCCGGGCGTGGGCCGGAAGACGGCGAATCTGCTGCTGGGCGATATTTATGGGACGCCCGGCTCGGTCGTCTGCGACACGCACTGCATCCGTATCTGCAACCTGCTGGGCCTCGCCAGCGGCAAGGACCCGGCAAAGGTCGAGCAGCAGCTGCGCGCGATTTTGCCGCCGGAGGAATCCTCCGATTTCTGCCACAGGCTCGTCCTGCACGGCCGGGCCGTCTGCGCGGCAAGAAAGCCCGCGTGCGACCGCTGCTGCCTCGCCCCGTACTGCAAAAGCTTTACGGGGGAATGAGCACGCCTGCCCGTTTTACGTAAAATCGTTGAAATTTAACCGCAGTTGGTAGGGGCGGGGCTCTGCTCCGCCCGGCAGGATGCACTGAATCATCAGAAATCTTTGGCGAATTCGTATGCATCTGCGCATTTCGGTGTAGGGGCCGACGACTCTGTCCGCCCGCGGGACGCACCGCTTTTTACGGGAATCTGCGGCGAATCCGTACTGCCTCACAAATTTTAAACGCAAGGCTGATTTACAGCAGCCATTCAAAGGCAGCTACTTGTAAATCTGATGTCCCGTAACAGGCGGCGCGTACCATAGCGCTCGTAGGGTGAGTATGTGTGTTCGTAATACCCAAAAATAAGGACTTGCCTAAACCGTACCCGCAGTACGCACCAAACGCGTCCAAGCGCCCCTTTTCTCCCCCTTCTTTTCCGGCAAGGCGGAAAAGAAGGGGCCGCCGGAGGCTTGACCAGCTCCCGACCATGCAGAAAAGCCCCCCTGTCATGCGCTTCGATCGGCATAACAGGGGGACTGCATGGGTGTCATTATTTTTTGCTTGCGGCGTAATGCGCCGGGTACCAGCGCTGGAACCAGGCTGTGAACGCGCCGAGGAGCATGGGCAGCACGGAGTTGATTGCGCCGGTCAGGTATGAAACGGGCGTTTGCAGCAGATACCACGTCCAGACCGGCGTGAGCAGATACAGAACCGCCCAGCAGGCCGTCAGAATGCGGTTCGTGTGCATGAACAGCGGATTTTGAAGCGCTATCTCGCCGCCGTAGCCGTTCATGGAATAATACGCCGTCAACGGCATGGGCAGAAAGACTGTTACGCCCCACATCAGGCCGAACAGAAGATACGACGCGGGCAGGAGCAGCGTGAGCGGCAGCGCGTCCAGAAGCGTCAGCACGCAGATCGTGCCGACAGCCAGAATCGAACACGGCTCGAAGATGGTCAGACGGTATTTCAGAAACGCGAACGGCAGCAGCGCACAGACCGCAAGCCCGACGCAAGCGCCGATCTGCGCGTGGATAGACAGCGCGATCCAGATCGCCATCCACGGCAGCAGCATGAGCGTCATGTTCGTCTTCTTCCGGGGCTCGGCGGACGGCTGCGGCGCGGCAGCTCCAAGGCCGAAGATCTCGTCCCAATGGAGCATGACCGAAAAGTCGCCGGTCACGCGGTACTGGTGCTCCATCATCGCCTGCTTGCCGTCAAGCTCCCCGCTGCCGATTTTTTGCCAGACGGAAAGCGGCGTTTCGATGCGCGTCGTGCAGGGCAGGAAGTCCGATTGCAGCACGCGCTGGCCGTCCTTTCCGAGCACGATCTGGCAGGTTTCGCCGGTGTCCGTATAGAAAAATTCCAGAACACGGTCCCTCCCGTCCCATGTCGATGGGTCATAGAGCGCGGCCATCTGCCGCGTAAAGGCCTGCGCCGGAGACAGCCTCCCGGCCTCCGGGGTCTTTGCTGCGGCAGTATCCTCCCGGCTGACGCCCCAGCTGGCGTCCGCCATCTGCTCAAATACCGCGCGCGGGAACAGCGGCTGGCGCAAG
>ERZ791753.486-NODE-486-length-36579-cov-19.217775_pt1 | contig 36579 bp, 36 predicted proteins | sample MGYA00509951_ERZ791753 | MGnify/ENA primary metagenome ERZ791753 (study PRJEB30046, sample SAMN00792026) | human gut metagenome | study: EMG produced TPA metagenomics assembly of the A metagenome-wide association study of gut microbiota in type 2... | reverse complement strand
TGACAAGAGCCGTCGCCACATCTTGCGCTCAGCTGCGTTAAGCCGATAAGCACAATATTTTATTATATTTATAATCATACAGTAGTACATTACTATGCAAAAGAAATGGTGCTTGAATTTATGATATGGGAAGGAGAGGCTATAATGAACGATCTAAATTACAAAGAATCCAGCTACAATTTTGAGTTCCCCTATGAGGACGACGAAAGTAAACGCATACTCTATAAATTCACGTACAAATGCCCTTGCGCTAATTGATAAAGAAAACTGTGAAACGCTATGCGCTGCTAACTGTGAAACTTTATGTGCTGCTAATTGCAGTTTGTGTGGAGCCAGATCCTGCGTTGGTAAAATGGTTCCTGAGCCTTATGGCGGATAATCGCACATCGGATGTCTCTAATGGTTAATAAATAACTGCTGTCCGCAGTATTATACTTAGGATGACCGGAATTTGAAAGGAACTATAAAGGCATGAAGCGATATAAGTTATTTATCTTAGTTTTATCAATGCTAATGACCCTCTTATGCTCCTGCGATGGGTTCATCGCCAATCATAGCATTCCAGAGCATTCTCCGGGAATGCCTGATAAGACGACTACAAACAGGTTTTCTGATTATGACAAATTTCCACTCCCATATGAAACAGCACTGAAAGTTAGTTCAGATGGAGAGCAGTTAATTCTATCTAAACAGCAAGCGCTTGAAGACTATGATGCCTTATGGGAAATGTTGGAGGATAATTACCCATATTTTGAAACGATAAAAAATGAACTGGGGCTGGATTGGAGGGAGGTAAGGGATACTTACCGTACTGAGCTGATAAGTGTGTGTAGGGGATCCTCCATACTTCAGGATAATTATATAAATGTAATCAATAACTGCTTGAATCAGTTTGAAAGCATAGGCCATCTATATGTCATTCAACCGTTTTTGTATCAACGCATGGTCGATTCTTTTCGATCGGTAGTGGAATCGAGCGGAGAGAATCAGAACCCCGACAGTAAAGAAGGAGTCGATATGCTATCCAGGATACTATCCATAATAGAAAGCCAAAAGGTCAAAACCTTTTATGACTATTATAAAAACTTAATACCAAGCCACACACCTGCCTCTACCGAAGGTAGTACACAGCTATACCCGCAAGAACAATCATTGTATGAAGAAGTCAGACAAACGATTATAGAGGCTACGGTTGGAGAAGATATTCCTTACATAAAAATTACAGGTTTCCTTTGGTCGTCTCCAGAATGTACGCCGATTGCGATCAAGATGATTCAGGATTTTTTTGAAGCAAACAGCGAGGCGGATGATATAATCATAGACATACAGGGAAACGGTGGAGGGAACGACGTCGTGTGGATGGATGGAATCATATCACACATAAGTTGCGAGCCTTTGATACAATATGGTATGATCGGTGTTAAGGATGGCAAGTTTAACCGTTTTATGTGGGATGCAGAGCAGCCGTTTCCGTCCGAGTTTCAAGAAATCGATAGCGAGACTTGGAATAAGACATTTCCGGATTTAAATATGGAAGATTTCGGTCATCTGAAGTTTTACAGTTACGAAAACACTTGCACGCAACACGAGGATAACATTTGCTTTCAAGGTCAATTATGGATGTTGATTGACAGTAGCAATTACTCCGCTTCTGATGCATTTGCTTCCTTTTGCAAGGCTACGGGCTTTGCAAGGCTTGTAGGCGAAACAACGGGCGGAAACGGACGTGGGGGGCAGCCATATACATTTGCCTTGCCTAACAGCGGACTGCTCGTGTACTTCGACCCATATTTTTCTTTAAATCCTGACGGAAGCTGCAACGCCATTGCAGGCACAAGACCGGATATTGAAACTAAGGCAGGAATGACCGCGCTGGAAACTTGTCTTGAAGCGATAGGGTAATAAAAAACCGCCAGTGCGCTGCGGCTGCAATTTGCAGCGTATGCACACTGACGGACGCCAAAAATATTTACTAGTAGTTCCACTCGACGCCGTACAACTGCCACTTGTTTGAAAGCGGCCTTGCGGCACGAGTAGAATCTACCAGTGTTCTGGGCTGCTGATCACCATCGGAGGCGCAGCCCGCGCCTCTTTTCGGGGAAAAATATCATAAAACGCTCCATCCCGGCAGGGATGGAGCGCCTTAGTCGCACGGATCGCCCTCCAGCACTGCCGTTTTTTTATATGCGGCGCTGGAGGTATTTCCTTATTTCGTCCTCTGATAGTGAACAAAATTCGACACCATTAGAGCATTTCTGAAACAGCGGGTATTCTGTACAATACTCGTGTCGGAGGTGAACTACTGGTGTCGATTTATAATACTCCATTAGAGGAGCGTTTCGGTGAAAAATTGGAAGAATTGCGCGAGGGGAAGAATATGACGCGCGAACAGCTTGCGGATCAGGTTGGGCTTACCGCGAAGCATATCGCCGCATTGGAACGAGGTGAGCGGCGGCCGACGCTCAATACAATGGAAAAGCTGCTGCGGACGCTGGGCGCGCCGACCGAGTGGCTCATCTATCCGGAGTTTGAAGAACAAAATGCCCGCTTACACGAGATATCCCATTTGGCGGCAACGTTTTCGGACGAGCAGCAGGAATTCCTGCTCGGTATGATGCGCCTGATGCGGAAGCAGAAATTTGAGGGTTAAAAATAGCGGTGTTCGCTGGAACACCGTTATTTTTTCTCTATGTATCGGTGAATTGCATGAAAGACATCTTCTATGAAGATCCGCTCGGCGTCTGTTCCACTTAGTTGGACATCGTTCAGTTCAACAACGCCTTTCAGCAAATAGTCTGCGGATACATGGAATATATTTGCTGTCCGCAGATAAAAATCCAGTGCTGGATGCGCACGACCTGCTTCAACTTGCGAAATCTGCTTTTGTGTACAAAACAATGCCGCTGCCAGATCTTCCTGCGTCATTCCTGCCTGTTGCCGCAATCGCTGAATATTTCGACCAACAAGCTTGTAAAGCCGATCTGTATCCAGATATTCTTCTTTGTATCTCGCCATCTCTGATATTATTTTCCGGTATTCCAGATAGAATGTCAACGCAGCTGTGGAATAATTTATACTTTTCCTGAAATTATTGAATCATCAGTTTGTGAACAGCATTCACACCAATAGCTGCATCTATTTTGTCTTTGAACTGTTCGAATCTATTGTTCGGCACGAACACCAGCGCCGTTCCTGCGAAGCCGCCGCCGTGGATGCGGACGGCCCCCTCGCCGCCGAGCAGCTGCTGGCAGAGGGCAATGGTGAAGGCCATGTCCTGCTTTTCGATGTAGCCGGCGGGGGTCACATTCTGCAGCAGCGTCCACGACGCCATGCCGGACTCATTGACATAGTGTAAAAACGCGTCAAAATTGTCGTTCTTCAGTGCTCGTACCTGCATCTGCACACGGCGGTTTTCGTTGAAGAAATGGATGGCGCGCAGCACCGCGCGGTCGCCGGTTTCCTTGCGGATTTCCGCAATCTTTGCGTAAAACTCCTGCTCATCGACCTCACGGAGGACTTCCTTGCCGAAGAATTTCGCAACTTTCTTCATTTCGATCGGCATTGCCGCATACTCGTCGGTCAGATCGGCATGGTCTGCACCGGAATCGATCGTGCAGAGCGTATAGCCCGAATGCGCAAAGTCGTAGTCGACCTTCTCGACGATCGGAGTTTTCGGGTCATGGAAGTCGATGAACACCAGACCGCCAACGCTCGACGCCATCTGATCCATCAGACCCGAAGGCTTGCCGTAGTACACGTTTTCCGCGTACTGCCCGATCTGCGCGATTTCAATGGCGGAAACCGCATTGTCGGCGAACAGGCCGTTGAGGATGCGGCCGATCAGGACTTCGAACGCTGCCGAGCTGGACAGGCCCGAGCCGGGCAGCACCGTGGACTTGACTTTCGCGTCAAAGCCCGCCAGCTTGTACCCGCGCTGCTGGAACGCCGCCGCCACGCCGCGAATGAGTGCCGCGGTCGTGTTCTTTTCTTCTTCCCGGATTTTCAGGTCACTGAGGTCAATTTCAACCGGCTTGTAGCCCTCGGAATCCACACGAATGACGTTCGTTCCGTTGAGCGTCACCTCCGCCGTCGTCTCCATATCGACCGCCGCCGCGATCACGCACCCATGCTGGTGGTCGGTGTGGTTGCCGCCGATCTCCGTGCGCCCCGGCGCGGAAAAATGATAGATCTTATCCATTCTGAACCTCCGTCAGGAACTTTTTGAGGTGTTCACGGCCCTCTGCCGTGCATTTGTAGACGCCCGCACATTCGAGCACCTTGGCAAACACCTGCCCAATCTCAAATTGGATGATCTCCTCAGCATTGTCTGCGCTGAACTTCGGGTGCCGCTTCATGAAGCCGTCCGCCCAGTCCGCGTGCTTGGCAAGCTCATCATTTTCCCGCAGATTTTCGCCATTCAACAGCGCAGTTTTGAGGTCGGCCATCTCTTTTTTCAGTCTGCCGGGCAGAATTGCCAGACCCATGACCTCGATCAGGCCGATGTTTTCCTTCTTGATGTGGTGCAGCTCCTCATGCGGATGATAGAGACCCATCGGATGTTCTGGTGTGGTCAGGTTGTTGCGCAAAACCAAATCCAATTCGTACTTGCCATTTCTCATTCTGGCAATCGGCGTGATCGTGTTGTGCGGCTCACCGTCGGTTTCCGCAAAGATCATCGCGTCGGGGTCAGAATAGCCGCGCCACTTGGAGAGAATTTTGCCCGCGAGGTCGCAGAGCTGCTGCTTGTCCGAAGAGTTCAGGCGCAGCACCGTCATAGGATATTTCACGACGCAGCAGTCCACATCCTCAAATCCCGGCACTTCAAAGCCGAACTCTTTTTCCGCCTTCTCCATTGGGAAGGTGTGATGTCCGCCCTGAAAATGCTCATGCCCCAGAATGCTGCCGCCGACGATGGGCAAGTCGGCATTGCTGCCGAGGAAATAATGCGGGAACTGCTCGACGAACGAAAACAGCTTATCAAACGCCGAGCGGTCGATGACCATCGGCGTATGCTCGGTGTTCATCACGATGGCATGCTCGTTATAATAGACGTAGGGCGAGTATTGGAATCCCCACGGCTGACCGTTCACGGTCACGGGCATCACGCGCAAATTCTGCCGCGCCGGGTGCGAGATTGTGCCGGCGTAGCCGACGTTTTCGACGCAGAGCAGGCATTTGGGGTAACCGGAGGCTTTCTTGAGCTTTGCCGCCGCGATATCGCGCGGGTCTTTTTCGGGCTTGGAGAGGTTGATGGAAATTTCAAGTTCGCCGTACTTTGTCTCTGTCGTCCAATGCTCGTCCTTTGCGATGCGATCTCTGCGGATATAGTTGCAGTCCTGACTCAGCTTGTAAAAATAATCTGTCGCCTTTTTGGGACTTTCCGCATACAGCGACCAGAACTTCCGCACGACCTCGGACGGCCGCGGTGTCACGCAGCCCATGAGCTTCGTATCAAACAGGTCGCGCTCCGCAATCGTGTCGTGGATCTGTCCCTGTTCTACCGCGTAATCGCACAGAAGGTTCAGACATTCCGGAAAACTATGGCGTTTGGTCTGCTTTTCATGGCTTTCGAGTTTCAGTTCTGCAAGAAGGCTGTTCCGCGCAAACGTCTCATCCAGCGGGTGCAGCAGGCCGCAGTCCTTCGCGTAATCGAGCAGCGAGTCTAAAGCTGCAAAAACGGTGTTTATCATCATATTCTTCATCTGATTGAGAATGCAAAAGACGTCGTGTGATGATAAAGATCTCCTGCTCGTAAAATCGGCTTTTCAAAAATCTCGCACGCCATAGCGTTTGGATAATACTGTGTTTCTAGGCAGATCGCATCGCGCTTATGATACGCTGCACCATACTTGCCAATGCGGTCTGTCAGGAAATTTCCGGAGTAGACCTGTAACCCCGGCATGGTCGTAGTTACCGTCATCTCAATACCCGTCTCTTTGGAATACAGCTGCGCCGCATTTTCTCCTTCTAAGCAAAAATTATGATCGATACCACCACAGTTTTGGAGTTGGATGTCGTCCTGCGCAATATCACGCCCGATTTCTTTTTCCGTTTTGAAATCAAACGGCGTATTTACAACCGAAAGCAACCGTCCCGTTGGTAAGCATCCCGCATCGTTTTCAAGGAATCGCTCCGCGTTGATACGAAGCAGATGGTTAAGGACTGTTCCTTTCCCGCTCAGATTGAAATATGTATGATTTGTCAGATTGCAGAGTGTATCTGCGTCTGACTGTGCCTGATAGTCCAACGTCAGTGTGCTTCCGTGAATCAAATAGGTGACGCTGACGTGCAGCGTGCCGGGATAACCTTCTTCACCGTCCGGTGAAACACGGAAAAACCGCAGACCGTTTTCTACTTCTTCCGCTTGCCAGATGTAACTATTGAAACCGCGCTGGCCGCCATGCAGGTGGTTTTCACCGTCATTCTTATAAAGCGAATAGGTATTACCGTTCAGTGTGAATCTGGCACCGCCGATCCGGTTGCCTACACGTCCAATGCACGCACCAAAATAGCCGTCGTTATCTTCGTACTCTCGGATCGTATCGTAGCCCAATACCACATCGACCCATTTACCGTCGTTGTCCTTCACAAATAAGGACTGTACGGTCGCACCATAATCGAGCAACTTTACACGCAAATCCGGCGTGTAAATTGTGTAGCAGCTAACGGACTTGCCCTGTTTTGTGGCGCCAAATGTACTTTTTTCAATCTTCATAGCCATGCGGATGCTCCTTGTGCCAGTTCCACGCGGAACCGATGATCGTCTCAATATCGTCATACTTCGGCTTCCAGCCGAGGACGGTCTTCGCCTTTTCCGAGGACGCGACGAGCTGCGCCGGGTCGCCCGCACGTCTTGCCGCCATCTCGCACTTAATCGGCTTGCCGACTACCTTTTCCGCCGTGTCGATGATCTCCTTGACGGTGAAGCCGACGCCGTTGCCGAGGTTGAAGACGTTGTTCTCGCCGCCGTTCATCAGATATTCGGCAGCTAAGATATGTGCGGAAGCAAGATCCGTGACGTGGATATAGTCGCGGACGCAGGTACCATCTCTTGTCGGATAGTCGTCGCCAAAAATGCTCACATGGTCGCGCTGGCCGTTCGGGACTTGCAGGACGATGGGGATGAGGTGCGTTTCCGGATTATGCGCCTCGCCGATCTTGCCGGACATATGCGCGCCGCAGGCGTTGAAGTACCGCAGCGCGACAAAATGGATGCCGTGTGCAACGGAAGCCCAGTAGAACATCCGCTCCATCGCCAGCTTCGTGTCGCCGTAGCAATTTGTGGGATGCGTCGGGTCGGTCTCGAGAATCGGCACACGTTCAGGTTCGCCGTAGGTCGCGGCGGTCGAGGAAAAGACGATGTATTTGACGCCGTGCTCGATCATCGATTGCAGCATTGTCCGCGTGCCGCCGAGGTTGTTGTCGTAGTACTTGAGCGGATTTACCATGCTCTCGCCGACCTGGGAGTTTGCCGCGAAATGGATGACTGCGTCGATCTTTTCGCTGGAAAAGACGTGGTCGCAGAATTCCTTATTGCGGATGTCGCCCTGATAGAACCGCGCCTTCGGATGGACGGCTTTGCGGAAGCCGGTTTCCAGATTGTCCGCCACGACCACATCGTAGCCGTTGTCAATAAGTTCGTAAACGGTGTGGCTGCCGATGTAACCAGCGCCGCCTAATACCAGAATTCTTTTCAACGTCGTTCACCTCATTTCGGATTCTCAAAAATTTTTCTCACTTTGTCTGCATCCAACTTCGGAGCATGATTTGCATCTGCAAGCCCATTGATCTCCTGCATAACATCTGTCAGCTGCGTATAGCAGTAGCCAGAAATACGCGGATGATCTACGATTGGTTGTGTTACGTCGCGAATTCTTGCGAAAAGTGTTTCCTTACTATTGGCGGTCTCATTATACCCCCATGCGCCATCCTGATCTTTTCCAAATGCAATACCGCCAAATTCAGAAAGGATGATTGGTTGTCCTGCAAAAGCATAGCCGTCGGCATAGATTTTTCGCCTTTGCGCATCTCTTTGAAGGAGCGTATCCATATCACGATACTTTTTCAAGAATGCTTCGCCATCTCCATAGTAGTCATGAATTCCACAGATATCCGAAGTCACCTGTTCCCAGCCGTCATTTGTACTTACAAGCCGGGTGTTGTCTATTGCTTTTGTCAGATAATAGGCAGACTCCGCAAAATGCTTTTGCCTGGAATCTGTCAATACATTTCGGATGCCCCAGGATTCGTTAAACGGAACCCATGTCATAATGCAAGGATAATTATACAGCTGCGAAACCACGGCCATCCACTCCGCAGTAAATGCAGTAATCTCATCTGTGCAGAAAGCATAGCTGCTCGGCATTTCTGCCCACACGAGCAAGCCAAGCTGATCCGCCCAGTAATAGTATCGTTCATCTTCGATCTTCTGATGTTTTCTAGCGCCATTAAATCCGAAAGACTTTGTGAGCAGTATATCATTCTTTAAGCTCTCATTCTCCGGTGGCGTCATGAGACTATCCCGCCAATAGCCCTGATCCAGCACAAGACGTACATAGTATGGCTTGTTGTTTAAGTAAATCTCGCCGTTTCGTGCTTCAATCTTCCGCATCCCAAAGTACGTCTGCACATCGTCACAATCTCCGCATGGGTCCTCAATGGTAAGAAACAGGTCAAATAATTCAGGCCGCTCCGGCGTCCAGTAGTGCAGCTCATCCACATAATCCGGCTCTTCGATTGCTATTTTTTCGATAATTCGGTTTGATTTTGGGAAAATTGTTTTTTGAAGTACTACGTCTTTATGATACTGAACCTCCACATGAGCCTTTACTCCTTGGACATATCTACTGATTTCCAGTTCAAGCACAACTTCTCTCTTATCAACGTCCGGCGTAATTCGTATGGACGATAAATGTGTTTTCGGCACAACTTCTAACCATACGCTTTTCCAGATTCCTGTTGTCTGCGTATACCAGCAGCGGTCAATGATATCAATCGGAGCCTGTTTTCCCTGTGGTTTACTCCAATCATGTTCATCGCAGACCCGTAGACTGATGGTGTTATCCCCGTCATGCAGATACTTTGAGATTTCAAACGAAGCGCAGACATTTCCGCCGCAGTGGTGCCCGATATGTATCTCATTGATCCATAAATCAAATTCATAATCCACTCCCTCAAAGTGAAGCAGAACCTGTTTATTGCGCCATGCTTCTTCGAACGGAAGCTGACGCTTATACCAGACGACCGGATGGTAACCTTTGTCTCCAATGCCGCTTTGCTTAGATTGGTAGCAATAAGGAACCATAATCGTAGAAGCAAGCGTTTTTTGTTCCCAATGCTCACAAATTCCCTCATCTTTATCATCAAACGCAAATTGCCATGCGCCGTTCAAATTTTTCCATTCAACCCGGTACAGTGCCGGACGCGGATGATCCATCGGTATGTTAACTTTTTTCATGTTTATTCCTTCCTGAAAAAAAGGCGCAGCGTTAAACGCCGCGCCCATTTTCCAATTCCTGCAATAATTTAGTTACTCTGGTGCATTGTCACTTGCTGCACGGTAACACCTAAACCACTTCTTGAATCAACCGATTTCATGATCTTCGATTCATAGCCATCTTTTGAATAGTTCAGGACATATTCTCCATATGGTGCGTTGATTGTATAGTATCCTCTTGTGTCCGTGTATGTGGAGTACCCATCTGCCGTTGTAACAACTACATTTGATAAGCCAACACCATCTTCATCTACCACTTTTCCGGTAATAATCGGCGAACTGACTTCTTCCAAACCAGCTACATCAAACTCAAGCACAGTGTAAGAGTGTTTTGCAAATGAGTATGTAAATTGATTATCAACATTCACTGTCGTTTCGATTGTTTGTACTGCCGTCGGATTTTCCCATGTATTTATACTCAGCACATTGTCTCCTGTAAGTGTATACGCCTTTGCCGCAGTGGACGATAGAGACGCGCCCTGAATATTGATAGGAATGCTGTAGTCGTTCGTTAAACTCCTATTTAATACCGACAAATACAGTTTCTGTCCATCTGCACTTCTGGTCGCAAGAACATCAACATAGGGAACCGCTTCCTGTGCAGGCATATTACCCATTGCTGCAGTGCTGAATGTAGGCGATATGTAATTCGACTCAATTTTCACTTCGCCTCTATGGTTTGTGAACAGATCCAAGACATACGCGTTAGGTGTCCACAGCAGCTGCCCGTTTCGCATTTTAATAGCAGCGCCATCCCAGAAGTTATTCAGGCACGAATAGAAATTATTATCAGTTAGCCCAGGATCATCTAAGTAAACAGTTAACAATCCTGCTGTTTGAAGTGCTGCTTCAAGTGCCAACGTTCTCCGCATTTTTGAGTTGAAGTACATTGCGTTATACTCTGTAACAGCAACTTTAATATCGCTGTTCGAATTTTCTGTGATAACATTTCGGACATTTTTCAAATGTTCTTCAACTTGTTTTGCCGCAGCCATTGTCACATAGTATACATCGTCATCTTTATATCCCTGTGGCAAAGATTTGGGGAAATAGTAGTGCACACCGATTTGGTCAATCTTATCACCGGCCGTCGATACAAGCGCCTCATTCCATGCTTGACTGCTTATTGTTCCGTCTTCGCCTTCTCCAATAAAGCAGATTGTATTGTCCTTGGCGTACATAGCATCACGGAACGATACAAAGTCAGTAGCAAATCGTCCACCACTTGTGGTTCCAGGTTCCCACCACCCCCATGTTTCGTTTCCGATTTCCCATGTTCTAATATTGTAAGCAGCCGCGTGGCCGTTTTGAACACGTTTTGCTCCGTAGATTGAGTTTTCACTACCATTACAATATTCAACCCAATTTGCAGCAGCTTCCGGTGTGCCAGAGCCATAATTTACATTGATAACCGGCGTTAAGCTCAGCGCCTCAGCCAAAGCCATAAATTCATCAATGCCAACGTCGTTGTTAAAGCACTCAGCATCCCATTGTGCAAAATACAGAGGCGGTCTCAAATCTCGCTCTCCTATACCATCCTCCCAATCATACCAGTCAACTAAACAGCCACCTGGCCAGCGTAAGGACTTCGTATTCAGTTCCACAAGCGAGTCCACGAAGTCTTTGCGCCATCCGCCATACACGACATCCGAGTCGTCTATCGGCATCATCGAAACCTGATCCAAGTAGACATCTGCAATACCATCTACATTCATAGATAAAGCTGCATTGCTGGAACTGCCATTTGCCTGTAAAATAGTTGAATACTTCTCATAAACGTTGCCTGTTGGTATCGCAATCTGACTACTTGCAAATACAGTATTAGAATTTGAATCTTCGAGTCGGATATTTACCTGTGAATCATTATCCAATGCTTTTGCCCAAAATGATACACTGTATTTCTTTCCAGATTCTATTCTGAGACCCACATGGCGCAATTCCGCACTTTGTAAATTGCTTGTAGCTTTGATTTGTGCTACATATTGACCTGAAACCGCACTTTCATCATATACAATTCCAGCTTCACCGCCAACTACAGAAGCGACTGCGTCCCACCCTTGAACGGGGTAGTAAGTACAAAAATCCCAAGCTGTTTGCCCACTTCCGTAGCCGTAGAGCATTATTTTAAACTCTTCCGCGCCTAAAAATGTATAATTATTTAATTCATAAACAGGACGGCCATTACAAACAAATGTTATATCCCGTCCATTGTCATATGGCGTAACATACATATCAAGCGTAGCAGGCACACTCACTGAATCGCCAGTCCATGCTCCTTCAGGGGTAAACACTTTGAGCTTCCCATTTTCAATACCATACTCAACATAATTAGTGAAATCATTTTCAGGGGAACCTGTTCTGAGGTGAATTAAGCCGTTTATTCCCGAATAGGAATCCAACTTAACAGAAATCTTATATGTTTTAATATCTGTATCTTTGATTCCTGCCGTAATAAGGCCATAACGTGAATCTGCACCACCAGTGATTTTTAACTGGCTATTATTCACACTATAGCTTCCGTAATTCTCGCCTGCTAAAAGTGTTCCGCACCATTCAACAGGTAAATCTGTTCCTTTAAAATGTGGACTATATCTCTCAATAAAATGCTCTTGAGAAATGTCAATTCTATTCCATGTAGTCACCGATGTTGAATAACCATATAAAAAGACTCTAAAATCCCCGCGCCCAGCATCCTTAATATCATCAACGCTATAAACAAGATTATCGTTCCAATAGAACTTATAGTCTCGTCCATTTGCATAATAGGGTGTAACTTGAATCTTTAGTCTGCCCGGAAGCGCCACGGACGCTCCTTTCCAATTTCCGCGACCACTTTCTGTATATACAACGAGTTTTCCATCTTCCACTCCAAATTCCACAAAGTTCGTGTAGTCTCCAGACTCTTCTCCTGTAGTTACTGAAAGTAGCGCATTCGTTCCCACAACATTATCCACTGAACACTCTATTTCAGTCCAATCAACACCAGAATTTGTAATATAATTTGACATCAAACCATATCTTGCATTTTTGACACCGGACAAAACTACAGCATCATCCGTGGCCGATACGCTGCCAGATTGAACAGTTCCATAAGATACTGTATGAAAACGTTCTGGCAGCTGCCTGCCAAAGTCTTCGTACTCATTTCCTTTATACATTGACACCATATCCCATGTAACTGTGCCTGCTCCCCAACCATAGAGGAATAATTGATAATCACTTTGGATTTTCTCATAGCTCAAAACACTATGTACAAGCTGATCATTCGCATAGAATTTGAGATCACGTTTTCCATTAGCAAGAGGCCCTATCTCTATTCTCAGTTTTACCGGTGTCTCCACAGCCGCCCCACTCCAAGGGGTTACACCATCGCCGTAAATCTTCAACACATTGTTTTCAACGCCAAACTCAACATTGCTATTGAACGTGTTTGTTCCATTTCCCAGAATTGACATCATGGCATTCACGCCAGTATAGTCTAAAAGCACTGTTTCAATACAATATGTCGCATACTTTTCAGTAAGATGTTTAGATAACAGGCCAAAGCGTCCCTCATCTTCTTTAGAAACACTTACCGAAGACTCATTTACCGCAACTGTCCCTTGTGCAGAGTCTCCAACCGCCGTAGCAATCCATTTTTCAGGATTTAGCGTTTCCCTGTTAAACGTATCATATACTGGGTAATCATTTGAACGTAACCGATTCATTTCGAAGTTCCGGTTATCTAACATTTCGGCCCATGCTCCATTCATATTCGCATGTCCCCATTCAAACATCGTTCCCAAAATGTTATCGCTATAAATACCCTCAACGTGGCTCGCATCAATCGTGATGCCGTTATCTGAGGCACTTACAGGAAAATATCCGATCATTAGCGCAATACAAAAGCAAATAACAATCATTCGTACAGTTCTTTTTCTCACGATGTTTCCTCCTTTTCTGCATAAAACAAATTAACGCTACAAGGGGGTACTATTACAGTCTTGCCACTGGGGACGGCTATGTCTTTGATAGTGCATCGTTCTTGCTTGTATGTATTTCTTTCATATGCAGTGCCAGAAATCATCTTATGTGATTTCAGCAGGTACTCAGAAATTCCTTCGCCCACAAACTGCACTTCTGCGCAGCGATTTTTATCACGATTTACTACAAGAATGTTGATTCCGTGCTCAGCTGCGCAAGCCAAGGCATCTATATACGACACAGTAATATCTCTGATATGTCCGACCTGCTTCACAAAATAACGCTCACTCTCAACCTCAGTTTTTAGTGCATACTTGGACTCAGCATTTGAGAACAGCTTGATCGCATAATAGCTTGGTGTCGAGTATACCTCACCATAGTCATTAACTATGCAAGCACCTTCCCAGCCATTGACAAGATCTGAGAAATTTGCGATCTCCACTACATCGCCACAGCGCATAAACGACAACATCAAGCATGCATTGAATACAGCCGCTTCCATTGTTCGTTCTCTGTACGAACTTGTAATATACATAGCATTCCATTCTGAAACAGCGATTCTCGCCGGTACGCCAGCTGCCTGCATCTGCCGTGCTGCATCTTGAATAATTCTCTCAAACTTAACAGAGGCACCTACTGTTGCATAGTAAATATCGTCTCCCTGTGGAATCTGCTCCCGGCACTGTGGTGAATACAGGTGCAATGCCAAAACGTCTGGTTTTACAGGAAGTTCCATAAGTCGATCGTTCCAATCCATTGGTGCATCGTATTCGTTCGTACCGCACGCAATAATGTCGATTGAAGGATCAACAGTTTTCATTGCGTTTGCAAACTCCGCAAAGCGTTTACTAAATGTTTCTGCATCGCAGTTCCCGACTTCCCAATCGCCATAATTTTCATTTCCAATTTCCCAATAGTGAACCCCATATGGTTCAGGGTGTCCATTTTTTGCTCGCATGGCTCCGTATTCGGTTTTAACAGAACCATTACAATATTCGACCCATGATGCCGCCAGTTCAGGTGTACCAGATCCAAAGTTAATGCACATCATTGGCTCGCAGCACACATTCTTACAAAATACCATAAACTCATCTGTACCAAAGCTGTTATCTTCCATACCACCCCAGTGCAGGTTTTCTTTAAAAGCACGCTCTGATCCAATGCCGTCACGCCAATCATATACATCCGCAAAGCACCCGCCGGGGAACCGTAAAATTCCACATTTCAAGCTCTTCACGCGTTCAACCACTTCGGGCCAGACACCATTCACTGTTTCCGCAGGGCAAACAGATGCGTCATCCATCTGCACAACGCCTTCTCCTTCAACAATGAAAGCAACAGTTGCCTCACGGTCATTGATGCTTTTCAATATCGTTGAAGTTTGTATCCATGCGCCTGCCTGAAACGTCAGCGGAAGTATATATGTATTGTTCTCTGATGAGATTTTGCAGGATATTTTACCACAGAATTGTTGATCCGTATAAACTCTCAGTGAAACAACATAGGGTGTGTCCGGAATGAAGCGGCAATTTCTTTGATAGACAGCAACATATCCGCCAAAATGATCTATGGTATTTAACTCCACATATTTTCCCGGCTCGGCCGTATGTTCTTTCACTGAAATAACGCAGGTATCATTGATCCGTTCGCATCTCCAATATTTAAGAGGTTGCTCCGTATCTCCGACTGTTTCAAAGCTGCGATCTGTCAGCACTTGAGCTTGAATCCCGGGGTTTACACAATCGCGGATAAATTCAACAAAACCACCAAAGATATTCGGGTTGATTTTTCCAATCCGTTTTTGTAGATCAATTTTAATTTGCGCATTTATTTTATCCATATTTTCACCTAGTCTTTCATGCCGGTCATGGCCATTCCCTCTATAAACTGTTTTTGAGCAAAGAAATATACAATCAATACTGGCAAAATTGAAAGGCATGCGCCGGCCATTGTTAGCCCATACTCAACAACATGCTGTCCCTTAAACGTTGCCAATCCAGCTGCAATCGTATACATCTTATTATCCGTCGTCAAAATAAGTGGGTAAAGCAGGTCATTCCAGTTGTTCATCAAATGGAAAATTCCAAGCGAAAGCAGCGCCGGTTTACACTGCGGAAGCATCACCTTTAGGAAAATTTTGAACTCGCTGCAGCCGTCAATTCTAGCTGCATCTTCAAGGTCTTTTGGAAGCGTCAGAAAGAATTGACGCATCATAAAAATGCCAAATGCGCTGCTCGCACGCGGCAGAATCAGTCCCCAGAATGTATTCAAGATACCAAGTTTATTTACAACAAAGAACAATCCAATCATGATCACCTGAAACGGCACCATCAAGGTACACATAACAAGCATGAAAAGTCCGTTGCGACCGCGAAACTGTAATCTTGCAAACGCATATCCAGCCATTGAGTCAAACAATAATGAGATCAGTGTCGTTCCGCCTGCAAAGATAACCGTATTGAGATAATATCTCAAAAACGGAAGACGGTCCCAGATTTTTTGATAATTAGTAACCGTATAATTTTCCCCGAACAGAGAGGGCGGATAGGTTACAATCTCCGTGTCCAATTTAAATGAGGAAAAAATCATCCAAACAAACGGGTACGTTGTTATGATTGCAAGAACTACCATGAGCGCAGTTCCAAAGACATACCCCATACTCACTTTTTTATCTAGCCGTCTCCCACTCATGACAAACCACGCTCCAATTGATTCAGCTTTCTGTTACAAATATACGTCAGGAACATAAGTACAACAAGCAGCAGCATCGCCATTGCGCATGCATATGCCATTTTTGACGAACCAATTCCCATTGTATAAATGTATTGGACAATCGTTTCCGTCTTATGAAGCGGACCGCCTTTCGTCATCACATAAACCTGATCAAACACTTGGAACGAGCCGATCATTGTTGTTATTGTGACAAAACCCAAAGTCGGTGTTAATAACGGTAACGTAATATTCCAAAACTTTTTCCAAGAAGATGCACCATCAATTTCTGCTGCCTCATAATAGTGCTTCGGTATATTATTCAAACCGGCTAACAACATAATCATTGTCAGTCCGAAGTTTTTCCAAATACTAATAAACACGACAGCTGGCATTGCCCATTTAGGGTTATTTAGCCAGTCTACCAAATGAATTCCTAGAAAACTCAGGTAATAAGAAACAATTCCTATATCTTTATTCAGTAGTAAACTCCAGATAATCGAAATGACGGACATGGAGCAAATTGCAGGAATAAAGTAAACTGTTTTAAAAAAGTCATTTCGGCGGCACTGTCTCTGAATGCTGATCGCAATCAGTAATGCAAATGGAATTTGCAGAACAAGAACAGCTAGTGTATATATCGCAGAGTTCTTAAGCGCATTCCAAAAGCGCGGGTCTGCAATGGCTTTTGCATAGTATTTCGTACCCACAAAAGACATTTTTGTAAACATCAGGTTAAAATCCATGAAGCTGAACGCAAGCGATGCTAACATGGGAATAAAAACGAAGATGGCAAATACCGTCATACTCGGTGCAATAAACAGATATCCCAGACGGTTTTGACGTTCGATGATTTGACTTTTCTTTTTCTTCAAGTCAATCCCTCCATTTGCAAATGGCCGGATGGCTTCTATTTTTATAGTTACCATCCGGCCCAACAATTTATTGATCGTTCAGAAGTTCATTCAGCTGTGCGTCAGCTGTCTGAAGTGCTTCATCAACTGTTGCTTCGCCAAGCAAAATACTTTCATACATAGGAGTCAATACAGATTCTTCAACTTCACCAAAGTTCGTCAGTTTCGGCAGATAGAAATGTGCATCATTGGAAACAGACGAGAATGCGGAGATAAAGTGGTTGTCTTTGATTTCTTCAGCCATATCCGTTCTAGTCGGTGCAAAGCCAGTGGGTGCAACCCATGCCGCCTGGTTCTCTTTGGAGTTCCACCAAGACATAAAATCGTAAACTTCAGCCTTGTTCTCTTCACCATTTGCAGTCATGCAAAGGACAACGCTATCGCCGAGTGTTGCCGCACCGCCAGGGCCTTCCGGAACAGGTGCCACATCAAAATTCAAGCCGGCCGACTGGAAACCTGCAACAGCCCAAGGGCCGCACATATACATTGCACATTTTCCAGTCTGGAACAACGTATCGATATCCGCACCAGCTGCAACAGCAGGAGAAACCTTGTATTCCTTGATGAGGTCACTGAAGTACGTCATGGTATATTTGTTTGCGTCGCTATTCAACACGCTGGTCATCGTCGAATAGTCAACAATATCGCCACCGCCAGTCCACAGCAGCACCGGCCACATTGCAACAGTGACATGGCTCGCAATACCAAAACCATACTGCTCAACAATATCACCATTTACCTTTGTCAGCTGTTTTGCATATTCGGAAAGCTCATCCCAATTCGCAGGAGGTGTTTCAAGCCCTGCTTCAGCCAACAGGTCTTTATTATAATAGAGCATCATGGTTGAAAGATTCATCGGTGTTGCATAAACATCATCACCATAGTTCAGATTATCCAGCAAGCCGGCAGGAATAACGTCCTTGTCAACACCATTGTCAAAGACATCATTGATAGGAACAATAACGCCTTCTCTTGCGTAAGTACCAATTCTCTGGAACGAGAATGCAACAACATCCGGTCCTTCACCAGAGCTCACTGTAGTTGCAAGCTTTTCATACAGCGTATCCCACGGCATAATCTCCATCTCGATCGTAGCCGAATGATCGCCTGCATTGTACTCCTCAATTCTTTTCGTCAATGTCTCCTGATCAGAGCCTGTAAACCCATTCCAGAATTTGATTGTCTTCTTTTCTACTACTGGTTCTTTGGTCTCGTTCGTCGTTTCGGTTTCGTTTGCCTTGACCTCAGTCTGTGTGGTTTCATTCTCCGAAGTTGTTTCCTGTGCAGGTTCTTTCTGTGCGCAGCCAGCCATAACACCCATCAACAACACAGCGCAAAGTAAGAATGCTACGATCTTTTTCAAGCTTCCCATGTTTTTGTTCCTTTCTTTTGTAACGTTACGATTTTTATATTAAAAGAAAGAGCCTTTAAAGACTCGTTCTTTTAACTACTTTGCATTGGAGATTTATATTTCTTATTTCGACGCAATCTTCTTCAATCATTTGAATTAGCAGTGTCGCGGCGGTATACCCTTTTTCAAAAAGAGGCTGCTTTGCAGTCGTAATTCCATATTGTGCAGCCGCTTCAATATCATCCATACCTGAAACACCAATTTTCTCAGGAACCATAATACTTCGACTACGCAATTGTGTCATCACAGAAGTCGCAACAATGTCATTCCAACAGACAATCATGTCTGGTGCTTTCTGGAGACAGACATCCATTTGTGCACCGAGTGCTTCACACTGATCTCCACATTCATAAACACCGCAATTCTGTACACCAAGCCTTGCAACTGTTTCTTCAAATGCCTTGCGTCGAAGGCGTTCTTCTTTTGTATGAAATCCACATCCCAAATATGCAAATCTTCTCTTCCCTGAATGTACTGCCAATTGCACAATTTCCTCAATGGCATGGTATCCGTCAGTATTGATCTGTGCAAATGGCAAATCAGTCCGCGACGACAGCAAGACACCCTTCTGTTCACTATCGATAATGCCTTTGATCAACATATCCAACGAGTTACCAAACACCAAATAACCATCGCAAAAACGATTTCCTAAAGTATTTGCTATCCATTGTGGATTTCTGCAATCATTTTCAGAGGATAGTGTAATTAAAATACTATATCCTTTTTCTCTCGCACCAGCCAGAATTCCGAACAGCTCCGAAGAAAACGTATTATGCCCCTCAATGTTCTCATTTGTAATAACGTTGATAATCATTGAACGTTTATTGCGAAAACTCTGCGCTAATTTATTCGGAATATAATTCAATTGATGTGCAGCCCATAAAACACGATCTTTTGTTTCTTGTTTTACCTCAGGACGGTTATTCAAAGCATATGACGCCGTCGTAGGCGAAACTCCTGCCAGCGCTGCAACTTGCTTGATTGTTGCCATTTCCAAACCTCGTAACGTTACGATTTATATTAAGTTTATACCTCAGATTCTCTCTTGTCAATTGTCGATTTATCTAAAATGCGCGTTGGCATTTCATTCATCTTTCACAACAGCTAACATTAGCGTTGATCTGCTATAAGCCGTTTGCATTAACAGAAGTCTTTGAATGGTCATTACATTACAAAACTGTTGTAATGTTTTCTCATCAAATTTTGCCAATACTGAAGGAATTCAGATTTGTGGTTAGACTTTCACTTTTCTTTCTGCATTGGTTCTCAGCTAGAGTTGGTCCTTCAAGCTGCGCCGTGGTGTCGCGGCGCTGGTGACAGCAAAAGCGCGGACGTTCCCCCTGGCGGGGAGCGTCCGCGTTGCTAGTTGCCCTCAATTATAATGTATAAGTTTGATGTACGGCTGCCGTTTTCGCGGTAACGCTGTTGGCGTTCAATGTACCCGGCGCGCTCTAAATCGTTCAGTGCCCGCTGCACTGTGCGCGGCGAGAGATGCAGGTCGCGAGCTATGGTTTTCACGCCCGGCCAGCAGCTTCCGCCGCCTGCACGGTCGCGGAGATACATATAGACCGTCCGCGCTCGATGCGGCAGGTCGGGATCAGCGTAAATCTCATCGAAGAAGCTCATTTCTCGCCGTAGCTGCTCATATAGTCATCCACTTTCGGCGTTGAGACTGGCTTCGGTTGCGAACACAGACTTTTCTTGATATTCATCAGCAATTCCTCCTTTCCCGCGTAGTAAACCTCGCGCTGGGCGCGCTCTGGCGTCTGATATGGTTCTTCAAACTTGATGCCCCATTTGAAATATAATTGCAGCTTGGTACGCATCGGGTGCGTGCCGGTTTTCATGACAACAAATTCTCCCTTCGGGAGACTTTTCAGCTCATCCGGCGATAAAAGCGCGCGCTCTGCCATCTGCAAGCTCTGGCTGTTGCTGTCCTTTCCCTTACTGATGGAGCCGGTAAGAACTGTCCGGCTGCCGAGGGCTTTGGACAGCGTCTCCGCTGTCTGACTGTTCGGCGCAAAGCCGCCGAAGATCGTATCCTGACAGTTATCGGCTATGATCTCCGCGCCCTCCTTGCCGTAATTCTTTTCGAGCTGTGCAAGGCTTTGAATGATCGGCACGAGCGTCAGCTTGCGGCTTCGGCCTGCGGAAAAGAGCGGCAGAACGTCAAAGGGCGGCATCGTGCCGAATTCGTCGCAGTAAAATACCACGCGCTTTTTCAGTTTTCCTTCGTTCGCGTCCGCAATGGAAAACAGCTCACGCGACAGGTTCTGGATCATAAGCCCTGCCATGAAGTGCTTTGTCGGATCTTCTTCCGGAATGATCAGGAAGATCGCACACTTCTCGGATGCAAAATGCTCCGCGTCGATCGGGCTGTCGTAGCAGAGTACCTGCTCCTGCTCGGAATCGATGAACGAATTTAATCTGGACAGCACCGTGGACATGACGGAGGCCATGCCTTGTTCGGAGGAACTGGTTGCTGCGGTCGCCATCCAGCCTGCCTTATGCGTATCCGGCAGGCTGTCTATCAGAACCTGAAATCCATTCTTCTTTCCCATGGGAGCCATCAGTTCCTTCACCAGCTTGAACACGGACATGATGTGCCGCTTGTCATGCCCCGCACTGTCCGGCGGAATGAACTCCGACAGCGTCATGATCACGGTTGCCAGCACGCCCTCTGCTGCGTCATAGAAGTACGAATTCTGTCCGCGATCCTGCTCATCGCCGCCCGGATTGACGATGGTTTTGGCTAGGATCTTCGCATATTTTTCTGCATTCGCCCGTGCTGCAAGGTTGTCCGGATGCTCACGGGCCACGTCCATGTAACGGTTGACCAGCGTCATCAGATTGTTTCCATCCGAGCGGATCGGGTTGCGCAGGTCGACCACTGATACGCGATAGCCGTAGTACTTCTGCGCGATTCTTCCGCAGTTGCGCGCGAGGTCACCCTTCGTATCCAAAATCAGGAAACTCATACCACAGGCACAGGCAAATTCGATGTTGGGATACAGGAAGAACGCAGTCTTGCCGACACCGGATGCACCGATCATCAGGCAATGCACATCGTCGCGATCCACCAACGCCTCCAGTCGTTTGCCACGCTGCACACTTCCAAGAACCAGCCCCTGCACGGTCGGGCGCTTCTTTCCGGCACGCCATGATGCAACGTCAAAGGGAACCGTGACGTAGGCTTTTCGGATCTCCTGATCCGTCGCCCAGCGTGCTGTACCATACTGCCCGTCGCCAACGGTTTTGGATTTGATGTTGTTTAGCGAGTAGTTGTTCGTAAGAAGTGAAAGCAGAAGAATGAACAATGCACCCACCACGCCGAGTATGATCAACGGAGTCATAGACTCAGGCATGGGGCTAAATCCTCCTTCTGTCCGTGGAGAAGATCGTCGTTCCAGTCTTTCAGTTCCGGCACAAGCCGCTCTGTCATAACGCCGCGTTCGCGTAATTGTTCTGCCATCCGTTCGCTGGCTTTGTGCCCAGCATCGTCGTTATCAAGGCACAGATAGACGATCTGCGTATCCGGTTTCAGCATCTGCATCACCGGAATCGGAGACGTGCCGCAGCAAGCAACATAGCTGTGCTCCTGCCATTGCTGCGGGTTCATGGAGATATACGAGAGCATATCAATGGGAGCCTCGAACACATAAAGGCTTCCATCGGTTCCGGTATGATGAAAGCTGTAACGCGGATCGCTGGACTCGACGTTCAGACGAAAGGCTTTTCCGAAGCTGTTCGTGCTGCGCAGATGCGCATGGCGCGGACAGCCGCCCTCGTCCGTGCCGATGAACACAGCGTTGTGATGTGCCGCGTCCTCGTAGAGTAGTTTCTTCCGCACAAAGTAGGAAACCACGTCAGCATCCAGCCCGCGCGTTTTGAGAAGATACGCAAAGACACGGTGCATATTCGCGTTTGGAACGGGCGGCGCGAAGGGCTTTTGATCGACCGGCTCCTGCTTTTTTGCCTGCGGATAAACCGGCTCCATGCTCTCGCCCAACAGCATGGACATGGCTTCGACGTAGCTTTTGCCGTAATATTTTTGTACAAAACTGACCGCGCGGCCGCCCTCATTCGAGGCATGGTCGAACCACTCGCAGCCGCGTACCGTGACGCTGTGGTCGCTGGCAAGCCGCTTTTCACGGCCGGATTTGATGAGTTTTTCACCTTGCCGAAGGAGAAATTCTTCGAGATCGACGGACGCGGCGCGTTCCTTTTGCTCTGGGGTAAATTCAATAAATTTGCTGATTTTAGTCACCACTTTCTGCTGTTGCAAAGATTTTTGTTTTAGGGTATACTGGTTACAGGAAGGGGGCGCACGGAATGCAGACGCAAGTATATTCGATTGATGAGATCCGCGAGATCGTCGCGCCGATTGCAAAGCAGCACGGCGTGGACAAGGTGTTTCTGTTCGGCTCCTACGCGCGGGGCGACGCAACACCTGCCAGTGACGTAGACCTCTGTGTGGACGCACCCAAGCTGCGCGGTCTGTTTGCCCTCGGCGGTCTGTATGCCGACCTGGAAGACGCGCTCAAAAAGAGCATTGACGTTGTCACGACCGGTTCTCTCAAGTACAATAAAGACGAAGCCTTCCTCGAAAATCTGCGAAAGGATCGGGTGCTGCTGTATGAGCTTTCCTAACCGCGATGCGCAGATTCTGGCGCATATTCTGGAATACTGCAATCGGATTGAAAAAACGCTTTCCCGCTTCGGTCGTGAGTTCGATGTTTTTCTGGAAGATCAGGATTACATGGATTCTGTCAGCATGAACCTGCTTCAGATCGGTGAGCTTGCTGGAAAGTTTTCCGATGCGTATGTGCAGAAAACGAAGCCGCAGATGGATTGGCGCGCAATCAAAAATATGCGCAATATGTTCGCGCACGATTATGGCTCGATGGACAAAGATCGCATCTGGCAGACAGCGACAGAAGACGTTCCGGCGCTCAAAGCGTATTGTGAACGTGCATTGACCGAGGATTTTTAAGCAAATATGCAACAGGCGACGCTGTCAGCACAGCGCCGCCTGTTTTATCATATGACCTGTCCATAGCCCTGTTCCTGTTCATGGTCATCCTGCTTATGTCCCATTGCCAGCCGCTTTTGCATCAGCTTTTTGCGGCGCTTGGAGTCGATGCGGATACCCATTGGATTGCTGGGCGGCGCGGCGTTGTCGCGGAAAATCTGCCCCATCTGATGAAACAGGCGAATGGTTGAATTCAGAAGATATTCGGACGGAAGCTGTGCATCGTGAGAAGCTGTGGCTGAAGTATTTTCATCTGCAAGCGTCGGATTTGTAGCAGCGTCCGTAGAAGTTTTCTCCGCAGAAGGTTCTTCATCCTGCGAAGGTTCCTGCTCCATCTGCTGCCGCAGACGCTCCGCTTCCTGAATGATGGCATTCTTGATCGCGCGAAATTCTTTCTGCTGGGAGAGCGGATTATGCTGCCGGGGTCGGTTTTTGTAGTAGCCCTCCAGCGTGTCGCGCAGACCGTTCCAGACGGAATAATACGCCGCCACCTCCGGCAGCTTTTCAAGTTCGTCCACGATGGAATCTACCATATCCTTGAGCGGCTTTTTAAGATAAGCGTACTGCTTTTTTCCGCTGGTCGTGCGCAGCTCCAGCGCAAGCTCCAGCATTTTTTGCTGAATCGATTCTGGCGGATTTTCAATAGATTCTAGCCGGTCAACAAGTCCGTGCATGGCTGTCCGCGCCGCTTCGGTTACGTCCTTATAAGCTGCATTCTTCCGAATATAGAGATTTTCCAACTCTGCCTGAAAGATGCTGTTGGTCATCGCAGAGCGCAATTTCACGACGGCATCCCGTTTCAAAACCGTTTCCTGATCTGTCCAGATCATCATGTGAATGTGTGGGTGCGTGTCCGCGTCGTGGTAAGCCGCATACCAATGCAGCGCCGACACTGGGACATGAAAAGCTTCTGCAAACTTGCTCTGCTGGCGCACGAGCAGCTTTTGCCACGCGGCAGCACTGTTATATCCCAAACGCTCCGCGTCTTCACGATGCAGAGAATAAATGATCGTCCAGACGTTGCCATCGTGTGAGGTCAGGTCGCGTATCGCCGTGTTCAGGTCCGCATTTTCTTCCCGACCGAACAGACCGTGCGCGCCATGTTTTTCTGCGCCGGGTCGCGTGGCAATGTATTTGAGATAGCCGTTTTCGGATTGAAGATTCTGCATATGAGAATCCAAAGCCGCAGAAATGAGCGCCGACGCAGTATGGAGTGTCGGCGCCTGTTTATAGTCCTCATACTCGAAGGAATCCCGCATATCCGGGAAATCTTTGAGCAGCTTTGCGACCATCTCTTTCTGCTTTTCGGTTGCAGGCCCCTTTCCGGTCAGGACTTCAACGCCTTCGCGTGTGGCGATATACTTCATGTAGCCGCCCGCGCTTTTGCGTCCAATGAAGCCGGTTTTCTGTATCAGCCGCGCCATCCGTTACAGCTGCCTTTGCTGGCGAAGCACTTCCGGGAACGAGATTTGACCATTCGTCCGCAGCACCTCCTGATAGCTTTTCCCGCGCATCTGCTGGAACGTCTGCGCGTCAATATCCGTGTCTGACGCAAGAATATGATTGCAGACGTTCTGTTCAACGGCTTGCTTCAGAAGCAGCTTGCCGATGCGATCCCCGAACATACTGAGGATGGCTTCCAGCGTTTCACCAAGGATTTTCGGTAAGAAGTCTCCGGCGTACTCGCTTTGCAGATAACCACAGTAGAACAGAATTGCCCTTTCCATGAATTCGCTCTGACTGCTGCATCCATCCTGCCGGTAGAGACGTTCGACCATTGCCTTGGTTTCCGGCATGAGCCAGAGCGGAAACTTGATTTTCTTGTTTGCCATGCCAATTTCCCTCCATTTTGTGCGCAACCCCGCGTTTTTTCTTGGAGCGACGGGCTTTTTTGCGTTTCCGACCCCGATAGGGCTGTTTTTACCCTCTCAACAACCCCTGTCTGAAGGCCCTAAACTGCCCGCACTGCGGGCAGTTGTGTTCGCCAAGGTGCGCGCACGACACCTTGGCTTTCTCCTGCTTCGCCGCTTGCGGCTTCTCTCTCCGCCGAAAACCGCCCGCAGGCGATCTTCTTCCGTGCTTGCCGCTTTCGTAGCGCTCCCGCACGGAGGCGCAACGTCCGGTTTTGTGCCTCTCGGCGGGTACGCGCTCGGCTGGGTCGTGAAAGCCGCACAAACCGCCGACACGGGCGCGACGGCGCGGAACACGCTGTTGGTCACAGCTGCATCTCCTGTATGGGCACATCCTGCTCCTGCAGAATCTCCTGACAGAGCTGATTTAACGGCATATGCTCCCGCTGCATACAGTAGGCTTCCATCTTTTCACGCAGCACTTCTTTCTCTGCTGTATTCAGATGGTAGGTAAGAGATTGATCCTCGATACCGCTGCCGTAGAGCGTCATTTCCAGCGTGTCGCAGACCTGCTGGCGCTGCATATCGTAGTTGGCATAGATATTCAGCGCATGGTCGTTTTCATCGGTTTCTACGAACGTACCGAACACTTCGTCGACGTTGAAACATGGAACGACGTAAAAATTCAGTATTCGGTCATCCATCGCCTCGATGCTATCCCCGAAATAGAAATTCTGCGCAGTGAGTCTGCTCGGCGTTGTCAGCTCCTGCCCATCCAGCCGGTCGAGGAAGATGCGCCAGCGGTCATCCTCGGACATCTCCGCTTCCTGATATGCCTGCGCTGCCGCATCCGCCATGTCCTGCATCGCGTAGACCTTCCAGCCGTCCATGATGTTCAGTGCCGAAAACGTCCGCGCATCGAAGTCCAGCTCATACGCACCGGCGATACACCCTGTGTTCTCCATGCGCTCTGCGGCTGCCGCATCGAACTGCTCCTGCGTGATCTTCTCACCGTGTGGAAATATGGCTGTAAATTTTGTGCCCGCGTTTTCGTCGGACAGATAGTTCCGCAGGTGGGCTGCCGCCTGCAACAGCTCCACGGATTCTGGCACAGAAAAATACATACTCTCGCCATTTTCGGTCACTCGAAATACCGCCTGTCGCAGCTCCTGCAAAATATCCTGACCGCTCATCGCGGCACCTCCGGTTTCTTCTGCGGCTTGCGCACAGGTTCATCCTGCTCGCAATCGCTGATGTATTCCTGCACAGCGGCCGGCACGACCTTTTCGTAGAGTCGCTGGGCTGCCTTTTGCAGCTCCGCTTCCAGCGTGGAATCGCGCTTGGCGATGTAGCGCCGGAGGGCGCGGAGCTTTTCTTCCTCAAATGTGATTTGAATTGTTGCCTGTTTCATAAACTTCTCCATTCTACAAAAAGCAGGCACACGGTTTTTACCATGTGCCTGCTGTGCGTATTTGTTTTATACTGTCCAATGCTGTGCGCCGGTGAGCTGGTCGAGGATCAGCGAACCGACTGTGACCGCATCCTCAATCGTCAGGTAATGCGGCGCACTCTCATCCAGCAGCAGCCGCCCGGACGCCGGAAATTCCTCGTCGGCGAACCAGACCTTCAGCCATATAGGATAGCGCAGCGCGAAATCGAACCGCGCGCAAAAATCCGCGTTGGACGGCAGGATCTCTGCGCCGAGCGATCTGCACCGCCGCTCCAGTTCCTCCGGCGGCAGGATACCGAGGTCGCGCCGGACGATCAGCTCCGCGTTGCGGTCAAGACCGCCGCCGCGCACCAGACCGTCCTTGTATTGAGAAAATGTGATCGTCCGACCGGTCAGCGGCGCACCGTCTGCCAGGTCCAGATAGTGCAGCAATGTCAGCGCGTGCCACTTGGAAAGCGGCGGCTGAATCGTGCAGCCCGACAGTCGGACAGTTACGGTCTGCCCAAGCGTTTTCAATGAAAACGAACCGTCTGCATACTGCGCGCCAGCCTTTCCCGCAATATCCTCCGGCGCGTGCTGCGCCAGCCGCTCCTGTGCGACGGCAAGCATAGCTTCAAATTGACGGTTTTCCATACACTCACCTCTGTCCTATCTTACCATGCTATTGGGCAGTTTTCAATCGTGCTGTCAGTATGACATTCCGCCCTGCGTCTGTTCATCCATCGGTGCCGCGATGATTTTGCCATTCACGCGCATGAACATTTCCGGCTGTCGGAATTGCTCGGCAAACCGCTCGGCAAGCTCGTGCGGCAGGTCTGTGAAATCCGATTCGCCGAGTCCGACGATAAAGAAATTCCCCGCGACGATGTCATAAATATCACCATCCGCATCGCGCAGCGCACGGTTGAGCGGCAGTCCGTCCAGCTTTCCGGACTCGCGGCAGACCAGCGCGACAGGCTGTTCAAAGGGATACACGGCTTGGATATATCCGCCGACCACTGCCTGCATACTTCGCAGATCATCGCCGATCTGCATTTCATACGGAGCTTTTCCCGGCTCCACCATTAAGACGTTCATGTTTTCCTCTCCTTTTCTGTTTGTGATTCTCTCCGGGTGTGTTATACTGGAGCTACCGGAGGTGATTTTGTGCAGCGGCTTATTTTTCATGTGGACGTCAACAGCGCGTTTCTATCCTGGGAAGCCGCGCGGCGCGTGGCGGACGGTGAGCCCGACCTTCGTCTCATTCCTTCTGCCATCGGCGGAGACCGCGACAAGCGTACCGGCGTGATCCTTGCCAAATCCATCCCCGCAAAAAGGTTCGGCGTTACGACCGGAGAGCCTGTCGCGATGGCGCTGCGCAAATGCCCACAGCTCGTTCTGGCAAAGCCGGACTTTGCTCTTTACACCAGAAACTCCAAAGCGTTTATTGCCATCTGCCGCCGCTTCGCGCCTGTCGTAGAGCAGGTGTCCATCGACGAATGCTTTCTCGACATGACGGGTACGAATCTTCTCTATCCGAACCCCATCGCCATTGCGCACACGATCAAGGACACGATTCTCTCCGAGCTTGGCTTCACGGTCAACGTCGGCATCGCGCCCAATAAGCTGTTGGCGAAGATGGCAAGTGACTTTGAAAAGCCAAATAAGGTTCACACCCTGTTTGCATCCGAAATTCCGCAGAAGCTCTGGCCGCTGCCGGTGGGCGCGCTGTATTCGGTCGGCCGCGCAACAGCGAGCAAGCTGACCGCGTCTCAAATCCGCACGATTGGTGATCTTGCAAAGACGAACCTCACGCGCGTCCAAAAACTCGTCGGCGTCAAGATGGGAAAACTCATCCACGATTACGCAAACGGCATCGATACCTCGCCGGTGCTGGCAGAGCCGGAGGCCGTCAAAGGCTACGGTAACTCTGTGACACTGGAAGAGGATGTGACCGACACCGCGCAGGCAAACAAAATCCTGCTGGCGCTCTGCGACAGTGTTGCGTCCCGGATGCGCGCGGATGGCCGGCGCTGCTCCTGCGTGACTGTGACCATCCGCGGAAACGATTTCCGAAACAAATCCCACCAGAGAAAGCTCCCGGAGCCGACCGACGTGACCGCCGAGGTCTTCGCGCTTTCCAAAACGCTGTTTTCAGAGCTGTGGGACGGCTATACGCCGCTGCGGCTGCTCGGCGTGACGTTGGGCGACATTTCCGACAACGAGACGGTGCAGCTCTCCATGTTCCAAGATGATCAAAAAGATCGCGCTCGGAAACTTGACCAGACCGTCGACCAACTGCGCAGCAAGTTCGGTGTGACCGCCATCTCGCGCGGGAGCGTCACGGATGCGACGAAGCGCGTGGGCAGAAAATATAAGGCGCAGTTGGAAGAGGATAAGCCAAAATAGTCTCAGTCATAGCTGATATACGGAATCTTCAGCCAGTGGGTCCATCTGGCACCTTCGAGCTTTGTTTTGACGACACCATACCGCGTGCCCATTGCTTCGACCACCTCGCCGCCTCCGATATACACGCCAATGTGTCCGTCGTGCCAGACCGCCAGCCCCGGCGTTTCCGGAATCGTGTCAATCGTGCCGGAGACACTTGCGGCGTGGTACATTTCATTTGCCGTGATATCCGGCATACCGTTTGTGTTGTACACGATTTCTTCCGTCTCCGCATCCAGCCAGCCGTAGCCTTTGATCAGACCGACGCAGTCCGTCGTTCTGCCGCCGACCCACGTCTGGCGAATGAAATCTGCGTTGCCTGCAAGAGCGTCTGGATACTGCGCCAGCTTCGCTTCAAACAGGCTCTCGGTCAGCACATGACCGAACGTTCCCCATACATAGCCCCAGTGTTCTTCATAAGCATGAATTGCATATTGAACCAAGTCCGCAGCGTTCTTGCCAGCTGGGTTCGTGAAGCCGGACGTGTCCAGTTCCGTGCTGCCGGTTCCGCTGCCGTAGTCGATCTGGATCGTGCCGCCAGACGCGCCGGTCCCGTCGCTGCCGTTGGCATTGCCCGCGATCATCGTGTAGATGTGCGCGGCGTTTTCCTTGTCCTCGTCAGTAATGGTTCGACCGAGCTTTGCCGCAAGGTTTTCATACGCGGCCGCCAGCGAGAGCGGCACAGTTGCTGTGTAGACTTCCTCAGTCTCAACTGTGCTGCCATCCTCTAACTCTGTGACTACAATTCTGGTTCTCTGTTCCGTGATAAAAAAGCAGTCCACGAAGCGGTCTGCCGCACGCTGGCTCGGCGCGCTTTCTCCAAAGCAGAGGGCATAAAAAATCGCCTTGACCTGTATCGGGTCAAGGCGATTGCCGTCGGTCATATTCGCGTTGGCTTCCGCCACCGCCGAATCCAGAAGGGTAAAAGCAGTTTGCATGTCCGTGATGTGCGTTTGGAACTCGACAGGCACAGAATCCGTAAAGCTGGTTCCGTAGAATGACGCTTCGACCGCCAGATTGTTGTGGTCGGCCCCACCCGACGTAGTCGAGCAGAGGATTGCAGCGATCAGGATGACCGGTGCAAAAATAGCAACCAGCAGAAAGCCGACGCCTTTGCGTCCCTTTTCGCTGGTCAGCAGCAGCGCCGCCGCGCGGGCGGCTATCGTGCTCATGCTCATAGCTGCATCCCACCCATGACCGGTACTGCTTCCTGCTCTCCATCGTGCTGGGCTAAAAGCGCCCGGTCATTCTCGTCCAGACGATTGGACAGACCAGCCGCGTCCATGTACTCCATGACGTTTCCGGTCATGCGGCGCAGGAGCTTTTCTTCGCCCTCTGCTTGCGAACCCAGCCGGATGCGCTGTTCTGCCAGCGCCTGTGCGACCAGTCGCTGCTCGTCCGGAGACAGGTTCAGGGACATCGTTTCTTCCGGACCTGACTGCCCTCCAACCACTATGTACCGCGCGTGGACACTGTTGTCCCCGCGAATCGCTTTCGTGATCGCAGAGGAAATGAGGGACATCCGATCCATATCCGCGTCGCTCTCGCCAAGCGTTTTGCCGGTCATGAAATGCTCTGTCCTGCGCTGACTGTCCTCGTACCATTCCAGAAACACATCCAGATAGATGCCCTCGCTTCCGCCGTAGTCTGTCCGACAGAAAAAGCCGGCGTCTCTGGGCATCTCGCGTCCGTTTTGCCAACGATTGTCCAGAAGAAGATACTCGTCTGGTAGATAGCCGATGCTGTCCAACCGAGCTTCCAGCTCGTGAAAAACATCTTCCGCTGTGCGCTGACCGGCATATTTCAGCTTACAGGGATTCTCTGCATCCGGTTCCCAACGTTCAAATTCAATTTGCTTCATACGAGTTTCCTTTCTTCATACGTTATTTTCCGCCTGCCTTTCCGAACAGCTTTTCCTTGTAGGCAGGTGCTGTGACGAGCAGGTCATAGCGTTCGTTGCCGCATTTATAGAGGCACTCGCCCTTGTGCGGGGCCTGAATGATGTTGAACTCGCTTTCCTCCAGCTGGAGCAGATCCATGAATTCCTTTTTATTGACCGTACCGCAGTTGAACAGGAACTGATGCGGCGGGATGGAGAACAGCGGCTTTGTCATTTCGCGCACACCGGGACGGTCAAAATCCTCCACGTTCTGCGACGCCATGAGCATGGCGGAGTTTTTCTTTCGCACGCGCTTCAGCGCATTGCGGATATACTCGACCGCCACAGGATTGCCAAGCCAGATATAAAGCTCGTCCAGCGCCGCGACCGTGTTGCCCTCGATCAGCAGCTTGTCCGTCATGTAGGACAGCAGATTCAGCAGGATCGTGCTACGGACGTTGGCTGCGACCTCGTTCAGCCCTTTTACACCGAACACAAGGAATCTGGTCGAGGTCAGGTTGCTGTGACCATTGAAGAACTTGGCATCAGCCCCCTTGCACATGGAGTACAAGCCCAACAGCACCTGCTGGAGCATCTCCTTCGTGTAGAGCTGCGGCTTCTGCTCGTCAAAATTCAGGTATTCGATCTCGATGTAGTCGTAGAGTTCGGACAGGATCGGATAATCCTCTGATTTCATCTGGCTGAAATCTGTTTCCTCCGTGATGCCCCATTCAGTATAGAGGCGCATCAAAAGAATCTCGATGGTGTCGATCTGTGCTGTTGTAAAATCCTTGTAGCAGCGCAGTACGTCTTTCAAAAACGAAATGTGCTGCGCCAGTCGTGTGGACTGGCGGAAAGCGCTCGGCGCGTCCACATCATACGGGTCTGCATCGGTATCCCAGCAGCGCGGCTCCAGCAGATTGATCTTATACGTTCCCTCAATGATGTCCGCAAAACACCCGCCAACTGCGCGGCACATCTCCCACTGCTCGTGCTCCACGTCCAGTGTAATGATGGATTTTCCAGCCTCCAGAAAGTTCAGCAGGAGCAGCTTCATAAGGAAACTCTTGCCCTGTCCGGTATTGCCGAGGATGAGGATATTGGCGCTGGTCTTGTCCTCGTCACGCTGGTCAAAATCGACCACGATGTTGCTGCCGCACTTGTCCTTGCCGATATAAAAGCCTTTCCGGTCTGTCTTGCCGGAGTAGTTGAACGGAAATAGATTAGCTACCGAACCGGCAGGCAGCACTCGTTCATATTCTGTTCCGAACGCATTATAGCCGCACGGACTCACGCAGCAGAAGCCCTGCTGCTGGCGCAGCTTCAGCTTGTCCACATTGAGCTTTGCCCGTGTCAGCTCTACCGTGACCTGATTCTGCAAGATTTCGAATTCCGTCTGATCTGATGCGATCAGTTCCATATAGACCGCGCAGTGCATCAGGGATTCCTTGTTGCGGTGCATGGAACCGACGAGCGTTTTGACATCCTGCAAATTACTCTCAGCCTCGACCGCTTGCTGGATGTTCTGTGTGCTGTTCCGCTTCATGCGGTTGCGGATCTCCGCGTTGTGAACGATCCGGCTTTCCTCCAGCGGCGTGACAATGCGCGTATAAACGTGCAGCGTCACGCCGTGCATCTCACCCAAGTGGCGCAGGATGGCCTGATCGTCCGTGGCAGTCGGATATTCCCGCAGCGCCCAGACGCATCGAATGCTGTTGCCGCAGAAATAACGGTCAAATTCAAATTTCACCAGCGACGGCGCGATCATATCCAGAAACGATTTCAGCTTTTCCATTTCCGGATCGGCGCGCTGTTTTTTCTTAAAAAGTGCCATGCTCATCCCTCCAGAAACCGCTGACCGTCGTAGTCCTCCATCCGCTCCGAGGTCGTATTTTCTTCAAAATACAGCGCAAGAATGCGCTTGAGATCCTCGCGTCCTGCTCTGCGGACAGGCAGGCCGCTCTTGTGCAGGGATTCCTCGATGGTGGAGAGAAGCGAATAGATGGTTTCGCGTTTTTCATTCTTTAGCCGCACAACCAGATAGAACTCCCGCGCCAGCTTCATTTCCACCTGCATCTCGTCCAGATGCTGTCGGTCCTGTTCCAGCAAGCGCCGGATCTCCGGATTCGTTTCCTGCTGGAGCCGGTCATGGTAGAACGCACGGTTCTGCGTAAAAGATTCTCTGGAATTGAGCGCCAGCAGTTCGATGTTCGCCTGTGTGCTCAGTACATTTTTCAGGGCATCGATTCTGGCATAGATCGCGTTCACCGGCAGAACACCGAGGTTGGACGGACGGACAATATAAAAGACCAGATCGCCCACGTCAGTGGAAATGCAGTAGTCCGTGATCTTCTGAATGCCCATAAGCTGCCGGGTGGACTGCCGACGCTTGTCTTTCTTCTGTTTTTTCATGTCGGGTCCTCCCATTCAAAAAGCTGCTGTTCGGTCAGATAGAAGCTGACCACGAACGAGAGAAAGTCCAGCACGCTGAGTCCGTCCAGGTGGATAGACAAAAACGCATACGCCGCCACCAGCACCATGGGCAAAAACAGCCCAAGCTGCGTCAGCGCAAGAACTGCAATGAGCAGTCCAATGCCGATGACGGCTAAATCCCGGAGCTGCCAGAGCCAGAGCGTGGCTTTGGCGTTTAAATTATCTGGATAGATATATATTTTAATCACCTCTCTGTCAAAAAACAGCGCGGAGCAGATGTCTCTGCTCCGCGCAAGGATGATACTTATTCTGTTTGCAGCTGCGCCGCTTTTAGCTCCTGCACACGCGCCAGATCGACGAAATGGGTGGCATAGCTCCGCTCGATCTCCGGGCTTCCACTTTTGCTGAATTGCAGCGGAATGACCGGCTTGTGACCGGTTCCGTTTTTCTTGCGGACACCCCAGCGTTTGTAATAGCAGAAGGATGGTTTCAGGCCATGCGCCTGCGCATACACGCGCATCTGGTGCAGCACGAAGGACAGCCGTTTCAGATTGGCATTGCACACGGCTTCGAGATACCGCACTCGTCCAAAGCGCCAATCCTCATATTTCTGCTTCGGCAGGATACCGGCGTCGATGAGCACATCCACCGGCGCGGCATAACCGCGCGATTGAAGTTGATGGTACATGGAGCTGTGGATCTTGCTGATCAGCTCTTTTTCGTTCATGCGCCGCACCTCCCGTCTGCAATTTCAACTATACCACAGCGCATCCGCAAATGCAAAAGCAGAAGCCGCAGGTGACACCTGCGGCTTTCGGCTGCGCGCTTATTCTTCTTCGGCATCCGTATCCGGTTCGTCGGGTTCTTCTGTCTCCGGCTGCTCGGCAGTACCTTCTGCCTCGTCTTCTTCCAACGCATCCTCGATCAGTCCGATGATGAACTGCTTCTGCTTGAGATTGTTTTTCTTATCTGCCCATGAAAAAAGCGCCCACCTTCAGGGCGGACGCAGACAATGTGTACGATATTTCATTGTTTCCTCCTGCTTTTTATTTCGTCGCTTTTCTGTAAGCGTCGATGACTGCTTCCTTGAGCGCTGCGCGCGCTCCGGACGTGATGGGGTGGAAAACATCCGTGTACAGCGTTTTGCCGTTCTTGTTGAATGCTTTCTGCGGCATGAAGATATTCAGCCCCTGTTTGGATTCTGCCAGCCGAACGCCGTGTACCTTGAACATCCCGTCAAAGGTGACGGTTGCGTAGGCTTTGATCTTCGCGCCAGCGTCCGCGATGTGGTCGATTGTAACTTCCATGTTAGAAAAGTCCATGTTTCAAATTCCTCCTTGTCATACTTCGTAAACGGTATCGCCCTTCACCAGATGCCGCGCAAGCTGGCGCAGGCATAAGTTACGCCCGCGCAGACGTGCCAGCAGCTCGGCGGGGATGGTTTGCAGGATGGCTTCTGCATTTTCGTCGCTGTGCGCATATTCCTCGCAGAGCGAGTCGCAGCTTCCGCAAGCCTGCTCCAAAGCAGTCAGCAGTGCTCCCTGCGCACCCTTCAGCATCGTCAGCGTATCAAGCACCGCTGCTGCGCTCATCTGGCGGCTGGTCAAGAGGATGCTTCGTCTGCCAACTGCCATTGCCGCCATAGGCGCCATCGCTGCCAGGAGACATTTCTCCGCTGTGTCCGGTGGAACCTCCAGCTCCAGCCGGAGCCGGTTCGTGGATTGTTTCATCTTCATTCCTTCTTTTCCTGAGATAGATTTCCTGCAGCGAGCCGCAGGCAGGCTTATGCACCAGCACGAGATCGCCGTTCTCGATCTCCGCCGGGAACATACTGAACTGCGGCTGGATGTACGGGCGCGGATCGTAATTTGTCATGATCAGTTCGTCGTATGTTGCGCCGGCTCTCTGTGAGAGGGGATTGCTGCGCCGAAACGCGAGGATATAAAAATCGCCGTACAGACTGCGGATGAACGGGCAGTCATTGTACGACACGACGATGTATCCCTTGCATTGTGAGAGAATCCAGTGCAATTCTTCGTGCTTTTCCTTCGGAAAATCGACAGCGTATAAACTCTCGGCGTCAAAGTACGGCGGATCGCAGTAGATCAGGCTGTCCGACCCGTCGCGCTCCCAGATGATGTCCAGACAGTCTTTGTTTTCAATGATGACATCTTGCAGCCGTTTGGACGCATCGTCGAAAAGGTAGAGAAAGTTTGTCAGGTTGTTCGGCCTGACACCGAACGAGCTGGTCGTGCCGCTGAAACTGCCGCGACAGACCTTGTAATACGCGGCCGCCCGCTGGACATCGAACAGGCGGCTTCGCTCCCGCAAAATTTGCAGGAGTTCCTCGCGTTCTTCACCTGTGAAGCACTCCATCACGGCGTTTCGCTCGTCTGCAATGCGCTGCTGCAAAAGCTCCTTGTGCTTCATGAACTCTTTTAGAAGGTCAAATTCGGCCCTCGAATGGAGCGGCAGGAATTTCAGCTCCTGCACCAACTGAATGGTACACTCCCTTGCACAGAGGAACAGATTTACAAGGTCGCAGTTGAAATCATTGTAAATGTCCATGCGGCTGACCTTGGGCTGCATACCGAGCAAAAGTGCGCCGCCTCCTCCGAACGGCTCCAAGTACAGCTTCGGGCTTGGCGGGAACACCTGCCAGATGTATGGGATCAGCTTTTCCTTGCTGCCGATCCAGGGGATAAACGGTCTAGCGATCCCGGCCACCCCCGTCCGGCTTCTCAGAAAAGTTCTCCATTGCCTGCTCCAAGCCGCAGATCGCCGCGTCCAGACCGGCGCGCATTTCCTTGAGCTGCCGGATGGTAGAATACAGCTCTGCGGCATTGCTGGCGTAAAAATATCCTTCGCGGCTGCTGGCAATGGGGACGGCCTTGCGCCGCAGTCGGTTGACCTTTTTGCGGAGGTCGCTCTCCCGGAGATTCTTCTGCCGCACGAGGTCGCGGCTGCAAATGAGATGCTCGCGCCCAAAGCAGAAGCGTTTCAGATAGTCGCGCA
>ERZ791753.483-NODE-483-length-36701-cov-3.913879_pt1 | contig 36701 bp, 26 predicted proteins | sample MGYA00509951_ERZ791753 | MGnify/ENA primary metagenome ERZ791753 (study PRJEB30046, sample SAMN00792026) | human gut metagenome | study: EMG produced TPA metagenomics assembly of the A metagenome-wide association study of gut microbiota in type 2... | reverse complement strand
GCCGGTCTTCCTCTTCATTCGGGCTCCACAGTAACGGTGATCCTACGCGACGCTGCGCCAGCGGGATGCTGCGCTCGCCTTCAACCGGTATCCACAGTACGCGTTTGAGCTTGTGGCGTACGTGGCTGGTTTCCCAGGTCACCCCGCTATTACCCGTTAACGGGGCAACACAAACGAATGTTGTTTCCAGCGGACGACCAAGACTATCCACAGGGATAGTTTTAAGTTCCACGCCCAGGGCAGCAAAATCTTGCTCAGGTTTACTTCCTGCGCTGGCACCTAGCCAGATCTCCAGTAACACGCCAATCCAGCCCTTATCGCGTTTTAAATTCTCCGGCGTAACCAGCCCGGCAAGTGCCGCCAGTTCTCCCAATGTATAACCAGAAAGTTGTTGTGCTTGCGCTAACAATTGTTCTTCAGTTTCGGGAGGAGAGAGCAGTGGGCGAGGTTGGGACATGTCATGATACCTTGATTAAAAAACAAACAGCAATTAAGTGCCGAATATTCGCAGTGTAACTTTTTCCACATGCGTTGTTCAATTCTCTGATTTATATTGCTTTTTAGGTTGCCGGTAATCGAGTTGCGCAACACTGCAACGGGTTTTCCAAATCTGGTCACTGAAAATAAACAGGATCTTACACCATGTTATCCACAGAAAGCTGGGATAACTGTGAAAAACCTTCACTACTGTTTCCATTTACAGCCTTGACGTGCGACGAAACTCCAGTTTTTAGTGGTTCAGTGCTTAACTTAGTGGCACATTCTGTGGATAAATACGGCATTGGTTGATCTTTCGCCAACCCGTAAATGAGAGGTGTGACCTGGGTCACGAATTACTCTTTTTTATTACTCAAATTACATGTAATGCATTGACTGATAATGAATATTTTAAAATGTCTATATCGGGCTTATTCAGAATGCTCCGGGTTTTCCCGTAGTAATTCCGTAGTTCTTCACAACTCTATCCACAGAAAAGGTGAATAAAAACGGCTATCCACCCCTTCTTCTGTTTATAACTCTGCACATAACTGTGAGTTATTCAATTGTTATTAGTGTGTAATGCCCTGCAGAGAGTGGTTTACCGTCTTCCTGGAGTATGAAACAATCATTCGTATATAAAGCTTTATTTTGAGGTAGTCCGGTGATTGATGACGATGGCTACCGCCCAAACGTAGGTATCGTGATTTGTAATCGCCAGGGGCAGGTAATGTGGGCCCGGCGATTTGGTCAGCACTCCTGGCAATTTCCGCAAGGCGGAATCAACCCCGGAGAATCCGCAGAGCAGGCGATGTACCGTGAATTGTTTGAAGAAGTAGGATTAAGCCGCAAAGACGTTCGAATCCTTGCTTCAACGCGTAACTGGTTGCGCTACAAATTACCGAAACGTTTGGTGCGTTGGGACACGAAGCCGGTTTGTATCGGCCAAAAACAAAAATGGTTTCTCTTGCAGCTGGTGAGCGGCGATGCAGAAATCAATATGCAAACCAGCAGTACACCAGAGTTTGACGGCTGGCGATGGGTAAGTTACTGGTATCCAGTCAGACAGGTGGTGTCATTTAAACGTGATGTCTACCGTAGGGTAATGAAAGAGTTCGCGAGTGTGGTGATGTCACTGCAGGAAAATACGCCAAAACCACAAAACGCATCTGCTTATCGACGTAAAAGAGGTTAAGTCACGCCAATTATGCTCACTCGCCTGCGCGAAATAGTCGAAAAGGTAGCCAGCGCACCACGCCTGAATGAGGCGTTAAATATTCTGGTTACCGACATCTGTCTTGCGATGGATACCGAGGTCTGTTCGGTCTACCTGGCCGATCATGATCGACGTTGTTACTACCTGATGGCGACCCGGGGGCTGAAAAAACCACGCGGTCGCACTGTAACGCTCGCGTTTGATGAAGGGATCGTCGGCCTGGTTGGCAGGCTGGCGGAACCGATAAACCTTGCAGATGCGCAAAAGCACCCCAGCTTCAAATACATCCCCTCCGTAAAAGAAGAACGTTTCCGCGCGTTTTTAGGCGTACCAATTATTCAACGTCGCCAGTTGCTTGGTGTACTGGTGGTACAGCAACGAGAGTTGCGCCAGTATGACGAAAGTGAAGAATCCTTCCTGGTGACGCTTGCCACCCAGATGGCAGCGATTCTTTCTCAGTCGCAGTTGACTGCCTTGTTTGGGCAATATCGCCAGACGCGAATCCGTGCATTACCGGCAGCGCCTGGTGTAGCGATTGCCGAAGGCTGGCAGGATGCCACGTTACCTTTAATGGAACAGGTGTATCAGGCATCAACGTTGGATCCGGCTCTGGAACGCGAACGACTGACCGGGGCGTTGGAAGAGGCGGCTAACGAGTTTCGCCGCTACAGCAAACGCTTTGCTGCCGGTGCACAAAAAGAAACGGCGGCTATTTTCGATCTTTACTCACACCTGCTTTCGGATACCCGGTTGCGTCGCGAATTGTTTGCCGAGGTTGATAAAGGCTCGGTGGCAGAGTGGGCGGTAAAAACGGTCATTGAAAAATTTGCCGAACAGTTTGCCGCGCTAAGCGATAATTATCTCAAAGAGCGGGCTGGCGATTTACGTGCGCTGGGTCAGCGATTGCTGTTTCATCTTGATGACGCTAATCAAGGGCCGAACGCCTGGCCAGAACGTTTCATTCTGGTGGCAGATGAACTGTCAGCGACAACGCTTGCTGAGCTGCCCCAGGATCGCTTAGTCGGTGTTGTCGTGCGCGATGGCGCTGCCAACTCCCATGCTGCGATCATGGTACGTGCGCTGGGGATCCCTACCGTGATGGGCGCGGATATTCAGCCTTCGGTACTGCATCGTCGGACGCTGATCGTCGATGGTTATCGCGGTGAATTGCTGGTCGATCCGGAACCGGTACTGCTGCAAGAATATCAGCGGCTAATTAGTGAAGAGATCGAGCTTAGCCGTCTGGCGGAAGATGACGTCAATTTACCCGCCCAGTTAAAAAGCGGCGAACGCATTAAAGTCATGCTCAATGCCGGTTTAAGCCCGGAACATGAAGAAAAACTGGGCAGCCGTATTGATGGCATAGGACTTTATCGCACTGAAATCCCATTCATGCTGCAAAGTGGTTTTCCGTCGGAAGAAGAACAGGTGGCGCAGTATCAGGGGATGCTGCAAATGTTTAATGATAAACCCGTCACCTTGCGTACGCTGGATGTCGGAGCAGATAAGCAGCTGCCTTACATGCCGATTAGCGAAGAGAATCCATGCCTGGGTTGGCGTGGGATTCGCATTACGCTCGATCAGCCGGAGATCTTCTTGATCCAGGTGCGGGCGATGCTGCGTGCTAATGCCGCTACGGGCAACCTGAATATTCTGTTGCCGATGGTCACAAGCCTCGATGAAGTTGACGAAGCACGTCGCCTGATTGAACGTGCCGGACGTGAAGTCGAGGAGATGATCGGTTACGAAATTCCCAAACCACGTATCGGCATCATGCTGGAAGTGCCGTCAATGGTATTTATGCTGCCGCATCTGGCAAAGCGGGTCGATTTCATCTCTGTTGGCACCAACGATCTGACTCAATACATCCTGGCCGTTGATCGCAACAATACCCGGGTGGCGAACATTTATGACAGTCTTCATCCTGCAATGTTACGAGCTCTGGCGATGATCGCCCGGGAAGCGGAAATACATGGAATCGATCTCCGTTTGTGCGGTGAAATGGCGGGCGATCCCATGTGCGTGGCAATCCTCATTGGGCTTGGGTATCGCCATCTGTCTATGAACGGACGTTCTGTAGCGCGCGTAAAATACCTGCTGCGGCGCATTGATTTTGCCGAAGCAGAAAATCTTGCGCAGCGTAGTCTGGAAGCGCAACTGGCGACCGAAGTTCGCCATCAGGTTGCAGCCTTTATGGAGCGTCGCGGCATGGGCGGGTTGATTCGCGGAGGGTTATAGCGCGGATCATATACATATCTTTTAACGGTATCCGGCAACCAGCCAGGTCCCCTTGTGCTATTATTCGCACCTTTGGAGCGCCTGAAACCTGCGGCGCGCATTTCAATCGCTGTTCTCTTTCAGCGAAATAACAAGAACTTGTGGTGACAGATGACCAGTAGCTATCTGCATTTTCCGGAGTTTGATCCGGTCATTTTCTCAATAGGACCCGTGGCGCTTCACTGGTACGGCCTGATGTATCTGGTGGGTTTCATTTTTGCAATGTGGCTGGCAACACGACGGGCGAATCGTCCGGGCAGTGGCTGGACCAAAAATGAAGTTGAAAACTTACTCTATGCGGGCTTCCTCGGCGTCTTCCTCGGTGGACGTATTGGTTATGTTCTGTTCTACAATTTCCCGCAGTTTATGGCCGATCCGCTGTATCTTTTCCGTGTCTGGGACGGCGGCATGTCCTTCCACGGCGGCCTGATTGGCGTTATCGTGGTGATGATTATCTTCGCCCGCCGTACTAAACGTTCCTTCTTCCAGGTCTCTGATTTTATCGCTCCACTCATTCCGTTTGGTCTTGGTGCCGGGCGTCTGGGCAACTTTATTAACGGTGAATTGTGGGGCCGCGTTGACCCGAACTTCCCGTTTGCCATGCTGTTCCCTGGCTCCCGTACAGAAGATATTTTGCTGCTGCAAACCAACCCGCAGTGGCAATCCATTTTCGACACTTACGGTGTGCTGCCGCGCCACCCATCACAGCTTTACGAGCTGCTGCTGGAAGGTGTGGTGCTGTTTATTATCCTCAACCTGTATATTCGTAAACCGCGCCCAATGGGAGCTGTCTCAGGCTTGTTCCTGATTGGTTACGGCGCGTTTCGCATCATTGTTGAGTTTTTCCGCCAGCCCGACGCGCAGTTTACTGGTGCCTGGGTGCAGTACATCAGCATGGGGCAAATTCTTTCCATCCCGATGATTGTCGCGGGTGTGATCATGATGGTCTGGGCATATCGTCGCAGCCCACAGCAACACGTTTCCTGAGGAACCATGAAACAGTATTTAGAACTGATGCAAAAAGTGCTCGACGAAGGCACACAGAAAAACGACCGTACCGGAACCGGAACGCTTTCCATTTTTGGTCATCAGATGCGTTTTAACCTGCAGGATGGATTCCCGCTGGTGACAACTAAACGTTGCCACCTGCGTTCCATCATCCACGAACTGCTGTGGTTCCTGCAGGGCGACACTAACATTGCTTATCTACACGAAAACAATGTCACCATCTGGGACGAATGGGCCGATGAAAACGGCGACCTCGGGCCAGTGTATGGTAAACAGTGGCGCGCCTGGCCAACGCCGGATGGTCGTCATATTGACCAGATCACTACGGTACTGAACCAGCTGAAAAACGACCCGGATTCCCGTCGCATTATTGTTTCAGCGTGGAACGTAGGCGAACTGGATAAAATGGCGCTGGCACCGTGCCATGCATTCTTCCAGTTCTATGTGGCAGACGGCAAACTCTCTTGCCAGCTTTATCAGCGCTCCTGTGACGTCTTCCTCGGCCTGCCGTTCAACATTGCCAGCTACGCGTTACTGGTGCATATGATGGCGCAGCAGTGCGATCTGGAAGTGGGTGATTTTGTCTGGACCGGTGGCGACACGCATCTCTACAGCAACCATATGGATCAAACTCATCTGCAATTAAGCCGCGAACCGCGTCCGCTGCCGAAGTTGATTATCAAACGTAAACCCGAATCCATCTTCGACTACCGTTTCGAAGACTTTGAGATTGAAGGATACGATCCACATCCGGGCATTAAAGCGCCGGTGGCTATCTAATTACGAAACATCCTGCCAGAGCCGACGCCAGTGTGCGTCGGTTTTTTTTGCCCTCCGTTAAATTCTTCGAGACACCTTCCCGAAATTTTGCAACGTCCTGCAACGGCGTAAATAGTCCGGAAGATGCGCCGAAGAAATAGAAACTGGCCCTCGTCTTTTTTTCTCCTCGCTCCATACTGCCGGCATGAAAACACAACGTGGTTATACGCTGATTGAAACGCTGGTCGCGATGCTGATTCTGGTCATGCTAAGCGCAAGTGGGCTCTATGGCTGGCAATACTGGCAGCAGTCGCAACGGCTTTGGCAAACCGCCAGCCAGGCGCGGGACTATTTGCTCTATTTACGTGAAGATGCCAACTGGCATAACCGCGACCACAGTATCAGTCTTATCAGGGAGGGGACGTTATGGTGCCTTGTGAGTTCCGTTGCTGGGGCGAATACCTGTCATGGCAGTTCACCATTGGTCTTTGTGCCGCGCTGGCCCGAAGTCGAAATGAGCGACCTGACACCTTCGCTTGCTTTCTTTGGCCTGCGCAATACCGCATGGGCCGGGCATATTCGCTTCAAAAACTCAACGGGCGAGTGGTGGCTGGTGGTTTCGCCGTGGGGAAGACTCCGGCTTTGTCAGCAAGGAGAAACAGAAGGATGCCTGTAAAAGAGCAAGGTTTTTCTCTGCTGGAAGTGTTGATTGCTATGGCGATCAGTAGCGTATTGTTGCTGGGGGCTGCACGCTTTCTGCCTGCGTTACAGCGTGAAAGTTTAACGAACACCCGTAAGCTGGCGCTGGAAGATGAAATCTGGCTGCGGGTATTTACCGTCGCGAAGCATCTCCAGAGGGCGGGTTATTGCCATGGCAGCTGTACGGGCGAAGGGCTGGAAATTGTCGGACAGGGTGACTGTATCATTGTGCAGTGGGATGCGAACAGTAACGGTATCTGGGATCGCGAACCGGTAAAAGAGTCCGATCAGATTGGATTTCGTCTGAAGGAGCATGTGCTGGAAACGCTACGCGGTGCGACATCCTGTGAAGGTAAGGGCTGGGATAAAGTCACTAATCCGGATGCCATCATTATCGACACTTTTCAGGTCGTACGTCAGGATGTCAGCGGCTTCTCGCCGGTGTTGACGGTTAATATGCGTGCTGCCAGTAAGTCTGAACCGCAAACCGTGGTGGATGCCAGCTATAGCGTGACAGGATTCAACCTGTGAACCGCGAAAAGGGTGTTTTGTCACTGGCTCTGGTCCTGATGCTGCTGGTTTTGGGTAGCTTGCTATTACAAGGAATGAGTCAGCAGGATCGCAGTTTTGCCTCTCGCGTGAGCATTGAAAGTCAGTCATTGCGCCGCCAGGCCATCGTTCAGTCGACGCTGGAGTGGGGAAAAATGCACTCTTGGCAGACACAGCCCGCAGTTCAGTGCTTACTGTACGCTGCCACCGGTGCCCGGGTTTGTCTGCGTTTATTGGCAGATAATGAGGCCTTATTGATTGCCGGTTATGAAGGCGTTTCGTTGTGGCGAACAGGCGAAGTCATCGATGGAAACATTGTTTTTTCGCCACGCGGCTGGAGCGATTTTTGTCCGCTGAAAGAGGGGGCGTTATGTCAGCTTCCTTGAAGAATCAACAAGGCTTTAGCCTCCCTGAGGTGATGTTGGCAATGGTGCTGATGGTGATGATTGTCACTGCGTTATCGGGTTTCCAGCGAACATTAATGAACAGTCTTGCCAGTAGAAACCAGTACCAACAGCTCTGGCGGCATGGCTGGCAGCAAACGCAACTGCGCGCGATTTCGCCACCTGCCAACTGGCAGGTCAACCGAATGCAGACATCGCAGGCGGGATGTGTCAGCATCAGCGTTACGCTAGTTTCACCCGGGGGCAGAGAAGGCGAGATGACCCGCCTGCATTGCCCGAATCGTCAGTAGTCAGGAGCCGCTATGTTAAGGGTCTACCATTCCAATCGTCTGGACGTGCTGGAAGCGTTGATGGAGTTTATCGTCGAACGCGAACGGCTGGACGATCCTTTCGAACCAGAAATGATTCTGGTGCAAAGTACCGGTATGGCGCAGTGGCTGCAAATGACCCTGTCGCAAAAGTTTGGTATTGCGGCAAACATTGATTTTCCGCTGCCAGCGAGCTTTATCTGGGATATGTTCGTCCGGGTGTTACCGGAAATCCCCAAAGAGAGCGCCTTTAACAAACAGAGCATGAGCTGGAAACTGATGACTCTGCTGCCGCAACTGTTGGAGCGCGAAGACTTTACCCTGTTGCGGCATTATCTGACTGACGATAGCGACAAGCGAAAACTGTTCCAGCTTTCTTCAAAAGCGGCGGACCTGTTTGACCAGTATCTGGTCTATCGTCCGGACTGGCTGGCACAGTGGGAAACAGGACATTTGGTTGAAGGGCTGGGAGAAGCACAGGCCTGGCAAGCGCCGTTGTGGAAGGCGTTGGTGGAATATACCCATGAACTCGGGCAACCGCGCTGGCACCGCGCCAATCTCTATCAGCGCTTTATCGAAACGCTGGAGTCCGCGACGACCTGCCCGCCGGGGTTACCTTCGCGCGTCTTTATATGCGGTATTTCCGCGTTACCGCCTGTTTATCTCCAGGCACTCCAGGCGCTGGGTAAACATATTGAAATCCATCTCCTGTTTACCAACCCCTGCCGTTATTACTGGGGCGACATTAAAGATCCTGCTTATCTGGCGAAACTACTGACTCGCCAGCGCCGACACAGTTTTGAAGATCGAGAATTACCGCTATTTCGCGACAGCGAAAATGCCGGGCAGCTCTTTAACAGCGATGGTGAACAGGATGTCGGCAACCCGCTGCTGGCCTCATGGGGCAAGCTTGGGCGCGACTACATTTATCTCCTTTCTGATCTGGAGAGCAGCCAGGAGCTGGACGCTTTTGTCGATGTTACGCCAGATAACCTGCTGCATAACATTCAGTCTGACATTCTGGAACTGGAAAACCGCGCCGTTGCTGGTGTAAACATCGAAGAGTTTTCCCGTAGCGATAACAAACGCCCGCTTGATCCACTGGATAGCAGTATCACCTTTCACGTTTGCCATAGCCCGCAGCGTGAAGTTGAAGTTTTACACGATCGCCTGCTGGCGATGCTGGAGGAAGACCCGACACTGACTCCGCGCGACATCATCGTGATGGTGGCCGACATCGACAGCTACAGTCCGTTTATTCAGGCTGTGTTTGGTAGCGCACCTGCGGATCGTTACCTGCCTTACGCCATTTCCGACCGTCGGGCGCGGCAGTCACATCCGGTATTGGAAGCGTTTATCAGCCTGTTATCACTGCCTGACAGTCGCTTTGTGTCAGAGGATGTGCTGGCGCTGCTGGATGTGCCGGTGCTGGCGGCGCGGTTTGACATCACCGAAGAAGGGCTGCGTTATTTACGCCAGTGGGTCAACGAATCCGGCATTCGTTGGGGGATAGATGACGACAACGTTCGCGAGCTGGAACTCCCCGCCACCGGACAACACACCTGGCGATTTGGCCTGACGCGTATGTTGCTGGGCTACGCGATGGAGAGCGCGCAGGGCGAGTGGCAATCGGTTCTACCTTATGATGAATCGAGCGGCTTAATTGCAGAACTGGTGGGGCATCTGGCTTCACTGCTAATGCAGCTAAACATCTGGCGTCGCGGGCTGGCGCAGGAGCGTCCGCTGGAAGAGTGGTTGCCGGTTTGTCGCGATATGCTCAACGCCTTCTTCCTGCCGGATGCGGAAACCGAAGCGGCTATGACGCTGATCGAACAACAATGGCAGGCGATTATCGCCGAAGGTTTAGGTGCGCAGTATGGCGACGCGGTGCCGCTGTCACTATTGCGTGATGAACTGGCACAGCGCCTGGATCAGGAACGTATCAGCCAGCGTTTTCTCGCCGGACCGGTTAACATTTGTACTCTGATGCCAATGCGTTCCATCCCATTCAAAGTGGTTTGCCTGCTGGGAATGAACGACGGCGTTTATCCACGCCAGCTTGCGCCATTGGGCTTTGACCTGATGAGCCAGAAACCGAAGCGTGGCGACCGTAGCCGTCGCGATGACGACCGCTATCTGTTCCTGGAAGCGTTAATTTCCGCGCAGCAAAAACTCTATATCAGCTATATCGGGCGTTCCATTCAGGATAACAGTGAACGTTTCCCGTCGGTACTGGTGCAGGAACTGATCGACTACATCGGGCAAAGCCATTATCTACCGGGCGATGAAGCGCTCAACTGTGATGAAAGCGAGGCAAGGGTAAAAGCGCATCTTACTTGCCTCCATACCCGGATGCCGTTTGATCCGCAAAACTACCAGCCAGGCGAACGACAAAGCTATGCTCGTGAATGGCTACCTGCGGCCAGCCAGGCTGGTAAAGCACATTCTGAATTTGTTCAGCCGCTGCCGTTTACCTTACCGGAAACCGTGCCGCTGGAAACGCTACAACGATTCTGGGCACATCCGGTACGGGCGTTCTTCCAGATGCGTTTGCAGGTGAACTTCCGTACTGAAGACAGCGAAATCCCCGACACCGAGCCATTTATTCTGGAAGGGCTTAGCCGTTATCAAATCAATCAGCAGTTATTGAATGCACTGGTTGAGCAGGATGATGCCGATCGCTTATTCCGCCGCTTCCGGGCGGCAGGGGATTTACCGTATGGCGCTTTTGGTGAAATTTTCTGGGAAACACAGTGCCAGGAGATGCAGCAGCTTGCCGACAGAGTCATTGCCTGTCGCCAGCCGGGGCAGAGTATGGAAATTGATCTCGCCTGCAACGGTGTGCAGATAACTGGCTGGTTGCCGCAGGTGCAGCCGGATGGCCTGTTGCGCTGGCGTCCCTCTTTATTAAGTGTGGCGCAGGGAATGCAACTTTGGCTGGAACACCTTGTCTACTGTGCCAGCGGTGGTAATGGTGAAAGTCGCCTTTTTCTACGCAAAGACGGCGAGTGGCGTTTTCCGCCGCTTGCAGCCGAACAGGCTTTGCATTACCTCTCACAACTGATTGAGGGGTATCGTGAAGGAATGTCCGCGCCATTGCTGGTGTTACCTGAAAGTGGCGGCGCGTGGCTAAAAACCTGTTATGACGCGCAAAACGATGCCATGCTGGATGACGATTCCACGTTACAAAAAGCCCGTACGAAATTCCTTCAGGCTTACGAAGGCAACATGATGGTGCATGGCGAAGGTGATGATATCTGGTATCAACGGCTCTGGCGGCAATTAACACCAGAGACAATGGAGGCTATCGTTGAACAGTCGCAACGTTTCCTGTTACCGCTGTTTCGCTTTAATCAGTCATGAGTGCTGTATAAAAATTGCGCAATATATCTGCTTGCTTTATGATGCGCACCAGTCACGGACTGATGGATATATAGACATAGGCTGACTCGTTCAGCACAAGATTAAATTCTGGCAGATGATTTGCGTTAACCTGTTGAATCTGGCCAGAAAATAAAGTTGATTATGAGGTCCGTGAATGCCCCGCAGCACCTGGTTCAAAGCATTATTGTTGTTTGTTGCCCTTTGGGCACCCTTAAGTCAGGCAGAAACGGGATGGCAGCCGATTCAGGAAACCATCCGTAAAAGTGATAAAGATAACCGCCAGTATCAGGCTATACGTCTGGATAACGGTATGGTGGTCTTGCTGGTTTCTGATCCGCAGGCGGTTAAATCGCTCTCGGCGCTGGTGGTGCCCGTTGGGTCGCTGGAAGATCCCGAGGCGTACCAGGGGCTGGCACATTACCTTGAACATATGAGTCTGATGGGGTCGAAAAAGTACCCGCAGGCTGACAGTCTGGCCGAATATCTCAAAATGCACGGCGGCAGTCACAATGCCAGCACGGCACCGTATCGCACGGCTTTCTATCTGGAAGTTGAGAACGACGCCTTGCCCGGTGCGGTAGACCGCCTGGCGGACGCTATTGCAGAACCCTTGCTCGACAAGAAATACGCCGAACGTGAACGTAATGCAGTGAATGCCGAATTAACCATGGCGCGTACGCGTGACGGGATGCGCATGGCACAGGTCAGCGCAGAAACCATTAACCCGGCACACCCCGGTTCAAAGTTTTCTGGTGGTAACCTCGAAACTTTAAGCGACAAACCCGGAAATCCGGTGCAGCAGGCGCTGAAAGATTTTCACGAGAAATATTACTCTGCCAATCTGATGAAGGCGGTTATTTACAGCAATAAACCGCTGCCGGAGTTGGCAAAAATGGCGGCGGACACCTTTGGTCGCGTGCCGAACAAAGAGAGCAAAAAACCGGAAATCACCGTGCCGGTAGTCACCGACGCGCAAAAGGGCATTATCATTCATTACGTCCCGGCGTTGCCGCGTAAAGTTCTGCGCGTTGAGTTTCGCATCGATAACAATTCAGCGAAGTTCCGTAGTAAAACGGATGAATTGATTACCTATCTGATTGGTAATCGCAGCCCAGATACACTTTCTGACTGGTTGCAAAAGCAGGGATTAGTTGAGGGTATTAGCGCCAATTCCGATCCTATCGTCAACGGCAACAGCGGCGTATTAGCGATCTCTGCGTCTTTAACCGATAAAGGTCTGGCGAATCGCGATCAGGTTGTGGCGGCCATTTTTAGCTACCTCAATCTGTTACGCGAAAAAGGGATTGATAAACAATACTTCGATGAACTGGCGAATGTGCTGGATATCGACTTTCGTTATCCGTCAATCACCCGTGATATGGATTACGTCGAATGGCTGGCAGATACCATGATTCGCGTTCCTGTTGAGCATACGCTGGATGCAGTCAATATTGCCGATCGGTACGACGCTAAAGCAGTAAAAGAACGCCTGGCGATGATGACGCCGCAGAATGCGCGTATCTGGTATATCAGCCCGAAAGAGCCGCACAACAAAACGGCTTACTTTGTCGATGCGCCGTATCAGGTCGATAAAATTAGCGCACAAACTTTCGCTGACTGGCAGAAAAAAGCCGCCGACATTGCGCTCTCTTTGCCAGAGCTTAACCCCTATATTCCTGACGATTTCTCGCTGATTAAGTCAGAGAAGAAATATGACCATCCAGAGCTTATTGTTGATGAGTCGAATCTGCGTGTGGTCTATGCGCCAAGCCGTTATTTTTCCAGCGAACCCAAAGCTGATGTCAGCCTGATTTTGCGTAATCCGAAAGCCATGGACAGCGCCCGCAATCAGGTGATGTTTGCGCTCAATGATTATCTTGCCGGGCTAGCGCTTGATCAGTTAAGCAACCAGGCGTCGGTTGGTGGCATTAGTTTTTCCACCAACGCTAACAACGGCCTTATGGTTAATGCTAATGGTTACACCCAGCGTCTGCCGCAGCTGTTCCAGGCATTGCTCGAGGGGTACTTTAGCTATACCGCTACGGAAGATCAGCTTGAGCAGGCGAAGTCCTGGTATAACCAGATGATGGATTCCGCAGAAAAGGGCAAAGCGTTCGAGCAGGCGATTATGCCCGCGCAGATGCTCTCGCAAGTGCCGTACTTCTCGCGAGATGAACGGCGCAAAATTTTGCCTTCAATCACTTTGAAAGAGGTGCTGGCCTATCGCGACGCCTTAAAATCAGGGGCTCGACCAGAGTTTATGGTTATTGGCAACATGACCGAAGCCCAGGCAACAACGCTGGCACGCGATGTGCAAAAACAGTTGGGCGCTGATGGTTCGGAGTGGTGCCGTAACAAAGATGTCGTGGTCGATAAAAAACAATCTGTCATCTTTGAAAAAGCCGGTAACAGCACCGACTCCGCACTGGCAGCGGTATTTGTACCGACTGGCTACGATGAATACACCAGCTCAGCCTATAGCTCTCTGTTGGGGCAGATCGTACAGCCGTGGTTCTACAATCAGTTGCGTACCGAAGAACAGTTGGGCTATGCCGTGTTTGCGTTTCCAATGAGCGTGGGGCGTCAGTGGGGCATGGGCTTCCTTTTGCAAAGCAATGATAAACAGCCTTCATTCTTGTGGGAGCGTTACAAGGCGTTTTTCCCAACCGCAGAGGCAAAATTGCGGGCGATGAAGCCAGAGGAGTTTGCGCAAATCCAGCAGGCGGTAATAACCCAGATGCTGCAGGCACCGCAAACGCTCGGCGAAGAAGCATCGAAGTTAAGTAAAGATTTCGATCGCGGCAATATGCGCTTCGATTCGCGTGATAAAATCGTGGCCCAGATAAAACTGCTGACGCCGCAAAAACTTGCTGATTTCTTCCATCAGGCGGTGGTCGAGCCGCAAGGCATGGCTATTCTGTCGCAGATTTCCGGCAGCCAGAACGGGAAAGCCGAATATGTGCATCCTGAAGGCTGGAAAGTGTGGGAGAACGTCAGCGCGTTGCAGCAAACAATGCCCCTGATGAGTGAAAAGAATGAGTGATGTCGCCGAGACACTAGATCCTTTGCGCTTGCCCTTACAGGGCGAGCGCCTGATTGAAGCCTCTGCCGGCACAGGCAAAACCTTTACGATTGCGGCGCTCTATTTGCGCCTGTTACTTGGACTAGGCGGTTCTGCCGCCTTTCCCCGCCCGCTGACCGTTGAAGAACTGCTGGTGGTCACCTTTACCGAGGCTGCCACGGCAGAATTGCGCGGTCGTATCCGTAGCAATATCCACGAGTTGCGCATCGCCTGTCTGCGTGAAACCACCGACAATCCACTGTACAAACTCCTGCTGGAGGAGATCGACGATAAAGCGCAAGCCGCGCAGTGGTTGTTGTTAGCCGAACGGCAGATGGATGAAGCGGCAGTCTTTACTATTCACGGTTTTTGCCAGCGCATGCTCAACCTGAATGCCTTTGAATCCGGCATGCTGTTTGAGCAGCAGCTGATTGAAGATGAGTCTCTGCTACGCTACCAGGCCTGCGCCGATTTCTGGCGTCGCCACTGCTACCCGCTGCCGCGTGAAATTGCCCAGGTGGTCTTTGAAACCTGGAAAGGGCCGCAGGCGTTGCTGCGCGATATTAATCGTTATCTGCAAGGCGAAGCACCGGTTATCAAAGCACCGCCGCCCGATGATGAAACGCTTGCTTCCCGCCACGCGCAAATTGTGGCGCGTATTGATGCCGTAAAACAGCAGTGGCGCGACGCAGTGGGTGAACTGGATGCGCTGATCGAATCTTCTGGTATTGATCGACGCAAGTTTAACCGTAGCAATCAGGCTAAATGGATCGACAAGATCAGCGCCTGGGCAGAAGAAGAGACCAACAGCTATCAGTTGCCGGAGTCGCTGGAAAAATTCTCTCAGCGTTTCTTAGAAGATCGCACGAAAGCCGGGGGGGAAACCCCGCGACATCCACTGTTTGAGGCGATCGATCAACTGCTTGCAGAACCATTGTCGATCCGCGATCTGGTGATCACCCGCGCATTGGCTGAGATCCGCGAAACAGTAGCGCGTGAAAAACGCCGCCGTGGCGAATTGGGTTTTGATGACATGTTAAGTCGGCTCGATTCCGCGCTGCGTAGTGAAAGCGGCGAGGTATTGGCAGCGGCGATCCGTACGCGATTCCCGGTGGCAATGATCGATGAATTTCAGGATACCGACCCCCAGCAGTATCGAATTTTTCGCCGTATCTGGCACCATCAGCCGGAAACCGCATTGTTGCTGATTGGCGACCCGAAACAGGCTATTTATGCATTCCGGGGTGCGGATATCTTCACTTATATGAAGGCGCGTAGCGAAGTTCATGCTCACTACACCTTAGATACCAACTGGCGTTCCGCACCGGGAATGGTGAACAGCGTTAACAAACTTTTCAGCCAGACTGATGACGCGTTCATGTTTCGTGAAATACCGTTTATTCCTGTGAAATCTGCCGGCAAAAATCAGGCGTTACGTTTTGTGTTTAAAGGTGAAACGCAGCCTGCGATGAAAATGTGGCTGATGGAAGGCGAAAGCTGCGGCGTTGGCGACTATCAAAGTACCATGGCGCAGGTATGTGCTGCGCAAATCCGCGACTGGTTACAAGCCGGGCAACGCGGCGAAGCGTTGCTGATGAACGGCGACGACGCGCGTCCGGTGCGTGCTTCGGACATCAGTGTGCTGGTGCGCAGCCGCCAGGAGGCCGCTCAGGTGCGCGATGCCTTAACGCTGCTGGAAATCCCTTCCGTTTACCTTTCGAACCGCGACAGTGTTTTTGAAACTCTGGAAGCACAGGAGATGCTTTGGCTGTTGCAGGCGGTGATGACACCCGAACGTGAGAACACCCTGCGCAGTGCGCTGGCAACGTCAATGATGGGGCTGAATGCGCTGGATATTGAAACGCTGAATAATGACGAACATGCGTGGGATGCGGTCGTCGAAGAGTTCGATGGTTATCGGCAAATCTGGCGCAAACGTGGCGTTATGCCGATGCTGCGGGCGCTGATGTCGGCGCGTAACATTGCAGAAAACTTGCTGGCAACGGCAGGCGGTGAGCGGCGTCTTACCGATATCTTGCATATCAGCGAACTGCTACAAGAAGCCGGAACGCAGCTGGAAAGTGAACATGCGCTGGTACGCTGGTTATCGCAACATATCCTCGAGCCAGACAGTAATGCCTCCAGCCAACAAATGCGCCTCGAAAGTGATAAACATCTGGTGCAGATTGTCACGATACACAAATCAAAAGGGCTGGAATATCCGCTGGTCTGGTTGCCATTTATTACCAATTTCCGCGTCCAGGATCAGGCGTTTTATCACGATCGCCACTCGTTTGAGGCAGTTTTGGATCTTAACGCTGCGCCAGAAAGTGTCGATCTCGCGGAGGCCGAACGTCTGGCGGAAGATCTGCGTTTGCTTTACGTGGCGCTGACGCGTTCGGTTTGGCATTGCAGTCTCGGCGTTGCACCGCTGGTGCGCCGTCGTGGCGATAAAAAAGGTGACACCGACGTCCACCAAAGTGCGCTCGGGCGTTTGCTGCAAAAAGGGGAACCGCAAGATGCGGCAGGGCTTCGCACCTGTATTGAAGCGTTATGCGATGATGATATTGCCTGGCAAACGGCACAAACTGGTGATAACCAGCCCTGGCAGGTTAATGATGCTATAACTGCAGAACTGAATGCGAGGACACTACAACGATTGCCCGGCGATAACTGGCGTGTCACCAGCTACTCCGGCTTGCAGCAGCGTGGTCACGGTATCGCTCAGGATCTGATGCCACGGCTGGATGTTGATGCCGCAGGCGTGGTCAGCGTCGTTGAAGAACCGGCGTTAACACCGCATCAGTTCCCGCGCGGTGCGTCACCGGGGACATTCTTGCACAGTTTGTTTGAAGACCTCGATTTTACCCAGCCGGTTGACCCGAACTGGGTACACGAAAAACTGGAACTCGGCGGCTTTGAATCGCAGTGGGAACCGGTGTTGACCGAGTGGATCACGGCTGTCCTCCAGGCACCTCTCAATGAAACGGGTGTTAGCCTGAGTCAGCTTTCCGACCGCGATAAACAGGTGGAGATGGAGTTTTACCTGCCGATTAGCGAACCGCTCATCGCCAGCCAGCTTGATGCACTAATTCGCCAGTTTGACCCGCTATCCGCTGGCTGCCCGCCGCTGGAGTTCATGCAGGTACGCGGCATGTTAAAAGGCTTTATTGACCTGGTGTTCCGCCACGAAGGGCGTTATTACCTGCTCGACTATAAATCCAACTGGTTGGGTGAAGACAGTTCTGCTTACACCCAACAGGCTATGGCAGCGGCAATGCAGGCACACCGCTATGATCTGCAATATCAGCTTTATACCCTGGCGCTGCACCGTTATCTGCGCCATCGCATTGCTGATTACGACTATGAGCGCCACTTTGGCGGCGTTATTTATCTGTTCCTGCGTGGTGTTGATAAAGAACATCCGCAACAAGGGATCTACGCGACCCGACCCAACGCCGGGTTGATTGACCTGATGGATGAGATGTTTGCCGGTATCACCCTGGAGGAGGCGTAATGAAATTGCAAAAGCAATTACTGGAAGCTGTGGAGCACAAACAGTTACGCCCGCTGGATGTGCAATTTGCCCTGACCGTGGCGGGAGATGAACATCCTGCCGTCACCCTCGCGGCAGCCCTGTTAAGCCACGACGCCGGGGAAGGGCATGTCTGTTTACCGCTCTCACGACTGGAAAATAACGAGGCGTCACATCCGCTGTTAGCAACCTGCGTCAGCGAAATCGGTGAGTTACAAAATTGGGAAGAATGCTTGCTGGCTTCACAAGCGGTCAGCCGGGGAGATGAACCAACGCCGATGATCCTCTGTGGTGATCGTCTTTATTTGAATCGCATGTGGTGTAACGAGCGCACAGTGGCACGCTTTTTCAACGAAGTGAATCATGCCATTGAGGTTGATGAAGCTCTACTGGCGCAAACCCTGGACAAACTTTTTCCAGTAAGCGATGAAATTAACTGGCAAAAAGTTGCGGCGGCAGTGGCGCTGACGCGGCGGATCTCGGTGATTTCCGGCGGCCCTGGCACCGGTAAAACGACCACCGTAGCGAAGTTGCTGGCAGCGTTAATTCAAATGGCAGACGGCGAACGCTGCCGTATCCGTCTGGCTGCACCAACGGGTAAAGCTGCCGCGCGCTTAACCGAATCTCTCGGCAAGGCTTTGCGCCAGTTACCGCTGACCGATGAACAAAAGAAACGCATTCCGGAAGATGCCAGCACTTTGCACCGATTGCTGGGGGCGCAGCCGGGTAGCCAGCGTTTACGTCATCATGCCGGTAACCCGCTGCATCTTGATGTGCTGGTGGTAGATGAAGCGTCAATGATCGATCTGCCGATGATGTCGAGACTGATCGACGCCTTGCCCGATCATGCGCGAGTGATCTTTCTCGGCGATCGTGATCAACTGGCCTCGGTTGAGGCTGGGGCTGTGCTGGGCGATATCTGCGCTTATGCCAACGCGGGCTTTACCGCCGAGCGTGCCGGGCAGCTAAGCCGCCTGACGGGAACTCACGTTCCGGCAGGAACTGGCACAGAAGCGGCATCTTTGCGCGACAGTCTCTGCCTGCTGCAAAAAAGCTATCGTTTCGGCAGCGATTCTGGCATTGGTCAGTTAGCTGCGGCGATTAACCGTGGTGATAAAACGGCAGTGAAAACCGTTTTTCAGCAGGATTTTACTGATATCGAAAAACGGCTTTTACAGAGTGGCGAAGATTATATTGCGATGCTTGAGGAAGCTCTTGCGGGTTACGGACGTTATCTGGATCTGCTGCAAGCGCGTGCCGAGCCGGATTTAATCATTCAGGCGTTCAATGAATACCAGCTTTTGTGCGCCCTGCGGGAAGGGCCGTTTGGCGTGGCTGGATTGAATGAGCGAATTGAGCAGTTTATGCAACAGAAGCGCAAAATTCATCGTCATCCGCACTCACGCTGGTACGAAGGCCGGCCGGTAATGATTGCCCGCAATGACAGCGCGCTTGGGTTGTTTAATGGTGATATCGGCATTGCGCTGGATCGTGGGCAGGGGACGCGCGTCTGGTTTGCGATGCCGGACGGCAATATTAAGTCTGTGCAACCGAGTCGCCTGCCAGAGCACGAAACGACGTGGGCGATGACGGTACATAAATCGCAGGGATCGGAGTTCGACCATGCGGCGTTGATTTTACCGAGTCAACGCACGCCGGTAGTAACGCGAGAGCTGGTTTACACCGCAGTGACCCGCGCGCGTCGCCGTCTGTCGCTGTATGCCGATGAGCGCATATTAAGTGCGGCAATCGCCACTCGTACTGAGCGGCGCAGTGGTCTGGCGGCGTTGTTTAGTTCGCGGGAATAAACGTGATTGCCTGATGCGACGCATGCGCGTCCTGTCATGCCTCCGGGCATTGCGCATATGCGCATCTGGCGATTTCCGTCGCTTACCCTAAATCCGCCATCAACACCTTTGATTTGATGTAGGTCGGATAAGGCGTTCACGCCGCATCCGACGATGAGCGTCAATACCTGATGCGATGCTAGCGTGTTTATCATGCCTCCAGGCATTGCGCATGTCGCATCTGGCGATTTCCACCACTTACCCCAAATCCGCCATCAACACTTTGGATTTACGCTGGTAGTTGTACAACTGCTTTTTGCTCTCGGGTAGTAAATCAATATCCACCGGGGTAAATCCACGTTCCTGGAACCAGTGAATACTGCGCGTGGTCAGCACAAACAATTTGCTTAAGCCGCTCTGCTTCGCCTGAGCGGCAATGCGTTCCAGCAGAACCTCGCCCCGTGATGAACTGCGGTAATCCGGGTGAACTGCCACACAGGCCATTTCCCCAATCTTCTCTTCCGGGAACGGATAGAGCGCGGCGCAGGCAATAGTCGTGTTATCGCGCTGAATAATGGTGAATTTGTCGATTTCCATCTCCAGCTGCTCGCGAGAACGGCGTACCAGAATACCTTGCTGCTCCAGCGGGCGAATCAACTCCAGAATACCGCCAATATCGTTGATTGTTGCGCGACGAATCTGCTCGGCGCTTTCCATCACAATCTGCGTACCGATACCGTCGCGTGAGAACAACTCTTGCAATAGCGCGCCATCTTCCTGATAACTGATTAAATGACAGCGACGCACGCCGCTGCGGCAGGCTTTCACTGCGCCACGCAAAAAGCGCACCGTACCGGAGTTGTAATCACCTTTCTCTTCCTGGGCTTCTACCCGTGCTTGCGCTTCGTTAGGGAAAAGTTCGGAGACAATATCACCGTCGTCATTAGTGACGCCCTGGGAAGAGCAAAAACCAATCATCTTTTCAGCTTTCAGTTTGATGGCCAGTTGAGTGGCAATCTCTTCCGAGGTCAGATTAAAGCTCTCGCCAGTGACTGAAACAGCGACCGGCCCCATTAGCACTATTGCACCGCTGTCCAGTTGACGATGGATCGCGTCTTCATCAATCCGCCGGATACGCCCGCTATGGCAGTAATCCACGCCGTCATCGACGCCCAGCGGCTGGGCGATAATAAAATTGCCACTGACGACGTTGATATGCGCGCCCTGTAGCGGCGTGTTATTGAGACTCATCGACAGGCGAGCAGTAATATCCAGTTGCAATGTTCCCGCAGCCTGCTTCACCAGTTCCAGTGTTTTGGCGTCGGTCACACGTATATTCTTGTGATACAGCGGTTCGTGGTGATGCGCAGCCAGATTTGCGTCGATCTGCGGACGTGCGCCATAGACCACCACCAGACGGATGCCGAGGCTGTGCAACAACCCGATATCATTAACGATACTGGAGAAATTCTCATGCTCAATGGCTTCACCGCCGAGCATGATGACAAATGTTTTTCCCCGGTGGGTATTGATATAGGGAACCGAATGGCGGAATCCCTCGACCAGCTCGGTTTTACGTTCCTTTACCACGGTACACCTCTTTGCATGATTATTCGAAATTATTGTATTTTTATTCTGTTTTTTCGCAGGGTGCAAGTGTAAATTTTATGCGGGAGCGAGTTTTTTATCAGTAATACCGTGAATATAAAAAGAATGTTTACCGTTTTATAGATGACAGATTATGCGTCTTTCGCTAAAGTTTCCGGTCAAATTGGTCGTTTACTTGTTACACAGCTTAGATTTCTTTTGCTCGGGAGAGGCATGTCAGGATCCAACACTGCAATCAGCCGTCGTCGTTTACTGCAAGGCGCGGGTGCCATGTGGCTATTGAGCGTAAGTCAGGTCAGCCTGGCTGCGGTCAGCCAGGTCGTGGCGGTGCGCGTCTGGCCTGCGTCCAGCTACACCCGCGTGACGGTAGAATCAAATCGTCAGCTGAAATATAAGCAGTTCGCGTTGAGTAATCCTGAACGCGTGGTGGTGGATATCGAAGATGTAAACCTGAACTCGGTGCTCAAGGGGATGGCTGCGCAAATCCGCGCTGACGACCCGTTCATCAAGTCGGCGCGCGTCGGGCAATTTGACCCGCAAACCGTACGTATGGTTTTTGAATTAAAGCAAAACGTAAAACCGCAGCTGTTTGCCCTTGCGCCGGTCGCCGGGTTTAAAGAGCGTCTGGTGATGGACCTCTATCCGGCCAATGCACAGGATATGCAGGACCCGCTGCTGGCGCTGCTGGAGGATTACAACAAAGGCGACCTCGAAAAGCAGGTGCCGCCAGCACAAAGTGGTCCACAACCGGGTAAAGCAGGGCGCGATCGTCCTATTGTCATTATGCTTGACCCTGGCCACGGTGGCGAAGACTCCGGTGCGGTGGGGAAATACAAAACGCGCGAAAAAGACGTGGTATTGCAAATAGCTCGCCGTCTGCGCTCTCTGATCGAGAAAGAGGGCAATATGAAGGTGTACATGACGCGCAATGAAGACATCTTCATTCCGTTGCAAGTGCGCGTAGCAAAAGCCCAGAAACAGCGTGCTGACCTGTTTGTCTCTATCCATGCCGACGCCTTTACCAGTCGTCAGCCGAGCGGTTCCTCTGTGTTTGCGCTCTCAACCAAAGGTGCAACCAGTACTGCGGCAAAATATCTGGCACAAACCCAGAACGCCTCGGACTTGATTGGTGGCGTGAGCAAAAGCGGTGACCGCTATGTCGACCACACCATGTTCGATATGGTGCAGTCGCTGACCATTGCCGACAGCCTGAAGTTTGGTAAAGCGGTGCTGAATAAGCTCGGTAAAATCAACAAGCTGCATAAAAATCAAGTTGAACAGGCCGGGTTTGCCGTACTAAAGGCACCAGATATTCCCTCCATTCTGGTCGAAACGGCGTTTATCAGTAACGTTGAGGAAGAACGTAAACTGAAAACGGCGACTTTCCAGCAGGAAGTTGCGGAGTCTATTCTTGCGGGGATTAAAGCGTATTTTGCCGATGGGGCGACGCTGGCGAGAAGGGGATGATGTTTTTATTTATTCAATGAATTTATATTTCGTTGAATAGATAACATTTTCATGAATATTAGATGCTGGTTTTGTGACTGATGTCGAATATTTGAATGTCGGCTTGAAAAATAAGCCGACCATCTCTTTAATTAAGCACAATTCCGTGTAATGTATACGCATTAGTTAATCATCTTGTAACTGTTAAATCAGGCAAGGCAATGTTTGAAGTAATTATTACTTCTGACGTGCCTTGCCTTTTTTTTTGGAGTCATGGAATGATCATCGAAAAAGTCATGAACAATAATTGTGTACAGGCATCGATGAATGGACAGGAGGTTATCATTTCTGGACCTGGCGTCGGTTACAACAAAAAATATGGAATGTCGGTCCCTGAACATCCGGCTAACCGGATTTTTTATGTCAGAAACGAACAAAAAAATAAACTCTACAAATTGATTGAACATGTGGATATTGAGTATATTTTTGTTGCCGAAAAAATAGTGCAATATGCGGAGAAAAATCTCGAAAAAAATCTCAATCCATCGCTACTATTGATTCTTGCGGATCACATTTCGAATGCAATATCCCGAGTAGTTTCAGGTATACAAATTAATAATGTTTTCCTTGATGAAATCAAAGCGTTGTACAAAGCAGAGTATGCGATAAGTCGCGATGCATTAACTATCATTAATGAGCAATTCAGCGTTCAACTTCCTGATGATGAGATTGGTTTTATAGCATTGCATATTTTAAATAATTATGAAAATTCAGTTGATTATGAATCAGTACGGATTATTGAGTTGTCGCAAATAATCACGGAGCTTATTGAAGTTGTTTATAACAGAAAGGTGGACAGAAGTTCATTTAACTATTCCAGATTTATGATGCACCTTAAATATTTTTCAAGTCGCGTGTTATGCAATGAAAAAATAAAACAGAAAGATATTGGTGATATCTATGAACAGTTTCTTGAAAAGGACATCCTGTTACAGCGCGCAATTCATGAAATTGAACGGTATCTGTATGCCACTTTTAAATATGAATTAATTTTAGAAGAAAAACTATATCTCTCTATTCGTACCAAAGTATTAATGGACTAATTATATATAACATTTATATGAGATAACCCACATGAAACAAAAGAAAGCCTGGAGTTTTTTTCAGAGCCTGGGGAAGGCATTTATGTATCCCATTGCTCTGCTAAGTGTATGTGGCATGATGCTAGGGCTGGGAAGTGGTTTAGCCAGTGATGATATGGCAAAGTTAATTCCATTTCTGGCTATTCCAATAATTAAAACCATACTTGATTTCATTGTTAGTCTTGGTTTGTTTGCCTTTGTTAATTTACCTGTATTGTTTGCGATAGCGATTCCCTTAGGATTATTAAAAGATAAAGAGGATAAAGCCTATGGTGCTTTTTCTGGCTTAATTGGTTTTATGGCGATGCATCTGGGAACGAACTTTTATCTTAAACAGCACGACTTATTGGTCGTTGCTGACCAAATGTCGACACATGGGCAAAACATCATTCTGGGGATCCAGTCCTACAATACCAGCGTGTTAGGGGGAATTGTTGCTGGGTTATTAGTCGCCAGCATGTATAAAAAGATCGTTAATTTACGCATTCCAGAATCATTAGGTTTTTATAGCGGCCCACGTCTGGTGCCTATCATTACACTGATTGTGATGAGTGGATTTGGTCTGATCATTCCTTTTATCTGGCCGCCATTTTTCAATCTCTTCATGCTCATTGGCCACTGGATATCAACTTCCGGTCCTGTTGGTTATTTCTTCTATGCAGTTGCCGAACGTGTGACGATTCCTTTTGGCTTAAACCATCTGGTGACGTCAGTGTTCCGCTTTACGCCAATCGGCGGTTCGGCTGTGATTGGCGGCGAAGAGTATTACGGCACCCTGAACATGTTTATGGCGTACGTCAAAGAGAATGCGGTCATTCCGCTGGATTTGGCGGGGAAAATGGAGCAGGGCAAACTGATGATTCAGTACGGTCTGGCTGGTGCTGCACTGGCCATGTATCGCACTGCTCATGCTCAAAACAGAAAGGCTATCAAAGCATTGCTTATTTCCGGTGTGCTTACGGTTATTATTGGTGGCGTCAGCGAACCGATTGAATTTCTGTTCTTATTTGTCAGTCCGCTGCTGTTTGTCTTCCATGCCTTTATGAATGGATTCGCCAACATGGTCTTGCCATATATGGGCGTGAAGATGGGATTTACTGGCGATCTGATTCAATTTATTAGCTTTGGCGTATTGCGTGGCACAAGAACAGGTTGGCCAATAGCGATGTGTGTCGAAGTGGCCTATTTCTTTATTTATTACTTTGTGTTCCGTTGGACTATTCTCAAATTTAACCTGATGACGGTAGGCCGTGAAGAGTCCAGTCCTGTCACGCTGAACGCTCATGAGGATACGGCTATAGCGGATATCCCAACGCTTGATAAATCAGAGCTGCAAGCAGCGGAGCAGATGGTTAAGGCACTTGGTGGTAAAGAGAATATTAAATCCCTGGATAATTGCGTAACTCGTTTACGTTTAACAATCGCAGATATGGGATTGATTGACGAGGCAGCAATAAAAAGAGCTGGCGGAATTGCGGTTGTTAAACTTGATCAAAATACCCTACAAGTCATTATCGGTACTAAAGTCATCGCCTTGCGTCGGGATATGGATAACTACATGGGGATATGCTGATGGATGTTTTTAATACTCCTATTTCCCGCAAAGGAACATATTGTACCCAATGGGACTTTTGCGAGGACAGATTTGGTGTAAAAGATGTATTACCATTCTCTATTTCAGATATGGATCTTCCGATACCGGAAGCTATCATCAGGGCATTAAGAAAACGTCTGGAACACCCGATTTTAGGGTACAGCCGTTGGCAGCATGATGACTATCTGAATGCGATAGTCAATTGGTATCATCAACAATATAAAACTGAAATCAAACCAGAATGGATAACCTATAGCCCCAGTGTGATGTACTCTATTGCAAAGGCAATAGAGTTATTGACATCGCATGGTGATAATATTCTCGTTTTTACACCTGTCTATAATGCATTTTTTGATGTAATTAAACATAGCGAGCGAAATATTCTGACAGCCTCTTTGATTATAAAAAATGAGGGGGGCTACGCTATCAACTGGCAAGATTTTGATCTTAAGATTAAAAGCGCAAAGATGGTGTTATTATGTAATCCTCATAATCCGACAGGAACAGTCTGGTCGGAAGAAGAACTGCTTAAAATCGCTACAAGCTGTACAAGGCATAATGTCTGGTTATGTTCAGATGAAATTCATAGTGATTTTGTTTTTAATCGTAGCTTTACATCCGCGCTTAAAATAAAAAAAGAAAAAGTAGTGGTATTTAACTCGATATCGAAAACATTTAATGTTCCTGCGCTAACAGGATCGTATCTGATTTCAACTGACGAGGATTATAATCATAAGTTCAGAACGATATCGAGGTATCGCGATTTCGTAAACTCCCCATCAGTACTGAATATAATTGCAACCATTGTTGCCTATAATGAATGTGAGGGATGGTTAAAGTCATTAAAGGCACATATCGCCTCTAACATTCAATTCACCCAGCAGTATCTGAACGAAAATACTCCAGAATTGATCGTAAGGCCAGCTGATGGTTGCTATTTTTCGTGGATAGATTGCTCTGCTATTGGTTATTCCTTTGATGAATTCTACAGTCGATTAATTCATGAAGGCAAAGTGGGCATTATGGCGGGGAATGTCTATGGAACGGAGGGGGAGGGCTACCTTCGTCTGAACCTGGCCTGCGGTCGAGAAAAATTATATATGGGGCTTACGCGTCTTGCGAGTGTAATTAAAAATATTAATCAAGGAAAATAAAAATGAACAGTACGGATCTTATCCATCTCATTAAACATTTTATGCGTAACGAACATAAAGCAGTTGAAGAAGTTATTGATTCCCCCCTTTCGGAGGTCGCAAATTTAATTAAAGTATTACAGTCTTGTCAGGGGAAAGTTGTTTTTATTGGTGTCGGTAAGTCCGGTATTATTGCCCGAAAACTCGCCGCAACATTTGCCAGCACTGGAACTCCCTCGTTTTTTGTTCACGGTACTGAAGCCGTACACGGCGATCTTGGGATGGTGGCGAAAGATGATGTTGTTATTCTTATTTCAAACAGTGGTGAGACGACAGAAATCCTGGCAACACTACCTAGTCTGAAAAAAATGGGTAATTATTTGATCTCCTTTACCCGCAGTCATCGCTCATCGCTTGCGATAAGTTGTGATTTATCCGTTGAAATTCCCGTAAAAAGTGAGGCGGATAATTTAGGTTTAGCACCGTCATGCTCGTCGACTGTTGTTCTGGTTGTTGGTGATGCGGTGGCGCTTGCACTCTCTGAATTGAAAAAATTTACTCGTGCTGATTTCGGCTTATATCATCCAGGAGGTGCACTCGGCATTAAAGCAAATTCATAATTTCAAAATATAAATACAGTAACCGGTCACGCCATCTTTTGGGGTGGCGTTCTTTGAAGTGAGTGTCCGTTATGAAAAATGTTCTGGTCACCGTCCCCAGCTTTTCAGCACGCTGTGTTTCCGCCAGCAAGTTGCTAAGAGAGAATAATTTTAATCTTATTATTAAGAATAATGTGGAGCATCTGCTTAAATCAGAATCCACTGCATTACGAGAATCTATTTGCGCGGTCATCGCCGGAAAAGATGGTTATCAGGCGGACACGCTATCATTGCTGCCTGGTGTGAGAATAATATCGAGATTCGGGACGGGGATAGACAATATTGATCTTCGTGCGGCACAGCAATCAGGTATTGTTGTCAATAATGCGGTTGGGATTAATTCAAATGCGGTTGCGGAATTTATCATTGGACTTATCTTCGCGAGCATGAGAAATATCCCTGGCAGCTATCATGCGATGCAAAATGGCTACTGGGGTGAGTCGCATGGCTGTGAATTACAAGGGAAACGGATTGGCCTGGTTGGCTACGGTAATATAGGTAAAACTCTGGCGAAAAGGTTATCCGGTTTTGATGTTGAGCTTTTAGCTTTTGACAAACAACCCGACTATCAGGTTGCTGACAAAGCTGGAGTTCAGTTTGTATCAATTGAAGATATCTTTATGCAGTCGCATGTCATCATTGTTCTTTTGCCTTTTTCTCCTGAGCTGGAGAACTTCATTAGTCATAAATATTTGTCGATGATGCGCAATGGTGCTCTGATCATCAATGCCGCAAGGGGAAAGTTGCTGGATGAGGGCGCTTTACTTCAGGTGATTGAAGAACGAAATGTGTTTGCGGCGCTGGATGTGTTTAGCTCTGAACCGTTGGCGCAATTTAGCCCACTGCTACATGCCAAAAATATCATTACAACGCCGCATATCGCGGCCGCCACCGTTGAGTCATACCAGCAAACCGGGATACACGTTGCCCAGTCGATAATTGATTACTTCGCAGGAAGGGAGATAAAAAACGTGTTGTGAGTTCAGCGAACAAAGATTTTAAATACAAAAAAACCGCAATTTGTAGAACACATTGCGGTTTGTCAGCATTCTAATAAATTGGTTGCGGGGGCCACAGTCAAGAGGTTAATCCAACCTTTTGAAACTTAAGACATTCACTGTTCCCGAACCCAAGCTATCTACCGAAATATACACTCATTATCTGATGTGAATCAACGAGTAGATCGAATGGCCTGTTCCTCTCTTTTTTTGTACACAGAGACTCCTTTTAAAAAATGGCAAGGTCACATATCCCTTATTGGTACATAAATCCCCCGATGTTTACTGACTTTGTTCCACCTTCGTATCCAGTAAAATGACATAGCGATTCAACAACTGATTTAACCGGGTATCAATTTGCGTCAACAGCGTTGGCGAAACCTCTCCGGTCTGTTTTTGCTCTTCCAGTTGCCGAAGCAGTTCTTCCAGCGGCGGCTCCTTTAACGACTGCCGGATGCCGTACACCGCCGTTTTCAGTTCCGAACCGGTCAGATATCTCCCCTTACGTTCATCCAGTGCATCCAGCTGCGCCGACAGGCGCTGTAGCTGACTCTGCGCCTGAGCATAGCCATTCAGTGCCTCAGCAGACAGGGCGCTCAGCTCCCGCTGTTTGCGCCACTGCGCGTTCAGCGCCCTGACCTGAGGATTATCCGGCCACAGGGCATCAAGCTGGCGTAGCTGGCGATATCCCTGCTCCAGTGGCCAGCGGGCAGGCAATTTGTTTAACTGCTCCAGTTGCATCTGACTTGCCGCAATTGTTCTGTCCTGAGCCAGCAGCGCCTTATCCTTTACATCCAGCTTTGCCAGTTCGCCGCTCTCCAGCGACTGCGGCAACGGCATGACAGACAGTTGTATTCGCTGGATTAGCGCGTCCGGCTGATTAAGCTGCGACCAGCCCCATAATCCTGTTCCGCCGAGACCGGCCATCACAACCATTCCGGCCATAAATATCGGCCATGTCCACTGCCGGGAGATTTCAGGGGATGGCACGGGTGGACTGGCATCCTTATCGTTTTGCTGAACGGATCTGGTTGCAAAAACCGGCTGTGGACTTTCCTCTGACTTTTTCGGTTGATTCATTTCCCGGCGGGGTAATTCAGGGGGAGTGATAATGGTTTCCGCTCCCTGAGGCGCCAGCCGTTCCAGACGCAGAGCCGCATTGCGAAACTGCCCGGACAATACGTCCAGCTTCGTCATATGCCACAGTTCACACTGTTGCAGCGTGGTTTCGATGGCGGAAAGATGCTGTACACAACGGTAGATCTGCGGCAGATCCTGATACTGAATATCCAGCGTTCTCAGTGCCTGCTGCATTTTTTCTGTGACCCAGTTGAGCAGTGATATTCTGGAATGTACCTGTACCGGCCAGAAGTCAGCCCAGCGCTGGAGCAGTATATCCAGTGAACCGAGTCCGTCTGCCATCCCTGCCAGCCCCTGCCGTCTGGTTATCGCCAGTACGTAACAGACCAGCGTCTGTAGTTCCACGCCATTTTGCCGGAACAGCGCGAGGCTGAGTTTTTCCACCTGACGCCAGTCCACATCCGGTCGGGCCGGGTGAGTCAGTTTACTCATTTCAGCCTGCAGTTCACCGGATTCCTTATAAGTACAGGGATCGCCGCCCATGACGAACTGGCTGATAAAATTCGCGTTACTTGCCATCAGTACGCCCGCTCCTGCTGTTTGAGATGACGCAGAACAATTCGTCCTTCCGGAGAAAATACGCCATCAAAGCGTATCCAGCCGGTATCGGGAAGCTGCGCGTGGATCAGGTAATTAAGATGCCCCGGACGGGGCTGGGGGAGTAATTCCACCTGTATCTGACTCAGGCGTGGTTCATAACGCAGCAGTGTTTCTTCAATCTGACGCATCAGGCCATGAATACCCGCAGCCATCCCCTGATGGATCAGACTGAGATCCGGCAGACCGTAATCCGGCAAATGCGCCAGCGTGCCTGCCCGGCAGTTGATAATGCGTTGCATATTGTCCATCACGGAAAGGATAAGCTGATCCCGCTCGCTGACCTGTTCCAGCGGTAACTCGCCGCTGAAACTGAACGTCAGCATTTCATATAAGGAAGGTGTCGACATCGGTTATTTATCCTTGAGAGGCAGCAGTCGCAGGTCGCTTCTCATCAGTTCAATCGAGCGCGGCTTGTCGGCCTCCAGTTCGTCCCTTTTGATCACCAGACGCCAGCTGTCGCTTTTTTCATCAGGGTGATAAAACTGCCCAATAATGGCGACAAACTGCGTCTCTTTATCCAGCGGCACATTCAGGGATGCCGTGCCTTCCGGTTTTACCCAGACGGTGTGTTTTGCCAGTACGTCCTTCTCCAGCGTCTTCTCTTCCTGCATAAACAGGGTGTCGTAATCCGCCTTGTCAAAATCTTCGCGGGTTTTCAGTTGCCAGACATGCACCATCGTGGAAAGCGGCGTATCTTCCGCATCCGTATTCAGGGCGCTGCGGGAGAAGAAATCGAGATGCAGTATTTTGATTTGTTTGTAGAAAACGGCTGAGGCCACGCTTTTCGATTCATCCACCACTTTCTGAATCAGCCCGCAGCCACTCAGAACAACCGTCAGCATCGCCATACAGAGCAACGCCGGACGTTTAAAACGAATAGGAAACATGAGTCATACTCTCCCTGTTACGAATGGAAAAAGCGGGTATTAATCCCTGATAACGCCCCAGACTGACCGTCACGGTTCCGGTCGCGGGCGCAGTAAAAGAAGCGCGAAGGATGCCGGTACGGCTAATCTGTACGCGCTGTTTTCCCAGCCGGGCAGCAGGCAACAGGCTGACGGGCAGCGTCAGTTGCAGTCGGGCCTGACAGCGCCAGCCCAGATAAACGCGCAGCAGCACCAGCAAATCGCTGTGCAACTGCCCGCCAGGCAGCCAGCCACGCGCTTCTGCGGCATCTTCGGTATACAGCTTCAGCAGCAACTGGCTGTTGACGTCGGTACCGGTACGCCCCAGCAGCGTTCGCGTTTTCAGGCTGATGGGCGAATTTTTTGACAAACCGGCAGGGGCCGGGAGAATAACTGGCTGCGGATCGTGAGGCACCACCGTGGCTTTCGTCAGCGGGGCAAGCAGCCCCACCAGTGCCGTGACGCCTTCAGCCGTGCGGGTGGGCAGGCGCATCACGCTGAGCAGGGCCAGAAAACGGGATACAGGCGTGGCGATATGGTTCTCGCTGCCAGGAATACCCAGCCCGATTAACCCCAGCAGACAACGGGAAATGTCATCCACGGCACCTGCTTCAAACGACGCCGGGTAGTTATATTTGCGCCAGATGCGGTAATACTGGGTGATAAAGCGATGGTTAAAAATATCGAGAAACGCCATCACTGCGTCATGCCCGTCATGACGCTGGGTAATGTAGTCCAGATAGGCGGTTGGCAGCGGTGAATCCACGCCGTACAGGCCGAGAAAAGTGGTGCGCACCGTGGGGGGCGCGTCGGGATTGCCCACGTCACGTTCAACGTTTTTTAACTCGCTGACCGGAAAGCCCATACCTGGATGAGGACGAAAGCGCACCGCATCGGCGGCGGGGCTGTCGGTACTGCCCAGCGGCGCTTTCTGCTGGCTCTGTTCCAGCAACTGGCAAAAACGGTAAAAATTGATCCGCGCAATATCCGGGGCCAGCCGTTCGGTCAGCCCGGTACGCGCTGGCTGTGATGCTCTGTCCATTGCAGGCATTTTCCTGTGGGTTGCAGAATTAAGGTCAGTTGAGTGAATAGGTGGATATCGGCATACAGTGCGAAGAAGCGGTGCAGCAGTTCACCAAACAGGGTGATATCACCTTCTCCGGCAAAGCCGTTACTGTCCAGCGTCACCTGAATATCCACGCCACGCAGCAGAAAGCCTCTTTCAAAACGCTGTATCAGGCTGTGCTGAACGTCGACAATCGCCTCCAGACGACGGCGGTTCATCTCGCTTTCGGTCCAGTCGTACAGCGCCAGCGTGCCGCGCAGAATTTCGGCGTTATCCATCATTGAAAGAAAGTTAGAACCGAGGTGGCTGAGCACCCGCCAGTGGAAGCGGTCACGCGCCGGGGGATAACAGGGCTGCGTCGGAGCGCACAGGTTGCGCACCCGCAGGACGTTCTGTGAGGCATGAACTGGCGTATCGAGTAGCGTGCTCTGTAAGGCTTTACGGGGAAGCTGCCCGTTGGTGCCGGTCAGACTTAAGGACAGGGTTTCATCCTCCAGCATCCGGTCGGAATCAAACGCATCGCCACCCAGAATCAGCCAGGTGTCATGCAGGCCGGAAGGGCCGCGCTTTACCCGCGTGTGGTAATAGCGTTCCGGCGCATCGTGGCGCAGCATCCCGCCCCGGTGACGAAAGCTGGAGAAGGGGACATACGCCTGACTGCCGGTATGGCGCGAAGAAATAATGTTGTCGACGGAATAAATCTCGGTATGCCCGTCCTGAATACGCATCGGGCGCAGCAGAAATTCGTTTTCCAGTGGCGAAAGGTGTAACGGATCGGCTTCCAGCGGGAACAGGTTGATGACCGGCACGCAGTGCAGACGGATATTATCGCTGTCAAACGGCAGGTCGTGAGGCCAGTTCTCGCTCAGCACCACGTCAATCTCAAAGCCGCTCATCCCTTCCGGCCAGATGACGTTCTCCAGCCCGTTCAGCGCCACAAACATAAACTTTTCGCGGAAGGTGAAATACTCCAGCAGCAACTGGTAGCCGCTGAACGCCGACTCGCCTTTTGGCCACAGTCGGTCATTGTCATCAAAACCCATCGGGGAAAAGTGCGCGTCCAGCACACGGCGTTCCTGCCCCGGCAGACGCAGCCAGAACTGCTGGGTGCCAAGCGTTAAAGCCCGGTGCAGCGCACAGGCCACCGGGCTGTCGGCATTGAGATAGAGCGGCAAACGGGATAGATCGATCTGTGACCAGTCACCAACCAGCGGGCCGCATTCAAAGCGCAGACGGATAACCGAGCGCCCGTCCGGTTCATATTGCAATGACACGTCCGGCAGCGCCAGCGGATGCAGCGTGATATCCCGCGTAGCACTGTAGACACAGCGGGTTCTGCGCTCGCCAACAGGACGCGACAATACCTGAAAATTACTCAGTGTTTCGCTCTGCTTCATCTGCCGGTGATCTGTCGACAGTTCAACCACGGAAAGTGACGGGATGGTTCGCAGGTAGTGAGGCCACAGCAGGCTGACCAGCCCCTCGGTCAGTTCGGGCAGGTCGTCATCCAGCTTTTCACGCAGGCGACCCATTAAAAAAGCGAAGCCTTCGAACAGGCGCTCCACATAGGGATCGCGTGCGCCGGGTTTATCAAGATTGAGCATCGCGGCGCGGTCGGGGTAAGCCTGCGCAAATTCTTTCCCCGCTTCACGCAGGTAGCGCATTTCGGCTTCGTAGTAGCGTTGGGTTAGATCGTCCATCGGAGGGATTATCTTCCTTTCATTGAAAGTGAATATCATGCAGGTGTAGAAGTAACATCATAGTTAAATTTATTCTATGTGAATATATTATGGATAGTTGCTGACTTATTGATTTTAATAATGATGTATTCTTGTCTTTTCTGAACCAAATTAAATTTACCTTACATAATAGGCAATAATTAATAATTGTGAACGAATAACTTAAAACATCACGGGCAAATTTCCTGACTGTCGATTATATATCTTATAACTCCGTATTTTCTGTCGTCTTTTGTTGAAATATCTCGTGATAATCTAATTAAGTCATTCTTCCCAAATTTTTTTCGCGCCCTGACAATGAAATGGTGAATGGATAATCCAATTCACCGCGGCTATCTTTATATATCATGAATGCCCCCTCATATTTAAAACCATCATCAATATCTGCCGTGGGAAAATATACTAATACATCACTATCACCAACTGGCAAGTGTATATTATGCTGATAAATCAGCGTAGAACCGGAAACATATCCCTGAATAAAGACATCGATATCTGAGGAGCATCTATTCTCAATCCTGACTATATTGGAATACTCTTTTTGTGAAGTACACCCACTCAAAAAAAACAATAAAAAAACAATTATTCTAATCATTAAAACTCACCCTGCTCAACCAGATCAATGCCTGAACATCTTCATCTGCCGCGACCAATCTCTTATATCTATCAGGTGCATAGCTATCTGCATATTTCATTATATCAATCTCTCCTGAAGATGGCATTGGAGTATTAGGGATGGTACTTTGACCCCGCGTGGATGTCCCCTTATGTGTCCATGATTCAGAACCATATTTATCCATAACTTTATGTCCCATCTCATGAGCACTATCCCATTTATATCTTTCATTACTATATAGAAGAGCCTTTATTTCATCCTTGCTGTTATTATAATAGCCACCATAGTTATGGTATATTTTTTCAAACCCCAAAAGACTTACCGACGACTGCATATCTGGATCTAACGATGATATCAAATCAAAAGTTCGCATAGATGGAGTAATATTTATCTCAGCCTTTACATTTACTTTAAAAACCCCAATCGCTGTAACGATATTACCACCAATTCCCCCGCCGCGACTTCCATTTCGTGACCAGTAAAACTCCACGCCATTTTTAGTAAGACTAACTAAATCGCTATAAGGTATTGGCGATAACTCAGGGTTACTGCCTTTTGTACCGCTATCCTTAACAGATAATCTCCATGTTATATCGACCACTTTATTATTTCTGTCAACTTTTACATCAACCCACTCTTCTTCTTTCGCAGCATTTTTCAATGGATAATCAACTTTTATCATCATATCACCACATAAAGCAATCAGTCTTACGAGTAGTGATTTGCTTTTTATCTTAGTTGTATCCAGTATGCCTTGATTACTGTAACCATCCCATTGCCAGGCATGCTCTCCCTTATCACAATATTTACCGGTCTGCCGTTCACTATAAATCACTTCATTACCATCAAGCACTTCCAGAGAAAGCGCTTCAGCCTCATCGCCTTTATTTGTGATAGTAAAATCTATTTTTTCTGTATTCTTCGTACTACCACCGCTTATCATTTCTTTATAATCAGGTATATTCAGTGGCGTCAGTATCTTATTACCTGATAATTTAATTCTGTAATCCAGTTTTACATCATCAGAGGATGAATCAGAACCAGAAGTCAGATCCTTTTTCGCCGACTGCGCATGTTGTTCCGCTTCACTTCCCCCGTCATCCACCTCATAGGTATCATCCATCATCGACGCAATAAACCGCGCCTTACACGGGCAACTGCTCTGACTGTCCAGCGTCCCCGCCATCAGCCTGCCGTGAATATCTGTTTCAGGAACGCCGCCCACAATAATAAACATTCCCGGATATCTGCCGCAGGTGACCCGGTCCATATCCCGCGCCTGCGGGATACCCATGATCGTATGGTCGTCCGCGCCTTCAATAATTTTGCCGCCGCAGGTGGTTTTGTCCCCCCTGACCAGAAAGTAGCCTGTTCCCATTGCCATCAGTCCTTATGTTGCGTATCACACAATACCGCTGCCCGTACCGGATCTATTGTCACCAGCGTTCCCAGCAGGATTTCCATTTTTCGGTTCAGCAGGGCTTTATCCGCATAGCGGTGCGCCCGCAGGCGCAGCAGTTTCAGCTGTCGGGCTTTTACCTCAAACAGCAGGTCCGGCTCCCACTGCGTCAGCGTCAGCCCCTGTGCGGCGATATCCAGTTCTTCCAGCAGCAGGAGCGCCATCTCGTTTTTACCGTACTGTTCCGCCACCCGCGCCATCAGCAGTCGCAATAACAGGCGCTGGCGTGCCGTGGTGATGCCCGGACGGGTCTGTATCCAGCCCAGCGCCGCTTCCACGCCCTGACTGTCTGCCATCTCCAGCGCTTCCGGCTCCAGCGCCAGTACGTCGTTTGTGGCGTCGTCTGTCGGTACAGCGGCTTTCCCCGCAAGCCATGCGCCGTCTTCCCGCATCATGACCTGCTGCGCTATCCAGTTGCGCGTCAACTCATCGGCGAACGGCGTGCCGTCGTTCCATGCCAGATTTTCCAGCCCCGGCAGGCGTTCCAGTAGTAACGCCAGGTCCTGACGGATAACCGCTGTCCACCTGTCCCACGGTGCGCCCGCCTTAGTCAGCGCCTGATGCAGATACCACTGAATGTCCAGCCAGAAATGGCTGACGCCGGTGCTGAACATCAGGTCGGCCTGCTCCAGCAGTTCCGTCCAGTTCTGCTGGGCATACAGCCGCTTAAGCTGATTGCGTGACTCGGTGCGCGGCGGGGCCAGCCGGGTTTTGCCGTCCACATCCGGCGGCAGTTCATGCACCGTGTCCCAGCGCAGGGTTTTCATCAGCCGGTGCGCCGAAAGCCAGCCCTGCGGCTGTTCATTCAGATAACGGGCCAGCACTTTCGCCTGGTCGAGCAGGTCACGCCCGGAGGTGATAGTCTGTACCTGTGGCGCATCCACCGGGGATGACGGTGCAGGAACGCTGCTGCTGTTTTGCGGCACCACCGCGTTCATCCCTCCCGACTGCGCCAGACGTGATTCCAGCGCGTTAATCAGCGGCATCAGGGAGGGGGAATGCTGGTCTTCGGGCCATGCAGTGAAGGAAACCGTCAGTTGACTGAGAGCGGCGACAATGTTAGCAAAATCCTCTTTCGCCACTTCCGGGTAGCGGGCAAGGCTGTCGAGCATTTTTTCCCCTGCCAGCCACT